>Ga0209475_10000081_pt1 | contig 323294 bp, 291 predicted proteins | sample tdDd471_FD_187128 | JGI IMG/M metagenome (GOLD analysis project Ga0209475, IMG submission 187128) | Marine sediment microbial communities from the Atlantic coast under amendment with organic carbon and nitrate - tdDd47.1 (SPAdes)... | ecosystem: Environmental > Aquatic > Marine > Coastal >... | reverse complement strand
GATACTAGCGTACTAGGATACTAGCGTACTAGGATACTAGCGTACTAGGATACTAGCGTACTAGGATACTAGCGTACTAGGATACTAGCGTACTAGGATACTAGCGTACTAGGATACTAGCGTACTCACCGCTTAGGTGCTGACCTACCGCTCTTTCTCTCTTTCTTGGAAGGCCTGAGTACTAAAGTGAAGTCAATATCCACACTTTCTGTGGGACTCGTCTGTATAGTCAGTCGGTAGTTAATGTTTATGACCTTGCGGTTCTCATAAGGGCGTAGGTCTATCTTGTCCATGAAGAAGTCGTCACCCTCCTTGTGCTGCTTGCCGCACTTTATGATGTGGTTCGTATTTTCCATGAGCGATATACTATCAGACTCTCTCACTTGACCTATTCTCGTAGCCTTCAAAGCGTCCACGTCTATAGCTGTAGGTACCTGTAGAGTGTCTATGTCTAGTCCCTCTAACGTGTAGCTAGTATTGTGTTGCTTCTGCTTAGAGCAGAGAGTAGAAATAGAGGTCTCACCGCAAAGCTCCAGTATCTGACTGGCTTGACTGAAGTTGTTAGCGACTATGGTATTCAGGGAAGTGAACTGGCCTTCCTTTCCCTTGAAGTAGCAAGATAGAGAGTCCATTTCTCCCATCTCGATATCACAAGTTATGCACTCTAGCTTAGCAGGGTCTACCCATTCAAAGGGGTCTACGTGACCGGTGTATAGTACAAGGTGTCTACACGTGTCCTTCCCCAGTTTCTTGAAAGACTTCGGGGTATGATTCTCACTCCTGTCTAGCACATGACTGAAGACAAGGTTCATGGTAGCCAAGGACAGTGTCGGAAGCTTACCAGGTGTATACGAAAAGTCAGAAGACACTGGTCCGCTTGGTAGGTAAAGTACGTGAGAACTATGAAGACGGTGGTACTCTTCTAACTTGTCTAGTACACTAATCAAGGGTATACGGTAGAAGGTGTTGAGACAGAAGTCCTTATCGTCCTCCTGAGTGTGTTGGTAGACGGTCAGTTTGTCCACCTTTTGTCCATTACAGTAGACTTCGTGAGTAAAGGTGGCTTGAAAGTCAGGGTCGTGTACCAAGGGTAAATAGAGGCTCATCGTATTGGTGTACTACGTCTTGTTAGCCTGGAGTATACTCCTTACTCAGCTAGCTGCGGCGTTCTTACTGTTCTTAACTAGAAGACTGTTGACTGTAGCATTGCAATATAGGTTAACTTACCTATATAGTGAAGTATCTATTGTACTAGTTTGAGAAGGTCCTTACCTTACTACCTTACGTGCACTCTTACCGCGCGACGCTCTTACTACAGTGAGCTTTACCGAGAAGATAGCTCGGTCTAAGATCGGAGTGGCATCGTGAGCGTAGTCTATACTCTCTCGTTGTGGTACTATCTCGAAGTAACTCCTCTTTTGACCAGGCTCTATCTCCACTTCGTTCACCGTTACCCTTTCTGTCAGTCCCAGTCTGGGTAGACGTTGGTACTTAGTATACAGGAAAGACGTATTGTAGCCTAACAAGTTGTGTCCACAGACTATCTTGGTTATTCTTATGTGGCCAAGGTCGTGAGTCTTCAGTAAGTCTCGAATGCTTTTATCGGAGGTGAGAGGACTTGTCGCTACGTAGAGTGTGTCTATACTCTCAATGTCTACGTACTGGTTTATAATCTTTAGCCAGCCTACTCGGTTAAGCTTCAGGTCTATCAGGGATGAGAGAGCCTTCCTACCATGAGCTTTCCCCAGCTTCTTAAACATTCTCTTCACTACGTGAGAATAGGCGTCAGTACCATCTCTCATGTTTATAGTGAGTATTTCTATCTTAGTAGGGTCGCAGAAGCTGAAGGGGTAGATACCAGTAGAGTCTATGACAAGTTCAGTAACGTCATCCCTGTAGAAAGGCTCAATTGGTTTCTCCTCTTCACCTTCTGGTATGGGTAAGTTGTGAAAGGCCTGACTACCAGTAGTACACTGCAGGTATAGTGCACTAGGTGGCCACTCCTGGACAAGGTCCACTAGCTCTAGACTGTTGTCGCTGTTCTGTCTACACGAGTAGATTCTTTCGGATTCTGGGGAAATCTCGAAGTGACTTGAGTCTACTTTGATTAACGCTACCATCTTGTCTCGGTACTCCTCGTCTACTTCCTCGAGTCCCCTGTACTCAGCGTAGGACAGGTACTCTATTTCTTGGAGCTCTCCGACGTAGACCCCTTTCTCTACTCTTACCTCGAATTCAAGGTGGGAGACGTCTCCCAGAGTGTATAGTACTGGGATAGTGTACTCGACGTGGGGATACCATCCAAGCTGGGCTTCTTCTCTAAGGCGTGACATGATGGCTAGTAGTAATTTACTCATTGGCGGAATAGAGTTAGGATGTAATATAAGAGGAGTCTCTTATATTGGTGCAGTCTGCCTCACTAGCGTACTATGTTTACTAGCGTACTAGCGTGCTATGCTACGTGCACTCTTGCCTGGAGTCTTTTCTGTTCTAGTGATGGCCAGGTAGAAGTCTGCGGGCCCTGATGGCTTCGTAATTTCCCAAGGAGACGGTCTAGACACACAGATGAAGTAGTCTACTCTGGTAGTCTTACTTCTAGTCCCAGCTTCTATTAGTAGGGGCTCTGGATCGCTATACGTACCGTCTTCCTGTCTGTATAGGGAGTGAGTCTCCTTCAGGAAGTCATTCAGTTTAGACTTGTCTTCCCCTAGGCAGAATTTGTCTATACGCGGAGTGTTCCCACCTCGACTCTCTAGCTTCGCCTTGTAGTCGTCTTCACAGTGCCAGACGACTAGAAGAGAGAGGTGAGGTAGGTCAAAGTACTTCAAGAGCGTGTCGAAGAAGACGTCGTACTCAAGGCACACGGTAGTAAGTGATTCAAATACCTTCCTACCCTTATCCTTCGATAGCTTCTTGAAGTAGTACTCCAACTTGCAAAGCTTGAGTCTCGACCCACACATGAACAGCTCTTCTATCTTGCTAGGGTCGCACCACTTAAACGGAGAGTACGTAGTATTCTGTTCTATGGATAGTCTCTTGACGTGAGGGATTAGTTCCGTAAGCGAGTCGTCAGACCACGTCTCCGAGAGGATGGGTAGATTATCGAATCCTACACGGTCGTGCAACGCCATGAGCGTAGGTATAGAGTCCAGCTCCTTGGAGATCTCTCTTGGTCCATAGACCCTCTTTTGCTGCTCAGAGTAGATGAGGTTCTGTCCAGTCTCGACGGGCTTGTACTTGAGTTTATTAGTATGCATGGTATAGACTCGTACAGCCAGCTCAGCCTGTTCTTCAGTCACAGCGTCCAGCTTGTAGTACTCAGCGTAGGTGTAGTCGGTGTACTCGAAGTCTCCGACGTACTTCCTCATGTCGTCTACCAGCTCTACCTCGAGGTCTAAAATGGTGGAGGAATTGTAAACTATAGGTATCTTAGCTTCCATAGGCGCGTAGTATTGTTAGTGAAGTAGAAGGGTGTATAGTGGGGAGGTGCGAGTTCGTCAAGTACAGTTCTTATATGACTTAGCTAAGTCATATGGTTAAGGGGTTCAGTCCTTGTAGGTGGCTCTTAGGATGACTTCTACCTCCCTGGATAGCTGGACGTCTTCTGCGCCAGACTCTCTCTGTACGATGTAGTCGTCGTTCCTGTTTAGCGTGAGCTTGAACCTAGTAATAGGACGCTCTACGAGATATCTGAGGTCCATGATGTTCATCCGTAAGGCGTTGCGACCCTCAGTCATGAAGCTCTCGTGGCTCAGGTAAGTGATGCCCTTAATCGTGTCGTCGTCTGTGTACTCTACGCTGGGTTGGTCTCTCATGAGGATAGAGTTGAAGGTTACTCTACTCACTCCATTGAAGACGTGAGGCTCATGTACAGACATTACTAGGTGCTCTACTTCTAGTCTGGGAGCCGTGCACCTAGAATAGCTGTCAGCCTCTGTATTGAGTATAGTGAGCTCCTTGAGGTGATTGATGTCGAAGTATTTCAGGAAGATGTTTAAGTCAGCACCATTGAGGATAGTCAAGTGAGTTAGTGAGCTGAAGGCGTTCCTTCCATGCTCATGGCAGACTGAAAGGAGGTAGTCATGAAGCTTCACTCCTTCTCGTATGGACGCTACTCCTTCTATACTTAGCTTGCGCATTAGACGAGCTACGTCTTCTCCCGCTATCTCCTCGTCAAACTCGTTGTCGTCTACCTTGATCCACGTACGAGAGTCCATGAACAGGTTTATGCCGCTTATGTTTAGTCTCTCCACGTTAGATGGAGGTACAAAGTCAAAGACTGGAGCCCCAAAGTACTTGATGTACGACACGCGCTTACAGGAAGTGGCTAGAGTAGCCTTGACGTCCGCAGGCTCCTTTGCTCCATAAGGTATGTAGAGCCAAAGTCTACCGCCCATAGAAACAGCCTCATAGTGGTAAGATCTTTCTTCCTCCACTAGTCTTATGTTCTTCTTGTTTCTCTTGAATGGGATGGGTAAGCTGACTCCTCGTTGGTAACAAAGTCTACGAGAGGTGAAGTGACCGTCTGCTATCGTGACTAGGAGCTTCTTGAGCTCTGGATTACTGGTCTCTTCGTACTCAGTCTCAGGAGTCCTAGTGCAGCCTCCACAGTTTATGGATACCTTGAAGCTGGATACCTTCTTGGGATTAAAGACGATTGGAAGGACGTACATGAAGTGTGACTTAGTGCCTACAGAAGACGAGGTTTGCTCCCTGACTGCACAGACACTTTGTACCGCTCCGTTAAGTCTCCAGATAGTTCAGTTTGAACTCTACTCCGAGTCCTCAAGTAGGTGGTTAAAGAGGAGAGACAGTAGCACTTTGCTGTGTCAGCTGTATAAGAGTCTAGATCGTGCACTAAGTCTAGGCTGCTGGTTCGCTCAGGGACGAGACTTCATTTTTCGCGACCCCTACGAACTCAGAATTCTTCAGATTGAATTACTCCCACGAGAATGGAGTTGAAGAATAGTCTCCCAGAAAAGGTGGGGGCCAGAGACGACATTGCGTCTTGATTCGCCTCCCATGAGCAAAGTAGCAAGAGACTACATTACGAGGGGTAAGAAAGGTAAGACGTCACAACACCACTACTCCAGCCTACATGTCCGCTCACGAGATCACTACTAGAATACGTATAATTAACGACTCAGGCTGGTCGTATAGCATCGACAGTGAAGATCCTGATACTCAGGCCGTCATAGAGAATGGGGAAGGCTTTCTCGAAGCTAAGATGAACATACCTTTCTTCCTCCGCAACGCACTATTCCCGGAAGAGACTTCGGAGGCACATGAGAAGTACCTCACGGGAGGTATAGGTTCGGCATGTGAACTCGACCTCTATCACGACTTCTACACTAAAGGATACCACCATGACCACTACGACGATGACGGCAAGCTTTACCTGGGCAGGAAGTACCCTGGTACTCTCATGCTTGATATCGACACTGCTCGACTCACTGAACTCTACATAGGACCTTACTATCCTGAAGTACCTGAGTTCATCAGAAGAAGCAAGATCAGTACTCTTACTGTAGAAAGCTCCGACGATAGTCCACCTCTGACTGCGGCTTCCGAACTCGACCTTAAGAACGACTGCAGACGTATAAAGGTACTAATCCTAAGAGGCAAGGTCAGGGACGGAATAGACAAAGTATTCCGGTACGTAGAGACTCTCGTACTAGTCAATGTGGACGTGTGCTCCAGGTCTAACTTAGACAGGCTAGCGAAGATGGAAGTAGTTACACTGGTGATACTTCGGGAGATGGAAGCCACTGAATACATTTTCTCCCCTGAGAAGATAGAGGAGTTTAAGGGTAGACTAACAGTTGAACGTCTGGAGTACAACCGTGGCGGGATCGGTAGACTGCTTCCTCTCATGGACTCAGAAACCTTAACTCGTATCCACGCGCACAGGTCGAGGGTGAGTCAGGAAGACGTAGCTTACCTGGACAACCTCCAGTACCTCAGGTGCCACTCTATCGTGAACGAAGTCTACTTACCTTCCTTGAGGACTTTAGTCGTCTCTAATGTATACGGAGACACTCAATTCTTCCCTTGCAAGGATACTCACTTCCTCGAAGAGATACGTATTGTTAATAACTTATTACTGGGACAGAACGATAAGACTGTGATTAATGCATGCGAGGCCACTGTAGTCTGCGCAGACTATCAGTGGTCCCAACTATGTATGTTTCAGCCTAAGTACGTAGCCATCCACAGGTTCACAAAAATGAGTATAAATGTAGGCTACTCTATTAATCACCTCACGGTGGTAGGGTCGGAAGGTAAGAGCGTCACCATTAGACGCTTTAAACCCCCTAAGTCGGCTCGATCAGTAGTCTAGTACACTAACACCCCGTAAACGTAGTACTCAATATGAATCGCTCGATTCATATATTAACTCAGTAGTCTAGTGGACGCAGTAGTTTAGTGAACGTATTATTCAATATGAATCGCTCGATTCATATATTAACTCAGCAGTCTAGGTGAACAAACTAGTAGTAAGTTCACTTGCATCCAGACTTCATTCGGGAGCCCCTTTCTCTTACTCTGATCCTGAGTATAATCTGGTAAGTCTGACGAGGGTCGTTGAATGGGAAGGTTATAGTAGTGACGTTTGAGAGGTGAATGTTCAGGAGAGAAATGGTACGAATGTAGTCGGTGAACTGGATTTCGTCTACGTAACTGGCTAGTACAGACTCAAAGTTTATGCGACCACGAGGTGACTTACATATTACATAGGTGCCGTAGCTCTTACATAGGGCTATCACGTCCAGTGCAGTTATTGGATAGTTTCCCCCTACGGTAATAGGGAGAGTGTCTACAGGTATACGTGTCAGTCCTCCCTTGCGCTCGTAATCACTGTCTATTACTAGTACTCCTGGTACCCTACCTTTCTTCACTACTTCGTGAAGGTGGGAGAAGTCTTTCTGACAGGATGCTACTAGCACGTCTAGCTCCGGTATACGAGACGAGAATAGGGTAGGCTTGCCCTTATTAATCCCTAAACGGTTCATCTTGCGTTCAGGTCCTAGTAGCTCGAGCTGAGTTATCTTGTTTATGTCTATACTCCTACTCTTCATCTTGGTGAAGGAGTCCTCTGTACAACTCAGACGCTTTATGTGAGCGGAGGACCTACCGTTGAGAGAGCCCCGCAACTCCAAGAAGTCTAAGTCAGTACCTAGGTCGTCGTAGCTTAGCTCAGGTTTGAAGCCGTAAACGACTACCCAAGTGACGTGTCTAAGGAACTCTACCACGTCTTCTTTAGTAGTAGAATAAGGTAAGTCTGTCTTCTCAACCGTTGCTTCGGTGAAGACTGCGCAGATAGGACGTGTAGCGTCTGTCTTCTTTAAGTCTACTGAAGACTGGGTCAAGTCTCCAGAGATGTTCACACGTGTATAGACTTCAGACTTGAGGCCAGGGTCTGTGTCGAAGCTTTCCTCTAGGGTATAGTAAGTAGTCCTATCGGAGTCGCAAGGTATGATAGTGCAGCGGTTCCTAATATTTCCGAGCTTGGGATTAGTTCCCTCGACGAGTTCGATCGGAGTCTCAACTTGGCCTTCTCTAGTCAGGTCTACTCTGGATAGAGAGACGAGGAGAGAGGAGCTAGCTTCGATACAGACTGGACCCTTTTCGTCTGTCTCGCCAGAATACCAGGGGGTTTTCTCTATATCACTGAACGTGTAGGAGGCTTCGGGAAAGTAGAAGGATGGGTTCATCTTGAGGTACGCGGACTTTGGATAGCTTCCTCCCATATTTAGGAGAGAGTGTCGGTAAACGTCGTGAGAAATATAGATTGACTCAATCTATATGTGAGTCGTGAGCATCGGCCTGTTAGCTCCTGGTAGGCTATCGCTCCAACAACAGAGTAAGTGAGTAGGCAATGTGAGAGTGGTCTGGTTCCATCATATTAAGCTCTATCTGTTTGGTGCACCGTTGGAAGAGTGACATGTAGAAATAGGAGTGTAAAGAGATGTACGGAATAGTAGTGTGTATCGTCTCTGCTTCCAGTACGTAAAGCTTGTGCTGATCCTGTAATGAGTCGAGTCTGACTGCTACCTCCTTTACCGGAGGAATAGAGCCTAGGTTCCAGTCTCCGCGTATAGAAAGGTAGTCTAGCTTGTGAAGGCGGTTTAGTAGTCTAGCTTGTGAAGGCGGTTTAGTAGTCTAGTCTCGAGGTTCCCTCTAATGAGCAAGACTCTGAGACTAGACAGGTCTACTTCGCACTGTATGAGGAGCTCTATGGTGCGAGAGTCGCAGTCGAGTACCTCTATACGTCTCAGTACTCTGGCTAGGTCTCGATTGTGGAGGATGTGGTAGGCCTCCAATACATTAGTATCTGGTTCATCAGATGGCTCTAAGACTAGCGTAGTAAGGTTCTCCTCGTCTAGGTACGTAAAGGTAGGGTACTTTAATGCGTGAAGGTACAAAGGTCAAGTCTATCTTTCCCACGACATGTACAGAGCCTAGTCCAGTCTTTAACATCTTGTCCGCGTTCGTGTCGTCTAGGTTAAAGGTCATCGCTGGAGTACCAGTAGGAAGGAAGCTGAGAGTCCTAGTCTCTAAAGTAAGTTTGTTCTCCTCGTTGAACCTGCGGCCTTGGTCTAGCGTGAAGATAGACTGCTCTGTGGTCATGTAGTTACATACGTGAAGGTCTACCAACGTCTTGGACATAGGAAAGATCCCCTGAGCTTTAGCCGTGCAGGAGACGGAAACAGAAGAGTCGTAAGAGTAGTTGACTGAAATAGGTACCATAGTAGAGTCTGTGACCCTAATGACTACTGGTTAAGCTGGTAGGTGCATTATATGAGTGAGTTCACTCATATGTAGGTTGGCTCGTCTAGTCTAAGGTTCGACGTGAGCCCTTCTTGCGTTCTTAGCGCTATACTTGTTGATCTTGACGTTAAGGTCTGTCATGGGATGGATTCCTAGGTGACCAGAGAACCTACTGCAGACTACGTGGCTAAGACAAGAGAACTCTTCTATCCTAGTTAAGTCCACGATACCTACTACGGTCATTTCCTGGTTGGTACCAAAGAGTCCAATGTACACGTCGTTCCTCGCAGTCTGCAGGATCAGGGTTTCTACGTTAGGAAAGGTAGTAGAGACTGGGTTCAAGTCAAGGCGTGAGTACTCTGTCTTTATGTACTCAGTCTCTAGGTCGCACAAAGCAAAGCCTTTACCTCCTGCGATCTTAAGTCCAGTAAGCATAGCCATCTCGTTCAATCGGATAGCCGCTTCTCCTGTCAATACCTCATCGTCCTCCAAGTATATCTTCACGGTCTCCACCGAGTTCATGTTAAACTGCCCAGAGAAAGCTAAGAAGGCCTCTAGTCCGTAAAAGGTAGCCTTCTTGAGGGACTTAAAGGCATTGAGGTCGTAGTCTTCCCATACGAGTACTGTTCCATCTACTATCACATTAGAACTTAGCATTAGTCTCCTGACCTTCGAGACGTCTAACCATTCCGATTCCATGGTACTCTCCATCTTGAGATGACTAGGTTTGAATATAGTGGTAGACTTCACCGTAGACCAGTCTGAACTTCGAGCTGTTAATCCGTCGTTGTCTATTGTCACAGTCAAGTCTCCAGGAGTATAGCCATAGTAAGGTGCAGTGCCTTCATCATGTTGTATGTCTTTTTCGTCGCCACTAGATCCATACCATATAAAGGCCTCCTGCACTTCACGCTCACGATCGTACACCGCCTCTGCAGTAGCTACGAATACGTGGTAGCTTTCGTCGTCTTTCCAAGACTCTCCAAAGGCTTTCCCAAGCCCCACCATGCGTCCTGCTTCGTCGAAGTCAAACTCTCTCAACCACTCCAAGAGCCCTGATTTGTTGGTAGAGTCGTAGGTCTTGTCCAGTTCAGCTGTGAAAACTTCCTCTCTGGCTGGTACCGTAAAGTACACCTCTAGGGAACTAGGGGATACATAGTCCTTGGTCTTGACTAATGCGTAGGTGCATGGTTGGTCATCCAGGACTAGGAGCTCTGCTTCATCATCTCTAGGTCTTTCTACTTGCATCGTTTGAGGAGGCTTTACTGAGGTAAGGGGTACTTGTTAGTAAGGGGCCGTACACTATAGGCACCGAGTGTATGTTCACGTTTATTCGCAACAACATACACTCGGTGGACAAGCTTCTACTCGATTCCTCACTACACCTATGATCGTACCTAGCGATACTCTATTAGTACCTGTACTCTTCTCTACCCTTAACAAAGTAGACCTTGGCTGTAAGGTCCTTTACTCGGACGACACTGAGCTAGGACCTCACAAGGTAAAGGTACTCACCTTAGCCGACTTTATAGGCTACCTGAGTAAGAACGGGTTCACTCTTCCCTACATACCCCCTGGAGAACATGAAGACCTAAAGGTAGCAGTTTTCATGTTCACTCCTCTCAGGAAAGAGGAAAGGAAGACCACTTCACTCTACACCTCTTCGGCAGAGTATAGCTTGACTCCTTTCTTCCAGACCGAGCGTAGAGCAGAAGACCATCCTGGACAGTTCAACCCACAGATAGTAGTGACGCTAAACAGGACTTCGATGAGTCTGAGCTTTTTCGGAACGGAACCTGACTTCGTGCAGAGACCGGAGCCTCATTCGGTGAAGGTCGCTAGCCTTATCTTGATGGGAATAAGGTATACTGCAGGCTTTACCTACCTAGACCTCAGTGAACTGAAGATGGTAGTCTTTACTGGAGATAGTGAACACATCAAGGATACAGCAGAGCTAATAGCAAAGGACCAAGGAAAGGAAGCCTTCACTAGTGTGGTTGACCTATTCGTGGGTACATATGAAGACCTAATAGCGGTACGGTCTTGTCTTCAGCTTCCCAACTTGAAGAGTGTAAGCTTCTCTCAGCACTGGAAAATGACAGAAAAGGCTAAAAACTACATAGACAACTTGTCACTAGAGGTCCTGAAGCTTTCCTTGGAGACCATGGAGGATACTGTACTCATACCAGACTCTGGACACCTACACGTATACCTGGATAGGGAGGAGGAAGCGGACTTTATAGTCAGAGAGCTAGTCTCTAGAGTCCCTCACCTTGGGATAGACAACACCCTGTATCCACACGATTACGTGGAGGGTGACAAGAGAATAATAGACCTAATAAACCTGTCTGAGCCAGGTAGCTTCCTAGAGAGCTATACCTTGTTTCCAGGCTCCGGTGCCGCTGTAGGTGAGCTGGAAGAGGCTGGATTCGCTGCGGACTTCTCCCGTATAGTCGTGGAGTTAAAGAGGCTAGGACCTAAGTCTAACAAGAGCTACTCTACCTCCCAGTAGAGGGATCCAGACCTAAGATGTATACGTTTATACATCTACTCCACACAGGAAGCCTGTCTCCTCTATACACCTTGTACACTATATAAAGTAGTCTCACCAAATTAAGGATGGTACGACTAGGAAGACGTGGTGCACAGAGACGAGTACGAGGAGCTACTAGGACTGGGGAAGAGCCTCCGGTAGAAGACTCCGAGACTAGCTTAGAGCTGATAGAGGACTGCAAGTACTGGGCTGTCTATAGAATGAGTGGGCTTCCTACCTTTGACGAGGTCTATGAGGAGGTGGACGAGCTAGTAGGTAGAGGTAAAATAACCATATGGAATAGGACTGTAGACGTACCTAGGGACACTCTCACCGTCTCAGACGACATAGACTACAGGACTAACCTACCGAGTGGAAGCGGCTTCAACTATAGCACCATGCCTCACGCAGAGTGGAAAGACGTGCCGCTAGTGAGAGGAATTAGGGACGAGCTCCAGTCTAGGTACAGTACTACCTTCAACTATGCAGCGATAAACGTGTACCGAGACGGTAAGGACTACATCTCTTGGCACGCAGATAAAGAGGGTCTCACAGCTAAACAGCTAGTCTCCACTGCAGTATACTCTGTGACCTTCGGGTGCACTAGAGCCTTCAAGTTCAGACGTACTAGGTCTAAAGAGGTAGTGAGGACCTACGAGCTAGAGGACAGCACACTACTCATTATGAAACCAGGGTGCCAGGAGAGGTACGAGCACCACGTACCTAAACGAGCTAACGCTACCACTCGTATAAACATCACGTTTAGGGTGCAGTGAGAATACAACTAATACACATCAGGAGGATGTATATCTTGTAGGGTAATGCAAAGCTGAAGAATGGAAACTCTCACCCTCGACGTATACCATCGTAAACACCACCAGATAGAGCTGGTACCTAAGAGTAACGTAGCTGGTGTACAGGTGGTAGGTAAGGCTGTAAAGACGTGCGAACCAGAGGACGCTACTAGCGACCTTACTCGGTTTAGTATCGTATACAACAGAGAGAAAGCCACGAACAGAGTTATAGAGTCAGCTAAACTGGACGAACAAACGGACTTCCTAGACACATCCTTCGAGACAATAGACTCTTACATAGGTCAGACTCCGACTTCTCTCACGAGATACCCACAGAAACTAGACCTTACAGAAAAAGTAAAGGTACTACTAGACGAGAGACTTGGCTGGATACTCAGTGACGTAACTACTCTTAGACTGTACGACGAGTTCGAGCTTAAGGCTCTTCTGACAGTAGCTAAGCTCGAGAGCCTGGAGAGACTAGAATTTAGAGTAGTGTACGACGAGGTAGAAGGACTACCGGAGGGAGTGAAGTGTGTAAAGGTAGAGGATACAGTCTCTGTCGCGATAACCCACTGCAAAGACCCTTTCAGGGCACGTGTCCACAGACCAACTAGCAGACTGGACACCATAGAGGTACCCATACTCTCTAAGCGTCATGGAAGCGAAGCTCCTATAGCCACTCGGAGTCATACACTAGTATTGACAGCTGGTGAGCGAGAGCCTGGCCAGACGTCTCAGAGGGGAGTAGTGATCTTGTGGGACGAAGACGAGGCAGAGGAAATAGTCTACAGGGAACGCCTAAGTCCTGAGCTACCCGACAGGTACTCCCTTAACTTCAGCTTCAAGGTGCAAGAAGTAGATGAACAAGAGTAAGGAACCCTTCTGACGGTGGGTAAGACATCCATATAGGTCGCGCGACCTATATACTGTGAGTAGAAAGCCTGAGCTCATTACACTTTGTCGTAGATGAGTGGAGGATACCTGAAGAGTATGAACCACTCGCACTAGTCTACAATAGGTACAGACGGATGGGAACTTACCCCAGGTATTCAGATGTCGTACACTGAGGACTACACCAGCCAAGAACCTGTTGAAACTGTTTTAGGAGTCACTAAACTTCACGTCAGAGATAAGGGAAGTAAGTACACCCTCGTTCCTACTACCTTGGACTGGGTAGAGGGAAGACAGTTCGAGTGTAAAGAGTATACCTCTAAACCTTCCAAGAAGTCAAGTAAAGGTACCAAGACTACCTACGTCTACGATCAAGACGTGGAGCTACTACCTTACATGTCCAGTCCAGACTACACCCTACATGAGACGTTCTTTGTCCCTCCCCTCGGTTCACCGTTCAAGTCTTTCTTCAAAGAGCCTTACTACACCGTAGAAGCCAAGACGTCTTCCTCTACTACTCTTGTATTGCACAAAGAGTTAGGGCCCTATGACATACAAAGGATGATCGCGACAGGAGACTGGAGCCCGCTCCGAAACATACGGTTCAGAGGACGCACTACCTTAGACCTCTCGGTACTGTACAAAGACGTCTCTGTCTTAGATGAAATAGTGAAGGTACACGGTAACAACGCCTTCCGAGACGCCACTCACTTGATAGTAGCCGACCAATGCTTCTGGTCTAGGATCAAAGTCTACAGCTTCCCTAAACTCAAGCACCTTACTCTCATCACATTAGATGAAGAAGAGAGGGTAGTACTAAACGAGAGCATAGAGACTCTGAACATAGGCCCGTCTCCCTACGGCAGGAACGTTGCAGAGGTACTGGATGGGGTATCAGTAAAGACTATAGTTTCGTATCCATTCATGAACGACTCTCTCGCTACTCTACTACTGCAGAAGTGCAGACACCTAATCTTAGAGTGCGCAAGGTGGACCATTACAGAGAGAGGTAAGTTCCGTGACAGGTCTAGCTTCAGCATTACTATACCCGACATGGAAGAGGTGACCACTCGTTACATCACCTACCGTATATACAAGGCGAGAGGTGCACCTGTTCACGACACCTACAGCTACAGCTTCAGAGTACATAGGAAGAGGAGAAGGGTAGAAACTACCAATCCATCAATATAGATTAGCTCGATCTATATACAGCTGAATAGATAAAGTAGTAGTAAAGGTACCACCACTACTACAGACTATCTCATGACTGACTCCAGCCCTACTAAGATGTGCCTTTCTTACGACGACAACTACCTCGAACTAGAACCGACTCTATCCTCTATGGTGGACGGTGAACAGTTCATGTGTGTAAAGACTGGAGAGACTATAAACCACGACCTCTACGGTGACAACATGGAAGTATATGACCTGACAGTAAACGTGAGTGAGCTTCCGTTTACTCCTGGAGAACCTCATGGAGTAAATCCTAAGTACCTCCTTGGAAAGGTCTCTATGTTCTTTCCTCAGAGTCACATAAACTACGCTGCTCGAGATCCTGAAGTGGCCTGCCCTGCTCTTCTTTTACGCAACAGGTTGAACCGAATAATAAGGGGAGAGAGCCCAAAGGAGCCCCTAACAAGTCTCTTTTCCGAGCCTCCTAGACGAGTGGACTTCGAAGAGTGCTACGAATTCACCTCTGCTCTGGTGGACATGGTAGTAGAAGAGCACGGTCCTAACGTCTTCAGGAACGTAGTAGAGTTAAGGGTACACACCGTAGAAGACTGGAACAAGATCAGACAGTACGGGACTCCGAACTTGAAGTACCTCGTCATAGGCACGGTGAAAGATCACAAGAGACTTCACGCAGTACCAAGCATGACTACTCTGGAGATTAGATTCTCAAGTATCTTATCTGTCAAGGGTGCACTTGACGACATCTTCCTTAAACGGATAGTAGTCAACGAGAGCATCTTTCATGTGGATAGAGACTACCTCATGACTAAGTGTAAGCACCTAGTATGCGTAGACAATCGCTATACAATTGACGGTACTTGGCGATCTGTAAACCGATCTATGTGTGCACTACCTATTAAAGACGTGGCGTTTAGTAGAGTAGAGCTGATTACCTACAGGGTAGTAAGGGCTAAAGGTGCACCTAGCTCACAAACCTACAACTTCAGCTTCAAGGTATATGATAGAAGTAGACTATTCAAGGTACTCACAGGAGGAGATAGCCCTACCTTCCGTCATTAAACCTACCCACAATATAGATCGAGTAATCTATATTCAGACTACACTAAGTGAAGTGCGTAGTCATTAACACGAAGGAGTGGGACGAATAGCACACCCTAGAAAGATAAGGAGGCCTTCTGGTAGCACTATCCCTCTTAGATTAGTACCTATCTATGAATCCAACCAACACCACCCTTATAGTAGACGTTAACTCTGAATATCGTTTGAACCCTGCGATACCAATAGGTGCGGGCAACTATCACGCTAGCTCTATTTCTCCCTCTGACATTATAGAGGGAGACAGACGTAAGCAAGTATTTCGTACCGACGTAGACCTAGACGACCTCACAAGTCCAGGAGAAGGAGTAAAGGAGAAGTACATCCACATGCCTCAAGGTAGGTCTTATACCTCTAGGGTAGCAGTGGACTCAAAGCTCTTTACTATCTTTCCTGTGGGTCTTTACTACGCAGTAAGGTTACCAGACTCTGACGAAGACATTAGTCTTTCAAGCTTCATCGATGGGTGGAGGACTGCAGTAGACAGGATCGAGAGGCTAGACCTTGCTGAGCTAGACTCAGACGGAGTAGACGACGTAGTCACCCAGCTCATGAAGTTCTCGACCTTCTTCTTCAATGACCTAAAGTACCTCTCAGTAAAGGACCAGTCATCTTGGGACGTAATTCGAGAGTGCAGTCTATTGAGCTTGACTGAGCTAAGTATAAACATCTTAGAGTCTGGGAACGAGCTTGAGATAGGTGAGTCAATTAGAATAAGGAAGCTCTACCTCTATTCTTTCCCAGAAGACGTGGCAGAAATACTACAGGAACTACACGTCAACACTATAGAAGTAGAGATAGACATAGGACTTGGCGTGTGGGACCTCTACGACATCTGTCACAACTGCGACCACCTAGTAGTAGCCAGGAACAACTACCTCGTCAGCGAGCTTACTGGACTTCCTATGAACAGACGCTGCCATGCTTTAGACCTACAGCTACCTACTGACTGTAAGGCTCGCTTCATTACCTACAAGGTGGTGACTGCGGCAGGAGCTAGAGACGAAGACTGTCACTGCCTAGGTTACACTATTGAGAAGGTACTCTAGACAGGGTCTCACTACTCTAATATACATCAGCCGAATGTATATCGCAAATACCCCGCAAAGACTAGGTGACTACTAGCACAATACCTAACGCCATGTCCACTACTACCACCAACTCCGAACGCGAGCTAATCGACGCCATCGGCCAGCTATTCAGTGTAAAATCTGGCAATAGAAGACCCCTCGCCAGAAAACCTGGTACTACCGAGATTCATGTGCATAGCGGAGTGCACAGCAAGATAGTACTTACTCCTACCTGGTTAGAGTATACAGAGGGGAGACAGTTCAAGTGTGAGAAGTCCATTTCTCACAAGGAGTCTCTTCTCGCCCTCATTGGAACCACAGTGACTACACACGTATACGAAGTAGACGTAGAAAAGCACCTACCTTACACTATTAGTGGTAAGCACAGGATAGACTCTGACTTAGACACCTACTGGGATCTCATGAGTGAGGACTTCGGGGTCAGAAGTGTCACTGCTCTTACTCCCTACGAGTCTTTAATCATGGACGAAGTACTCACGCCTAGGGAAGTAAAGGACATAATCGATCGCGATAACTGCGACTCTCTTTACTCCCTACCCTTCAAGTGGGTAGACAGGTTAGACCTGACCGTCGACAAGTGGAACCAACATCTCATGGTAGACTCTATAGCTAAGATCCACGGTAACGACATCTTTCAGCACGTGAAGCACCTGACCGTACACTACCAGACTACTTGGAATAGGGTGCTAGAGTACGAAGCTCCAAAGGTAGAGTACCTGAAGATAGAACACCTAAAGAGCAAAGTAAAGAGTAAGATACCGGGCAGCGTGAAGACTCTCCACATAGAGCGTTCGGCTTGCTGCGCGCAACCTTCCTCCGTATTTGGAGACTTCTTCGTGGACACTATAGTAATTCCCAGCGGCTCTTGGTACAGGTTAATGGAGGACGTACTTAAACACTGTAGACGTCTAGTAATAAAGTGCGATAGGTACAGGGTGAACTTAGACGAGACCTTCCACGATAGGTCAAGACTACGAATCGAAGTGCCCAAAGTAGACGACGTCACCACAGAAGTAATAACCTATAGAGTATGTAAAGCACGTGGAGCAGACCCTGAAGACTGCTACGACTTCAACTTTAGTGTAGAGAAGAATTAGTAGGTTACTACTCCAATATAGATTAGTCAATCTATATCACACCTAACGAACAAAGACACGATCCCTACTGTCACAATAACCAGCGCTATGTCCACATTCATCGATTCCGAACGTGACCTAATAGACCTCTACCATCGAGCGTTATTCTCTATGGGAAGAGGATGCAAATCACTCAAGAGAAACTCTAAGACCACTGAAATCCGAGTACACAACAGTAATGGGAACTTGTCCTTTGTTCCTGTTTGGTTGAACTCTGCAGACGGCAAGCAGTTCAAGTGTAGTAAGTTCACTACAGAATATGGTATACCCCTTCCTATCATCGAAGATAGTACGACTACTTACTTATACAACGTTAACGTAGAGAAACTATCTTACACAGTCAGTGGTAAGTACAGAGATACAGGGAACCAGAGAACGTTCTGGGATCATGGGGCTGAAAAGTTTAACCCCAGGACTATCACCGCGGTTCCTCCTCGGTTCTGTGTGATCGTAGGTGAATCTCTCACTTATGAGGAGACCAGGGACGTCATCATTCGAAATGAGTACAGTTCTCTTTATTCCTTGCCCTTTAAGCGAGTAGACAGGATGAACCTGGTAGCGGAGGGGTTCGACTTACCTGACGAGACGTGGGACCAGACCGTCATGGTCGATGCGATAGCTAAGATCCACGGTGATGACGTCTTCCAACAAGTAAAGCATCTGACGGTTCATGACCAGACTGTCTGGAACAGAATACTGGAGTACGGAGCTCCGAAGGTAGAGTACCTGAAGATAGAATTGTTGAAGGAAGGAGTAAAGAGTAAGATACCTAATACAATAAAGACTCTACACGTGAGAGACGTATTTTTATCAGCTTTATCATCTGACTTGTTGGGAGACTTCTTCGTAGACACTATCATAGTCGGAAGCTGTATCGATGCTCGCTCAACTACAAACTTGCTCGGCTGCTGTAGACGTCTAGTAATAGAGTGTGACAGGTCCAAAATAAACTACGATGGAACCTTTCACGACAGGTCAGGCTTTAATATTACCATACTTAGCGCTGACCACGTCACGGCAAAAGTAGTGACTTATAGAGTATGTAAAGCTTCCGGCGCGGACCCTGAAGACTGCTATGACTTCAACTTCACTGTAGAGAAGAACAAGTAGACTCTCTTCTAATATAGATTGACTAATCTATATACGTGTTCAGTATCTGTATAAATCGGGCACCATAGTAACGTAAATAGGACATGTTACAGCTTCATCTTTGTGAGGACGACTCCCGTATTTTTCACTCTACTCACTTAGAGTCAGTCTTCAGTATGTTCAAACCTTTAGTAGGTAGAGAAACCCTCTACGAGATGGTAGACACATTAGAAGAGTGCTCAATCTCGGTCTATGAAATTAAGGAGGGTAATACTTCAGATCGTGAAGTTCTAGCTTGTATAGACAGTAAGGAGTGCCTATCCTACTACACCACGGACGGGAAGCTTTACTTGTTTAACAGGAAGTCTATTACCAGGGTAGACCCGTGCGGACTTACTGTATTTCCAGGGGTGCTTGAATCCTTTATACCACTGGGAGTCTCTAGAGGGTACTATGCGACTACCTCGTTCGTGTACAGGGCGGGTAGGCCAGGCTATTACTCTATTAAAGTAAGGCGTATGGATGGTACCTTAGCTACCGAGTACACGTCTAGTGAACCAGTACCCGGTAAGAGCTCATACTTAAGGTACCAAGACCAGGACTACCTCATTAACACTCTGACTCACAAACTAAGGATCACAGACCTGGCTACGGGACTAACCTTTCGTGAAGAGCCTCTAAGGGTAGGAGAAAGAACCTTCATTTACTCTCACCTCGTTCCCTCCGACACAGGAGCCTACGTAGCCTGTGTAACAGAGACTCAGGTAGCAGTAGTAGACCTGGACTCTATCATCAAGATGAGTAAGCCTAGAGTAGTATGTATAGTAAGTGCAGACAGCTACTACGAAAGAGTAGAGGTAGTCTCTATCGTAAAAGACAGTGTGTATGTGAGACTAATTCACGTAGACCAACTAGACGTCGACAAGTTAGAAGGACTAGTGGCTAGATTGAAGGTACCAGAACTAGTCTGCTGACTTGCCTGTTTGTCAGAGAGGAACTGTGTGAACAGAGATACTGCGTACGTGACAATACTACGTATAGCGATACTACGTATAGCGATACTACGTATAGCGATACTACGTATATAGCTTAGCTAAGCTATATGAGTATACTGACGCGCTAGTCTATTTTAGTACCCTGGAGCGGAACACGTTGAACGAGTACACTAAGTCATGCTTAGGTGGTAGGTTCTCACGTGACCTCTGAGCTACTATGACTCTGTTTAGTTTAGTGCAGGAGTCATAGTGTAGGGCTACGTCCACGGTCCTAGACTTTACTGTTTGTTGTTCTGGCTCGTCTGGAGTAACGAACCTTCTTATCTGTTCACGATCGTGGTCGGGATAGACTATAGCTACTAGAGTCCTGCAGCAGTTCACTAGCTCCCTACCTGCCCCACCTCTACCAGTCTGCTCTGCTGGCATTTCCAGCACCTCTAGGTCTAAGTCAATGGTAGAGAGACGGGGTACTTCCCAGACGTCTCCCACGTAAAGTTCAGAGACTGTAGGAGGTATGCCCCTTAGGTGGTCAAAGCTCTTTACCGTTCCTACTTCTACGCGTCTAAGGTTAGGGAAGCCGAACGCCTCCAGTATCTGGGCTAGGTCTGCTGAAAATAGTATAGACAGGGTGGTGATTGAGTCGAAGGCTCTCTTTCCGTACACCTTAGTCACCTCTTTGATGAAGGTCTCTACCTCAGTGCCGAAACCAAAGACGTGTCTCAACTCCAGGATCCCATTCTTGGTCATCTTCTCTAGCGGAGGTAAAGGATCGGTCTTTAGCGTCTTTACGTAATACCTATCTGGCTTGAGATAGTTCATGAAGAGTTCAGGGCTCGCGCCTTTCAAGGCCCGCCCGAATAGGGGTAAGAAGTTTAGCTTGTAAACGAAGACTGGTCTGAATAAGCAGCCCACATCGTGAGTGTGTCTCACGTAAAGTCCTTCCACGTCGTCGAATTCTGTGTCCTCGACTATTATGCCTGAGTCTTTATTAAATACGATAGCTAGTTGGTCGGTTTGCATAGTGCAGGTCTTTAGTTGTACCAGGACCATCCCATATACTATCTGATTGCACAATTACAAAGCTAGGATCGCGACAGGAAGATGGCGTCTAAGCTCCCATTTCTTCACCTGGCCTATGACGAAGAACATCCTATACTGTCGATCGTATTCAAACACCATAGTACCTACAGACTAACCTCCGAACCTTTACCTGCGAGCTGTAAAGCTGTACGTATGTATTCTTCTCCAGGAATACGTAGTGTAGACGACGAGTCTCAGGCTAGTACAACCTTCAAGTACTGGATAATCAAGCGAGACGGAGACAACGAGAGCTCTATCGACAGGTTCTTTCGTCTGCACACCACGTGTAGGTCCTTTGGCTGGTGCAGCCTTATACAACTATTAGGCGATTCCTATAGTCCTCTAACTAAGATGGAGTATTCTAGGATTTCTACGAGGTCTTTCCGCTGCATCGATAGCTTAGACTTCACAGGGTTCATGAATGATGACCTGGAGGTTGTACTGGGAATGATTAAGGGGAGACAAGGTTCTCAAGCCTTCCCTCACCTCGAAGCTCTAAGAGTAGGTAGCTACCAAGGACTCGAGCTCCTCCTTTCTACCTTTGAGCTCACTAAACTATTCAGGGTAGAGATAGACCGCCTGACTAAGCTTAGCGTACTAGACAAGCTTCCCCCTTCTGTCACTCACCTGAAGGTACTGCACTTTGGTCCTATATACTCTGAAGACAAGTGTACTAGGCGTATAGAGACTGTCATAATGGACGAGTACTATAGCTACTGCCTACCCTTTGAGAGGTTAGCCAGCGTATGTCAGACTCTAGTCCTAGTCTCTGAACTAAGGAACCGGTCAGACCCTCTACAGAAGGAAGCCACAGTCACTATTAACCTTCACGATTCTACTAGCGCCACTAAGATAGTATACATGCAGAGAGAAGGGTTCATCTGCAACTGTCTGGAGAACCTGAAGTTCAAGTTCAACCTAGAAAGAGAGGAGGAAGAGTACGCTAGTATCCTAGTACGCTAGTATCCTAGTACGCTAGTATCCTAGTACGCTAGTATCCTAGTACGCTAGTATCCTAGTACGCTAGTATCCTAGTATGAATTGACTAATTCATACACGTAAAGGTGTACCCAGTACCTACTTAAACTAGGATACTAGCGTACTATGTTATCACGAGTTTGGAAGCCGATCAAAGACACGGTCGCAGACTTCTTCTATACCGACAGTAGTGAAACCTTTGTGACTAATGAGCTGCAGTGTGACTGGATCAGTAAGCACAGGGTCTATGGTAACAGCACCACCTTAGACATACCTGGAGCGGGTACTGTAGACGCTACCCTAGAAAGAGAATACGTCAATACTACCTGTGACACCTACAGTATAGGTCTACACGACCCTTCTCAGTCTTGCACGTTTATACCTCCAGACGAATTGACCACGTTAAGCTATCTCGGAATAGTGCCTGGAGACGTCATGACTACTCTAGAGTACGTAGCAAGAAAGTATGACTGCGTCAGCTTCGTCTCCTACTTAGGAGGAAGTGGTGGAAGTAGTCATGGCTATGTACCCTGGTGTCTTCCACTCAGAGTTCGATACCCTACTTACTTCAAGAGAGGTATAAGAGTGAAGTCTTTGAGGACTAACGACATTCAGATACTAGAAGCATTGCGCCCTTCAGCTCTTACTGAACTTATTATAGTAGTTACAGGGAAGACTTCTCTACCTGACTTCATTCAGACTGCAGCCAAATTCTTCAAGAACCTGTCTTCTCTGACTATAGACCTGACCCCGTTAGACGACTTGAGTCCCATAGTAATGGCTGGGAAGTTGAAGGAGCTGGCTGACACTCTAGTCTCTCTGGACCTACTCTCGAAGCTCCCTTCTTTAGTTAGTCTAAGACTAGTAGGACTAGGGTACCTGCCGTTTACTACGGACCAGCTTTCAAGGTCTACTCTTAAGTGGCTTTACATAGACTCACTTAAGTGCGACATCAAGACCTCTGAGCTGCCAGGAGTAGAAAGACTATCTATAGGTGAATCGAGTGGGGAGGCTGCCGGCGGAACGGTCTACCTCGACTCCCACTTAAACAGACTAGACGTGTACTTGGAGGAACCTCAAGGTAGTCCCTCTAACCGTTACGTGTGTGACCTAGCTCCGAACATAGTGACCTACGGTAGTACTTGTGCTGACAGAGACAGAACTGCCAACGCTAGACAGGTAGTATATGTTTGTCGGAATGAGTGATCCACGAGTGCTCTTACCTATATAGCTCTCTTAAGCTATATGAATGAAGAAGTAGTGAGTCGCAGTCTTACCCTATACTGAGACCAAGTAAGAGTACAATACTGAAGATGAGAAGAGACGTAAGAACTAAGTACGTAGTAGTAGCGTTTAAGGAGACTAAAGATGAAAGACTCTCTGTGACCTTCACTGGAGGTAGAGATTCTAACGTTACTTTTCTAGGTAGCTACTTCCTAGGAGACGTCTATAGACGAGCACACGCCCCTGGTGGAAGGTGTCTACACCGTAAGCCTTGCAGGAGAGCAAGCAACCTCAGACGACCTAGGAACCCTTGCTACTTTAGCGACGACTCAGAGACTAGCGACAGTGAAGAGGGAAGTAGGGTGCATGAACCAAACGATATTACCCTAGTCCCTGATGAAGTATGGAGACACGTCTACGATTCACTACAGTCTAGGTCTGGTACCTCCAAATACTACGCCTATAAGCTCGAACAGATCTTTTGGCCGTGCCAGGAGACTACGGAAGAGGTACCTGACCTAGTATTGACTGGAGAAAGTGCAGTAGAAATAGACTACTCAGAGAGTATACGCCATGTAAAGGTAGAGTCTTTCGACGCTTTAATCGCTTTACGTAGTCTAGACCTCCCTAATCTAGTCAAGCTAAGCTTGGGAAGGTCTATGTCTCTCACCAAAGAGGTAATAGGCCAGTTAACTCCTTACTCCTACTGCGAGATAGAGTTACCATCTACCACGCGTGACAAGGATAAGATACTTAAGACTGGTACAGAAACCCTGTCTATATCAGGCTGTAAAGAAGTGGAGGGATACGAAGGCTTTCGCTCCTATAGGTATACGATGGAGTCGAACCTCTTCCACCCCTCCTCGACTTTATACTTGGACATGAATCGTCTAGGACCTAAGGTAGTAGACGTTACGATCCTAGACGACTTCGGACAGAAGATAGAGATAGTATCAGCACTCAAGTCTGGTAAGAGCGCTAGGACGTGCCTCTAAGTTCTACACTTGTATATAGTTCAGCTGAACTATATGCTTATTTCATCAGGACTGGACTCTTGAATAGGTAGGAGAGTGGAGACGTGGACTCGAAAAGACCAGTACTCAATACTTCACTCGACTCCACCTCTTCAGAGACTAAACCCATAGACTGGTAGCATTTGAGTACTAGGTTAAAGCAGTCTGTCCCCTTAGACTTAGACAAGATAGACAGCATGGGTTTACTGAGTCTCCTGATTCCGCTGAACTTTTTACTCTTAGGAGGTTCTCTTTTATAGATGCCAGGTGGGGTCCAGTACTCGTGAAAGAAGTCTGAGAACCTCCATACTAGCTCGTCCCTAGTCATAGAGTCAACAGGAGACCTAGCCAGGTAGTGTTTAAATATGGTGTCCTCACTACTCTCGATTACCTCCTGTAAGGAGCGCAGCTGGCACCCAGCTATGTGAGAAGAGTCGAAGACGTCCGGTACAGTCCTAGGTACTCCTGTCTCAAAGATGTAGTAGTAGTCGTCTTTGAGAGAGATGTTCAGTCCCTTTACCTCGGGTAGTATGTCTTTGGTGACGACTATTCCTACGTGGTAAGGAGTAGTGTGGGCTCCTTGCTTCTTTCTGTGAGTAAACGAGATTACGTCGAGGGGGCGTATACCTGAATAAATCGACTTCTCTGAGTTAGACAGAGACGTGCAAAGGTACTTAAATGGAGTAAGAGAGCCTACTCCACTATCGCTGGTGTCAGACTCAGTCACGTCGGTAGTGCTTCCGTCACTGCTAGTGTACCTGTACTTACGGCGGACCCCTGTCCCCTTACACATCTTACACCTGGTATCGCATAGACTCTCAGTAGAAACTCGTAGTAAGTCTTTATTTATGGGAAGTTTACGTGCTCCCCCACGTGGCGAGTTCTGAGGGGTTGAGGATTCAGTCCGAGTCACGGGGATGAGCTCGCTGGAGCTCGACCGTCCTAGTACTACATCTGGACAAGACTCACTCACAGGAGGTACATAGCAAAGCCTATTCAGAGAAACACTTGAAGACTCCGGAGACTCTCTCTTGACTTTCTTTGGGCTGTACATTTTAGTATAGAACCTAGTAGAGGGTACAGAGCCCTCCAAAGGCTCTGGTAACCGCACACAAAAGAGAGAGCTGTCTACCGCACTATACTACAGCTGAACCTACTAACTGACCCTAATGAACTCAATAGAAACTAGACTAGAGCAAATGGAAATAGACGACGAACCTAAGATCGTAGAGCTAAAGGACATACCTGAAATAGAGATGCCTCCACTTAAGATGAGCGTGCCTGAACTAGAAGCGTTCACTAGGGAATCTATAAGGAACTATTTACACCCTGGTCTCTCTGACTGGAAAGAACCTTCTCCTGACTACAGACGAAGGGATAGAGAGTTCCTTCGCAGTATAAGGAGAGACGGCTTCGCGAGATGGGGACGATCTCCAATCACCAATCAAACTAGGATCCCCAGCATGGAAGAAGTAGACTGCATACTCTCCCAGCATGAGATAGACAAGTACCTAGACTAGGTGTAGGAGCAAACTACTGCGTCCACTATATAGATAAGATAATCTATATGAACAAGGAGCCTCTTTAGGGACGGTCCTTACCGAACAAGACTAGAAGAAATGACGGAAGAGACTACTCAAGCAGACCTCTATGGACAAGTAATAGAAGACACCTTCGGGTTCAAGATAGACTACTGTACCAAGCTTAAGCCTGGACAATGTGAAGCGGTGTCAGACGGTACTGATACTGAGATAGTTTCTGCAGTAGGACTGACTAAGATTAGATTCATTATAGCCGACATAACAGTCACAATAATGAGCGAGAGAGGAAGCGAAGACAGCACTACACGTCTTGAATGGAGATCGAACGAGACTCGGAACTTACTCCGCGACTTACTCTTCTCAGATTACTTTCAAGGCATAAAGATAGAGGGACCCTTCATGGAACTACTAGACTTCTACCGTATGGACCCTAGAGAGAGAACTACTCGATTTGGAACGGTAATAATAATAGACGACCCTAAGCTCCTCTGGTTGGTAGGAAGGTCGACTAAGACACTAATGATGAAAGTACGTCCTCTCACCATCAATACGTTCGTTACAGCTTTACTCGAGATGAGGTACTTAGAGGAAGTCTGGTTCGAGCTAGACGAAACGTACGGTAAAGAGCACCACCTCAGGACTATGAAAAGTATAAACTACCTCATCAAAAAGTCACAGAACTCAGAGCTCGAGGGGGTACACTTAGAGAATTTAGACGTCTCGTTCCTAAAGCTTAATAGCCAGATCAAACGTATGGTACTACGTAACTGTATCGGGAAGCTGGACACCGCAGACTCCAACTTAAAGAACCTCATGCTACAGAAGCTGAATTCAGACTTAGAGATAGTAGTCAACAACCGGCTAGTCTCTCTAATGATAGACAATCCGAAGATAGCAGAAGACAGTTCATTCTACATCATGGACGAGCCAATTCACGTCTCAGTACAGCCCATCTCTATTACTATAAGAGACGTGGACGCCTACGTCTACAGACTAGAGAAGCACAGACCTATCATGGTTAAGTCAGCCAGGTCTACACTCTCTACTCCAGTCTCCAAAGAACTAAAGTAAGACTAACTCTCGTATATAGATAAGTACAATCTATATAAACAGCGCCACGAATAGGTGCAAGAGGTCTCTTAACGTACTGGCTCTAGTAGTACTATCCTAGTTACCCTACCCACCTATCCTACTATGACTCTTAATATAGCTAAACGCTCAAGAAACATCTCTATCATCAGCGATAGACTCCTCAATGAGATTTGGCCTAACTTAATGAAGTGTGAAAGAACTGTCTTCTTACAGACTGTAGACAAGGCTCGCGAGTCTATAATCTTACACCAGCAGAGCATTAGCACCTTGATAAACTCTATGAAAGGTCTAGACACCTCCGGAGAGCAAGAAGCTCACTTCAAACTCTTCAACATGTTGGAATGCCTACGAGAAAGGGAACAAGAACTACGCTCTAGTAACTAGTGCAGTAACGTAATATATGAATGAGCTTATTCATATTAAAGCTAAACTGATCCACCTTAAAGTATGACTGAAGTAGGAGACGGTCTAGGACTAGTCAAGACGATTAAGTGCCAGATCTTGGCGTCCATTATTGTACTGGAAGAGTTTGGGCACGGACTACCCTTAGAGGAACGAAAGAGTACCTTCAAGACGGTAGAGAGTATGATGGCTAGACTCCACTCTCTAATGGTACCAGACCCTGAGCTCGATGACCTGGCTGACATGGTAGTAATGATAAATAGGCTGGGAGTACTGCACGAGTCTATCTACGGAGCAGCAAAGTAACAAGAAGTATAAAAGGTGGTAAGAGTACTGAAAAAGTCGTATGAAGTGCGTAGGGATAGGCTGTGATAAGTGGGCCTCGTTTGGAGAGAAGGGCGGTTACCCACTCTACTGTAAGGCTCACAAGTACCACGGAATGACGAACCTACACTCCAAGAAGTGCATCCATCCGGACTGCGAGAAGAGAGCTTCCTACAACTACTATGAGCTAGCTGAGAGGGTCTATTGTAAGACCCACGCTAAGAGAGGAATGGTAAACGTAGCTTCGCTAAGGTGTCAGTGGGGTACCTGTAGAAAGATAGCCTGCTGGTCCTTCGAAGAAGAAATACCATCTAGGTGTAACCGTCACAAGGTAGATGGTATGTTACAGACTAGACCTACAGAGTGTGAGGTAGAACTTTGTGACAAGCCTACGTCTTATGGATACCTAACCGACAACTACCCTAGGTACTGCAAGGAGCACTCTAAGGAAGGAATGGTGAACCACAGACGCTTGACCTGCAGTAAGCCAGGGTGCAATCTCCAGGGAAACCTTACCAATACTATGTTCCCGTCGTGTAGCCTTCACTCTCACCTGTATACATTCAACGCTTCCATGTGCCAAGTTTATGGGTGTGGAGACATAGCGGAGTACACTGACCTCTTCGAGACTAAACGAGTCTGCAAGTTACACAGCGAGCCCGAGATGCTCAGTATAGAGACTTTGAACAGTATATGAATTAGCTAATTCATATTAGTATAGGGAAGGCTTAGACTAAGTCTCCATCCTTTATCTTCCACACGTTAATACGTGGACGGAGAGGAGAGTCTACTGGAGGCATAAAGTCAGCTATTACCCAGACTACAGGCATGTAGGGTAAGCAGACAGTACGACCCTTGTTCTTTGGGGATGTAAAGATCCCGTTCTTTACTAGCTCTATCTCGGTGTAGATCTCTTCGGTAGTAGAAGACTCGTCTAACGTGACGACACACGCTCTACCGTTCCACCCTTCGTTCAGTGCAGTAACTAGGGTAGTAGTCAAAGTACACTTAGAGGAAGGCTGTATGACTACGTAGGCTCTCTCTGCAGAGCTACAAGATCTGATGTACTGGATAGACTTAGAGCCACGTGGGAACTCATCGTAGAGCCAGTTCACGTACCAGTCTTCTGGAGTAGCTAGGGACTGGTCTACCTTTGCACACCATTGAGGAAGGTCTGTACTTACAGCTAGACGTGGTAGAGGTCTGTGTACTTCGTATGCTGACTCTTCGTCTGAGCGGTCTTGGTGGTCCTCTAAGTCTAGAGTAGAGAGGCTCTTTAGCTCATCTGGGGTCCAGTCAGAAGTTGAGTCGTCGTCCAAGTAGATCCGGTTACTACCTGTAATCATCTTGAGAAAGGTCTCCCTCTTAGTAAAGGTGAGCGGACAAATGACGTTAATACCGGTGTACTTAGGGTCCATACCATAAGCGTTCAAAGGAGTAGGCTTACTGAACCCAAGCATCACTAGGGTATTGGTAGTCTTGTACTTAGTTCCATTTTGGTAGTACTTGTAGTTAATAGTCCAGGCTGTACTTACTACGTCTTTACCAAAGACTAGCTTCAGGTACTCTGGTATTTCATCCTTGGCTATGTGGTTGTCAAGTCTGAAGTAGAAGTAGTAGGAAGTTAAGGCGTTAGGTTGAGACATAGGTACTTTGTGGTGGAGTGTGTAGTATGCCTGTCGAATGCATACTCTACTAGTAGTCTCTATCTGAAGGACTGGTGAAATAGTTACTTCGTGTAACAGGAAAGACTACACAAGCTATTCGAGAGCGCATTACACCTGGCTGGGTAAGGAGGATAGTCTAAGGTACTACTCTTAGACTACACCATGAACTTCTTCGGCTTACCTACTGCTGTAAAAGCGCTCGGAATCGACAAACAAAGTCTCGAGACACTTCCTGTGGAACAACCTATAGTACACTCACCCGTCTCAGCTTACGTAGCTGATATGAACGTGGGGGACGGTATAGCCACCTTCGCTAGACTAGTGGCAGAGGCAGACGACGGAACCTTTATCGCGGATAAGGTCTTAAGAGCCTACAAGTACATCTTCGTCTTAAAGCACTACTTCAGAGGAGCTGACATAATGAGGCCTGAGAGGATGAGACTTTACAAGATTGAAGCACGTAGACTAGCCTTGAGTTTAGACTCACTAGCGTCTGTCTTCGCGATTCGAGAGAAGACTAAGATGCTAGTATACGAGAAGTACCTCAAGGAGCTTAACACAGCTGAGGAATCATAGGCCCTTCACTACATATGGATAAATACTATCTATATACTTGAGACGTCGACACACAGCAAGGAGGGATCTATCTGCTCTCCGCCTATCGCACTATAGCACAGTAATGAACACCCACACCCTAGTATTAGAGAATATAGAAGCTGTTTGGAGAGTAGTAAACGAACACGGCGTCTACAACATGCCAGCTGAGGAACGTCGCTCTTACATAGACGTCATGCTTCCTATGAGGGAAGTACTCATCCGTAGACTCCCTAGTGAACCTCGTCTTTACCCAGGAGTGGTAAGACTAGACGAGCTCATTGCTAGACTCTCAGTTAGCTTGGCGATGCCTCCTAGCGTCCTCTGCGCTACTCCTGTAATCATATAAATCGGTCCGATTTATATTAGGTTTATACCTTCCTGGTGAAGCTTACTGTGATTGTGTAGTCGTCTAGACGCACCGATACCTTCTCTAGAGTCTTAGACCTTAGGTTTATCATGTTTACGATACAGGTCTTTAGGTTCAAGTAGCTACCAGGATCTACTATGGTAAGCGACTTAGTGGTAAGAGGTTTAGTCGAGGTGTGGATGAAGGGCTTCCATTCGACCATCAGGTCGCAGGTGACACTGACTAAGTAGTCTGGGTTCACGATCTCAGAGTTCTCGAGGTAGAGAGTGAGACCTGGATAGGAGTTGACTTGATCTAGTAGCTCCTCGCATAGGTACCTAGAGATAGTGAGCAGTCTCAGTCCCTTTACTTGCTCCAGTCTGAACTTGTTATCGTAGAAGTCAGGGCACTTTATCTCCTCTACACTCCTTATCTGATTGTGGAGCAAGAAGCTACTAAAGTTCACTCCGTTGACTAGCTTCACCTGGCGTAAGTGAGTCAAGTCTAAACAGGTGAGCTTAGGTACTACGGGATTCTTTTCGAGTCGGAGTAGGTCTGGTCGTATAGGCATGTACTTACCGAACGCGATAAGGGGTAATAGTCCCTCCTTCAACTGTATTACTACTTTATTCTTACGGATCATAGCTATAGTCTTGTCAGGAGTAGTAGTGGTTCTGGTGTATAGTGAGATTGGGGTCCCGTCGGGCATACTCTCGATACAAACTACTTCTGCACTCACTTCCTTACGAGGTTCCACCTCTGCTGAGCCCTTGAGAGTATACATACGTTCTATGGTCATGTCCTTACTAGGGTTAAACATTCTAAGTAAGCTTTCGCAAGTGTGTCTGCCCTCACCTGTGTACATCTTGATGTTCTTCATGTCAAGTGGTACTACTGTTCCATCTGGCTTAGTGAGAGCGACGTTCATTGTTTCGAACATGTCAACGTCATAGTGAATTGAGGTATCTACTTTCATCTTACTGGGGGTATAGTGTAGTAGAGACTCCTCTCTATACTCACCGAATACGAGACCCGTCATTACATCTCGGTAGCTAATAAGAGCTCCTCAGTATAGCTAAGTCAAGCTATACTTTCTACTCACTGCTAGGGATTAAAGACCATACGCGACTAGTCTAGGCTCTTCAAATAGTCTAGGGATCCCGTCTAAGTCATTTCCGCAGAAGTCGGTAGGAGTGACGTCTGCACAGTCGAACTCTAAGGGTATGAGACCGAACCTCTGGTAGCATCTAGCTGCAAGCTCGCTACAAAGCTGGCTCTCCTTACGTCTGAGCTTAGTGTAGACAGGTTTACTCAGAGACCTTAGTCCTCTGAAGACTGGAAAGAGTAAGCCAGCCGCAGAGAGAGGGTCTAGGTTGTAGCTTTGCTTCCAGTACTCGTGGAAGAAGATGGAGAACCTAGTCCTCACGTCTTCCAAGGGTTCGTGGTCTAGTGGATTCTTTTTTAGTCTACAGTGGAAGACGTCTCCGTGTCCGTCTCCTATTACTTCAGACAGGTTCCTGAGCTGTACTCCTATTCTGTGAGACTCATCGCACACGTCTGGAGTCCCACTACTGATAGTAGACTCCAGTAGGTAGTGGACTCCCTCCTCCAAGTGGACGTTCTTACCTCCGTCTAGTGAGACTACTGGCAGGATGTCCTTAGTCGCTACTATTCCTACGTGACTAAAGTCGTATTCAGTACGTCCTGCAGCTCTAGCCTCCAGTTTACGTATCATCTTAGAGACTATAGTCTCTCCTATAAATCCTATGAGGTCGAGAGGTCTGACTTCCTGTAGTCTATGGTCTTTCCATTTAGGCTTACCTTGACCTCGTAGTTCATCTATCATGTCCTGCCACCTCTGGGAACGTTCACTCTTGTATATACCAGCCTCCAGCCTGTCTATCTCAGCTGCACCTGTCTCGGCGTCTATCGTTATAGTATGTTCAGCTACAGTATCCTCTACCGCTTCTTCCTTCACGACTTCAGTCTCTGCAGAGATGCACTTTACGTCCAGTAGTTCCCACTCCTGAGGCTCTTCTAGTTCAAGGTTAGGGTTGCTCATGCTGTAGTTTTGATGGAGATGTGGATAGACTAATTCACATCAGTAAGGTTTAGGTCCACTTCCACTGTAAGGCTTAGCGTAGCCTTCATCCAGGAGAAGTTGGTTTAGGTAGGTACCATCCTCTAAATAGACTTCCACGACTGGTCTGTACTTACCATGCTTGATGAAACGGAGGCGCACGATCTGGTCTAATATGAGACCGGCCACGTAGTCTCTAGTCTTCATAGCCTCCCGTTTCATCTCTTCGTCCTTACTCCTTATCTCGGCAGTATCGATGTGGGCGAACCTACATGACCACTTCATGATAGGTAGACCTGGTGAAAGTCTCATTGCGAAGGTGGCAGTGTCTCCATCGTAGACCTTTACGCACTTAGCTACTCTAGACATGTATTGGACCTTAAAGGTCTTTACTCCCTTAGAGGTGCACTCTATTAGAAGCTGTCTGTCTTCCTCCGTACAGTTGAACTCACAGTCTCCCATGCTTTTAATATAGATAAGGTATCTATATGTGTTAGTAGTCCTAGTCTGGACAGTCTATCCAGTCTCTTCTAGTGTGATCTTGTGGTTATTGTAGAGGAGGTACTTAGGCTTACATACTAGCTCTAGGCTAGCCTCACAGTCGTCTGGGAGCGCAGGTGCCTCCTGACTAGGTCTTCCGTCTGGACCTCCAGTGTAGTAGTCCCTTTGTCCAGTACTCTCCGTCCTGAGCTCCAAGCACTCTAATCCTGGTAGGTCTATTACCGCGGAGTACCTATTGATTAGTACTAGCTTCTTTAGTCTACACTTCTTACTATACTGCAGGTCGGACAGCCAAAGCTCGCCCTTCACCAGCTCTACCTCCAGGTGAGTAAGCTCAGGAAAGTCTCCTAGGTTGAGCTTTATAGACCCACACCTGAGTAGTCTTAGTCTCCTCAGCTTAGGGTAGGTGTACTTAGGAGTATAGTCCTTACCGCACATGTCTATACTGAGCTTCTTTAGGCTGTCTTTACTGAGAGCTCTTATTCCTGTAGCGTCTATGTACTCCAGGTCTCCAAACTCTACGATCCTGTCCTTAAAGATAGGGGATAGAAGGAGTGCAGCTATAGAGTAGTAGACTCCAGTCAAGTCTATCCCCTTACAGTAAGGTAAGACTAGCTTGTCACCGATGTAAGGAGCTTTCATCTGGAGGTAGAGGTCTCCCGACTCACACAGTCTACACCTCTCTACCTTCACGTGCTCTACTCTAGTCTGCGCGCAGAACTCTATCCACTTTACCTCCCCAAAGCAGCAGACAGGTATCGTAAGACTTACTCTAGGACCCTTGACCTGTTTAATAGCCATCGAGACAGGCTCTACCTCGTGGTTAGCCAGCCTAATGTGGATAGGGTCGGTCTCGTGAGATAGATCTACCTTATCCTGTTCACCTGTGATAGTATAGGTGTGGACTGGACGCGCCTTCAGCTCCTTAAGACTAGCGACTTTAGGTCTAGTCTCACTAGAGTCCGCGTCTAGCCACTGGTCTAGGACCTCCTGTACAGTCTCTATCGATACAGCTTCAGTCTTAGCCTGTACTTCCTTAGTACGCTTCTTCTTTACTCTTACCATCCTTAGTACTAGAGAGGCCAGCGAATAGACCACTAGGTGTAGGTCGCGTTTTATCTCCCTATTCAGGTGGAAGTAGGTCTAGGTTTATACACAACAAAAGAGCTAGTCATGTCGGGAATGAGCGTGACGATAGCCATCGTCTCCATAATCCTAGTAGTCATATGGATAGTAGCTGGAGTCTTTATTACTCAGGCTAACGTGAAGCTGCACGACTACAAGAACGAGGACGACCCCTACGCACACCCAGCTTGGACCTACAGCTTCTGGGCAGCGTTTACCACCTGGACTCTGGTAGGTATATTTACTATTCTCCTGATCGCTGGACTATTGATAGGAGGAGCTCTCTTCGCCACAGGAATAGGAGAGACAGAGGTAGCGGTTACTGGGGTAGCTAAGGCTGCACAAGACGGAATTCGTACCGCTACTGGTGCAGTCAAACCTCACATCTCCAAGCTAGCTATCGCTGCACTAGTCGTAGGAGTAGTATTAGCCACTACCACCGGTATCCTTTCAGCGATGACCGCAGTTGACGTCAGAAAGATAGGTACTTACGACAGCGACTCAGTCTTGAAAGAAGCTCACGACGAAGCTGTAAAGGCTGCAGTAATATGTCTTACCTCCGTAGGGCTCACAGTAGTGGCAGGAGTCAGCTACATATGGTACGTAGAGTCTAAAAAGAAGAAGTACACAGAGGAAGTCAAGGAAGAGAAGGCAGAAGCAGCTGAGAAGAATAGAGAGTTCCTACTTCAATTAGAACAGACAAAACAAAAGCAATCTTAGATAAGTGTAAAGGCACACATATCATGCTGACTAGATACAATGACTGTACCGCGATGACTAGACTACCTTCCGACTTCCAGCTAGACGTCATAGACTCCAACGGAAAGACTTCAAGAGACAAGCTAGTCGTAGGACCGTCCAGAGCTCCTTCTTTACTCATCAGTGGTGTAGAAACGGTAGGCAAGACTAAAGTACTGTCTAAGAGCCACCTAATAGATACTCCCAGACCTACCTACTTAGGGAAGGCTACCCACATAGTATTATACCCTACCTGGAACTACCATCTGAGCCTGTTTGACCTAGAACGGATCACTCATCTCACTCTAGTGGGGGACTTCAAGGGCTCCCACGTCTTAGACAACGTGACCTTTCCTAGCTTAGAGTACTTAGTGCTGAGATACACCTCGAACCTCAAGACTCTATCTAAGACCGCAGATTCTAGTATTAATCACCTGGAGATAGAGGGGGTCCTCACGTCTGGAATAATCAAGTCTATCTCCCACCTCTTGTTCCGGTACGTCTGCTGCGACAGAGCCTGTATCACGTCTAGGTGCGACCCATCATCGCTAGAGAAGCTTAAGTCAGTCATAGAAACTTGCTGCAGGACTAGGGACATGTATTCCCTCTCTCCTCAGGCTACTGAAGCATTCTACGATTCCTTTACGAGCTCCGAGAATAGGCTCTCTGCGTGTAGACTAGTGTACAGAGGGAAGAGCCTAGAAGAACTGGAGAGTCTACTCTTGAGTGTGGGAGCAGCCTTAGAGCGAGTGTACATCCCGAAGATGGATTCAGAGGAGTCTAGACAGTATGTGGAGTCTAAACGAGACGTAGAGGTATCAGACAAGAACTTCACATACTGCGCAGAGTATCCACGGTTAGTCATGGAAGACAAGATGCTTTCGGTGATAGGAGAGATGATCCCTAAGGAAAAGTTTCCAAGCGGCTCCCTGTTAGTATGCAGTATAGACTATCTCCAGAACTGCTATGAACTGTACGGGGACGTCACAGACATGGCTATACCTATCCGGATTGGGTGCGAGAAGCACTACGCTTTGTTCCCATCCAGTAACCCTACAGCTAGACTGAGCAAAGACGAGACCATTCGCCTACTCTCTTTACACGAAGAGCTATGGTAAGTAGTAAACCTCTATAGACCTATATGAGTAAGTACACTCATATAAAAAGATGTCGAAAGGACACCTTAGCTATGTAGTAGTGGCGGTGGTTTCTCTAGTAGTACTGGTCGTAGCCGTCATCTTCTTCACTAACTATCAGGATACCACGTTCAGGTGTGCGATAGGAGAATGTCCCACGAACATCCAGACAGGAGTAAAGCGTTGTTCCAGTACCCAGAGTCTCTCCTACGATCCAGCCACTGAAGTGTGTAACTCCGCAGACAGGTGCGATAATCCTATTACTAGCTATGCAGTATTGCCTACTGGAGGTACGGACGATAGAGGAGTCTGCGCTACAGAAGAGTGTAGGTGCTCTACGACTGCTGCTTGCCCTTCATGGATCTCGGCGGCCTTCAAGCTAGACGACGGTCTCTACACCCAAAGAGTGCTAGACCAGACTAACTCTATACCGCTAGGGTACCAATGCTACGTAGCTCAGTCTGAAATCCAAGCTTTAGGCTGCTACATACCAGAAGGAGGCGACATTCAGGCTGCTACTACAGAGTGTCTACAGCTTTATCCAGAGTGTGGACAGATACCTCTTTGTCGAGCCGGAGTACTAGCATACGTAGACGACGGTCTAGCGTCTAGGTACGCCTGCGTCAACTCTAGTACCTGTCCGTGTGGTACTACTACCATCCTAAACCCAATCACAGGTTCAGTCACTTGCGAATGACTTTATACGTCCAGGCGTCACGTATAAAAGACAAGTAAGAAGAAGTAGATACATGATAAAATAAGATGGACGAAGTCACGGCAGTCTACGTAAAGTTGGGCAGACAGTCCATACGTATCAAGAGGTCTTTAGTGTATGAGGCCTTGCAGACGTCTATCCTAGCCTTACTAGCTACCCTCAGAAGCCTGATACGGTACGATCCAGTAGTGTCTGCTCCTCTCAATAGAGTCTATACTACTTACTTCTACAGTACAGAAAACTTGACTAAGCACTCCGAAAAGCCCTGTACCAACTTAGACATACTTGGTAAAGGTAAGTACCCTCTTCCTGCCTCTTTAAGAGTGCCGAAGTACGTCTCTATTCCGTGCAGTATAGACTATAGGAAGTTCAAGCTAGACCTGTCTAATGTCTCTGGCCTCAAGCTTAAGTCAGACTGCGCGGTAGAATTTAAGGGACTACTCACCAAGAATCTAGCTAGCCTGAAGTGCCTAGAAATAGACGTCTTTCACAACTCTATGAACTACTTGCACCTTCCCAGTCTAATGAAGCTCAAGATAGGACTACTCACTAATAACGCCTGGGAGTTTATCTCTATGTTCAAAGACATCAGTCTAGTCGTGACCTCTATGGAAGAGCTTAAACTCAACAAGAGAGTAAGGTTCAAGAGCCTGAAGCTAGGAGTATCGCCTACTACTCAAATAGCTGAGATCATGGCCTGGTCAAGAGTTATGTCGCTCGAACTCTCTGAATTCATAGACGAAGGAGTAAACATAGACTTTAGCGACCTAGACTGTAGCTCCCTAAAGCTGGACGTCTCCTCTCAAGGATTCATAGACTATCTACTCAGGACTCAGTGCAGACTCAGTAATGTAAAGAAGCTTACACTCACTGGAGTCCAGTCCATAGACTTTGTAATGCTACAATGCTTCCCGAACTTGACCAGCCTATCCTTGATTGAACCGGCAGATGAAGTAATGGAACGTGTATTCAGGGACTCTAGATGGCTCTCGTCTAAGCTGAACACATTAGAGGTGGGTATGGACTCAGACATGAGAGCCGTGATTGAATTCGAAAAATAAATGCGTCACCGGAACGCATCTAAAAGACTCAAAGATGAAAGTAGTAGCAGACTTCGATTTATCAGGTAAGTCAGTGGCAATGTTAATTGTAGACACGCCTACAGACGACTTCGGCTACGAGGATCAAGAGTTCATATACGATGACGATGAGACAGAATACGTCAAGAACTATCTAGACGGAGTATCAAAGCCTTCAGAAGTCTACATAGAGGTAGACACTGAAGACGAAGTCCAACGAGCAGATACTGGGGACACCTTGAGTCCAAGCTACTCCCAATCAGACATCGTCATCTTGAGAAACCTTAACCCCAAGAAGCAATACAACCTAGACCAAGCCAGCTGTCTGATACTTGATCCTTCAGTCACAGACTACAGCAAGGTAAAAGCACCTAAAGCTAAACGATTAGACGTCACTAGAGGAGTCAGCGCTGAAATCACTAAGGGAGCGTATGGAAGAGACTCAGTAGTCTATCCAGTACCTACTAAGAGTGGAGGGGCTGAAGTCAGGATCCCAGACCTCGACGAAGACGACATAGAATCTCTTCCTTACAAGCCTATGGGAATAACTACCGAGACCTTCCCTAACGTCAAGCGCATAGACATGGGAGTCTACTTCTTTCCTCTCCACCGTAGACTCACTCCTAAGGTTAAAGAGCTTCACATCACTAGATTAGACAGTGTGGCTATGGCTGCCAACATAGGGCTCTTCAGTAGAAACACTCCCCTCAAAAAGCTCTACATAGACAAGTTCGCCTTACCTCTTAACGGGAAGCTACTAAGAACGGAGACTCCCTATGGAGATCCTAGGGTAGAGTTCAAGTTAGACAAGAAGCATTCAGAGTGGTTCGACTATAGAATAAGGGCCAAGTCTATCACCTGTGGACACGTCAAGGACGCCTTTGACTTCTGCTCTTGGTTCCAGACAGAAGACACTGAACACCTTCACATAGACGAAATAGAGAGAGACTACTACCCTGGAGAAGGGGACCTCTGGGAGAACCTCCGCACCATAACCGTCATGGACGACTTCAGTAAGTTCGCTAACTTCATAGCCTACGAGAAGGAGTCTCACATCGAGAGAGCTGAGTTCGTTTCCTACAGGGCTAAGAACATGAGTAGAGTAGCCGACGTCAGCAGCGCAATGGACGTAAACGAGAACCTAGATCATAACGATGGTAACATAGACTTCGGTATCATGACTTTACTAAGTGAATACAATGGAGGACCTAAGTATGATCACGTAATAGTACATGGAGGGCCTCTCGACTTCCCGAAGAAGAACCTCCACTACTTTCTGACAAACTGGGACATGTACCCCGACAACCACATCCCAGTCCTCAGTATCGTAGAGAAGAGCTCAGACTCGGCTTCCGGCATTACTATCCATGAATCCGGAAGGATGGTAAAAGAGCTCCACCTCAGAGTAGGTAAGCGTAACTTAGATGAGGAAGAAGACCTTAGGATCTCCACAATACTCACAGGTAAGCTACCTTCAAAGATCTTTATAGAGCTAGACTAGACAATATGATTAAGACGCAATCATATAAGGTACAAGCACCTCAAATAAACCATAGGTACGTACGAAACGATGAGTACAGCTAAAGCCTACCCTAACGCCCTCTTTCTTTATAAGAAGCCAGACCTAACCCTACACTACAGAGGTCAAGACTTCAAGGTAGGGCTTACTGAAGTCTCTAGCTTCAGGAAGAATAAGTTCCTCTATGAGCTGCGAGTAAGCGACCCTATGCCAGAGGTACCGACCTACGAAGGGGACGTACTCAGACAAATAGCTATAGACTTAGGAGAGGGTCCACTCTTCTTCGTAGCAGCTAAGCTACATGTGAAGTTGAGGTGGATAGACGACGTACTCCACATAAAGACTCTAGTCGTCGGACACAACTACGTCATGAAACGGATACTGGAAGCGACTAGAGCCCTCAAGGCAGTCTATCCAGAGAGTAAGCTAAAGATAGTCTTTCCACAACCAGACGTACAATCTCTAGTAGCGTTAAAAGGTCTGGCTAAGGACATAAAGCCTGACCACGTGTCAATAGACCTAGACTTCCTGTACATGTTAGATACTATACTAGACCTGAGTGAAGTGACTAAGTTTAGTAGTTCTAGACTCTGCATAGGTGCGTACACCAAGGCTCAGCTAGACTTTCTACGAGACTTCAGTGGAAGGATACAGTATCTGAGTACATCAGTTGACGCGCTAGACGAGAAAGTCTGTGGTCCCTTTACCTCTTTGACTACACTAAAGCTGACTGGAGACAGTCATTCTCCTGTAGTGATAAAGGATTCACTTTTCCCCTTACTCCTCGAGCTCCAATGTAATTCTTATGTACCTAAACTGGACGTGAGAGAGCTGGACAAGTTAGAGCTAGTAGTCTTAAGTCACTACCACACAGCAAAGGGGCTACTACCAGACAGGCAGCTCGCTGTCAGGAGTTCGAACTTTTCTTCCTCCTTCCTTGGATTTGATTCTGTCCTCTACGCTGCTGCAAAGTCAGGCAAGTATAGTAGAATCGAGATGGTACTCAACGTCTGGCATAACCAATACACCTGCACTACCTCTACTATTACATTAGACTACGAAGACGACACAAAGACTCTCTAGAGGGAGTCAGAGATATACCTAAGATTAGGCATATCGCACCTCAAAAATAGCCAATACTGGATAAATAACTACCCCTCAGACAGAAGACTATGTTAGGATTAAGCTTTACCTTACCACCTAAGACTACTCCAAAACTCTTCCAGTACATACCTGGTACTGGTAAAGAGGAAGAACTGGGATACGACTTTAAAGTAGACGACCGCTATACTGTAGTGGTACCTCATGCCCCTTTAGTAGCAGTAGACTCCTCTAGATTATACCGCGCTAAAGTATGGAGAGAGGGACTCAGAGACGAGACTGCTTCTCTCTTAACCTCGTGCATAAGAGACCGATACATAGCAGGTAAGCCTGTCTGCGTCCTCACTCACGTCACTCTTAATTCAGACTCCTGCTTCGACTTACTGTGTGAGTTAAAGAACCGTAAAGACAGTCTAGCCATATGTCTGATACTGGACAACCTAGACAGAGTAGGGCCTAAGATAATCGAAAACCTAAAGTCTATGGCAAAGCCTGACAGGTTTATGGTGTCCGAGTCTAGCACAGACTTGCACAGTCCATTCTGCCTCCCTCTCGAGAAAGACTTGGAGCTAGCGACTTGGACAGGTAGTCTAGGTGATCTTCTACATGCCAGCGAGCTATCAGTAGAGACCCTCAATACCTACGACTCTATCGTGTCTGATCTTCTAGAGTGGGGAGTCAAGTTCCCTCAGCTCAGACACTTAAGGCTAGGGTCTGTCCGTAAAGGGATTACCTTTACTAAGGAGTCCTTCCCAAAGCTCGAGAGTATAAACTTCGGTATGTACTCTGGAGTAAAGGGAGTCGATTTGTCCGAAATAGACACTCTAAAGTCCGTAAGGTTTAGACGGCCAGAGAAGATGGGAGGGGTATGGAGTGCTGACGAACTAGATTCTCTATTCGAGAACAACTCTTTCCCTCCATTCGAAAGGTACAGCCTAGGTAGAGTGATAGAAATGCAGCAGCCTCTTCCACCCTATGAACCTCTCAAGAAAATGGGAGTCAAGAGAATAGACTACACGGTAGACAATGGGTACACCTACTACGGTGTATCTGTGGAGCTTGATGATTCAGAATAATCGCAAGAGTAAACCCACACTAAACAACCATATAGGTTCATGAACCTATATACGACGTGAAGCTCACTAAAAGAAGCTACTCGAGACATGTCGAGTACTCCACCAGAGCTGATCATTCAGCAGTGTGTTTCCCTAATGCAGTCTCCTGGCAATGAATCCTTCATTAGGTGGTCGCGATTAGGGTGCCATGGAGCTATGATCCAAGAGCTGTCTACTGCGTCTGGTACCTTGGCTTACGATGAATCAGGTCAACAGTACGTAGAAGACTCGATGAACCAGATTATGGAGGGGTATAGTTCAGTCTATGAATTTACGAGTGACCAGACTTCAGCTAGGTATGACTCGTTCCAATATGACCTCCTTAACGTTTGTATAGACCCTAGTCTTCCTGGAGTCTGTGATACTTTCTTAACTTCTTACTGCTCAGCCTACACTAGAGACCAAATCTCCAATGACTCCTTCCTGACGGCTATGTGTGGATGCTACGCGACTCCAGACCCAACCTACTTGAGCTATACTACAGGTACAGAAGAGTGTCTAGATGGGCTGCCTGGGTGTCAAGTGTGTACTGGAGAAGACTGCTACGGTCAGCCAGCCTGTGACCCTCTCTGCCACAGGTCTCTTACTGTACAAAAGGCTAATAAGTCCATAGGGTCTCTCATACAGTGCCCGCAGAACATTTGCGTAATAGACGAGTCTAACGCTAGTGTAAACTCTGACATACCAGTGAACTTTACATCGGTCTGTACAGGCTGTCAAGAAGGAGACGGGTGCCTATGCGTAGTCAATACTCCCTCGGACCTAGAGTCCAACGTCTTCTCACTTTGCGGTCCAGACTCAGTGTACCTAGTCAATGGGGTTCCGTCTGATGCTCCTACTGTCCAAGTCTCTCAGTCTTATTCCGTGACCTGGGGAATCGTGTTAACAGTGGTCATAGCTCTAGTTGGACTACTAGTGTACTTGGGTATTAAAAATGGGTCGCAACCTCGAGGACTACGAGGTAAAGGAGAAAAAGACTACTAAGGTAATAGACGAGACAGACTACAATCAGGATAGACCAGGAGTAAAGGTAATAAAGATATACCAAGGCAGACACGATGATGAACTCCTGAGACAATTCAGCGATAACCTCAAGGGGATGAACTTGGACCTTTATGGAATAGCAGCAGCGCTTCCAGGGATAGTGTATTACGTTTCCAGAGACCTCTGGTTGACTAGTTCACTATTCATTTGTAATCTCATAATGGTCTCTAAGCTGAAAGACATTAGGCACTTTGGAGTAATGATCCTACTAAACGTGATTGTCCTAGCTATTGTCTTTGCCTTGAAGGGATTAATAAAAGCTAAAGTAGTGGCAGTAGTCTTCGCGATAATAGGAATCATAACATCTTGTCTCCACAGGTACAGTGCTCCTTACATCTTACCTCTGATCTTGGCTCTTAGGTCTTCCTAATAGGTCTCTTACATCGATATACCATTTACTATGGTATATAATAGTTATAGCTTACTTAGCTCTACGGGCTGCAGCTAGTCGTCCACGTCTTATCTTAGTATTAGTAGAGATAACTACTGTGCCGTCGCTACCTTCACTATCCTCTTCTACTTCCTCTTGCTTTTTTTTGAACTCTTAGAGCTCTTAGACTTCTTAGGTGCCTTCTTGATTACTGGTTCTTCTTCCTCTTCTTCCTCGTACTCTTCTTCGTCAGGGATCAAGTCGGTCATCTTGCTGGTCTTAGGACCTACTGTCATGTAGGTGTGGTCTCCAAAGAGGAACCCACTTAGCAACATTTTCTTGGCAGGGACTGCTACGACGACTAGAGGGAAGCTATTAGGATTAGCTTTCTTACCCACCATGCTAAGGTAGAGGTCTTCACCCCCTCCCAGTTCTGGCATACCAGGAGGTACCAACATAGACTCATCTCCGTTGAAGAGGGTGAATTCCTTGAATGGATAGTTAGGCGGATTATACTTACCGTCCTTTAACGCACCTTCCATAGGGTGAATCATCCTCCAGAAGTTCTGTTTGTTGAATCTCACGAAGAACTTGCCGTTGAGTTTGAAGATGATGTAGACATTGTTACCTTCTATAGCCGCATAAGCCGGAAGCTCTTCATCCCATTGATATGTCTTCTGCATAAAAGTCACGATCTCTTCAGGAGTATCAGGGTCGTTGAGGTCGTAGATGTCGAACTCGTGGCGTACTCCATCGTTATCAATTACATAGTATTCAGGTTCTGGCTCAGAGTATTCTTCTTCTTCCTCTTCAAAGTATTCAGGTTCTGGCTCCGGTTCAGGTTCCTTCTTAGGTTGTTTAGGTTGTTTATGTTCCTTCTTAGGTCGTTTATCAGTCTTAGGTTGAGGAATAGGACGGCTTTTACCACCTTTATTCACGTCAGGATCAGTGTCAGTACTGTTAAGGTTACCTTGGAAGGTCTTAAGTACTATAGTGATCTCGGCCTTGTCATCTCTGCTAGCCATTTTCGGGTAGATGTTTTCTAGGTTTTTATTGTTTGGATTATATCCGTATAAATACATCTTCACGTCTCCTACTTTAGATAGTGATTTAGCTGCGCCTTCCTCACCTTGGTAGATTTGGTTTAGTACCTTACCTATCTTCTCGTTGATGAAGCTGTCGACTGAATACATGTAGTCTATAGTAGGTCCTAGAGAGCCTGCCTTTCCTCCTGTGACAAAGATCACGTACTTGAGTATTTGACCTTCGCTACCTCTTACTACTGCAAGGAGACTGTCGTCTAGTTTGATCTCATCGTCCCTGATTGGAGGTACGAAGGCTACAGGTATTACTCTCTTACCTTTAGCGACGGCTACCATTCGAGGTAAGACTGTAGCTCCTACTAAAGTCATGTCGTCTACGCTTGGTATAGGGACGTAGCTTGTGTCTTCCTTTAGGTCAGCTAACCATGGTTCATCTTTGATGACGATGTCGTTGAACGGTATACTGTTGTCCTGGATGAGGAGTCCAGACCCATGCTTGACAGCTGTATAGATGTAGGTACTTTCTATGTTGTTCTTAGACATAGTGTAGTCAGCCATTACCCTGGTGCGTCTAGCTTCATAAGATGTACGTACTATGTCTATTCCGTCTGCAGCGTTCTGGAAACTTACTACTCCTCTGATCGCGTTCTTGTACGCTATGTCATCGTGTAGGAAGATGGAGAGAGGGTCTATGTCTGGATCTTGTAGATTAGCGATAGGTACCAAGCAGGATTGACAGCTCAAGAGGTCTTCTAGGAAGTAGTCTTCTTGGAGGTACCCGACAAGTGTCTCTATAGATCTAGCTAGGACGTCTTTTCCAGCGTCTTCTGCTACGAGATAGAAGGTGTAGAGGCCATCGCGGTGTACATAGTAGTCAGTCAAGTTGGTGATGTGCTTGAAAGCTCCAGGATACTTAACAGAGACTTGCACAGGCTGTACTACCTTACCGTAGTTAGAGGTCATGATGATTTGGCTAGATCCTGCATGTGATACCAAGATGTCCCCATGTTCCAAGAAGTGAGGACCTACTACATACTTTGCATAAAGAGGTGAGTCTTCAGGTGGCATAGTGTCTTCCCCATACTTATAGAACGAGAGATCCATGGCGTCTGGATTGTGTAAGTCCTCGTTGATCCTGTCTAGTGTATCGGACACGTTTCCTTCTTCACAGAAGACAACGTGGTAGTTGGAGTAACCTGGTGCTCTAGCCCATTTGAGCCTCTTAAGGAATTCTCCTGGGAAGGCTGACTTCATGATCTTATAAGCTCTCACTCTGCTACCATCTTCCATATCCATGACGTCATTTGTGAGCGCTACAGTGTTGTGCATTACTGCTAGCTGAATTTCTTCATAGAGAGGTGTTGTCCAGCCAGGTTCGTCTTCCATTCTTTGTCTCATAGAGTCATAGACGTCGAAGACGGTAGCTAAGTGGTCTTCAGGGCAGAAGCCGTTTCCTCCTAGCTCTATGTGTTCAGTTAGCTTAGCTGTATTGGTAGAGTAGAGGTTAGCGTCGCTACCTTCATACTGAGTGATAGCGAACATGACTAAGCTCTCCCCAGACATACAATAGTAACTAGATAGAGGAGTTACTTCGTCCTGTGGATCGAGTGGGTTCTCGTCTACTGCTGCGATCTTCGCTAGAGGTACCTTGAAAGGCTTACACCAGAATCCAGGCACATAGTCCTTTCCTGTACGTTCACCGTCTATGTAGTAGAGCTTCTTCTTGTCGAACTTATCAGCTGCACCAGATGGTTTAGGCTTTGAGGAGCCTTTAGGCTTAGCTGCGTTGATGATGTTCATGAAGCGTTCAGCTCGAGTCTTGTCTGTAGTTTCAGGGTCTACCATGAGTTGACTTACTTGTACGAGGGAACCTGTGAGCCTGTCGTAGACTGCTTGTGAGAGTGTACCCTTAGTAAAGAGCTCGTCTAACATGTCCTTAGTGATGTCGGTGTCTGGTTCCTTTACTGCAAAGTATTGAGCCTTGACTTCCCTGTTTATGACAGAGAGACCTTCTTCCACTAGCTTGGCATAGCCTTCTCTACCTACTAAGTCTACTACAATGAGAGTTATGTAGTCACCCTCAGAGGTAGCGAGGAGTCTAGGGAAGGAGTTGATACCTTTGTATTCCTTGAAGTCAAGGTCTACTAGTACTGTTCCTGGTTCATCTTCAATCTCGCTTTCTTCTTCAGTCTCAGACTCGTATTCAAGTGGGTCAAGTATAGCTGCTTGAAGCTTCTTACCTACCTTACCCTTGGCTACCGCAGCGTTGAGTAGTCTAGCGGTTTCAACAGGAGTAGAGCCGTATGGTTTGACTAGGAGTGTGTACTGTCCGTCTTCGTCCAGCAAGTTCTTACCAAAGAGCTTAGTGAGCTTAGAGAAGAAGGACTTTCGTGCTACCCTTATTCCGTAGACGTGGTTCTTACCCTCTTCCCTTACTGGGACGAAGGTAGGATCCTCTACTAGTCTAGATTCGTCTACGATCTGCTTGTAGTATCTTGCAGCTTGAGCTGTAGTGATGTCGTTATCGTTGACGCCGTTTACTCTTACCTTGGCTACCTTGACTAGTACGTCCTCGAGTCCTTTGTGACCCTTAGCTAGGACGCGAGCCCTTACTTTAGCTACCGAGCCAGCGTCTCCTTGCTCACAGACTCCCTTTCCAAACATGATGTACTTACTACCTGTAGGATCCATTGAGACGTATCCTTTAGCTACTAGTTCAGGTATTCCTGTGTCAAAGTTGTTAATACGCATAGAGATTGGACTAACTAGGTTACCCTTTGAGTCCTCTAAGGTAATGTTTGAGTCGCAGGAGAAGGCCGTATTGACTAGTTTCTCGAAGGCAGGCTTGTAGATGGCGTTTCCAGGTTCTACTAAGAGCTGATCTACGCTGTACATGTTAGCTAACATGTCGTAGACCTTTGGGTCTCCCTTGTACTGACCTGGTCTAGACGTAAGTACGGTGTCAAGAGTAGCTGACATTGACTTCTTGTAGTATTTCTTAGTCATGAATACGTAGCTTGTCTGCTTAGAGACTATATACCTGTCTGAGATGGCAGGATTAGCTATGACTTTGTTGACTCTGATGAGGTCTAGAGCTCTTTCTTCCCCGTCTACTAGTGCGAGAAGAGGCTTCTCTTGTTTGGCGATACCGTAAAGTGAGGACATAGTGCTTGATTTACTCTCTGTTTTACTTGGGCTGGGTTGGAGTGTTTGTTCAGGTTCTTGCGTTTTTTCCGATGTGTCCGAGTCGCTATATTCACTGTGAGATAGATCCTCGCCTTCACTTTCGTCTTCTTCGTCCTCTAAACGTTCCACAGAGAGGTGTCCCTCTACCTGTAGTAGACCCATAAACCACCTAGTACTCTCCTCTTCCCTGGTAGTTAAAGGCTTGTCGCTTCTCATCAGCATAGCTCTAACCTCGGAAGGTCGGACAAAGTAGCTCCGGTTTACCTGATTGTGTCCTCCTGAGACTAGTTTACGTAGTGCTCTGATAGCTCTTCCCACCTTCTCTGACTTGACCACGAAGTAGTGTACTCCGGTACTAGAATGGAGTATGGCGTACTGCTCTAGCTGCTTAAACGTACCATCCTTCTCATAGTCTTTAAGTGCTATAGGCTCGACGTACACTACCTTGCATTCTCTTCCCTCTGAATCCTGTACACGTATCAAGTCGTCTACTTCAGTGTTGAAAGTAGAAGCATAGCTCACTACCCTCATGGCTACTAGTCCAGTCACCTCGTTAAAGATGTCTACTCCAGTCTCCTTGTACCTGGCGTACTCTGGGAGACCTATGTTGCCTAGTTTATAGCTTTCCTCTAGACCTTCCAAGAGTGAGTGAGCTTCGTCTAGCTCTCTCAAGTTCACGAATAAAGAGTCTATGTCCTCAAACGCCAAGACTTCATCGGGGTGGTCTAACGAGTACTGAATAATGTCGAACGGCTCATTATACCTCGCGCTAGAGCGAGGGTTGTTCTTGACGTATTCAAAGCCTCTGTTAAGGATGGTCAGGTTGTCTTCTGTAGTCCTTAAGTTGTTCTTCCAGTACCCCTCTAGGTAGTCTGTCGGGTCGTACATGAAGATGAGGCGAGACTCTTTGTCTGTCAAGAGATAGTCGTTGTACTCTGTCAGTGAAGTGCGAACGGAAGCGCTAAAGCTAATTGGAATGACTAGTCTTCGTTCTTGTCCCACCGTGAACTTGGCGTAGTTCACTACCTCGAGAGCGCTAGGTATTGATGTCATAATACTTTTAGGTTAGCTTAAGTTGTATAGAGTTATACAATTTATGTGAGGAGGGTTCAAGCGTACTCACTCATCTTAGCTACACTTACTTTACGATCGGTGTACTTTCTGACGGATAGGAAGTCGTCTAGTAGACCAGCCTCGTATTCTTTCATGGCTATAGTTAGGCAGTTGTCGTAGTAGTCTATTTCTTCTGCTGGGATCCTAGGTACGTCGTTTTCAGCTAGCTGGGCTGCGCGTTCCCCTACTACCCTAGGTCTTTCATACTCCGATACGAAGTTAGTGATAGGCTTGGTAGGTTCTTTACGTACGTAGTCGCGTTGTACAGAGCACTGACCGTCTTCCCCGATAGAGTTGTCTCTCCAGCCAGCCTCTGAGTTTAGCTGAGTGACTAGGGAAGAAACGTTAAACGGTAGACTCTTACCTCCACTCACCACCATGTTCTTAGGGTCGAATCCGTAAGCGAAGTCTGTAGTAATGAGCTTACCGTCCAGAGTCATCTTCTCGTTGTTGTTAGTGGTGATAATGTTCTGAGTCGCCGCTACTCCATTCTTCGCACGAGTACCGTTTAGAGGAGTATTCTTAGACATGTCTATAGTTCTGCTGGCTCCCTCACCTTGAGAGACGCTGAATGGTACCATCTTGAGTCCCTTAGTGTAAGAGTTAATAGAGTACCCTCTCATCTCTGGATCTGTATCGAACGGTTGACTATAGCATATAGCTCTAGTACCTTTACCAGAGTGCGTACCTACTACCTTACCGTTCTTGTAGATTTGTCCGACTGAAGCGCTCAGGTGAGTAATGTTGGTAGAGCTACCCTTGGTACCTGCACCCTCGCTTGAGATCTTGAAGAGGTTAGTATCTTTCATCAGTTTCATGGCGTCTCTTAGTACCTTACCCTTTATCTCGCTAGTCACGTTTATGAGGTCTAGTTCACGGTTCTGCTCTAGCCTTCCTGACTTAGTCCACCCTAGGTCTTTCATTTCACGTTGTAGCTCAGTATAGGCTACTTCCATACGTTTCTCCATGTCTGAAGGAATCTCCGGTAAGTCTGCAGGTCCTACTGTAAACCCAGTCTCGTTAAGCCACTTGGCTGCCATTAGTGAGGCCATAGCTAGCATTCGGATGTGAGTCTTGCCTCCGTAAAGCTTAATGATGTTACTGGCTATTCCATTGTGAGAGTTCAGTACTGGTTTATCTATCTGACCTTGAATGAGGACTCCGTTCTCTATAATTACCATTTCACCTCCTCGTCTCTTGTACTTCATGCTAAAGTCGCGAGGAAAGAGTAGAGAGAAGATGGCCCTTCCGCTGTACTTACTCATGTTGTAGCAGCTGAGTCTAGTATTGAGGTCTTCGACGTCTTCTTCTGTGACGTAGTTCTCGATACAGTCTAACATAGAGATGTAGGCTAATGGACCTAAGCTAGCGTCTTCTGCGGTGGAGTCGTAAGCATAGGTTACTTGGTTCATGACGTAACGTATGACTGGAGTACCGTCTGCTGGGTTAGTAGAGTTGTATTCAGGTCCTAGAAGGTAGAGTGCTTCTGCTGTAGCTCGAGGGTCTTGAGGTACCTGTAGATTGAACTCATCACCGTCGAAGTCAGCGTTAGGTCCTTCTGTATCGGAAAGATGGATGACATAAGTCTTAGACCTCGGATCCTTGGAGACTCTAGCTTTAAGACAGATTAGAGACAGCTTAGTCAAGACTGGCTGTCTACTGAAGAGTAAGGGGTCGCCGTCCTGTACGAAGCGATAGACGGTCATTCCTATCCTGAGCTCTGCGTCCTTACGACTGTTCATGAAGTTCCCCTTATTATCTGCGAAGTATAGACTTCTACCCTCCCTCACTGTGTCTGTGAGTCTCTTGAAGTTGAAGGAGGTCACCTTCTCTGGTACTGTGAACTTAGAGGCATGAGAGGAGGGGATCTCTACGTAGTCAGGAGGCACTTCTACTGAACCTCCTCCTACTGATCTACCTGCCTGATTCTGTCTGGCTGTTTGTCCAGCGCTGAATAGTCCAGTCTTAGCTTTGAGCTGACTCTGTGTAGTCTCATTCTTCTCTCTTCCTGTACCTCCCTTCTGGAAGTGCATCTCTGATACACTGGTCCAGAGCTCGTCAGAGTCCTTAGACCCTACTATCTTCTTGTAGTGAAGAGTCATAGGGTCTAAGTGAGCGTCGTCTCCTTCTGTAATGGAGACTGGTCTGAACTTAGGAGGGGTAATGAGTTCAGCTCTTATGAATAGATCACGAGGATGAGCTTCTCCTTTGAATCCCAAGAGCTCCTTGTCCTCTTCTCTAATAGCGTCTAAGACCATAAACGCATAGTGAACCGAGATGAGCTGGTTCTCTGACGTCCTGATCTGTCCCTTGTCAGACTTATCCTTGAGAGCATAGATAGGATTGAGCTTGCAAGGGCTCTCGTCAGTCGTACGTCTGCACTGGAAGTCTGACTTGTTAGCTTTGTCCGCTAGCTTAGTGAGGAGGGCGGCTGGTTCAGCAATCTTGTCGAACCCGAACTCCTTCATCTGAAGCTTGGAGATGAAAGGAGTAGAGCAGCTATTACAGACCGAAATCAGTATCTTTACTACGTGAGAGTGGTATAGAGGGTTAATTATGAGACCTCCCACTCCCGCCAGGTCAGGGGACTTAGACTTGAAAAGGTGGTTAGTATTGATGTTGAAGAGACCATAATGACCACAGCACTCAGAAGTCAGATTACAGACGTTACAGATCGTGGAGTAGTCTGATGGTCCCATTCCGCTCTTATTAAGTGAGGAGTCTAAGTCTGCATTAACGGTACAGGGAGCTACTCCCTTCTGGTGCTCGTACTTCCACATAGTAACCCCTACAGCCGTTATGTCACCCTCAGGTACTTGGTCTCTGATGGCTCTCTGCTTCACCATAAGATCCTGAGCTACGAAGGTCTTGTCAGCCTTCACCGACCTGGAGTACATGTTCTTGAGTCCAGACGAGGAAGGCTTATTACCTACTCTAGATCCAAGTTTACGATTTACTCTATGCATCGCCTTTTACTTTGCGAAACAGTATTAGTCAGATGGTTATTGATGTATCGTTTATACATCAAGTTAAGGTCCAGTAGTTTGTTTAGGACTGTTTATTTCGACCAAGAGACCTGCTATTCTGACTAGGTCTTGTTGGACGTTTAGTCTTTCTGGTATGTCCGCCCTCGAGAGAACTAACTCCCACAGCTTGACCTTGTCGGATAGGTAGGAAACCATCTCCTCGTAGTCGTGACGTGACATGGTACTAGAGCCGCTCTTTATTTCTTCTAGTCTAGCTATTATGTCCTTCAATTCTGAGGCCTCTTGCTGCCAGACTAAGTTGTATTTAGTCCCAGCTAACGACCCGAACCCATGCTTCTCTATCTTCATCCACATGTCTATGAGAGTAAGCGGATTCTCGTTTAGCTCAGGACTGAACTTAGTACTCTCTATCGTCCTGAAGATAGGGTTGGTGAAGTCTATGTCGAAGAGCGAGTCGTCTGACATAGACGTGCACTTAAAGACGCAGCTAGCCACCGCAAGGTCTCTCTTGTCTACACCTCCCAATAAGTTACTGTTGACTTGGTGTACTGTACCTACTATGCATTCTCTAAGCTTGACTAGGTAGGCTACCTTATCGTTTAGCTCGTTCACGATAGCCTTGTTTAACGCTAGACCTTTAGTGACGGTGTCTATTAGGAAGATCATGTCTGAAGCTGGTATCGCTCTGACGTTTTCGCTGACTGTAGGACTAGGCTTAGAGTAGCCTTCTACTGCACAGAGTCTAGTTAGACCATTAGGTCCTGACACGAAGGCTTCAGACCTTCCATAGTCTATAATCTTGGCTAGTACATTACTTTGGACTGCACAGACTCCTAAGACGCACTTGTCGTCTTGCACTCCGTAGGTCATGATGTGGGGACCCGCGAATCGTTGGACTAGTACGTTTCCGCTGTGGAGGTCGTTGTGTGAGAAGTTGAATGACCTGTAAGCTGTAGTAATAGCTAGTAGTACTTGAATAAAGATAGACTGAAGCTCCAACAGGGTACAGCCTACGCTAAAGTTACCCAAGGTAAGAGACTTGTCTACTGCTTCTATGACTATGTCTGGTACCTCTCCGTTAGCTCCTTCACACGGACCGACGTGTCTACCCAAGACTCGATTATGCTTGCATGTGTAGGTACCGTAGGTGAAGATGAAGTTGGGGCAGAGTAGCCTTAGCTTGTTTACTACTAAGAGACCTATGGCTACTTCAGCGTGAGTATTGTAGAGTACGTACTCAAGAGTACGTTCCTTCGGTCTCTTTGATCGCTTAATTACTACGTCGTTAGTCTCTATCATGGTACCTAAGAAGGCGTCACCATAGACGCTCTGGTCTCCTATACGTTTGAGGTCTCTAAGGTGGTAGTTAATGTGTAGGTAGGAAACGTCTCCCCTTTCTACTATACTCTTCAACATACAAGACTTTACCACCTCATCTTGGTAAGAGTGGTTAAGAGACAGGTCAGAGTGTTCCAAGTTGTGGATCTGGTCTTTAGGAAGATTACAAGCGCTTACTGATCCCAGGCGGTCACCTAGTAAAGTAGCCCATAGCGCTCTTTGAGAGTTGGCGTAGGCTTCGGTGAGGGTACGGGGATACTTCTCTGAGACAGACTTGGATAGTACGTGCTTCCGGTTAAAGTCTGGACGAGGAGCTATAATGGTAGCGTCGTCCATTTCTATCTTGAGAGTTTTGCTGGGAAGCTTCACTGTACTCATCGTTTTAATATGTGTACGTACACATATTCAGTACCTTGGTAAGTCTTATTTCAGAAGTTTAAGGACAGAGGAAGACGTCTTTTTGTCCACGTTCCCGTATTCTAATATGGCTCGTACGTAAGGTACATAGATAGGTGTGAGCTCGGCTGAATAGGAAGACGACTTCATCTTCTTTATCTCATCCTTCAGTATACGTATGGACTGAGGAGGTAGCTCTCGTCTCATACTCTGAGACATTAATGTGGCTATACGAGGCTTTAAGTCCTGTATTCCTATAGGCAGCTTCATTGGTATCCTAGGTGTGTACGCTCCGAAAGCCTGGGTAGATCTATGGAGACCAGCTACTTCACTTACTAAGTTCCCTAGATTAGTCGAGATAGAATAGTAGGGAAGTTGACCCAGAGTTACCTCCTCATTGAAGTCGTGGATTAGTTTCAATACGTCTACTAAGACCTGAGAGGCTGCATTGACTGTGACAAGGATGTTCTCGTAGTCTTCCAGTATTACTCTTCTTATGTGTGTCAGAGGTGAGACCCCATCTTTATACCAGGCTACCCTAGTCGGTACCATCTTTACGGTATACATAGCTGAGTCTTCCCATACCTGAGTCTGTCCAAGCGTCGTACTTGGCACCTTGAGTAGTACAGGCTGTCTCGAGGGAAAGTGTTTGACGAGGCAGACGGGTCTTTGCGTCAAGACTATACCCTCTCTCATATAGAGTATGTATACTGAAGCTATGATCTGGAATAGAGTAGACTGCACGTCTTCAGCTGTAAAGGTACTAGAAATGCCATAGATTCCTTTGTAACCAGCTATAGACTCGTGGACACTAACGGTCCTGTCATAGACTCCAGGTACGAAGGTATCTATACGTCCCTTTACCTCCCTTACAGTACCAGGTCTAGACCCATACTTGTACAGGAAGCAGTCTGTATAGGGACGTACTAGGTTAATCTTACTGGCTATGTAGTCTGAAGTCGGAGGGGTCAAAATAGGATAGACTATCGTCGTGGTCTGTACCTTATCCGTCTCAGTATAAAGTTCGGATAGGTAAAGCCTCATGTCCTCCAGCTTACCCCAAGAAACTTCACCGCTGTCTTCACTAAGGCCTCGAGAAGTACCTGAAGCTCTTCCTCGGTAGACTTCTTGGTCTGGATCATACGTCGACACTCTCACGTCAGCTTTAAGCTCGATAGGAAGTTCCCACGTCTTCACATGGAAAGCGTATACGACGAATCTCTCGTACGGATCGTGTATCTTGTCTATTGCACCTATTAGGTCCTCTATCTGCGTCTGGTAAACGTACTCGCCCATTTTAGTCCTAGACCCTTGTGTAGTAGCCTATTAATAAAATGAATTCCGCACCTGTCTTAATCGCTGTACTCGTAGTGATATGCGTGGGAGTAGCTCTCGTATTGAAAGGTAGACTTACTACCCTTACCGGGGTCTGTGCCTTCTCTTCTCTAGTAGGTATCATATGCTTTATAGCGCTCATCCAGAGCACCTCTAGTGCTGGGGGAATCTCGCCTTCGTTCGAGAACATAGCGATCACAGCCGCACTAGTACTCAGTCTCCTCATACCTATATCTATATGTATAGGTAAAGCTTGCATGGAATTGGTAGAGACTAGCCAGTGCCAATAATGTATATAGTCCATATACATTTCCTTATGAGAAGACGTAGTCGTTTACTCTTTGTAGTAAAGGTTTGTCAGGTACTACGTTCCTCTGTATGAGAGTAGAGTTAGTGTCGTAGTCGTATTCTACCGATACTAGAGACTTGTCGTGCACTATCCCATCCACTTCAAAGATGTGGAAGCCGTCTACGGTATTAGTGGTGCACCATTCTGCGTAGAGCTTGTCTCCAGGAAGCGATCCCTTACTCATCGATCCGCAGGAGTGTATCCTGAAGAAGCTGTCTTCGTCCTGTCTTACCTCTACCGAGCACGAGAAGGTCGTACCTCCGCAGACTACTTCTACCGACTTACCCTTGGCTACTAGCTTGACTATCTGATTGTAAAACCTACTCACCCTTTCTGTAGAGATTCCGACAGAATTGCAGGATAGGAGTCTGTGTTGGAGTCGCGGTCTAATCAGTAGACTTCTAGTAGTAACAATTAGTACTCGAGGAGTGTCTATGTTACGACAGGCTCTTATCAACTTTTCTAGAAGCTCCACGTCTTGACAGACTACCACGCTGACGTCACCTATCACGTAAAGGTGCGCACTCATCTTTCCTTCGATGACTATACTGTTGGAGGCGGTGTAGAGACCTTCAAAGTAAGCCTTGGACGCTCCCTTCAGTTGTTCTCTCACACAGAAGCAGTGTACAGCGGAAGGAGGACCTGCGCCGAACTTGGAATAGGCCTTCCTCATGCTCCTTATACCGTTAGGAATAGACCTAGTAAGGTGTACCAGTACGTCGGTAAACTCGCACATGGAAGATAGTCTCGATGATGGAGTACCTGAAGTAATCTTGAGAGAGTTAAAGCAGTAAGGCTTGACTACACTGAACTTTTGCCTGTACCCTCTGTCAGAGATTAGAGTAATCCTCTCCACGTCTAAGAAGGGTTCAGGATGATCCAGTACTATGTAGTTCTGACCTCGTTTACACTTCCGGGTAATGAGGGTGTCGATAGAGTATGGAGTAAATTTAGTATCCCAGACGAAGGTAAGGTTCTGTTTAAGCTTAGCGTCTATGAATAGACGAACGGACTCATTGGTAACCTCCGTGACGTGCGGTCTCACGAAAAAGAGATCCTCTGGCGGTGTATAGTTTTGGTATTGTGAGGCCATTTTAAAATGATTCTAGTGACCCCTTTAGTAGTCATAGTAGTATTCACTATAGCGGTGATAATAGCGGCTATAGCTACGTATAGGTATAAGAACCACCAGGAGTACCAAGGTTCACGTATGCACGTCTTCGCCTCAGCTTTAGGTACCTGCGCTATTCTTCTCACTGTCATACTCTACTTCAACCTAGTCCAGATTCACAATAGGCAGTCCAACTTAGAGTACCACAAGGAGATGGTGGAGCTAGACCGGAACATAGTCACGGACCTTCACAACGAAATGAAGAAGGCAGCTAAGTTCATTCCTATCTTCATCACGTCTATCAATCCACTGGAGAGTAAGAAGTGCAAGCAGTACATCATTGACAACTGCAAAGAAGGTAAGGACGAAGATACTCCAGTGAACGCCGTATGGAAACGTAGTATCGCTTACTGTATCTTTAACGCCTGGCAAGACGCTATCATGGGAGGTATAGCTATCAAGAAGAACTGTAGAACCTACATCATTAGGTTCCTCCAAATGGCCAACAGCGACCAGCTAAAGGAAGAATGGGAAAAGGACAAGATCGCCAGACCTGAACCCGTACGTAAGTTTGGGGACATGTTGTTTAGACGTAGTAAAGAAATAGAGGATAGTACAGATCCACTAGAGTACAATCGTATAGCAGGGGAAATAGTGAAGTGCCCTAAGTACTGTAAGCTCCAGAAGAGTGCGGGTAAGCTCTCCCTTAGGTAATATGAGTTAGTCAACTCATATAGTAAAGGTGGTTTAGTTGTTGGAGCGTTGGACTGCAGCGTTTACGTTTGTGTAATACTCTTCACGCGTAATGTCTGAACCGCCCATTGAACACTTCATTATGGCTAGGAAGTACTCAGCTCTAGTACAGCCTATTCTGTCTGTTGCTGTACCGTAGGATGGGTACTCACGGTTACTGTTTCTGTATTCGTCCATGTAAAGTACTAGGTCGCGTCTAGCATTGTTCGCGTCTTCCCAACTACCGGAAGCGTCTCCACCGCGTACTGCAATGAGAGCTCCTGCCGCGATATAGAGACTAAAGCGTCCCATGTCAGGTATAGGAAGTGAGCTTGAGTTAGCTTGTTGATTGGAAGGTTGAGAGACCATAGGTAAGTAGTAGTGGAAGTAGGAGAGTTCTTTAACTATCAGGGTACAGCTACAGTACTACTACTTACCTGACGGGAGTAAGTAGTCCAGTGCGTCATGTGAATAAGCTTATTCACATGGTGAGTCTGGGACTTTAGCCTCTAGATCCCTCGCCACTCTCTGTGGTAGGGACTATCTTTAAGTAGAGCTCCTTGGTGATATCTCCTTTGAGTGAGCAGGCCTTCATGAGAGCTAAGGTGTACTCCTGATTGGTGCAGGGATGGAGTATGTTGACCATCTCGTAAAGAGGGTAGGTTCCTGTCTCTGTATACATAGTGTCTATCTCCTTTACTAGTCCAGGTTTAGCTTCTTGAATGAGCTTCCAGTTAGCTTCGGGGTCTGCACTTCCTCTTAGGTGAACTAAGCAGCCAGAGTTGAAAGCGAAGGTGAAGACTGGGTTGCTGTAGACTTGACCTAGAGTAAGTGAGCTAGGGACGGACTGTCCAGGAGTAGTTTGGCGAGTAGGAGCGGGGTCAGTAGGAAGGGTACTTGAGGACATAGTAAGGGTGGTAGTGTCCACAGTCTGTTTACTTTTAGTCCCGTATGATCTACTTTAGTATCATATGAATTCACTGATTCATATTATAGAGTCACCGGAATAGTCTCAGTCTATGTTACGACGTCGACGTACTTCATTCAATACACCATTGAAGAATTCCTCACTCACGTCCAATCTATTGAGACAGGCTTTCATGAGAGCTAGAGTGTACTCTTCTTCACCATAGGAATAGGCAGACTGTATGATTTCGAAGCGAGGATATGTACCAGTCGTAGAGTAGACTATGTCTATAGCTTTTACTAGTTCGTTGTCTGTAGAGTTAATGGCCTCCCATATACCCCTTGCCTTCTCTTTTCTCACAGAGATTAACGCAGCTAGAGAGAAGAAGAAAGCGCTAAAAGGCTGACTAAACGTGTCTCTCATGTAGGAGTCTGTAAACACTCTGTCTCTATCTTTAGTTGCTTGTTCCTTACTAGCTGTAGGTTTGGTTCCTGTTTCATCCTTCTTTACAGGAGTAGTGGCGTGGGTGTCTTGAGTAGTGTTAGCTGACATGGTATACTTGTAGTGTACTAGCTCCTATTTCTTTGTCCACCAAATGGTACTCTTTGCTATATGGATCGGCTAATCCATATGGAGTGTAAGAGCTTACCGGTCCACTTCTTCGTTCTCTGCTATTGAATCCATTATCCTTTGGTCGCAAAGCTCTTTAGTGATACAATCAGTAAACCGGATACAAGCTTTCATGAGTGCCAGAGTGTACCCTTCTAGCGTGTCTGTACCGTCGTAAACGTCGGCATAAAAGGGGTACTTGTCCTTTACCTCGTAAACCGTGACTATCAAGTCTACCAGGTCTCCCTCAGTAGAGTTTATTTCTTCCCAAGTATTTGTCATGTTCTCGTAGTTCCTGATCTTTAGTAGACAGCCTAGAGCAAAGAAGAACATGATGTAGGGATTACGGTATACTCTGTTCTCCCGCGAAGGAAGAACAGAATATACCATAACCTTCCTCAATGTACCCTGATTCGTTAGAGAGTATTTCTAGTACTGCTAAGTCTATCTTTGATGGTTCCGTAGAGTAAACTGCATTCTCTGTACACTCTCTAAACCCAGAGTTCGTTATGACCCTAAAAGGTCTTTCGTTAGTACTGGTGAACATCGTGAGAGTAGTAGTGTCTCCCTAGTTTTGTCCTCTGTTAGTTCTTTGGTGTCATATGAATTCACTGATTCATATTGTATAGTCGTTAAGTTATTGGTAACCTTCGTCGCTCACGCACAATTCGTCGCTCCAGCCGTACTGGATGTGGCTAGGAATGTCGTCCCAGTCTGAAGGTTCAGGAGCTGGACGCTTATTGCTAGAGTAGGAGTCCTCTTGTGACTCAGGAAGCTCTTCCTTGCGCTCGCTTCCTTGTTCAGGACCTAGGACTATTTGATCCCAAATAGATCTGCTTCCTATTTCTAGGGGTCTGTTTAGGGCAGTAGCTGACCTGTGAGCGTCTCCGCAGTAGACGATTAGCTTACCAAGGGTATCAGAGATTAGAGGAGTATAGGTAGGTATGTTAGTCCTACTTCTAAAGGTACGAGCTACTCTTATTCCGTTTACCTGTGTATAATGTACGTTGCTAGGGCAGTCTGCTGGTATAAAGAGTAGTTTAGACGCTGAAGTCACAGAGGTGTAGGCAGAGATTACAGTCTCTAGGTTAGGGATGAGCTTATAGAAGGATACATCCTTAGCCATGTCGTAGCTATTGTGGGCTACTACACGGACGCTAGTGCGGTCTATGTACGTGAAAATGTCAGGAGCCGTAGCTGATCCAGTATAGACTAGAGTGTGACACCTGATGACTCCCATTAGCTTAGCCACAGAGTTGACGAACTTACCTACGTTAGACTCGCTAGCGTAGCAGCCCAAGTCACCCAAGACTTCTGTGATCCTAGTAGTGAGCTCAGAGTCTGCCTTTTGTCCAGATAATTTCTTGACGGAGCAGAACATGAGCACATCTAGCTCGTGAGTTATGTTCACGATGTCAGTAGCTCTGTACACGTCCATCATACAGCGAGTAAAGCGAATAGACTTTATCCCTACTCCAATGAGAGACTTCAAGTAAGGTTCGTCTCCGTGTGAGTTGTCCTTGTACAAGTGAAGGTGCAAGTACTTACACTTTAAGTCCCCTAGGTCTAGAGGTTTACAGGTAGTGAAGTCTCCACTAAGAGTAATACTTACCAAGTTAGGGATAGAGACTCCTGTAAGGTCCTTAGTCCAAGTAGGAGTAATGATGAGGTGCTGTACGTTCTCGAAGTTAAAGGAGTCTAAGCAGACTGAGTCGCTATTCTCACAGTCTTTCAAGGTAGCGTACTTTCCTAGAGATTGGTGATTGATAGGTACGTACTTACGGAGCTCACGGCTAGGTAAGTCAGCTAAGACTGCATAGGAGTTGTGAGCTACTAATCCGTCCTGAAGTAAGGTCCAATCGGTAGGTCCCATGTTTTCGTCCATGATTCCTGTAAGGAGGTCTCTGGAAGAGAAGGTCTTAGGGCACTTTTCGGTTACGGTAGAAGGGGTAGAGTTAGCAAGCTTGAACATTGTTAGCGGTAGTGACTTGGGGTAGACCTCGTTATACTTCCACCTGTCTCTACCTCATGTACTTCACTATATACGTCGTTTAGACGTGTATCTATTTATAGGTCTCTGAACCTTTCTATTATGTCTGTCCTAGGTGTAGGAGATTTTAGGTGGTCTAGTTCCTCTATGTTTTGTCCTACGATCCAGACTAAGTTCTTAGCTCTAGTCATAGCCGTGTAGACCAGGTTCTTAGTGATAAAGTCGGAGCTCACGTCTCCAAGGTAGATGATGCAGTTGGTGTACTCTGACCCCTGAGACTTAGTAGCTGTAATGGCGTAGGATAGACTAAGGTACTCTAAGTCGAGGATGAAGTACTCGTCTAGCTTCCCTATGTACCTTTCACTTATCTCGTCCTTAGGAAGTAGACACCTGACCTTCCCGAACTTGACCTCTACTGTACCCTTACTTATGCGTGTTACCTTACCTTGACTCCCGTTTACTACTCCTGAAGTCTTGTGGTTCTTACAGTACATGACCCTGTCTCCCACCCTGAACCTATCGCCAGACCTGATGAGCTTGTTGCCGTACTTAGCGCTACAGTACTTATTGAGCATGACTACGTCCTTCTTGTACGCACAGATCAGAGTTATTTCGGAAGCCTGGAACCCACTCTCTAGTAGGAACTGAAGCGACTCCTTTACGTCGGCCATTCCTCCTTCGTCTATGTAGAAGTTCTCTCCTTCAGTCAAGGCTTTACCTGTGAGAAGGTCTCTAGCTTTCACGTCTAGACAGGAGCCTTCCACTATCCTGAAGTTCTTAGTTAGCTCAGAGACGGGTACTCGAGGGCACCAGTTGAGCGCCTTGAAGAAGTCGCCTGCACCTATCGGAGGTAGCTGGTTGACGTCTCCCACTAGTACCAGACGTCTCAAACGGGGCAGACACCTCAAGAGTATATTCAGGGTGTGAGTATTGAGCATACTGGACTCGTCTACTATGACCGTCTTAGCGTTCCTACACCTACTAGCATAGGAGTGCACAGTTTGAGCAGTGACCTTCAGTCTTTCTATGATTACTTCAGAAGCCTTTCCTGTGGTAGCGCAGACTGCGTAAGGTTCGTTAGTCTCTACTAGGTACTTGCACATTACCTCTAGGCACTTAGTATTGTGAGTGACCATGCCGTTCTCCAAGATGAAGTGAGGGTCCCCGTCCAACGTGAACCCGCAGTACTGACCTCTACCTACTTCAGTAATAGTAATGTGCTCTCCAATCCTTACTCCTTCCCATGTGTGCAGGACGAGTCTGTACCTACTTACCTCTTCTGGAGCGGCTAAGAGGAGCGCTATATTAATGTCCACTATGTAGCTAGCTTCTGTGTCGTAGAGCGTTAGGATGTGGACAGAATTGCAGGTCAAAGACATGGAGCCGCTAGCAGACTTTACTCTGTACATGGAGTCTACACCTACGCAGACTGAGGTCACCTTGCCTTCACCGAATGGGGACGAGACCTTATCTCCCTCCCTTATCTCTCTCGCTGTCTTAATAGTACCGTTCTTCATGATGATACGAGTATCGGGAGAAACGCACTTACCTGTGCCAGGCTCTCCAGTCAGTATACTCAGAGAGTTGGACATACAGTTGGTGACTCCGACCTTCTGTTCAAGAGATAGACACTCTGAGAGGCTGTCTATTAGCTTTAGGTCTACCTGTACAGACTTACCTGTGAGGTCTAGGAGCTGCTCAGAGACTCTATCTTCGAGCTCCTTGTAGTAGGTCTGATACACCTGGTACGACACCTCTCCAGCCTCGTCCTCTATTCTCAGAGACTTGATGGTACTACCCTTTACTGAAGAGAAGACGTCCTTCTTAAGCATGACATAGGAGTGGCCGTTAACGTTAGCCTTGTGTAGACGCCTAGACAGGAGACCTCTATCGGTCATGGACTTAATAGGAGAACATCTGTAGACTAGCTTGTACACTCTTATCATCTCAGAGACCTCTATTTCCCCTATACTGAATGGGTCAGTTATGGCATAGTGATAAAGAGTGAGAGGGTCCATTAGGAAGCTATTGTACTCCTTACTGGAGTAGATCCCTAGTAGTATAAGTGGTCTCTCGACGTAAAGTTTCCACCAGCTTCCCAGTAGTCCCACGTTCTCGTTGATCCATACTGAGCACTCTTTAGTGGGAACGAACGTCCTTAGAGCGTACTTCTTGTAGGTAGCAGCACAAGCATTTAGGAAGTTGAGGAAGCTCATGTCCTTGTGCTCCCTTTCGTGCACCTTCATACTCTTAGCCTTGATAGTCTGAGCAATGTGACGAAGTTCACTAGTCGGAAGCTTCTTGTCGTCTAGACTCTTGACTAAGCGATAGATGATGGACTCCCAGTTAGCGTAGACATCGGAAGGGTCGGTACTAGGACAAATGAAGAGGTCTTTAGTCTTTACCTCTAGTCCGTCCTCTACTTTCCCTTCGCACGGAAAGGTCACAACGTCTCTAGGCATTACAAACAGCCTCTGATCGGTGACGACACGTTTAACCTTGTCAAAGCCCTGTTCATGGTCTAGTACGAGCGTAAGCTTGGTGCTGCCCGGAAACTGGCTGAACTTGAGTACATTCCCCCTAATTAACATCTGGATTTAGGCAAACAACGCTAGTTATGCCTGAGGGTCCAGACTATGCTGTACTCGCTGAGACGTTCGGTGAATACATCGGTAACCAGTTAGAGGTCTTGGAGATAGATGGAAAGGACTACGCTGAAGCTTTGGGGACCCTTTGCGTTTCGTCTTCCAGAGGAAAGAGTCTTAGGTTAGAAGGAGTTAAGACTAGCGTCTCATTCTCGTTAGGCTATACCGGTAAGATTAGAGGCGGAGAGCAAAACGGTAGAGTCAGGATTAGAGCAGCAGAAGACTGTGACATAGCTTTCACTACTGCTCACGTAATAGGGTTCGAGTACCACGAGTTCAACCTTCCTCCTGATGGTCTGGACATCATGATGTACGAGAGTATCTCTTGCTTCATAGACTCTATCATAGAAGCGAAGAAGATGACTACATCTAAGCGTAACATAGGTAAGGCACTCACAGAGCAGTCTCACTTACTAGGCATAGGTAACTACATCAAGTGTGAGGCCCTTTACCTAGCTGGAGTTCACCCGGACAGTCCTTGCAGAGACATACCCCACGTTAAGCTGAAGGAAATACTTGAGCACTGCCATGCAGTAGCCCATACCTGCTACAACAATGGAGGTACTCCAGTCTACTCTACCAATCCTGTCCAGACCTCTATGGTATACGGAAGGCCCGGTAAGACTAGAGTAAAGACTAGGGACGGGTACAACTCCTGGATAGACGAGGACGTCCAGCTACTATACTGATATGACTACTTGAAGTCATATTGATTAAATCGGACCGAAGTCTGCGTTTCCTGCAGTATAGCTTACTAACCCAAATATGGCTATGAACGAGATGAATATGGCTGTCACTACTAAGGCTACGATGAGAGTATCGAAGGAGTCAGACTTCTCCAGTCCTAACTTATTGTACATGAAGTTGTCGATGAACCTTTGCCATATGGCTACTAGGATCCACCCTATTACTATCGCGACAAGAGCCTCACCTAGAGTTATGTCTCGTAGCTTTTCCCCCAGACCTACCATCTTTTACATAGACGTATATTAGTATGATTACAGTGAGTACTACTAGGGCTATTCCTGCTGTAATAATTCCATTCACTCTTATACGTCCGTTCTGGATTCGTCTAGCTTTCTGCTGGTAGGATAGTACGTCGTCTACTGTGCAGTACTGACTTACGTTCTGGCTAGTACAGGTCATCGTTCCACACTGCTCCAGTACAGGTACTAGATTCCCTCCTATCTCTGTATTTATTACTTCTACTATGCTGTCAGCTATGGTACAAGAGACTGGACCGTCACTGAACCCACAGGCTTGCTCGAACGACACGTTTCCACCCACAGTGTCGTTACTGAGGGTAAGGGTAGTATTGTCTATGATGCAGACGTCCTGCTCGCACTCTATCACGTCTCCAGCTACTCCCACTAGAGGAACTACTTCACTACCGTTACAAAGCGAGGAGCACTGCCTCTCTATGTTGTACTTCTGACTGTACTCTTGGTAGTTCAGGGCACTCATGTGACAGCCGCACAGGTTCCGTAGGGAAGTAGAATTAGAGACCCTAGACGTACTGAACTGACGACAGTAATCGTCTAGTATCGACTGACATAGTCCCGGATTCATACAGCATATAGTCCTAGAGAATTCGTCGTTAAACGGGGTATAGCCAGGCTCTCCACTCTTAGCATTCAGGAGGTATCCGCTCTCTCTGTACCTAGTCACTGCAGTCTCTAGTAAACGCTTAGCCCAAGCCCAAGTCTCGCTGTTTATCTGCTTACCGTTGTCTACAGGTCTACACGTACCATCTGGTCGTCTAGGGGTCACATAGCACTGGTCGTAGTCGTCAAAGGTAGAAAGGTGCCTAGAGATAGCGGTGGTGCAGGTACTACCTAGTTCGTTTTGAGGCTCCCACCACCTCCGGATCCAGTCGTCTCCCTCTTCCTGAACTCCAGTGCAATACACAAATATAGAGTCCCTACAGGCTGCTGACCTAATTGAACCTTGTCCACCGTAGCAGATAGCGTTCCCTAGGCACTCTTGTGCGCTCATCTTTTATGTGGTGTGGGAGTAGATTCTTTAACCTGGGCTCGCTCTTTTACCCCTTCTGTAACGAGAGAAGCGAGTAAAATAGTGGCACTAGGGGAGGTTAGTAACCAGCCTTCCCACACTATCCTAGTTTACCTATGTCTACCCCTATGAATCTCTCTTCTGTCTACTCTCCTGTTAACAAGATCGACACTATCACGAATAGATCTATCCACAGGTATGAACCTGACTTCACTAATACCGCTAACCTTGTCGCTGTTAGATGGGGTAAGTTGTACTCTAAGGAACCAGTTAATCCTGACTTGGAGTATAGCTTTCTCTCAGCCAGCAGCGACTGCTTCGACTATACTATTCCTGTAGAAAGCAAGAGCATAAAGCGTATAAAGGTAGATCACCTTACCTACGCCTCTCTTTCTGGAATAGACTTCAGCTCTGTCCACACTATCACCGTCATAGGAAATAAGAAGTGTGAACGTGACAGTCATGTCCTCTTCAATGGTGTATCTATGCCGTCCCTCAGGACTATCTATGTGTATAGATCCTTCATAGGAGACGAGGTAAACATTCAGGGCGCTGGACCTATTACTCTCTACCTTCACACCTTTGACTTTAGTGTTCGGAACTTACGTATCATCGCTAAGCTTGACGTATTGCACGCTAACGTTACTGGGAACATGACCAGGTCTGACCGCGGTATAGAACCTCACGTCATGGCATTACTCAGGAAAACCTATGGTCCTACCTCTCCTGACTTAGATGAGCTAATTGCTAAGCTAGAGCTATCCTTCTCTTCCGACCTCAAGCTAAGAATACCTTGTATTACTTACCGTAACAGGAACTATGCTGACATAGTAAGGACACTAAGTAGAGTCTTTGATCTCTCAGTGGTGGAGTACTTGGACGTCTACGATACCGAGTTCTACATAAGCTCCAAGCAGCTAGCTTACTTCCCTAACCTACTCACTCTTAGGTGCTATAGACTAAAGGGCTCCCCAGCCAACTCTAACATTACTACCTTAGTATGTAAAGAGGGGTGTGGGGACCTTACTAAGAATCACTCTCTAGAGTACTTTAGTTGTCCAGGAGTACCTGTCAAGTCTCTAGAGTACGCTCCTCGTGTACTAGTCATGGACCTAGATGACTATGAGAGTATGGTACTCATGGGTCCTAAGTTGGGTGCAGCCTGTAACCAGGTGTACCTCATGACCGATGGAAAGGCAGACATGTTCTGTCCCGTCCACGTCCTAGTCATAGATAAAGTGACTAGAAAGGTAAGGATGTGTCCCTACAAGGACGAAGACTCTTCTGACTACATAGTCTCTGTCGCCATAATGTAAAGAGGCTTCACAATATGAATTAGCTAATTCATATACAGAGTAGTCTTACTCTACGATCCTATACCCACAGTTCACACAAGTAATATAGACAGTCATACCTTCGTCAGCAGCCCTAGTCTTGACCTCGTAGATGGTGAACTCTTCCTCACCACAATCTGGACACACGTAGAGGTCACCTATACCTCTAGGCTTAGGTCTAGTCTTGACGTACTCATCATAGATGGCCTTCTCAGCTTCGGCTGCACGTTTACTATACAGGAGAGGAAGGCTTGCAGGAGTAGCTGTACTAAGCTCTCCAATTAGCTCCTCGTCAGTGACCTCGCTTCCTACCCTCATCAACAGAGATATGATCTCAGAAATGACTCCTCTGGTACCTTTACCTCTAGAAAGAGAAAGGTTGTCTAGCTCTCCTATCTTCGAAATGGTCTTCTTGGAAGGAGGCTTCATACCGCTGTTAAGGTAGGCAGCTCCTATAGCGTTAGTAAGTGTAATCTTTTGTACACGGGTAGCATCTGCCGAGTGTACACTACTGATGAACTCCTTGAGGTTCTTCTTATTAATCTTACGTTTCTCTTGTTGGTCAGGAGTGATCATAGCTAGTACAGCATTAGAGTACGTAGTTTGTGAGGCACGTCCCTGTTCCTTGTTCCTAAACGACATAGTCCTACCTTTTGTTGTGAGAGAGGTTTTTAGCTATACGATGTGGCAAGGTTATTATCTCCCACTAAAAGACGTGAGTATGGACGTAGAGTCTCTTATATCTGAGATAAGGAATGAAAGGTGTGGGTACAACCTTCTTTCAGCCATAGACATATACAGAGGAGACGTAAAGGCTTCTCGAGTCTCTAAGCTATCTCCCATCCAAACAATAGAAGATCCCAAGAATAGTGACATAGACGTCTTCGAAGTAGCCGTAGATGAGATAGCCACTTCACAAGCCCTTCAGTGCGCACGAATTGATGTAAACAGCGTGGAAGACGTTCCTGTCGGCCAACAAACTGACCGACCAGTGAAGCTCGTTAATCCTGGGAAGTGTGTCTTTAAACACATCACAGTGAAGACAAGGGTAGACGACCTCGAACCTCCTCAGAGGATCCTCCTGAAAGAGGAAGTAAGGACCTTCTACCCAGATCTTCAATCTAAGACTAGTAAGAGAATAGAGGTGCTGAAACGTTTAGCAGGTAAGCTTGACAGCCTAGACTTCAAGAGGACAGAATGTGAAGACGACTCACACAGTTCACGGCGTCTAAAGAGTATAGGGTCAGAGTTAGGTATACCTGAAGCTGGAAGCAGCTCGAAGAAGCGCCTGGTCCTTGAAATCAAAAAGTTAATAGCGCTTTACACATCAAAAAGTGCTTTATGATGAACGTGGATAACTACGATCTACGTTGTACCGAGATGGAAACAAGTAAGACGACCAAACTAGTCAAGTTTACTGACGCTGAGGTTAAGTTGGATAAGGACGAAGACTACCTAGAGATGGGGGACTTAGACCTTTACTTAACACAATGGAGTACTATGAACCTTAGGGTATTACAAGCTAAAGCGGAACTGTGTGGACATGAGCTAGAGATCTTTACGGTCAAGATAAACGGCGGTCCTAAGAAGATAGCCTTCCCTTGGGACAAGTACACACCTCTATCAGAATGTGAATACACTCCAGGACTAGCTGCCAGAGTTAGGCAATGTATACTAGCTTGTGAACTCACCTATACTCCCTGTGGAGACCTGTACTGTCTAGTCTCGAACACGGACGGCTCAGTCATCTCTATGGGTACGAGAGTAAACGAAGAACGGACTAAACACCTCATCAAGAGAGAGTTTAGAGGGAAGTGGGGAAGTGGAGAGGACGAATGGGGTATAACCCTTAGAGACGCAAGAAAGTTTGCAGATGCTATACTAGAAGGAGCGTCCGAGATTCCACTAGCGAGTTATAGGTTCGAAGTACTACTAGAGAAGTACTACTCTACTCAGGACACCGCACAGGCCAGTACCATCTGTGCCTTCAAAAATCGTTTTATGGAGGTATTTAAAATACTGGGCTATGGACAAAGTATCGAAGAAGCAAATAAAGGGGATACACAAGACTATTGAGAGAATACTCACTAAGTATGTGATGATTGAAGATGATAACGACTTTATCACCTCGCAGGTCATCGACGACATTACGAACGAAAGAATAGAGGGGGTGCCAGACTTCACCCTAGGGTTCATACACTCCTCTGTCGACTTAGTCGAGAACTATGAGAAGGCTGAATTCTTGGGGGATAGCGTACTGGCTCTATTCGCAGCTAGGTACTTAGTCTCAATGGAGAACGAGGTGCCCTTCTCTTACTATACTAGGATCAAGTCTACTATGGTATCTAACATGAACAACGGAGTCTATGCGGTAAAGCTAGGTTTAGACGAACACATCATCCACGACGACATAGACATAGGAAACTCTATCTATAGTGACGTGTTCGAGGCTTTCCTAGGGCTCCTATTCCTCAGATCTGAGAGAGTAACAGGCGGTAGAAGCAGTATAGTCTGTGCTAGATTCCTGGAGAACTTAGTTAAAGAAGACTTCGACGCGATAGTAGAGGCGGCAGAGAAGGACGACGTCACCTTTGTAGACCAAGTCATGAGGACCACTAAAGCCATAAAGGAGATAAAGACGGAAGAAGGGAACAAGACTAAGTACGAGGTACAACTCACCAGCGAAGGTAAGAAGATCCTCGGTAAGTACGGTACACAGGAGTCTAGGACCATTGACTCCTCCCTTGGTATAGGTAAGGACAAGTCTCCAGACGAAGCCAAGAAGAAAGCATACAAGGAGACTCGTAAGACTCTGACTAGTGTAGGAATAGACGAGAACTGGTCTAACATATACGCTCTCAAGAAGATAGAAGCAGACCTAGTGGACAGCAGCGAAAGTACTAAGTATAAGACCATCATCAGGTCTCTAAGGAATAAAGGAGCATCCTACATCAACATAACCTTCCCATCTAAGTGGAAGGCTGACACTAGTAAGTACGGGTCTACAGGCTATCTCATTACTTCAGTAGTGGTGAAGGATGGAAAGATAGTCTCTGAGAATAAGCTCTCTGTAGGTAAGATAAAGATAACTAGCGAGACTACTAAGAAGCAACGGTACGAGATGGTACTGAAAGAATACTACAAGAAACTGATCGCCAGGATGAATAAGTAAATAATTTAGCTAAATTATTTCGAGGGGGACTTTACCCAAATAAAACAACTCAAAGACAGACTAAATGGGACACTGTTCAAACAGATGTGGGAGCTGTAGAAGCTCTAGATGTAGATGCAGATCTAGATCAGATCGTAGAATCGTTATCGTAAACAATGGAAGCTCTTGGGGCTACAACGGCTGTTACGGTTACAATAACTGTTATAGCGGTTACAACGGTTGCTACAACTGGAATAGCTGTGGCGGTACTCGTTGGTGCTAACTCTTTATACTCTTTACTAGCTAAACTATCACTTACTACAATTTACCTATGACTATTACTACCACCTTATGACTAAGATATGAATCTATTACATAAAGATGAACTCCATCGTTATAAGTCGCCGGACTTATAACGCTTATACTGGTAGTGGAGAGTTGATAGTATTGTGAGCTACCGTCTCTGGGTCTAAATCGCTCTTAGGTATCTCTACACGTCTATTCAGGTCTTTACTAGTTCCTACAGGAGGTGGGTTCACTCTACTAATCATGAGGTCTATCTCGTCTAAGGAGTCCAGAATCTCCATCGCTTTAGAGATTCTCTTTTCGGTACTCATGTTGGCAGACTCTAGGTAGATGGCCCTTCGTCTTAGCTTAGCGCAGTCCTTCGAACCTTGCTTGTGTACTAGTCCCCTATCCTTAAACTGGAAGAACATAGTAAGACCTTGTATCCCTGAGACTATGAATCCTAAGCAGCTTGCCGTATAGATGAGGGGATCCTTAGTATTGTTCTGCTGTATAGTAAAGATACCTATGAGGACTCCTAGGAGTATCACCATGATCCCAGCCATGTACTCGAATCCTATACAGCAGACGTATCCGCACCTAGCTCTCTTCTCTAGAGCTAAGGCGTCATTGTGAGCGTCCGATACTAGTTTAAGGGCTTCGTTCTCTGCTTGTTCGTCGTTACATACTTCTATAGTGTCTGAACCAGGTATTACAGGTATGGTGTATTCTTTACCCCTTATCTTCATAGTCTTAGCTGAGCTTCTAGTAGCCGCTATGTCATCTCTATTGATGAGGTCTTCTCCACTGAAGTTAAGGTACTTACTCTCGCGTAGGGAAGCAGGACTCCTTTCTTCCCCAAGTCTGAAGATGGAGGTACGTCTATCCTCTCTGGGAGTACCTCCCGATTCTGGATTTATGAGTCTAGAGCCTCGTCTATTCTTACTTATCCTCTGTAGGTGTTCTGAGAGAGGACTTAGCTTAGTATTAGTACGACCTATTACGGGTATACTTACAGTGTCGCCGTAGACGCTGTACTCTTCCTCTACTAGTTCAACTGAGTCTTCGTCTGGATCGACCTCTGGTATAATAGAAAGATCAGGCTTCATCGATTTGAATGGTCTCCAAATCGCTGTTAACTGCAGCCTGTATAATAGTGGTCATTATAGTGGTAGTATTCGTGGTGATGTATACGTCTTCTACTACAGGAACTGTGGGGTCTAGCGAGAGAGGTGCATTAGGCTGGGGTAACATAAAGACCGCTGGTCCTTGCTACACCTATAGGTACCCTCCGCAAGAGGTGAATGGACTAATGGTACCTTCTAGTCAGTCTAGAGACAGCTATGTAGTCGAGAACATAGCAGAGAAGTACGACCTCATGTCTTGCATTTATTCGGACGAGCTTAACCTAGCTCTGACTACAAAAGAATGTATAACGGTAGTACCAGGAGACAACCCTCTCAACCTTTGTATAAACGAAGACGGGACTCAGGCCCCTCTGGGTGCAGTAGTGCAGTACTATGACGACGGGCCCTGCGCACAGACCTCTTGTCCAGGTACTCTCGTAGCTACAGCTGTGAACTACTATCCCAGACTGGACACAGCCTACTGTCTAGCGTTTGACCAAGGAGCCTTCACGATGCTCCCTTGTAGCGCCGCAGACCCTATGCAGATGATATACGAAGAGTTAGACGGAAGCTCACTGGACCCTCCTCTTCCCAAACTAATGACTCCAGTCAGTCTCTACTTCAGGAAGGACTCTCTTTGTCTCTATAGGGAGCCCGGAATAGTCTCTGTAGGAATCAATCCTAGCTATGCAGCGGTGCCAGACTGTCAATCCTTCGAGGTAGAGACTAGGTACACTGTAGGCAACAACATAGTACTGGGAGACTGTGGAGACACTCCTAACTGGGCTTGGCTATCGTCATTCAATATAGACAATACTCTAGTCCCTAGACAGCTGGTATACATTGAAGGTTTAGACTTTACAGACGCACCTCAGGATGGTCCTAGTCTCATAGATTGGCTAGCGGAACAAGGAGCTCAGTCCTTATATTGGAGTGGGTTCGCAAACCAGACAGCTCAGCTCAATAGTGTAGCTAAGAAGGAAGAGTGCGCTACCAGGCCCTTCAACTCTGAAGCGTTAGTCTGGAGTACGATACAAATAGAGCAGAACTCGCCCATCAGACTAGGACTAAGTCCACTACTACCTTCTTAGATTAATAGCTTGATTAATCTGTTTACTCGGAGTCAGAGTAGTCTTCGTAGTCTCTGTATACCTCCTTGTTGTATTCTGGATTACCTTCAAGGAGCTGAAAGATTAGTGCACATATTCTAGCTATGTTGTCGAAGATCCTCTTGTACTTAATCTCTGTCTTTTCCCCCTTGTGGTGACTGAAGTACAGTGTAGTCTGTAGCTTTATCTTACCCGCAAAGACTTTTACAGCGCGAGGAGTCTCCTCGTCTTCGTCCAGGTCTTGTAGCGACCTAGTGGGATCAGAGTCGTATTCGCTTGTAACGGCTAGAGCGTGAGCTGCTACCGCTGGATTAATATAGCGTAGCTTAGGTGACTGGGCAAGAGCTATAAGGTGGTTTGGATTATAATTTTCAGTTAGCTCTCTTGACTTAAGTGCGTTTTCTATCGCCTCCACCACTTTAGTATTGGAGAAGCGAGGTATACCGAGTACATCCTCGAAGTTGATAGCAGTGAGACCTTCCATCCTATTTGTACTCAGCCTTTTAAATTAAAAGTACACTACGAACAGTGCAAAGGCAGATGTCTAAGTCTACTACTATCCTCTCCCCTTTCAAGGACCAGACTACCCTCGGGTTTACTATCGCTGACGCTAAGGTTAGACCTCCTAGATCGTCAAAGGATACTAAAGTGAGACCTCCACTCTATAGTAGATATAGTACTCCTATGATAGTCGACGAGGACAAGTTTAGAGAGCAGTTCAACGCTAGCTTAGACGTATACATACAGGAGTCAGACATAAAGCTAAACGACTCTAATCCCTTGAGGTCCTTGGGATGTATGATGATGACTATGCTAGTTCAGTATGTACCTTACGGTAAAGATAATGAGCACCAGCTGGACATGGAGGAACTTGGTAAGGACGCGTGCTGGTGCTGCTCGATGAACAGTAGTACTGGGGAAGTGACTGCCATTTCCTCGTTTATAGTAATAGTAGAAGGCTACATTTCTGGAGACACGGGGTTCGAGCTTCCCTTGTCTAAGTCCGCGATAAAGAGGTGGCACGATCAAGCTTACTCTCGTATTTCCGAAGAAGGTAAGAGTAAGCTCTTCGTGAAGCAAGGTATCTCTGGGGACGTACTTACGGTACTAATGTGTACAGGTCGTAGGTCTCCAGCTGAGCTAGGAGTAACTAAAGAAAGGCTGTACTCGTGTATAGCTAAGACTGCAGTAAAGATATCTAAGAGGAATAGGGGTAACCAGGGAGTAGTCTCTGGGAGTATGGTCAACTATACTCTTTCTATATTTAATGGGTACATAGCGAGGTACTCTAAGACTTAAAATACTAGACGTCTAGTATTTTGTTAATCGTGGACTCAGAAGACATTGTCCCAGTCTACTTGACTGTTGTCGTTTGGCTTGACGTAGCTCTTGGTATCACGTTCCCAGATGTTTGCTTTAGACTTTACCAGAAGCTCTAGGGTAGTGAAGTCAGTAGTAGGTCTCTCTACTGGATAGATCTTCTTGTATCTCATGATCTCGGCTATGTCGTTAGCACAGCACTTAGCTTCTACTATCATAGATTCTTCTGAGATGTTTGTCTCTGTAGCTCCCTTAAAGATGTCCTTGATAGACAAGATCTCTATCTCTACTGCGTCCTTCACTATCTCAATAAAGCGAGGCTCATACTTCTCATACTCTTCCATGAACGGAGTACCAGTTTCTGCCGCCTTCTCTTGGATGAGAGTGATAAGCATCTTCACTCCTGCGTCTCTGTGAATAGATTCGTCTACTCTGATAAAGCTGTTAGCGTCGTCGAGACCAGACATTCTAGTACCTTCACCTCTTATGGCTGAGATGATCTTGAATTGTGTAAAGAAGAAGATACCTTCATTACATATAGCGGTGAGTACTACGTCTATAGGGTCTGCGTCTTCCTTGGACAACCAGTAGTGACCATAGAATATCTTGGCAGAGACAGAAACGTAGGTGTCTACCGCTTCTGATAGCATAGACATGAGTAAAGACATATTCGAAGTAAAGATAGACTTAGCTATCTTCATGTACGTGTCCATGTGAATGTATTCTACAGACTCTTGAAGAGTGAGGAACTTGATGATGTCTTCTCTATGCGAGAATATTCTCATTAAGTTCTTACGTATATTACTCACTACTACCATGTCTCCCAATAAGAAGAACATAACGATGCACTTAACCATGACCTGTTCAGAAGGCGAAAGTCTCTTCTCGTAATCGTCAGCGTCTTGTACACAGGAAATTTCTGCTACAGTCCAGTCGTTAGCCTTCTGAAGACTGTAAAATTCCTCGAACTCTCCAGGTACTTGGCAGTAGGCCATTACAGTCTCTTTAGCTTCAGCCACACACTTCTTCACGTCTATTGTCTGAGTTCCCATAGTTCTGAATTTGTCAAGGATACTTAATGCGGTATTGCTCATGTTGGACTCTGGTCTAGCTGTTCACGGTTTATCTCCCGAGTATTTTATGGTTTAAAGTGATGGGTGCACATCAAAATGAGTAGCATGATGGAAAAGATAGGTCCAGGGTACTGGCACCACATACATACTAAAGCAGCTGACAATGCTGACGTGTGCATGTCAATGTTTAACTCTTTGCCTTGCAACGATTGTAAGACTCACAGTATCCAGCTTTACGATACTTTGAAGCATGCCTACGAAGGGGACATCTTGGGACTTACTATAGCCATACACAATGAGGTAAATCGTAAACTGGGTAAGAGACAGCTTTCACAGAAAGAAGCCAGAGCTCTCTACGTAAAGACTAAACCGTGCAGAAACTGCGGAAGTAACAAGACCGTAGTTACTCCTGTATCTTCTACACCTAGAGCTAATCCACTCTTGATTAGTAGACGTCGCGTCAGATACATATAATATATGAGTCGTTTTACTCATATAGCTTCATCTGAGAGGCTTGTACTTCTTCTTGAACCGTCTGATTATGTCCTTGTAGTTTTCGTCGGTTATGGTTCCATCATCCCTAAATCTCTTGATCAGTCTAGGGTAGTTGGAAGGTGTACTACTTAAGATCATTCCTTTACGATAGGTGTCAGGTGGTAGATAGTCTTCTAAGTACTCGAGAGGTCTAAGATCTGACCCTTGAGTAGTGAGTCTCTTAAGTATGTCTGTGTCGTATCTAGTGTTGACGAAGAAAGTGAACCTAGGCATGTCTCTAGACTTAGGCTTCTTACTACTGAGCCAGACCTTTGTGGCCTCTGCTACTCTATCAAACAGGGCTCCCTTCTTCCGCTTAGGAGCTGGTTGGTCTCCAGCTACTCTACGTCTAGTCTTAGTCTTCAGTGGACTGACATAGTTAAGTCTGCAGTACTCCATGTCTCTCATGACAGCGTTCTTGAGCGTCTTGAACTTAGAAGTATGGTCAGAGTTCTCCTTGTCGCATAGAAGACCTACTGTACCGTTGTGGTTCTTAGAGACACTATTAGTAGTCATAGAAGCCTCCACTAACATCTCAAAGTACGAGAGCTCGGTCCTTTTACTCTTAGATTCTCTGGAGAAGAGTCCTTCCATTTTAAGGTATGATCCCGATCATATCTAGTTAAATTTTACAGTATAGTACGGCACGTTGGGACGCTCAATCACGGTATCGCCTACCTTATACTTTTGTGTCTTGTACTTAGTGTTGACTGGGTAGCGATGTAATGATCGGTCTCTAATGTCTAATACCTCCACGTGTCTGTCTCGCTGTGCTATTATCTTGTGATTCCTGTTTAGCTCATAAACTTTAGGGAGACCTTCTCTTTCCATCGTTTACTACTTGTCAAGGGACTCTTTTGGGAAGCTTTAAGTTAGTATGAAGGTATAATACAAAAGCAATGTCGGTACTAGATCTAGTAAAGAAAGATAGCGAAATGTTGGAGGAGGCTATTCCTGCTGCAGTTAAACAACGAGTACCGCTTGTCAGACACAAGGACAAGACGTGTAGGTGTTCTGGCTCCGAGCTCTATGCCTTTACTCCGTCTATGTGTACTAAGTGCGAAAAGTGGCGCTCGGTCTTTAACTACTACAAGGAGTACTTCACTCGGAATATAAGTGGTGTAGGACGAATAAGCTTGGTCTCTAGACAGGGGTGTGGGGAGACCTATCGTACTATAGACGGGAGACTAGACCCTCTTACAGCAGAAGTTTACTCTAGCTTTATAATGAGCGCAGTCTTTAAGAGGTATCCACGTACTTTAGACTACTGGAGCTGTGGGTCTTCTGGAGTGGGTAACATAGTGAGAGACTCCTGTGAAGACTTTAGGGCTGCACTTAAAGTGAAGGCTCCAGAAGACATCTCCAAAGAGCTCCTCCTACAGCTAGACGAATTGGAGCACTACGGGTATGAACCATCCGGTCTATCGTACTGCAGATTAACATACTCCCCTCAATCTATATGTGAACTATTCTCATACAGTAGCGTGACTGGAACAATATTCCTTCCTGTTCCAGCTAAGATCTTCCCCTCCAGGAACTCTAGATACATGCCTATAGAATCAGATCTCACGTCTCCTATATGTAGTCGTGCTGAATTACGCGAATACATCAGCGAGATGAAGTTTATCCAATGGCAGCACTAAATAGAATTAACGAGGAGTAAAAGGCTGATGGAACTTTCGGAACTCGAACATACCATAACATCTGGCTCAGGTATGGTGCCATATGACGATAAGAACAGACCTGCACTAGAGAGTCGCTACAGTAGGTCTATCTTGATACGAATCATACAGTTCATATCTCAGAATGTGACGACCGAGACCAACGTAGTCTGCATAAACGTACCGATAAAGATCCTAGAGATAGTGGACTACTACTTTCCAGGACTAAACTTTATCGTGTGGACTCACTCAGACGAGAAGAGCGACAAAGTAGAGGTACTTCAGAATTCCAAAGGTAGACTCTCCAGGACAGCAGTCAAAGCCCACTTAGCTACCCTAAAAGGTGGCTTTGTACTATTCAGTAACTACACAGGAAACAGAGGCGAAGAGAAGAATCCGGACACTATAACTAAGGTCAACAAGCTTCACATGAGTCTCTTGAGTACTCTTTACAAGAAGTTCGGAGAGATCAAGTGCACCTTCAGATTCAAACTCGTCTACGACTCTCCTCTTTCCGAAACTGAGTGTCTGAAGGGTGTATACTATTGGTTAGCCTGGTCTGCTAGTATGGGAAACATGACCTTCGTAGAACCTCAGTACACTGACGAAGGTCCTGAACGTTCTACTATACTGAACGAGGAGTACGATAAACTATGCTCTTACCAAAATCAAGTAGTGAGGGCTTCTAAGAAGTATAAGACACCTAAGGGATTTCCTATTAGACCTAAGAGCTATGACGCTGCACTAGAAACCATCATACTCAAACAGTACCTTGGTAAATACGGAACGGATTCCAACATAGTCAAACTCTCCGAAGAGATAAAGGGAAGACTAAAATAAACATTCACGAATGTATATGAAATAGTTTTTCTAAACAATTACTACGAGCCATGAAGGGAAAGGAATCTATGTCATTTAGAGACTTCGACTACTGCTTAATAGTCTTCATATGTAAGCTAGACGGGATCCTAGACATCGAGAATATAGCCAGATACTTTCCAGTCTTCTTTCCGTCGGTAGACCCTGTCGTAGTCAATAAGAAGATAAAGTTCTATAAAGACGAATCGGTAGCGGCAGCCAGTGTACTATCTATGTTCCACATAAACAGTACACACGTGATACAGAGAGGTACTTTGATGCATAAGGAAAAATGTTTCAAGGCCAGCACTAACATAGAATCTAAGATGTACTCACATAGAGGTAACGTGCTGACTACCAAAATATTTAGGGAGATCGTCCATGTGACAGCTGCTAAAGACATAGACAGAGATACTGACACCATCAAACGATTTGTGTCGTTAGTCAACCATTACGACACAGTGATACAAAGGATCAGTATGTATAGCTCTACCGTCAAATGGTTTATCGACCACATAAAGTGTGATGGAGTAGTAGAGACGGACGAGACAGGTGAAGTCTATGTTCGTGACGTGTCTAGAGAAAAAGTAGAGTACCCGAGTGAGTCCGATGAGGAAGTACTAGACTACCTTTACCAGATAGCTCAAGAGTTCGACAGCTATAAGTGCTTAATGAGAGTAGTTAAGAAGCTAGCTGGAGACATAAGACTCATAGACGACAGCATATCTGAACAGGTCAGTGTAGCCTCTGTAAACATATCCTCGGCTAACAAGTGGATAAACTTTGGTTGGTACTTCAATACCGACACGTTAGCTAGACTCCTAGATGAGATACCCGGCTATCGAGTAACGTATGATCCAGCCTCTAATACAGACTTGAGCTGTGTAGATACTACTGGGGAAGTCAACGTAACTTTCAATACTAAGAGTTCTAGTGTGTTTGTCTTTTCCAAGCAGCTAGACATCATGGAAGAAAGGACTAACGTATTCATCAATATCCTTCTAGAGAATAAGTCAGACCTAGTAGTAAGAGTCTAGTTCCTCCTGTAGTATATTTTGTGCATAGATATAGTTCGATTGAACTATATGACTTCTAGTGAAACAGTACTGGATAAACCAAGACTATATACTACTATTGTAATTATATAGATCAATCGATCTATATGATAGCTACAAGACTACTAGTAGAGCCGTCTACTCCTCTTCGCTGTAGTCGTCGTACTCACTTTCCTCGTCGTCACTGTGTTCTATTCCCATTAAGTCAGATATCCAGTACCTATACTGTGTCAAGTTATAGTCTCCATGTTCATAGGCCTTAAAGATACACTGAGAGATCCCACTCTTAGGTGTAGGTCTCTTACGTCCTACTCTCATTATCTCACTTCCATACTCGTCTATTACGTCCTTGTAACAAGCATTGACTTCAGTATCTACGGTCTTGAAAGCTTTTGACACGTAGTACTCATAGTCTATGTTATACTCTGTCTTGTCTAGCATGTCTAGTACCATCATCTTGTTGCCCTTGTACTTGTCCTCTATGTCTACTACTACAGTTTCTACCTTCTCACCAGACTCTATAGGTCTACCCATAGCCATCATTCTTTGAGCTAGTAGGTTCAGTTCGAATGTCTCGTTAGAGTAGTTCTGTCCCATCTTTACAGACTTACTGAAGTCAGCGTCCGGTACCTGCCCAGACAATATCTCTCTGAAGAAAGCTTCGTATACCTTGATGCAGTCTATGTAGCTACCTTTATTCACTACTACTTCTCCGATAGCCTTATACAGGTCTGAGACTATCTTGGGAGTACCTGACTTAGCTGGAGGGCACCCCTTAAAGCACAGCTTAATCCTCTTTCTGGTACCTAGACAGTCTGTCACGGTCTCGTAGTCTATAGAGCCATCCTTATTGTACGGTACGTAGATGTAGTACTTCTTACCTATACAAGCTATCTTTGCCTTGACCTCCTCTAGCTCTATCCTCATTCCATCAGGGAACTTACCCTTCTTACCTTCGGGCCATACCTTCCCGTTCACGTCCTTGAAGCCCGGTTCGATCCCGTTAAGCTCTTCTTCCATGATCTTACCTAGTCTAAACACTTCCTCGTAGGTCTCACCCTGTATCTGTACCATGACAGAGTCAGTGTCTCCATAGACTAGGATGATATTGTACTTGTCTTGGAGGATCTTAGCGGTCAGCTTGATAGATTCTCTACTTATAGAGGTTACAGTACTAGCCAAGATCTTGTATGGCATGATCCCTGTCTGAGAGGGTACTCCCATAAATCCGTAGACCGAATTACACTTGACCTTTAAAGCTAGCTGTCTACTATTGCGCTCTACTAGCTCGAACTTACACTGAGCTATGACTGCTTCGTCTCCGACTAGCTTAGCTTGCTCTAGTCTCTCCTCGATCGCTGGGATAGGTTTACGTACCGCCTTTCTCTCACCTAGAAGCTTCTTGAGGAGCATAGGTATAAATCCCTCGTACACTTCCCTCTTCACTACATAAACCTTCTCTCCCTGGACTTCATAGGTGTTGTAGGTATCCTTCTTGAAGAACTTGATCTTGGAGTTGGGAATGATAGTAGTGTAGCAGAGGTTGTGAGCGATCATGACAGAAGGGTATAGCGAGTTGAAGTCTAATGTACCTACATTGTCGTGTAGTCCCAGTATAGGTTCACAAACGTAGCCTCCTTCGTACGCAGTATCCTTAGATACAGGCTTACGGATGACCATACTGTTCTCATAGGCGTAGCGATGTATGAGCGAGTAAGTACTAGCCTGCTGACCCGAGTTGTAGATTTCTTCCTGATTCACGCATGATACAGAGGACAAACTCTCTAGTATACTGTCGCAGTTGAACTTTATGAAGAGCTCAAGATTACGGAGTGAATCGACGATACAGTAGATGATTAGTCTAGTCATTTCCTCTCTGGCCTTGTCTTCGTACTCTACTGACCTGTTTACATACCTATCGTAGAACGTACCTTGCTTCATATACTTAAGTAGCTTCTTCGCCTTCCTACCAAGTAGTGTAGTCTCGGAGAGTCGTTTAGCCACTTCCTCATAGTTTAGCTCTCTGCCAGACTTGATGTCTTCTAATACCTCGGTGAAGTAGAAGCCGTCCTGCTGCTGCTTAAAGATCCTAAACATCTCCTTAGCAGTCATTTCTTCCTTACCTACTCCCAAGAACTTCTCCGCCACGTAACCCAACCTCATACTCCTGAGACGCGAGTAGTCTCTCTTGATCATAGTGTAGAGGTCGAACGTTACTATACCTTCTACGTTAATGAACGTAATAGAGATGTCTCCATAAGCTTTACTGTTCCAGTCTTTACGCTTGACGATGGTAGTACGTCCCTTGATGTGTCCCATGTAGGGTATAGGTTTACCAGAGAAGGACATACGAGTGACTATGTAGGGGAAGTCGAAGTTGTTGATGTTGTACCCAGTAATGTGAGTAGGGTCTAACTTCTTCACTAGAGCAGCGTAGGCACTTATGATTCCTTCTTCAGAGAATACCTGTATGATCTCCAAGTTCTCGAACCTGTCTATCTTGTTGCACTCTCCCGAGAAGATAATGTAGATCTTCCTGGTCTCTGGCTTACCCATCTCCTCGTAAACACAAGAAATCATGTATATACAGTCTTCGGGGTTCCCAGAGTCAGGAAACGCGTTGTGATTGTGAGAGTAGGTTTCGATATCCATAGACAGTACCTTCATGTGGGTCTTCCAGTTCGCACATTCTTCGGGAGGAACCGTTTTGAGAGACTTGTATGAAGCTATGTACTCTCTATCCATGTCCGAAATCTTCTCACTATCCTTTGCGGTCCTGCAGTTAGCAGAAAACCACTTGGAGAAGTCTATCTTCTTACAAGCTGCTAGCTTATTGTAGTTCTTGATGTCTGACTCCAGTACCAGTACTTTCTTCCGTCTGAGACAGGTGAACTTAGTGGACTTCGCAGCTTTAGCGAAGCTGAACCCATCCATCCTGGACGGTAGAGTAACTCTCAATAGGTAGGTGGACTCATTGTTCGTGAATACTGTAAGCTTCTTCTTCACTGGAGTAACCTCTATTATGTTACGGTTTAGCTTCTTTATCTCAGGAGCAAGTACAGAGGAGAGAGTAGTAGCGTTCCATTCTAGGTTAGCCAAGTTGGGAGGCTGGATATAGATGAACACAGGAAAGTCTGGTATGACCAATAAACACTTATTGTCGTCACGGTCCATGCACCATACTCTAATTTGGAGCTTACCCTTGTAATCGTCCTCACACCACTGATATGACTTTAGGAATCTTCTGGTAGACATAGTCTAGTTTAGGTATCTAAAAACACATAAGCGATGTCTTGTAGATCGCTGAGCATGGCGTGTGTAGGTCTGATAGTAGCGGTCATAGGTTGTTGTATCGTAGCATACAGACCTGTGCTACTCGTCTCTTGGGTAGTGTGGTTTGCTATGGTCATGGCTTCTGCAATGGTCGAGAACGAGCAAAACTTGAAGTACTATCTCCCTCTACTCGTGGCTCCCCTATTAATAGTAATATCTCCTAGCATATACATAAGAATACCTATACTAGTTCTATCTACTATCTACATGGCAGAAGTAGTGGACAAAGTAGATCATAGGGCTATATCACTTGTCTACACAGGTCTAGTAATTATTTCTGTAGTAGCAGAAAGCTCAGACTAAGAGATGACTGGCATTAGTGATCTATACGAGAAGTGTTCAAAGTGTGACAAGATAATGACTCCCGACAGAAGGAAAGACATTATCAAGAAGATAAACGCAGTATCTCGTACTACAGAAGATTCTTCTCACTTAAGAGCCCAGATCATCGCGTTCATCTCTATCTACAATGGTAATACTGGGAAGATCAACGACTACCCAGGTGGGTACAAAAAGATATTGATGGGAGTCTACTATCCAGAGTCTGAATTACCCGACGACCTACTCAACGCACTAAATGAACTCATTGAGTCAGAGAAACGCGGCTAATATGTATCGTCTGATACATATGTGTAGTAATAACTTACAAGCTATCTAAGTCGTCTCCAGTACCATTAGTGATAGAGACCTTTGACCCACTAGTAGACACTTTGGTAGAATCGTCAGGGCCGTATACTTTGACTTTACTAGTCTTTTCTTTCTTCGAACCAGTATAGATACTGTAAACGATCAAAGCGGCTAACACAGCTATTACAGCAATAGAGGACCAGAATAAAACTGTAAGTGAGGTGGAACTATTTGTGCTCCTCATACTGTGTAGGTATATGGCTGTCGCGACTGCGTATATACCTACTATGACGCATACTATAATGGTGGCGATAGAAAGTGAGTCCATCCTGTCTGATTTCTTTTTTCTGTATATTATTCTAAATACAAAACAAAACAGACTCAAAGCTCCAACATCATGTCCAGAGTAGTAAAGCAAACAGGTGGAAGAAAGGCCAAGCAATCCCAAGCATCAAATCTCAATGCAGCAGCTATCATTAAGAAAGTAAAGGGATCCAGTAAACCTGGATACTTCAAGATCGCTAGAAAAGACGGTAAACTTGGTATCGGTTCAACTCCATTGAAGACTGGTAACAGTATCACCAGAACACTTAGCAGTGTTAAACCTGAAAGACACTCAATTGTCTACATCGGTGGTGACGAAGATACTAATGCACCTATTGGCGGTATTTACAATGTCGCTGGTTTCTTAGCAGATATTGCTGCTGCAATAGGCAGCAACCCTACCACTGTCGCTAAATTCGTAACACGACAACATCCTGCAGGTACTTACTGGTCAGCATCCAATCCAGATCTTGACAGAGTAGGTAGATTACCAGAAGAAGATAAGTCTGAAGGTAGACCTCCAGTAGAATTTAAAGGTCCAGTCGAACAAAACCGTCTCGAATTAGCTGCAGATATCCAAAACTTAGCTAGAAACGTTAAGTTCATCGAAATCGCTGAATACTCAGAGATCAAAGGCTGGAGTAACTCAGCTATCGCTACTCGCTCTGCAGCTGATATTGAAGGTGAAGCACCTAAGCCTGTAGCTAACAAAGGAGCAGCTAAACCTACTAAGAAGAGAGCTCGCAAAGCTGCTAAAGGTAGCGACTCCGTAAAGATCGAAGACAATGTCATGGATTACGATGATGAAGACGAACCAGCAGGAGAAGACTCATCATCTGACAACAGTGAAAATGTACCAGCAGGAGAAGATGAATCATCTAGTGATAACGAAGTAGTAGAAGAACAACCTAAGAAAGAAAGAGTAGCTACTCCTAAAGGTGATAAAGGAGGAAGAGTAACTACTCCTAAGGGTAAAGGAGGTAGAGTTCTTTCAGGAAAAAGAAGAAATCTCGGAGGCTTCTCAGCAGGTAATGCAGACGCATAAGTAGCTCTTCGCTGAAGCCCTTATCAACCATATAACAGAGTCCTGTTATATATTCCAGACTTAAACTAAAGTAAGCTACATGAGTTACTGCTGTCACGACGACTCACACGATCTTACCTCCAGTACTCCTGTTTACGAAAGGACTTTCACCTACAAGACTTTGGGAGGTAAAGACCCTAGAATGGTAAGCGTATCTGACATCTTCTGTAGTGGTTCTAAGTCTACTTCACATAAGTCTCTCCTACGTAGTATAAAGGAGGATGGCTGTGTGCAGGTGTTCACTGGAGGAACTACTGGCTGGTCTCCTACCAGACTTCCTTCTAGCATAGTAAAGCAGATGAAGAAGTCTACACGTCAGGTACCTCTGTACATACACTGTCCATTTACTATAGACATCTCCAAGAACGATAAGGCTATAGGAGGACTTCAGAACTATCTCAAGTCCGAACCTTCATTGAATAAAGCCTGCATACTGCACATGGGGTATGGTACCGAGAATAAACTGGGTACTAACCTTTCCGAGCTAAGTATAAATCACAAGACTACTCTACTGTTAGAGAACTCAGCAGGTAAGAACTTGGGATCAAGTATCGAGTCTATACGAAAGGTCTATGAGGCGATAGACTCCTCCTATAGAATATCAGTATGTCTAGATACGCAGCACCTTTACGCTTCCGGACTATGCAGGTTCGAGTCCTCTGAAGAAGTGGCTACTATGTTCGATACTGTATCGAACATATGTGGTGTTCCTGGAGCTATACACTTGAATGATTCCAAGGTAGAGTATTGTAGCGGTAAAGACAGACACGAGTCCTTGAGGGAAGGTCACATCTGGTACGAGTCTCATGATACACTTATAGATTTAGTAGACATAGCTCTACAGTATGACATACCCCTCATATCTGAAACACCTGACCCAGTCACAGACCGCGAGATACTGAGCCACCTAGTATAAGACTAATCTCTTATAGAATTATATCAACGATATAACTCAGCAGAAGGATATTCCTTTACTAGAAGTTCTCCATTTATCCTCTAAGTCACTCTTACAGGCTGGTGACTTCGGAAGTCCAAAGTCATCGTCATCACACTGTACTCCATACTCTAGCAATATCTTGTAGATGAAGAAGCTATTAGGAGTCTTCTGCTTCTTATACTTCTCGTTAAAGACTGCCCTGATTTGCTTATAAGTAACGAGTACCTGCATCTCTATATGAGATATGTCCTGTAACTTCCATCCCCAGCACATAGAACATATGTAGTGTACGGACTTTTTCTCAGACTTCATACCTACCTTCTCTAGTATTCTCTTCATCATAGTTACAGAAGTACCCTCTAACTTACCATTGGAAGTATAGCGCAGTTCGGAGGGATCGTCAGGGTACATACCGTTCTTATGTAGGTACTCGTCTACTCGTAGTATAGTTTCGTCTGGGGCTTCTATCTTACCTTGGTACTCTGAGAGCATCTTCTTGATTACCTCGTCATACGGTTGGGAACCCATGTTCATGTCTATGTACTTAGCATCTTTAACTAACCTATCGGTGTAATTACAGCTTATTACCCTACCGCAGTTGTGACAGTCAACGCACTCTTCTCTCACATTACTATCGTTCAGACTTTCCCCACATTCACAGTACTCTACTTTAGACGGAACTCTACTTACCTCAACATGAGAGTACTTCGAGGCCTCCGCTAAGTAAGCGTCTATTATAGGATGCTTAGGGGTCTCAGTGGAAGAATACCTCTTCAGTAGCTCCGACGTACTCTCGACGTAGTCGTTGTACTTAGTCAAGTTCCTACAGTTCTTAATCTCTAGCCTAAGATTGGAAATCATACCTCTGTAGAAAGACTGTTCAGAGACGCTGGCTTCTGGGATCTTCTCCTTGTAACTAGCCAACTCTAGCTTCAGTGGACCTACTCTATTCTTGAGTGAGAGGAGGTACTTCTTGATCTTAGAATCTATGATGAGTATGTTGTAGTCTGTCTTGTATGTACCGTGAAAAGATGGCTCCGGTAAAACCTGACCTTCAACGCGTGGAGCATACTTCCTCAGTAAAGACAAAGATCTAGTAGTTCTCTTATCCATACAGGAGCTGTTTTACTCTGACACTAAAACACCACTAGATGAATACTAATCCTACCTATCTTACTCGTAAGAGGTACGGACAGATACATTGGAGACGAATTCACGGTAGAGCAATAAAGGTACGCGACCGCAATGACTTAATTGAATTTAACGAGATGATGAAATGTGTAGCATCTACCTACGAATGTAAACTGTGCAGTGGACACATTAAGGAGTACATTAACAGAGTAGGTTTACCTAAAGCTCCTTGCGATGCTTTCAGGTGGACAGTAGAATTTCACAATGACAATAACAGAAGACTAGGTAAACCAGAAGTTACACTGGTAGAAGCCTATCTCATACATTCTTAATATCAATACTCTTATTGATATGTATTTAGGAGTCTGTAGTGTTTCCCGCGTTATAATTGAATGTGCACCCCTTTTCTTTACTGCCTAGTATGGTGAGGGTGGTAGAAGCTAATACATAGACCAATACTCTGTACTTGATGCCTGAGCGCTTCTTGAACTTCATAGACAAAGTAAGAGTCTTTTCACTAGTACCTCTAAGAGGATGACAGTTGCGTTGTCTGATAGGTTTGACTGAGAGTGGTATAGCGTGGATACCTTTCTTTCTGTACGGTATACTAAGCTTCCCTGGATAGTTCCTAGTCTCTTCTGGAAATGCCTCCTTGACTATGGTCTTGTGGTCTCCAGTCTTCAGGGTGCACATCTTCATAGGCTCAGATCCGTCGTCTACTATGTCGCCGTTCTCGTTTACCGCTTGTACTAACCAGAAGATACCGAGGCACATATCTCCCTTGTTCTGGACTACGCACTCGAACGATTTCTCGACTCCATAATCTGTCCCCTTTAGAGTCATGACAGGATAGTGTATGTCCCGAGGTAGCTTAGCAAAGTGAGTGTTGGCTTGATTCCTGTCGGTCTCAGTCCTGAGCTCTGCAGTGACCTTTATCTTAGGAGTTATAGAGCCCTTAAATAGGTTTGGACTAAATGGGATACTGTATTCACCTTCTGTATCATACTCAGTTACTTCTATGATGTTAGACATGTTAGCTACCTCTATAGACACCTCGAAAGGTTTGCCTGTCACTTCCTCTCTGGAGTATATGAGAGGAAAGCTTCCATCGTTATTCTTACAGAATGGAAAGAGTAGGGGGACCTTGACGTTGTGTGACGGTATTAAGTTACCTTCTTCGGGCATAGGTAGAGGTCCACGTCTACCTAAGAAGTTGTTAGATAGTTCTATTGAGCCCGCGTCTAAGCTGAATGATACTCCACTGGGTACGTGAGTGAAAACTGCCTTTGTCACTAGTTTGTCGTAGTACTCGTCTACGAAAGAGATCATGTGCTCTTCATCCTTACATCTCATACGTGGAAAGGAGAAGACTACAGCAAGTTCAGCTAGGAAATGGCTCCCTAGCTGCTCAGAGGTGTAAATCTGGTGCTCTTGAGAAGGACGGGTGAGTGTCTCTACACTAATCTCTACATTGTGAGGGTCGATAGCAAAGTCTGATCTGTGGTATGTTCCTTTTTCAGTGGACATAGTGTGTGGTACCGTTTATCCAACATAAGTCTTGCATTAGGAATTATTTTTGTCCACTTTATCCTAAGAAATAAAACCTATCCCCAAAAGCACAACAAGCCGAGATGAACAGCTTATACTTACAACACTCTTTCAGAAAGGAAACTGCTAAGACTAAGATCTCCGAAGCATCAAGAGCAAAAGAGTTAGTCTTTGCTCAAGCTATGGAACAAATGATCTCAACTGGAGTTCCTGTTGTACCAAAGAACAACAATGATAAGTACCATGTCACACCTACCTATCTCAAGAAAGTAGTAGACTTCCTTCAAGATAGAATAGCTGAAGTAGCTAAACTCTTCAACGTTTCTGGTAGACTTGACCCTAACGGTTCTTACCACTTAGCTATTAAGAACTATTACTCCAGTATGAAGAAAAGCCCTCCATCTAACAACTATGCTGTTGATGAAGCAGGTTTCAGAACATTAATCACTAATGACTGCTTCTGTACCAAGAAAGATCTCAGAGTTATGTTTGACTACTATCAAGCACTCCTTGTCAGAGCTACTCAAGACCTCTTCTCATTCAGATCACGCAACTCTAAGACTGCTAAAGAACACAAGACCGACAGAACTGGTGGATATCAACTCCACATTATCTCCCGTGACAATCTTGCTTCTCTTGTCAAGTATGGTATGGAAATCCCTAAGAAAGAAGAAGGATCTAAGAAAAGATCTCCAGCAACCATATTGTCAGACAAATCTGTTAACAAGATGGTACCTGCAGGTGATGGTATGTATACTATCCAACAAAGATATCTTTCAGCTTTGTTTGGTAATGCTTTCTACAACACCGGTTCTGAACGTAGATACGAAATTAAAGGACGCTCCAAGCCTGAAATCTACTACAGCATGACCAAGTTTAGTAAAGCCTTTGCAGGTAACACTACACTCGTCAGAAGTGGAGACCAAAATACCCACAAAATCATCCCTGAAGACCCTGTGTCAGCAGCAACAGTACTTGCTGAAGCTGCTAAGGGTGCTAACAGATCTAAGGGTGTCAAAGAAGAATACGTCAACCGTATGGTCGCTGCTTCAGCTATCAAATCTCTTATCGCTCCACCAACTAAGATCTCTTCAGTTGATGCTGCATACCAAGAAGACTTCAGTCAAATGGTTAACAATGCTGAAGAGCTTGGTGCAAACCTCGCTAAGATGTTGAAAGACAAGTTCAAAGAACGTAAAGAATTCTTCTGAGCAGACAGTAGCTACCTAGTCTTATAAACTATAATTATACATCAGTCGATGTATAAACACTAAGCTCGCTCGAAGAGCTCAGACTCTGTGATCTAGATGCCTAGGTTTAGGGATCTATTTGATAGGTAGCTAATGTATGGCTGCCTATTTGTTTTGTTGGTGATGTCTGAAAGCTCCGTAGATGATAGCAATGATTAATGCTACGAATCCAACACCTAGTACAGGTTTCCAGTACCAGCAATGTTCTGAGTCACTCAATTCGCTGCTTTCTGATCTTGTAACATATTTAGGTGATAAGAAGTATAATGCAGCCCAGATTACTATGAATGCAATGATAAAGACTACTACAGATTCGATGACGACTCTCTTGTGATCTGGCTTTTGTACTACTACTATAGCTGTTTCAGTTTCCATTGGAATAGTGGTTGGGCTCATCTTGCTCTTTGCAGGTGCTGTTGTTTTACGTAAAGCTTGTACGGACATGGGGGATTTTAGTTTACTCTTTTATTAATGTATTTTTTCTAGTCTAGAAAATGTCCGTTGAACTACAGCACCTAGAGGTTAGTAGAGGACTAGATTTAGCTGGTACTAATATGAACAGGAAGAACTTCCTGCCCTCTAGTAAGTTGAATGAAATCAGACAACTTCTCGAGGGTAAGGATGCTACTAAGACTAGTAAGAAGAAAGAGTTAGACCCTAGCGTACTGAGAGAACGACTACTGATAAAACAAGACGAAGGTATAGTACACGCCAGGTATGATTTTAGGGAGATGTCTGACCAAAGAGTAATAGACGTCAACAACGAGATAGAACGTAACGCACGTATCATGAATAAAGTACACACCTATAAACTTATACTTGGAGCTATATGGACTATAGCTGACTATGTAATGTCTATGTATATAAGCGAGATGAGCGTGAGCTACCTCGAGATACAGATGACTTACATGAAGGACTATGAGAAGCACTTGTATAGGTACGCAGAATCACTAGTAGAAGCAGAAGATCAAATGGAGGAGGGGGAGGTAGAAGAAGAGTCTCCTTTGAACAAGATCATAGACTCCTCCTGGAAGATAGGGCTCCTAGTAGTAGTCTTGAATCTCATAGCTCAGAAGTGGGGTTCAGCCGGTGCCAATATGATAAAGCCTATAGCTAAGAACTTCATGACTTGGTTCGTGCAAGATGCAGATGGAGGACCCCTAGACTCTAACAATATATTGAAAGAGTCAGTAGACTCAGTCTCCGATATCTTATCTCTGGGTACAGACTTAAGTAAACCTGAAGCAGTACCTGAAGCTAGGGTAGACAAAGGTGCCCATTTCAAAGAGGGACTAAAGACAGGAGGTCCTCCTCCATTCAGTTAATATGATTCGAACGAATCATATACATCTACTTAGAAGGCTTATTACCGATTATGACAAATACTTCACCGAGAGAGTCTAGTCTAGAGCTAATGAGCAATTTGGAGTAGTTGTTTGACATGATAAACGACACTAAAGCGCTATCGCCCGAGACTGACTTCATAAATTCAAATATAGTACAAGTGTTTTTGGTCAGGTATACAGACAAGTATGTCTCTTCCTGATAGTTGATTTCATCCAAATCTTCTCCTAGGATATCTATCCTGTAAGCATGGTTACAAGGTCTAAGCTGATCTCTGATCTCGAAGCAGCCCTCGATACTATCATCGTCACCTCTGAATATTACCTCTAAGATACCTATCATTGATAGGTTTAACTGTACACTCTCTACTGACTTGCTTATCCCAGTCTTAATTGGTTTGAGAGAGGAAGTAGACGTCTTTAGCGCTGGATTATTCATATTCTCTGAAAACTCTTCCATGTGCGATTCCACATCATCCTCGATAGATGCATAGAGGGTCTCCGAATGCATTACCGGTGAACTATTATTAGTCGTTATCTCTATTATGACTTCCTCTTCTTCTCCTAACTTCTTGAACATCTTGAACCTGGTATTGACGCATGCGTTAGATAGGTATTCATTGAATGGTTTAGTAGACATAGTAATGGTAGAATGAGGTTCTCTGGTGAAGTAAGAAGTGAGCTCGTCTGCACATATGTACATACCATGTACCATACCGTCTTGTCGTTTAGCGAGACATGTGATCTTGTCAGTCTCTAATACAAAAGAGACGTGCGTACCCACGTTCTTGGAGTACTTACCCAGAGATTTGAGCAGCTTACCACCCTCGAATATGATACAAAACGAGAGATCCCGATAATCTTCCATCTTTAGGTAGGATCCTGTCAATATTAGGGAAGAAGATATTTTCTGGAAAATATTTTACGAGCGCTCTCTTATATACTTCGAGAAGAGCTTCTGCTGTCTGAGAGACTTCTTGTCTGTACCCTTCCTAACCTCGAGGTCTTTCACCTGGTCGGGACAGAACAATGTAGTCATACGCTTACTGTCGTAGCTCTTGTACCCTATGGTATTGTAGAGCATGTTATCTTTCTGTTGATAGATCAGTATATTGTTCCAAGACTTGTCGCAGACGTGAGACACTGCTCCTATATGACTAAAGAGGTGTATGTTTACCTTCAGAGTCTCAGCGAAAAGCCAAATAGCTCTAGGTGGTACTATTGCGGTCTCATCCAGTAGGCTAGAAGACAAGAGGAGTGGTGAGTTACTCCTTGTTCTAAAATACTCAGCTATACTTCCGTCTATGTCGTTCTCGTCTATTTTAGCATCATAGACTAGGGGGTAGACTAGCTCCCATACACTGAGACCTTTCTTTACTGGAGTGAGCACATTGTTCCCGACGTACTCTCTTATCTCACTAGCCATGACTATTCTCTGATCGTCAGTGGTGGTGAAGTCTTGGTACCTTGTAGAGACTGCACCTAGGATAGCATGGACTACCGATGACGTACCAGTCATAGTAGGAATAAGTAGGAACTCTCCCTTGTCGTCGGAAGAGATCAGTCTATCTCTGTCGCCGTTACTTTGCATTTTATATACATCTAGCTGATGTGTATTGGAGAAGAGTTTAAGTAGGTCTACCGAAGCGTAGTGTAAGAACTAGTATTTGACGTACTGACCCAAGAGAGGCGGCTAAATGGACCACTAGTTCTTCTGGTAAGACAGTCGGTAGTGGAATCAAGTACTGGTTTGGTCCTACGTCCCTTACTAATCGGACAATTTTTACCTTCCTGTATTTCTTCATCATGCAGGAAAGATCGCCAGCGACTGCCAACTCATCTAGCGAGAAGGAGGTAGCCATGTCCAGACCTCTTATACTATCGCAGATTAGTGAAGATAGAGAAGGCATCCTTCTTGTATTAACTGAACTGAGGCAAGCTTCAGGTACTCGAAGCTTCTGCAAAGCTGGTAGGTATAAGTCCTTAAAGGAGAATAGACTAAAGGTGTCATGGAGGAACAAACGTTCAATAGAGCTAGAGACAAGTCTTATACACTTGTGTACGCTCTTTAGTACCTCAGTAGTCTTCCTAAATGATACTACTACACCTTTGTCGTTTATTACACTGCAAGGACCAGTTAGTTCACAGTTAAGAGTGAGATTCTCTATTCTTCCCACGTTAAATAGGAGTTCAAACAGAGCACCAGACATGAGTCTATTCAGACGTATGTTAGAGACAGGTATCTTCCTGTTCACTATCAATAAGGGATCAATATCTCCCATCAACAGTGACTCGACTCTAGCTATATACATGAAGTCTATAGCAGCTAAGTCAAGCACGGAGCAGTTGAGCTGTTTGATCTCTAGGTTCCCGACTACTCTACGAAAGAAGCCAGGAGACTTAGAGGTCTTTACGTTTATAAGATCGAGAGAAGGGTATCTACTGGTAGACAGCGCAGGTCTAGTATTCAGTTTACAGTCGCACTCGCGCACTACGTCGAGGGCCCTTACCTTTCGTATGAATTCGTCTGGGACTATCCCGTTACTACAGTTCAAGTGGTGTAGCTCAGTACAAACAGGAGCAAAGGTCTTGAGCTGTACTGAGTCTATTCCCTGGTCAACTATAGACCTAGACAAGTCTAGCTGGTAGATACCAGAACCAGGAACAAAGCAAGATATACCAGCACTAAGGTCGTCATGTCCCATTATAGAGCAGGAGGCTCCACTTATAGGAACATAGCTATTGATAGTGGTGATGGTATTGTAGTACTTACTTCTAGTATGAGGATCAGTGAGTACCACAGATTCAGGAAAGGTATTACCTTCGTAGTCCACCTGTCTACTATTAGAAGCGTAGACACAAGAGTTGTCAGAAGGAGTATAAAACTTAAGGTAGATAGGATTCATAGGGACTAATAGAGTCTAACTGGGGAGTATAGTGCTAAGAGGTCTAGCGTAGTAAGGTACTAGTTGTGCATCTCTAGTATCTCTTACAGTGAGTATATATTAACGCGTTAATATATGAGTTCAGTCAGTCTACTCTAACGATTCCTACCAATGTCCATTACTATAGGTGCGACTAGGTACTCAGTAGTAGGTCCTGTAGCACTAGTGAACCTATGCAGGAAGACTACTCTCTTGAGGTAGGAGGGATAGTTCCTGCACAAAGGTAAAGGTACACTCTGTACGTAGTCCCAACTCTTCTTACTCCAAGGTATTACTACTTCTTCTACTGTATCATTTACGGGTACGTCTAACGTGTCTTCCGAGACTAGTCTCCTGCACTTGTACTGAGAAATCTCGCTGTAGATCCTACCATCCGAGCAGCTGAGAGATAGAGTATCGAATCGGGGTACTTCATGAGGTCTCCACTTCATGAGAGTAGACTGGAGCACCCTGACATTGGGAGGTAAGCCTACGAGAGTAGAGGTTAGTGGACCTTCTTTCAAAGTGCACACGTCGGAGAGACCGGCTTCATTCAGGACCGATTCGTCTGTAGCGATAGACTCAGTGAAGTAGTCTGAAGGCACTTCCGCTGTCACTTCTACTACTCTTCCCCTTGGAAAGTCTGGGTGAGACATGTATAGTGCCCACGGGTTAGTGGATACACGACCAGGGAAGTCACGGTCAATCAAGTCCACGTACTCACTAGCTGTGTAGACTGCATGCGTACACCGGATATCCCTATCCTTTAGCTTGAGGGTAAAGGCTAAGGAGGATAGGTCTAGGTCAAGTGTGAACACAGAAATAGGGACAGAGAGTCTAAAAGTCATGGGGACAGTCTTTACCTACCGAGACTTTGATATACACTGCTGAGTGTATATACAATAGAGAGTATATTAATGACTAAAATAAGAGTGAGTCGTGGGTCCATTCATTTGTTTTGTTATTACTATAGTACAGGGACGCCTACCGTAGTGGGTCCTTTATATTCCTTTCTGTAGAAGTTTAGATAAATTGTCAAGTAGTACCTGCAGTCTCAGTATAATAAGTCAAGAGATATGTATGAGCTCATACATATTTAGTGGCGTAGAGAAGCTAACTTCATCATCACAGTATACTTACCACCGTTGATACCCGGTAAAGACACCTTGTTAAACATTCGATAGGTTACCAGACCCTCACCTTGATCTCTGTAGGTTACAGTAAATGAGAGACCAGACTTGTTTCTCTTGTCACGTCTAATGACTGCAGGAGTACCTTCCTCTATACTTCTTCGTCTCAAGAAGAGGTTCATGTGGTAAGTGAAAGACTTCAAGGAGAAGTTGTTAGCTCCATTCTTGTGTATGTTCACATTGATTACATTGAGCTTCTTGTTACCGGTATCGAAGACCCTAGCCGTCTCTAAGGTGAAGTAGCCCTCAGTGACTCCTTCAGTCACATACTTTCTTTGCTCTTCAGTTAGAGTATACGGTTTAAGCTTGACTAGAGGACCTAGCTCTTTCTTGATCTCACGAGGCTTACTGTAGAACCATTCATCTTCATCGTCTTCGTCGTCAAAGTCTGCCCAGTTGAAGGGTTGACTGAAGTCTATAGGCTTCTGCTCTACCTTAGGTTTAGGTTCAGGCTTCACAAAGTCAGGATCTTCTATCCACTCTACTCGTTCAGTGCCGTCTTCGTTAAAGCCTGCTAATACGTTGTACTCTAGGAGGTTCTGTATAAATACATAGCCTTTATCGTTACCTCGCATAGTAATGTAGATGAAGGAGTCGCACTTCTTAGAGTTTACTTCTCCATCTGAAGGTAGCCCCTCAGCCTTTAGTCTTTCTCTCTCTTTCTTCTCGTAGTACTCGTCCATAGTAGCCCTGATACTAGAAATGACTTGCTCTTCTGAAGCGAGTACCTCAAAGGTGGCCCATAGTATTCTAGGAGCTATTTCACTGTTAGGATCTGACATGCTGTTATCGTTCGGTGCTCGTTGTACTCAATAGGGTTCCACCTTTTTGTCCCAGTTGCTGGAACGTTTGGGAAGCGTTGGTGAGACGGTTACTATTTATTACTCAAATATTGATCGAAAGGTACAGTGGCTAGTCTCCAAAGTAGTTGCTCGTACGTCAGTAGACTATGTCGTACAGTCATACCTTGTCTAGCCCTCTATCCCTCTACGAGTTCTTTAAGCATAGGTTCCCTCTGGAGACTACGTTATCCGAGAGTAACAAGCTGAACCAGCACGTCCCTGTGACTAAGAGAGCAGTAGTTGAAGACTTGGTAGCTACCACAAAGAGGATCAACAGTCGGTACTACAAGCTGTCTGTCTACAATAATGGGTACGCTCAAGTGGACATCTCTATTTCTACCACCTCTGGAACGACCAGTGTAGAAACGAAGTCTATAGCTGAATACTCAGAGTATCACGTTGTACTCACCAACCTCAATACAGCCATCGTGTCTGGTAAGAGGAACTCGAAAGCAGAAGAGAGTCGCTGTTTAATCAAAGACATACACCTTCCCCTTCTAGACGAGGATGAAGTATACACGATCCAGAGAGTACTCAAGAAGGTCTATACTCCTGTCAGTACCTCTAGTAGAGCTGTCTCTATCTATAGCGTGAGAGAGTTTTTGGAGTCAGAGGTAGTAGACTTGGAAAACGAGATAGTCTTGATAGACGAGAGAGATGAAGTCCCGATACCCGATAAAGAGGAAGAGACTAAGTCAGCGTTACATAGTCTGGACTTACTAGACGTTAATCCCGACATCATCGGGAACTGTCTCTCTAAGGTACAAGAAGAGTACCTTCGTGAACTTTCTGTACGAGTTCCTACGTTAGATCATTTACCCGACCTTTCTAGGTACCCTAACCTTGAAACTCTCAGCATAACTACTACTAGAGAGGGAGGAGAGCTAGTCTCTGGTCACGCGTTTTGCCTGCCTTATGTACTGACCCTTAGGTCCTCCGATCTCATAGTGGCTAATGGCCTCTGCTATACTAGAGTAAGGGTACTCACCGTAGAGTGCAAGACAGTAGCCCTTACTACCTCGCTCATTCCTCACTTGAACGTACTTTATCTAATGTGCGAGGATCCTTCCTCTTGTAACGTAGTAATAGACACTGAGCTAGACTTCGTGGGAGTATCTGCAGGCTTCGCCAGTCTCCCTAAACACGTACTCAAGAGGCTGTTCAAAGTAGCTCCTAAACGTGTGGAAGTGCTGGTGTAGGGGTACCAATGTATATAGATTAGTCAATCTATATGTAGAGAGTGGGCTCTTATCTTACCATTACTTCAATGAGAATTAGGACCTCTACAAGTCCTTTCTTTACGTCAAAGTAATGCATGCGCACTATGTGGTTGGAGTCCTCCACGAAGCCTCCGATGGTGTTCCGAGTACCGTGAAAGATGGAGGTCTTTATTCCACTATCGTCTAGTCCTTTACTAGAGAATGTGAGAAGGCTATCCAAGCTTTCGTTCTCCCTAGTAGTAATCCAAAACTCGTACACTACTTGTTCAGCCTGAGGTACTTGGAGGTTCTTTTCTGGGAGTAGTACCCAGTCTTCGTCCTCTGAGTCAAACTGTCCCGCGTCCTCTAGCTCTGGGAGTAGTATCCAGCCTTCTTCCTCTGGAATAGTATGCACTTGTACTATATTTCTGTCCACGGGAACAAGTTCGGTACGTTTACGAGAGTCCTTAGTACAGACTTCTTCTACTTGACCTGTGTAGGGTAAGGGGTAGAGACCTCCGTTCTTGTCTATTAAGTAGAAGGCGAGGTCTACCGCTTGGTTTGTTACGATGTAAGTAGGAGTAATCATTATAGGAATAGGTTCCGTTAACTGGGGGATATAGTGTGGTATAGATGGTCCCTATCTATACCGAGTGTACCAAGGTCGACTAGTCTATAATAAAGAGCGAATTCCAACCACTCCTTACAGGCGCTACCAATGCAGCTATTACGTAGAAGACCAGGAGAGGTACTATGATAGTGGCGATACCCAATAGGTACATCTTGAGAGACAAGTGAGACCTAGTCTCCTTCTTCTCTGTCTTAGTCTGTTCCGAAACGGTTTGCGTACTACTTGAAGCCATTTTAGTTGAGTGGAGGTATAGACTAGTCGTACTCAAGACCTTTACGAAATACGTACAGAGGTATCGCAAAAGTAGACTAGATGGCTGCGACTTTAGAGATAGAGAACTTTAGGTGCTGGGAAGAACTTAGGCTAGACATAGCCCTTGACGGCTGTACGCACATCTCCGGTAACTCTGGTGCTGGGAAGAGTACTGTCTTCGAGGCTTTACTTTGGTTACTCTATGGTAAGCTCAAAGACGTTAAGAACAAAGACCACGACGGTCCTACCTCCGTCTCACTCACTATAGGTGACCTGTGGATCAACCGTAAGAACTCTCCTGCCAGGTTCACTGTAATACGTGGAAACGTCGAAGTAACTGCGAACGAGGCAGAGGAGTACATAGTGGAACTATTTGGTGAACGAACCTACTGGATGTCTAGCTCCTACATCTCTCAGGGTAAGCTATGTAAGTTACTGGAGGTATCGGAGAAAGAGAAGCTAGCTATACTTTCATGGATGGCTTTTAAAGGTGAAGACCCTAAGGAGTACCAGGCCAAGATCAAGGAGGAAATAGAGAAGGCTGACAAAGAGCTTTACTCTGCTCAATCCAAGGCAAGAGCTAAGCTTTCATGTCTCAAGACTGTAGACCGCAAGTGGAAAAGGATACTCAAGCTGGAGCTCACCGACGAGGAGCACTTCCTCTACAAGAGCTACGAGGACCTGAAGTCAGAGAGGGAAAGAGGAATGAAGGAGCTAGCAGTCTACGAAGCTCACCTCCAGGAAGTAGAAAGGTCCAAGGAGGCTAGACGTAAGATACTAGAAGAGCTAGCGGAGCTAGGAGAAATAGATACGGGACTGGACTACTCTAGCGACGACTTAGAGAAGTACGGTCTCAAGCTAGAAAGACTAGAGACTTGTGCACCTATATTGAAGAAGCTAGAGACCAGTCTAGTACCAGACGTACCTGAACTAGACGAAGATGAAGTAGAGCTTCTATACACTCAGACTCGTGAGTACTCTGCGTATCTTGACTCGATTAGTAAGTACAAGGACTTAGAGGACCGTACTGAAGTAGAGTTGAGGGAAGAGATAGAGAAGCTGAACTCTGAACTAGACGTCCACAGGGTCATGTCAAGTAGGAAGCAGGTCAACAGTCTGATCTCTCAAGCTACTGAGCTCGAGTCTCAGCTAGAAGAAGTAAAGTCTAGAGAGGTGGGAGAGAAGGTACAGCTGGAAGACATAGGAGAGAAGGTATCTGCTATTTCAGCACTGAAGTCTAGTCTAGCCCTCGTCAAGAAGTCAAGGAAGTACAGGTGTCCGTCCTGTCAGACTCCCTTCCACATAGACTCTAACATGGAGCTCTCTACTAAAGAGGTAGACGTTAGCGCGTTAGAGGCTGACTTAGAGACCTTACAGGACGAGCTTTCCGATACTAAGAGAGCTAACAAGAAAGCTTCGGAGACTAACGTAGCGATAGACAAGGCTGGACTCAAGCGGGAGCGAGACCAGACCAGACTAGAGACTGAGCTTAGGTCTCTAAGGAAGCAGATAGGTCAGTCTGTCTTAGAAGAGGTAGACGAGTCAGCCATCCTGTCTCTCAAGGAAGTAAAGTCTAGGGCTAGTACTATAGACCGCTACAGGAAGAGACTGAAGATAGAAAAGGTAGAGAAACCCGAGTACGAATACAAGGACGTAGCTAACAACGCAAAGACTAGAGCTAAGATAAGAGAGTATGAGAGGGAACTAGCCCAGATAGGGGAGGTACCTCAAGACCTAGTATCAATGGGCTCTAAACGAATCAAGGAGCTAGTAGCTAGTCTCAAGCTTCACTCTGACAAAGTACACAAGTACAGGACCAAGCTGGACAGGATCAATGGAGTACTGAGCAAGGAACTAGAAGCTCCTGTCTGTAGACCTACTAGTGAAGTAGATAAAGACATAGAGGAAGCTAAACGGATCAAGGTAAAGGTGGGTAAGTACAAGAAGATAGTACCTCTTCACGAGAAGTATACGAAGTACAAGAACAAGGAAGTAGAGCTTGAGGGAAGGATAGACGACCTTGGCAGACTCCTGGAGATACACAAAGAGTGCGAGTACACTAGTCTCTCCAACATAATAGACTCTATAAACGTAGAAATGACATCTATCTGCGACAGGATCTTCAAGGAACCTATTAGCGTAGAGCTCAGACTTAGCAGGACACTAGCTAACGGCAATGAGAAGAACTCGGTAGGCTTCAACATCATCCACAAGGGGAAGGAGTACAGCTCGATCAGGTCTCTCTCAGGTGGAGAACAAGACAGAGTAAGTCTGGCTCTCACTATAGCCCTACACAAGTTCAAGAACACAGGACCCTCTATCCTCATGATAGATGAAACACTAAGTTCAGTAGAGCAGAGGATCAAGAAGCGGATAGTGAAACTATTCAAGGAGCTTCCCTCTGGTATTAAGCTAGTCTCTATACACGACGACTTCAGCACCCAACTAGAGCACTCTATAAACCTAGACCTGTAGACAACCATTATACCACATAAGCATGTGATATAGAAAATAAAACCTTCACCAGTCCAAATCAACGACCCCGACTACTTTAACGAACCCGACGAACCTAATGACCTCAACTAAGAACGACATTGAACTCAGTGAACAACCGGAAGCAGTAGAGACTCCAGCTAAACGCTCTATGGTAACAGCGGCTAAACGCCCTACTCCTAAGCCTGCTAAGGAAGCTCCAACTCCTGCACAGGAACCTGAAGACGAGGAGACTCTAGCTACCCCAGCTAAACGCTCTATGGTAACAGCGGCTAAACGCCCTACTTCTAAGCCTGCTAAGGAAGCTTCAACTCCTGGAGAAGAGGAAGAGGAAAATCACATACCTACTATCTACTACAACAAGAACATAGAGTTACGTGAGGAGAACATAGCCAAGGTATTCAAGATCGCTAAGGTCCCTCAAAGGAAGAAGGACGCTACTGGAATGTTCACCTTCTATCCAGTCATAGATCCTCCTCCTTTAGCTACATGCAAAATACCTGTCTACTTTAATAGGTACGATGACAAAGACGGTGCGTTCACCTCTTACAGTCTTGCTGTCTCTACTAAGAAGGCTGAAGGTGTCAAATGTAGAGACCTCTTAGGTAAAGTCAAGTCGCACCTCTATAGTGTAATAGATGGAGACAAAGACTATATGAACAAGGAGGTACCTGGAAGAGGTGGAGACGATAAGTTCAATGGCTTCGTCTTCTTTGACAAGGACGGTAACCAAGGACTAGGCTTCGACCTCAAGGAAGGGTACACTGCTAAAGAGAAGAAGTTCTACCACACAGACATCTACTGTAGAACTAAATCAGGTTCCATGAAGGTGTTCAAGCCTAACGCTCACTTGGACGAGATCTTCAAAGCTAAGAAGTATGAAGTAATCATAGCCTTCAGTATCAGCGGTATACGTATTCCAGATCGTTCAGATCACAGCAACAAGATATCTTATCGTGTGACTAGAGTAACCTTGATAAGTCAATCTGAGCCTGACGGTACAGACGAAACAATAGCAATGATGAAGCACTACGGTGAGACACTTGCTGAAGGTGAGTCAGCTATCTATGCAGACGACAGTGAGGAAGAGGATGAAGAAGGAGAGGACGATCACAGCTACCAACCTCCTCCACCTAAACCTGCTAAGAAAGCACCTAAGACTACTAAGACTGCTACTAAGTCTAGAGCTCCTAAACGTGCTCAGACTCCAATACCTAGAGACCCTACTCCTGAACCTAGTGAAGAGGAAGAAGAGGAAGAGTACGAGTCTAGCAGTGAAGAGTTACCACCTCCACCTCCTAAGAAGACTAAGAGAAGCAGAAAGAGTAGAAAGTAAGCCTACTATGTAAGATATAATATATAAGTCACTGGACTTATATGGCGATAGACTGAGTAATCTAACTCTTATTAATGTAACCACCTACCATAGCGTCTGCAGTCTTACGTACTCTATTCTTGAGTTCATCTGGGAACCTTCCTCCGGTACACGCGATGATACCCTCGAAGTCTACCTGACCATCTTTAACGAAACGGTCAGTGTCTATACTCTTTCCGTCCTCTCCCATGAAATTGGAGACTATTTCCTTGACAGCTAAGACTGCTTCCTCTCCCATACTAGTATCCTGGATGTTGAGACCTGTTGCACTAGCGAACTTCATGACACAGTCACTAATAGTCTCATCATCGGTCTCAGCTGGAATGACAGTCTTAGTAGGGAATCCAAACCTAGCTTCCAACTTGTTGATGATTAGGCCAGAGAAACGTCTTTGACGCTCGTCATTAGTAGCAGTGAATATACACCTGAAGAAAGTCATGATGTAGTTGTCTCTGAGTCTCACCTCTTCTGCAGTCTGCATGCCTCCTACTAGATGACTCATGATAGTACCAATTGGAATCATACCAGCATGAGTAGTGTCAGCTTCGTTAGGGGTAGGTATGTAAGCTTTAGGTGGAATACGTCTGATGATATCCATGTAGTCTGTCTTCTGTCTTACGCTACTGAAGAGGTTAGCGTTATTGTAGTACATCTGATTGAATGATACTTTGATGTCATCGACTGTGATCATCTTGCGGCTCAACATCTCGAGTACATAGTTGAAGGGTACTAGCTCTTTGATAGCTTCTCCCACAGCATAGTCGTGCGGCTTTATTCTCTCCATAAGGTTCATGGTTAGCCTGACCAACTCCTTAAACGAGGTAATGAAGTCGTTATCTATACTCTTGTACAACTTAGTGGAACTCATGTAACTGGTACTTAAAGGGACCTTTTGCTATGTTAAACAGGTAGATTAAGGATGGTTAAGACAGCTAGAACACTAGTGAACTTCCCATATACAAAGTCTTGTAGTACGTCGTATAGAGTAATACTGAGATGCAAGACGACAGGTAGATACCTCATAATCAGGAGGTCAGATAGTAAGGAATATCTTACTATACTAAGAGGTAACTTCGCGGTAGCTGACTTAGTAAGACTGGCTCCTAAGTTAACCCGTGAAGAAGCAGATAACTTAAGAATGATGAATACTAACCTGTATACTGTAGAGTGCTTGAGAGCTAAGGTAGTAGAGAACAGGACTCAGTTCTTTCGGAAGCTACCTAAGATCAAGATGGCTGTAAAGTTGTACTCCAAGAACTGTCCTCTAAAGTGGGCTTGGCCAGGAGGTAGGATGAAGAGTGGAGAGACGGGTAAAGAGGCTGCCCTAAGGGAGCTATTTGAAGAAGTAGGTATCCGTATCTTAGCTAAAACTGTAGACGATACTACCATTCGAGACGAAGAAAGAGTCTGTGGCGGTAGGTACGTACTGAACTATCACTACATGGCCGAGATAAAAGACGAAGTAAAGCCTAGACTCACATTCGAGTCGTCTGATGCCATATGGTGCGAATCTAAGGAGCTAGGAAACTACCTGTCCGAAGACATGATCAGAACTATTACTCTACCTGCTAAGGTATGACAAACATATAACTTGGACAAGTTATATTAAGAGTCACCTAGTAGTTGGTGAAGTCTGTCGCTTGATCCCATAGGACTTACAGTCCTAGCCTTCTTACCAGGAGTAACAGATCTGACCTCTCTGTCGTCTAACATATCTTTATCTCGCATCAAGTTAACTAAGTTCTCAAACTGTGCATCTGCAGACCTGGACTCTTTAGCCATGGCTACTAGCTGGCGACCGAACCCCTCTACTCGTTTACCGCTACCCTTTTGCCCCATTTCTACTTCTTGTAGCCTGGCTTCCATCGCTATGAGTTTCTCGGTCAAAGCTGCGTCTCTCTTGTAAAAGTAATAGGCCATGAATCCTAAAGCTCCTGAGTTGATAAATGGGTGGAACTGTGCCAACGATGTAGTCTTATCTTTATCGCTCATCCCTTTGTTTTAAGCGGTAACAACTGATTATTTAAAGAGGAAGATTTCAGCGTTAAAAACGATCTCAGTATGTCTAAAAGCAGTAAAGGTGATACTTCCACATCTGGAGATGAAGACGTGAGCGGTGAAGTCTTAGTAGAGATAGACTTTACTGAAGAGAGCTCCGAGGGTTCAGAGGAGTACGAATCTTCCCGTGAAGATGAAGACGACGAAGACATATATGAATACTCTGATGAAGTAATGGAAGATTCTGGTTACGACAGTCAAGGCGAGGCTACCATTATCAAGGAAAAAGAGCTCAAAGTAGTGGAGGTAGAGCTCAGCTCAGACAGCGAGGGTAGCGATGAAAGTGAAAGTAGTGACGAGAGCGAGGATGAACCAAAGCCAACTAAGAAGTCAAAGACCACTAAGAAACCTAAGGCTAAGCTAGTCAAGAAGCCTAAGACCAAGACTGTCAAGAGGCCGTCTAAAGCTCCAGTCAAGTCTAAGACTTCATCCACCATCTTGAAGCCTATACACATACACCGAGGTATTCAAGAGAGAAAAGAAGACTTCTCCTACCGCCAGGAACTTACTCAAGCTTTCATTGAAGATGGGATGGCAGAGACTAAAGCTGCGGTACTAGCTAACTTCGTATTCCAAATCATCATAGGTAACCCTGTACTCGATACTGAACTAAAGAATGAGATCGTAGACCTACTCGAGAAGACAGCTGCTAGACGTAGTTAAGTATAGTTGGGTATAAATGAATCAAGCCGATTCATTTGACTGGATAGAAGATTATCTGGTTACTGGACTCGATAGTCTGGTAGCTACCGGAAGGTGCGTGTAGACTAGTCTTGATCCATCCCATCAGGTCGTCTGGTCTAGGTAAAGTATTAGTCTTGGAGTGGTCGTAGTAGACATTAGTTAAGTCTGGATTAGGCTTACCAGTGGAGACGCACCCGTCGTAGTCTGCTCTCCTAAAGATCATGAAGTAAGGGAACATCTTCACAAACCCTGGACTGCGTAAGAAGGAGGGGGTACTAGCTTCACTTATGTCTAGTCTCTTTATGTCTAGAAGTGTACCGCTAAATTCATTCCTGATGAATTTGACAGTAGTCTCCCAGGTTCTACCCAAGTGCATACAAGCTGGACAGCCCTTTCTGGTTACTACTACCAAGATGTATTTAGTTGGGTATACTGCTGTCATCTCTTTTCACACTAGCAGCGTCTGGGTTAGTATAAAATCTGCGGCGTACTTGATAAGCTGACCAAGCTGTAATAATGATTATGATCAGGATAATAGCGAACTTGAAGATTAGGGCGTCTCTGTCATACTTCCTCACAGGTAGATTGTAGACGTTAGCTCGATTCATTACCTCTACGTCTGAACTACCTAGGGATACATCGAAGAGTAGCTGGTCTCGTAAAGCCCTACAGACCACCATCTTAGAGTCAGTGAGTAGGGTATTGACTAAAGCTGTAATCCAGTTCTCCTTAGTAATGATAGAGCGTATGGACTTAGAATTAAGTAGCTCAGGACTCATAATGAAGGCTTGACTACAGGTAAGACTAGAGACCAAGGACAGCTCAGGACCTACCGAAACCTCTTTATTCACTAGTACGCCACAGGAAGCAAGCATGCACGCTCCTATCCTACGCTTGTGGTTTCCTGTACTATTGAACTGTTCTATCTGCCCTATGGTTCGATTGACGCTCTCTAAGGAACTTGGAAAGATAGTACTATCCTTCATAAAGAGTACGTAGCCAGACTGAGTAGACTCCTGAAGGTTTCCCAGTACCGTAACCATGGCTTCGTCTGGAGTACGTCCCTTAAGCTTAGGCACCTCAGTAAAGTCGTAAGGAAGGTCTATGTCCCCTTGTCTCTCACCTCGAAACACGTAAACTTGAAGACTCATTTTACATACAGTAAAGGTAGAAGGACACTAGTGAACTCTAGTGAACAATATAGATTGACTAATCTATATGAGGTAGTTCAGGCGCTGTACCGAAGTCTAGGAAGCTGAACTGTGCGCACCCTTGACCTTGGATCGTACACGTTTAAAGTCCAGGGTGACGTGGTATACTCCTATAGTGTGGGACCTATCTCCACTTAGTTCAGTATATTTGGCCTTGAACCTGTCTATCTTCTGGGTATGAGTGCTTAGTCTCAGGCACTCGAAGCAGCTAACTTCGTCGTTCTTGTGCTTAGTTCGTCTCAGATAAATGCCCACGAAGCGGTGGTTTACTAGAGATCCGTCATGTAAAGTACCCTTCGATACTACCTTCAGACCCCTCGTGTCTATACTCGTGGTACAGAAAGGAGTCATAGAGGTGACGTTAGACGGTAAAGTTTCTAGTCGCTCTATCATAGTTGCAGGTAGTCTAACGTCTTGAGGTCCTTCTATAAGACTAGTCAAGTCCTTGCTGGTGTATTTCAGAGGTACGTTGGTGCAAGAGACTCTAAGCTTCTCTATACTCTCAAAGTCCACTACCTTGCGTAAGTATGGTATCGATTCTAAAGAGCAGGTCAGCTTCCGTATCTTGGACTTCACATACGTCTTGTCTAGTGGCTTTCCGTTAATATGTTTGCCGTTCACGGACAGCTTATCTAGACTTACTCCACTAAGCATAGAATAATCTTTAATCCCAGGATCCATCTCTAATGACCTTACCTTACTGAAGTCTAGACCAGGTAGCTTGAACTCTCCACGTCTCGAATGAACTACACGATACTCCGTGAGGTTCTCGTTGGAGGAGTTCAGCATAGAGATGAACCGTGGATCGTTACACTCGTCTCCTTGAAATACTACAGAGGTGACATGAGGAGGCACGTGTCCCTTCTCTTTGATCTCGTTAGAAGCCATACGGGTATAGTAACTCCACTTCACGTTCCTTAGCTGTATGAGGTAGGCTACTTCTCCCTCTGCGTACTTTATTATCTTGTGCCCACTACTTGCTATGTTCTCACGTTCGAACTGAGTAACGCCTGGATAGTCCTCTCCAGACTTAAGGTAGCTAGTAGGCATAGAGACGACGTCTAGTTCCTCTGGGGGTACCAGTACTCCATCCTTCTTTAGGGTTACTAGAGGCTCAATGCCATAGTCTGTCACCACAATAAATCCTCTGTGGTTTACGTCTGAATAGGTAGTGTTAGTGGGGGTAGTCTGGGACATGGCTGCAATAGTGCACAAACTAGGGTACAGATAAGGTAGTAAGTGCACCTTCTAAGTACAGTTAGAGTGCCGTCAGTGTGGTGATGACTTTATCAGAGAGTCAGGAACGGTGCAGTAGAGGTAAGAGTGAGCTGCGTTAGACCACTGCCATAGTCTAATCCATGTAGAGTAAAGTAAGGGGTAAGGTCGTCTAGCTGCAGGAGCGCTTGGTGGAGAGACTTCATTTTTTAGGGGTCCAGGGAACTTTTGAAGCTTAACTACATTTACTCACTCGGAAATTGTAGTGAGTAAACATGAAGCCTGAAGTAATATGGGGTAGAAGGGCACCTTGATGATCCTCTCCCTGTACAGGGTAGGGAGCTATCGCAGTCTACCCCCTATTCTACCTTCTCTATACTCTAAGGTTAGGTCTAGTATACTGGAGGCTACGGTTAGCTTCTAGGAGAGGATCAGTAGCCTCTCTAGTCTATGGGGTACGGGCAGACTCCGCCCCCTCCCACCTACACCCCTAGCTGCATAGTCGTGTATACAGGCGTTCTTCTAGTAGAGATAGTCTATCCTCCCTGGTCTAGTATGGGGAGAGCTGGGGTCTACTACTTTTACTCTCTCCTTCTCCTCGTATATAGGTCTACTTACCTATATGGTTTACCTGGGGGTGTATTAGTACTCTCGTCAGTTTAGTTGTTATCTGCTATGCTTCCACCTGTTCTGGAAGGTAGGACTACCACCTGGAGGCAGTTTGCGCTCCCTTGATCTTGTGACTAGGTTTGGAGTCAAAGTTCAACGAGAAGGTGTACTCCGTGCTGCGACTCGTGTCGTCTTCGTAAAATGTATAAGCAACCCTTAGACTGTCTAACCTAGGCATAGTATCTCTATGTAGCTTCATCCAATGGAAGCGACTGCGGAAGCCGTCTCTCTTGTTCGTCTTTAGTTTCTCCAAGAACGACCCTGATATCTTATCTCTGGGTGGCATTCTGCTGCGGGAGACTACTCTCAATCCTCTAGAATCCTTGACTGGGTATACAGAGGTAACGTTAGAAGGTATGACCTGAAGTCTACACAGCACTTGTGCAGTCACTGTTACTTCTTCAGGCCCCTCTAATACTTCAGAAAGATAACTGCTAGTGTGGCATGAGTAGGGAGTTCCAGGAAGTAACCTAAGCTTCTCTATACTGTCGAAGTCTATTACCTTACGCAAATGATGCATTCCAGAAACCCTACACAAAAGCTTACGTGTGACTATCTTCTTGTAGTCAGAGGGTACAGTTATGTCTTCTGCCGCGTGGTTAATAGTTATGCAATCGAAGCTGGCGCCGCTTAAGCTACCTAGTCCCTTAGACGTGTCAAAGGACACTGTGCGGATTTTCTCTAAGTTCAGGCCTGGAAGCAGTTCTGAACTTACAGGATTGTGTATGAGGAGTCTGTTCAGATTAGGTGCGGAGTTGAGGATAGACATGAGATTTCTATCGTAGGCATAACCACCCAGACATAGTACAACGGAGTCAACGTGAGATGGTACGTGTCCTATCGACAAGATTTTGGGGGCAGACATTGTAGTAGGCTGGCTAAAAGTGACATTCCTAAGACGGACTAGGTATACCATATCTCGCCTCTCTATTATCTGTAATATATTGAGTGACCTACTCACCAAGATAAAGTCTAGTTCCGTCACTCCTGGTACTGGAGTAGACTCTATTAGGGCAGTACCAGGTATAGCTACTACGTCTAGTTCCTCTGGGGGTACTCTCATCCCATCTTTCTTTAGCTTGAACCGAGGAGGTCTATCGTAGCTTGAGATAAAGATTGCCCCTCTATGATAGGAGCCAGAAAGTTCAGATGGGTCCATGGTCTGTATTTGTTCAGTCCCTACGTCTCCAAATATCGAGAGGATATGGATGATGAATAAATCAATACACTAGAGACCTGACTGTCTTTACCGATCTGACAGCTGAAGCTAGTATATGATCGGAGTCTATTCTTCTAGTATATAGGTCTACTTACCTATATGGTTCACTTAGAGGTGTACCAGTACTCTCGCTACCTTTACTTGAACTTGAAGACTAGGTCGTACTCCTGTCTTTCCTTGAGTGGGTCCTGTGTGGAGCCGTAGCAGCGGTACCTTATCTCACGTAGGTAGTCGCTAGCTTCTATCTTACCTAGTACCCTAGTCTCTTTGGTACTGCCTTTCACCTCTTCAGTCCAGCAGTAGTGGTACAGCTCGTGAATGTCTCTTTCTACTCTAGAGTGAATGTGGGAGGTCGTCTGGAAAGGGTCGGAGCCTACCCCTACTACTTCCTGAAAGTCTATTCCCTCAGGCACCTCGTGTAGTGCAGCTACCTTGACTACTTCAGGAACTATGCCGAATGGAAATAGGGACACACAGGAGAGGTCCCAGTCTACTCTGCGTCTAGGTACTAGCTTTAGTGCCTCTCCTATCTCCCTACACTCCGTGATGAAGTCTCGAGCGCTCACGTCGTCTCGAGGAGTAGGGTAGTAGTCTACGTCTATCTCCCTTATGTCAGCACCTTCAGTCACTAGAGTAGTGACAGCGGAGTAAGGGCACTTAAGGTACCCTACTCTCTTACCGTCGAGCGGGTCGGCTGGAGCGAAGGGATCGCCTAGCTCTCCTACTTCGAGGTAGTCTAGGTGCTCCACCTTCTTGAGTAGGAAGTAAAGGTGCAAGCTAGAAGCCTGTTCCATGGTGACTCTCTTGAAACGACTCATGTCTAGTCGTACCTCTAGCTCTGCAATGGTCTCCACAGTATGAGTACCAGTGAAGACTATCTCAGTCAGTCTAGAGTAGCGACCAGAATTAATGTCGCTGACTAAGTCGATGACTTCCTTGGACTCTGCAGGTGCGTCAAGGTAAAGCTTAGTCACGTCACGAGGGTATAGCTTGTGGATAGTATCGATAGTATAGGAATAGGAACTCTCAGGTAGGTCGCTACAGTCTACCTCTACACAGTAAAGTACGTATCCGTCTGCTCTGTTCCCAGTTTCTTTGGAGACAGACTCTTCTATGCGCTCACCTACTATCTGTCTAAGGACTGGTGAGGTGCAGTGGAGTACTTTAGTCTTCCCGTCCTCTACCTCTACAGACGCGTACTGGCAGTCAATACGGAGGTACCCCTTCTCAATGTAGATTTGGGGAGTAAGGCTCTTGTGGATTAGCACGGTAGGATAGTGGGTGGATGAAGACATTAGTAAACACTACTGCTCTGGTCAAGGATCAATTTGACTAGAGTAGTAGCCTTTACACGCTGACTGCACTGGTCGATTAAGCATGGTAGTAGTACATATATAGGTTTACTTACCTATATGGGAGGTTCAGTCTTACTCTAGCTCCACTACCGTCCTAGCTGACTTAGTCTTACTCTAGCTCTACTACCTTTCTAGCGGACTTAGCCCTGCTAGGTGGATCAAAGTAAATGGTCACATGACCTCTAGGGTGTCTGCAGACTACCTTCTTCAAGTCTCCTTCCAAGCTAGGGTGGATCGCGTTAGTCGAGGCAAGGTGAGATGAATAAGGCTGTCTCTCGATGTCAAAGTAGAATACCTGGACGTAAGATCCCATGATAGATTTCTCTGGGTAGTATTCAGTGGGTACCCCGTAAGAAATGGTACTGAGAAAGTCTTTGCCAGCTTCAAGTACAGGTAGACAAGCATTAAGGCGAGGAAGCTCTAGTAGTAACTCTAGATTGGGGTGGTAAAACTCAGGTACTTTCTCGGAGATGAACTTAAGAACAGGGAGTCCAATCTCTAGTACCGGAATGTAGCGACTGAGCTCCGCCGCCTCCAGTAGCCCCTCCTTACCAATGATTCGGGGACGTCCGAGCTTCAACCTACCTACTCTGTCGAGGTTAATGAACTTACTTAGCCTGACGAACACTCTATAGTCGCACTTAAGGATGTCTATGTCCATGTCTATGTGAACTCCTGCCTTCTCCAAATCGTCGTCGTCTATTCCTACCCTGATCTCTAACTCCTCGAGTCTATCGCACTCTAGTATAGTGGGAATGTCGGAAAGAGCTAGTATCTCCAGGCTAACGACACGGACTGACGGGAAGACTAGCCCATTTAACCACTTATAGTTCCTGACGTTCAGGGAGTAAAGGTTAGGAAAGAGCTGCTTAGCTACTATCCTATCGTGAAACGCGGAAGCTTTTTCTTCGTCAAAGAATGATCCCAGAGAGAGGTGAGTAGTGTCAAGACATATCTTCTCGTCAGGGGAGGACTCATGAGCTATCACAGTCTTCAATGAAACTCCCTCCTTTCCATACCTAATAAGGTAGTAGGTGCGATTGCGTATAGCAAAATCCGATACCATTACTCTCAAGGTATTTAGGAACTGAGGTCCTAACTCGTCTACTTTCTCGGTATACCTACCTTCTTTATCTACATAGATCGAGGAGTAGAATGAGGGGGACGTTTCTCCCTCGAAGGTGGACGTGATTAGAGGGTCGGCGTCTCCTGGGAAGCTGATGAAGAGGTATCTTAGGGAACTCATGGGTATAGTAACCTAGCGTAGGTATACTATCTACCCGTGATACGAAAAGATACCAAAGTTCCCCCAGGAAAGGTAGACTGAATGTGACTAGTATATAAGTTAGCTAACTTATATGAGAGATTCGACGATCTCACTCCATTTCCACTACCTTTCTGGCAGATTTAGCCCTCTCAGACTTGTCAAAGCATAAAGACAATTCACCATCTACTTCAAGTCCCTCTAATAGAGGTGAGTCTATTAGAGGTGAGTCTATAGTGAACTTTATGCAAAGAGTCTTTAGGTATCTACAGTAGGATAAGTCGCATAGAGTCTTAGTCTCGTCGTCTACCTTGTTCCATACAGGATCTTCAAGATTCTCCAGTAAGATGTCCGTTACATACTTTCCATTCAAGTCTCCTGATGAAATAGAGCTTCCTAACCAGAGTACACTGTCGAAGTCGTAAACTTTTTCTAGCCCAGGAGAGCTAGCGTGACTTTTAACTACTATGTCTCTACATCCCCCTATGCTTGACGGTAACAATTTGTCCTCGAACCTCGCACATATCCTTCCTATTTCTCGGTAAGGCCGGGTCAGTACCTTCCTCCTGTTAGGCTTGACTACCTCTAGTCTCTGTACACAAGAGGGGTCTATGAACTTAAAGATGTGAATCAGGTCTACCTTGGAGCACCGCAAGACTCCTATCGTAGCAGACTTCAGTACTAACTTGGGGAACCCAGTGTCTTCGAACTCGTCTATTTCTAATATACCTATTGTGGAATGCTTGAGCATGGGCACGTGGATGCTTCTCAAGTACCTGAAGTGCACGTGGTCCGCGATACTTAAGTCTAACTGTCTCTCTAAGTCTTCTACGTAGGATGAATCTCCTATGTTGGGAAAGACTATCTTCCTCAATCCCTTGAACATCTTGCTGTTGATGTGGTCTACAGACTCCTGGAGACTATCCAGTTGTCTAAAAGTAAGTGCAGACATGCAGATAGTCTCCACTAGGTCTGGTGTATCGATAGAAGGAAGCAGTTCATGAGGGACGTGAAGCGGAACGTCTACTATCTCGTTCAGGTCTATCTCCAAGAAATAGAATAGGCGACTATTGGTAGGAGAGTACCTGACTTCGTGAATCTTAGACTCAATGTAGGAGTCTAAGGTCTCACTATCGCTACGTAGGACCTTGTACGATCCATTACCTTTCTGTACGATTGCACAGTTCACCTGTAGACAGATCCCTGAGAAGCTGACCACGATCTTTGGCTCGTAGTGAGGTTCGAGTAGGAGGATAGAATAGCGCAACTGAGGGATCATCTTGTCTGGATTGTGTCGATCTTGATGTCCCCTATACAGGTTAGGTGTAATATATAAGTTGACTAACTTATATGGGAGGTTTAGTGGTGTAGACTCACTCTATTTCTACTACCTTTCTGGCTGATTTAGCCTTATTAGGTGGATCGAAGTCTATGATTATACCCCCTCTTGAACAGTTGGCGTGTACTTTCTTGATCTCTCCCTTAGTGTAGAGGTGGACTCGGGTCACTAGGGGGTTTAGGGACAAAACGCCATGATTAGAGACCGAGGTATCGAAGACTTGGACATTCTCTTCAATACTTAGGTGCTTAGCCGCAGTATCACATAGAGGACTAAAGGAGATAGACGTGATTAGGTCCTTGTGTCGCTCTAGTATCTCTTTGTCTTTACGTTCCTGTGCGGCCCTGAACTCCACCTCTATGCAGGGATGTGAGAAGTCTCTTACACATACAGCGAAGAGGTTAAGAAGACCAGCAGAAAGCTGTAGCATAGGAATCGTAGAGATAAGCTCATAGGCCTCTTTAATCTCTGTTCTTATGTTCGCTTCATCGCGAGAGGTGAGCTGTATCCTACTTACTCTGTCTAGATTGAGGACCTTACTGAGCAGGATCAGGTCTACATAGTCGCACCTGAGTGTATTTATCTCTACGTCTATGTAGGTGTCAGACTTTACTATGTCTCGGTTTACACGTTTGGTAATCTCAAGATAGATGAGCCTATCGCAGCTTGCTATAGTGGGTAGGTCAGACGCTTCTAGGTTTGTGAGGACTAGAAACCTAACTGAAGGAACTCTTACACCGTTCAACCAGCCGTCCCTCTTGCAGATTAAGAGGTTAAGGTCTTCGAAGAACCCCGCGCACACACTCTCGTGAAACTCAGTACACTTTTGAGAGTCCTGAGCAGCGTAGACTATAATGCCCTCTGAGTTCGAGTCAAGTTCAGCAGAAGAAGTGTCGGGAGTACAGAACTGCTTGTGTTTGAGGTCTTCTGGATTACACTGGATGAGGTAGAAGGTACGAGGAAAGTCTATAGTACGGTCTGTCGCTTCCTCAAGGAGCTTGAGAAGGTCAGGGCCTAGTCTATCCTCCATTACGCTACGGTTACCTTCTGCGTCTACATAGATTGAAGAGTAGGTTGCATTGATGACGTCATCCCGGTATACATTAGTGATTAGGGGATTGGTGTCAGTAGGGAAGCTAATAAGGAAGTATCTGAAGGAACTCATGGGTATAGTATCGTAGTCTAACCTTTACCTCTTCTGGAGATGTGATACTAGAGAAAGTGTCTCCTATGGTTAATGGAGTAGGCTAGACTAGATACGAGTCATAACTCTTCCACTAGACGTCCACAAAACGGTACTACAGACTCAGTACTAACTCGACTACTAGAGGTACAGCTTGACGTCTCTATATAGGTTCACTTACCTATATGATAGTAGACTCTAGTCTTAGGTTTGCTGTACGGTCACAGCTCACTTCCTTGCTGACTTAGCCTTACTAGTCGGATTAAAGTCTATTACTAGTTGACCTCTGGAGATTGTCGCCACGACCTTCTTGATTTCTCCCACGCTATCCAGATGAAGCAGGCCTATCGAAGGAGAGGTCCTTATTATCTTGTGGGTAGTAAGGTCGGTGTAGAGGGTGTGTATACGTCTGTCAATAGGTGGGTCCGTGAACTTTGGACGGATCACGCGATGGTCGAGAGAGACTCTACTGATCTTGTCCTTGTACTGGTCTATCGTACCCCTGTCCTGGTATGTTAGACTGCTATTAGTTTTGACCTCTATGTTGGGGTGGTGAAAGTCCTCTATCTTCGTGAAGAGGAAGTCTAGCAATGATGGATCCACCACTAGGGTACCGACACGAAGGACAAAATCATTAGCCTTCTTGTATGCCTCTATAGTATCCTTGAATTCCAGTCTGTTGGAATAAAGCTCTAGTCTACCTATCCTGTCAGGATTGAAGGTGTTAACGACTTTGTACACCCAGCTTAGGTTACACCTGAGCACGTCTATGTCCACGTCTACATAGGTATCGGAAGCTTCCACATCGTGGTCTATTCTCAGACCGAGGAAAAGGTTAGACAAGCGTTCACAGCTAGCTATGGTGGGGAGGTCCGACGCCACTAGCTTTGACAGACTAATGTCACGGATAGACGGAAGTACTATTCCATTTAACCAGCCATCGATTGATAAACACATGGAGTAAGGGTCAGTGAAGTATCCACTCGACACTAGCTTGTGAAAGTCGTCATGCTCCTTCTCAGTATGGTAGTTGTAGACTGCAATGGTTTCAGAGGTGGGGACTAGCTGAGTTTGGAGAGTGTAGGGTTGAGCCTCTATACCAAACCCCTCTGGATCGTCCGACTTGACCTCTATAAGGTAGTAAGTGCGACACCTACGTCTATCGTCGGAAGCCACACAGAGGAGTGTATTTAGCAGTTGAGGTCCTAGCTCGTCGCTTAATACATCAGTGAGACCCTGCTCGTCTACGTAGACTGAGGAGTAAAGAGGAGCGCTGACCTTGTCTCGTACGGTGGTCGTAATCAAGGGCTCTCCTGGAGTGGTGGTACTGATGAGGAAGTATTCTGGGTGAATCATGGCTATAGTATTACAGAGTGATCCTTCTATCCTCCAGAGATGTGAAGCACTGCTAAACTTAGTATATGATAGAGTCCGGGAAATAGTACGGGTAAAGGGTAGACTAAGAGCTACACGACTCTATCCTCGTTCCTATATAGGTTCACTTACCTATATGTTAGTTAGGCCTGACGACTTACCTTACCATTGACTTGGCTGACTTAGCGTTGACGTACGGATCAAAGTCTATAGTCACTCGACCCCTAGGGTGTAGACAGACTACCTTTTTAAGGCTACCCTTCGTCTGGACGTGTCTACCCTTCAAACAGTAGACTTCTGCCTCTTTATCCTCGTCTCCACTCCCTTCAGTAGTAGGTGCCTTTACTACACTCTTGAACTCGTGAAGCTTGTTGAAGGTAAGCTCCAGGAAGCTTACTTTATCGCGCAGCTCTATCTCCGGTTCGAATTGGTTTAAGCGGTCGTCACGAGTAGTAACACAGTTGTACTTACCCTCGTAAAAGTCTATGTAGTTCGAGTAAGCTTTCATGCCGAACTGAGAAACGTTGGCTGTAGTTATCTCGAGGTGAGGATGTTCTATCAGGTCCATAGACCTATCTCTTGAGTGTATGTAGTATAGCAAGGAGTCTCTCATAGCTAACACAGGTACACCCATGAGAATAGGATAAAGGACATTGAAAGCCCGAGGACAGGATTCTGTAAGGCCAGCTGACAGTTCTACTCGCCTTATCTTACCAAAGTCCAAGATGCCACATAGGTCAGCGAATACTTCCAATGAACAGCGTAGAGTATCTATTTCTACGCTTACCTTCGCGTCAATAGGGAGACGTCCAAAGATAGATGCGATTTCTAGACACTCTATCCTTTCACAAGCTGCTATAGTACGAAGGTCGTCGTTGTACAGATATACTATTTCAAGACGATGAAGGGAAGGTACCTCTATACCGTGCATACAGCCCTTACTACTGTTGTTCCAGGCGTATAGGCTGGGATAGTACCCGCTTACTAATCGCTCGTTAACCTCTACGCAGTCTTCTCTGTCTACGTTAGCCCACACATCGATATATGAGATGTCCTTCTCGTTCGAAAGCCTAGAGCCGTCTACCCTGAGTCTAGAGTCGAGACCTTTCTGTTTACTAGGTCCCATCTCAATGAGGTAGAAGGTACGAGGATAATCCTCTAGTCCTTCAGCTTGAACTAGAAGCTCTTCGAGGAGCTGAGGTGCTAGGTCGTTAACCTTCACAGTCTGGTTCCCTTGTTCGTCTATGTAAACAGAGGTATAGGGAGGGTCAATAGTTCCGTCTTCAGTAGAGAAAGTAATGAGAGGGTCTGACTCTCCTGGGAAGCTAGTAAGTAAGTAGTTAAGATACACCATAGTTGTAGTACTACAAAGTGATCCTCCTATCCTTCAGTGATGTGAGGTACTACTGAACTTAGTATATAGTATATAAGTTAGCTAACTTATATGGAGGAGGCAGTGAGCGCCTTGAGCATCGCAAGCTTTGATAGTCAATCGACTTCTTGGAGGTCGTCTACCGGATCTCTTTGCTTGATATCCATGACTAAGTAGAAGACTCCTGTAGCATTAATGTTAGGGGAGCCAGCTGTGAACCTACACTTGATCTTTCTGAGCTTGAAGTAGCCAGATACTGTTCCTAAGGACCTTACAGAGTACTCCTTGTCCGCTCTTAGTATGTACGTATGCTTGAAGTTCTCCTTGCCATCTAGATAGAAGTGAGTAGCTCCAGTCCCAGTGTAGGGAGCCATTTCTTGACCAGACTCTGGTGAGTAGATTACCTTCTTGTGGAGTCCGGTAGCTATGTAGCCTTTAGTAGTAGGATCTATGACTAGCTCGTCTGGCCTGAAGTGATAGTGGTGCTCGTCCGCGAACTTCTTCGTAGTACGTACTATAGGCACTTGGTTCAGGAGGTCTACTAGCTCTTCCTTGGTGTAGTCGCTAGGCTTACACCAGTACTTGTTAGGTTCAGGGTCTAGCACGTGAACCTTCTCTATCTTGGTGACGTCGAAGTAGTGTAGTAGGTCCACTAAGTGAATAGAGGTACACTTAAGTATGGAGAGACTTAAGTCCTTACACTTGTACCCGTCTATCGCTTTAGTCGGACGCTTAAAGGTACGCACCTCCAAGCTCTTAAGGTTCACTAAGCTGCTTATTGTTCCTAGCAAGTCTCCATCGAGTAGATCGAAGCTCAGGTGAGTGAGGTTCTTTAGCTTAGATAGGGCGTCTGGACGTGTATGGAATAGAGGGTGAATCAAGCCAGGTCCAAACTCTAGCTCCCTCAAGTAGTGATAATCATGAGTACGGAGTCTCTCTAGCTCGTTCTCGATACAAGAAGGGTAGCGTTGGTTAGTTATTTGGACTCGCTTTACTAGACTGCGGTTCTGTACGCGTCCAGCGTCTATGTCTGTCACGGAGAGTAGGAGAGAAGGGAGGCTAGAGCCATTGATCTCTACTACGTACATGGTGAAGCCTTCTTCGACGAACTCGTCTAGGAAGGGAACCATCTCATCGATTACCTTGCGTAGGTGATTACTGTGGAGACCTGAAGTTTCCACGGACTTAGTGGAACGTGAGTAAGAGAACCACCTACAGAACAAGGCTATTCCATTAGCCTTTAGGCTGATAGATGGGACTAGGGAGTCTGAAAGCTGAATACAGTAGAAGCTAGGTACGTCTGACATTAGGGTACGGGTAGTACTTTAGGTGCTCTTTCATATCTAGTCAGAGTGTATAGTCTTGTATAGTCTTGTATCGGCCTCGTCTGGACCAGTAGTGATTAGACAGTAAAGGTGTAAGCATATAAGTTAGCTAACTTATATTGTGGAGTTGTTTAGGGTCTCTAGTCTATTCTGAAGTCTACCACTAAGTCGTACTCCTCTGCTCCGTACTCCTCGCGGTGTTTAGAGACGCACTTGTACCTTAGCTCTTTGAGGTGAGGGTGACATACGACGCCTTGTGGAGTACTTGTGTCACCGGTAGGTCTTATCTCTATATGAGTGACGCTACTCTCGTGTAGAGGATCTAGAGTAGTAGGTAGAGGAAGCTTGTGTATTACTCCTTCGTAACTGAAGTTTATCCCGCGTGAAGTAGGGCTGGTGCAGACGGTCCTAGTCTTCCAAGACTCTGTAACGCCTAGGTAGGTACTCAAGAATTTGGGAGACGCTCTCACTACCGTCACCTTGTCTAGGAGCTCGCGTAGTCTTTCCTTATCCATGAACGAGTGAGTACACCAGTATAGTTCAGGGTTAGGGTCTGTTATGTGAACTTCTGACACCTTAACAGGGTCTAGTACTCTAAGTAAGTCTAGGACGTGGATAGAAGCGCACTTAAGTACGTCTACGAAGAGCTCCTTACAGTCTACATGGTTAAGGGGATCGTATTGGAAAGTACGTACCTCCAAGACCTTAAGCTGACACAAGCTTTGTAAGAGAGCTAGGTCTCTAGCGTTGATCATGTCGAAGCTGAGGTTGACTAGGTTCTGTCGCTTAGAGAGGTACTTACAGAGAGTAGGTAGTAGCTCGTACTGGAATTCTCTGGTTACTCTTAGAGAGTCGAAGCTACTGAAGCCGTCGTCTGCGGTCCTATCTAGCTTATCTATCAAGGAGGCTATGTTCGGCTGTGCAGCCACTATTATCTCCTTCACGAGCGCTCTGTTTCGGATGGAGCCAAGGAACTTGTCCCTTACGCTGATAGGTAAAGGAGGTAGGTTAGAGCGACTCACTTCGACTACGTAGAAGGTATAGTCTTCGGGGAAGGTATTGACTTCAGCAAGTAGCTTCTCCATTATCTCAGGAAGCTGTTTACTCTTAAGGACGGACTCGAAGGTCTCTCCTGTGGTGAGGGAGTGAGCGATCCACTTACAGCAGAACTTGTTCCCCTGAGCTTCAAGGTAGAAGTTAGGGAGAGCGGCTCCTTTAATGAGTATAGAGAAGAAGGTAGGCTTGTCTGACATCGGGGTGTAGGTCATAGTGCAGTAGCTACCCGTCTTTACCTCGGTAGGTGTAGCGTTCTGATATAGGTCCATCTTACCTATATCTGGAGTCAGTCTAGTAAAGTCTATACCAGGTCTATCCTTAGGTCGTACCTGCGCGTGACGTAAGGTGCGGTACCCTCTACCTTGTACTCGTAGTTCAGCTGCTTGAGGCTCTTGTGGTCCTCTCGGAACGTGTCCACGTAGAATCCAGGGCTGTGGAGACCCACCTCTACCTCGTCCCAGAAGTGAGTAGTCTTACTGCACCTTTCGGACTCGTCCTCGTAGTGCATACCGGACCATACCTCGGTACACTCTATGTCTAGCTCTTTAGTGTGTTCGTCTGTGACTATACCGTAGCAGTGGTCTCCATATATCCTCTTTAGCGTATTGTAAGGTAGGATCTGATGGGCGACTGGCTCTAGTACCTTTAATAGGCGATCGTCCAGCTCCACTAGCTCGTCGTCTGACTTCACTAGTAGCCTGTCTATCTTTACGTTAGAGATGAACCAGGCGAGCTCCTTTACTGCACCAAGAGAGTCTATTACTAGCTCCTGTATTCTCATACCGTAGAAGGAACGGCTCAGTTCAGTACGTTCCCCGTCTAGGCCTTTTATCATGAGCTCGTCCATTCCGTCAGGCATGTATATCCAAGCTCCTATGTCTACCTCTACTCTCTTCACGGTTTCAGACTGGGCTAGGAGCTGTACCTGTAGTATTCCGAACACGCTAAACCTGAAGTGGGTAAAGCCAGAGTAGCCTGACTCCAGGATGCGAGTGATGTGGTGAGGAGAGAGCTCAGTCTGTGTGAAGTGGTAAAGAGAGGGGTAGAGGTGGTAGGATAGTCCCCTGAGGAAGAAGTCTAACTGATCTATCTTGGTCTTTTTGTCCAGTACTACTCCTGCTATGTGCTCTAGACTTCCGCTGTACCTGCAGATGTCCCCTATTGAGAGCTCCACGTTAGGGTCTATGTCCATGAACTTAAGCTCTACGATGCAGACCTGGTACCCCTTCAAGCCAGGAGATCCTAGCTCTCTGGTAGTGATAGAGTCTAAGACGTCTAAGTAGGATTCTGTAGGTATGCCGTGGAGGTCGTACCACCTATCGTTGACGAGAGACTTAGCAGTACAACGTGAGTTCTGCTTGATGTTGATGAACCGACACGGTATCTCTAAGTCCTTTATCCAGAGTTTAGGTCTCGCAATGTAGTGTTCAGGTAAGAAGACGTATAGTAGATGGCTAACTACGGACATGGGAGTCTTTACTAGGTAAGCCTGCGTAAATAGTGAAGGAGTGCGGATATAGATTGGCTAATCTATATAAGAGAGGGGCTTTAGTCAGACCTTAATTCCACGGTAAGAAGGCCTCTTCCATCTTCCACGAACTGCTCTATCTCCACCCCATTGAGTCTCACATTGAGGGCTTCCTTGTTGCAGAGGATGTATTCCTTACCCATTACTGCAGCGTGTCTACTGAAGTGGAGTGTACTGCCTGTCAAGCCAAGCTCCCTAGACTCTACTTCTGTGCCCATGTTTAGGAGCTGGTCGAGGGTGTCAGTATCGATGGGGTGTATGCCGTTGTGAATTATCTTCTTGAACTTAGTATCAGAGATAGGGTAGTAGAATAGCTCGGTCCTCTGCTCAGGATCGTCCGGTTTAGTATGGGAGAAGAGGTAGGACTCGTGCTTAGTGAGCATGTTAAAGACTCCACTAGAGACAGTCACGTTCTTACCACGCTTAGTGAGACCTATGATGTAGGCTCTTAGCTCTTGTGACTCTAGTAAGCTTTCTGGAGTGCAGTTGGATCCAGTATCTGAGTAAAGCACCTTGAAGTCCCTGAGGTAGTCCTCGTTTACGTGAGCCATTATGTCGACTAGGTACTCTAGGTCAGCCTCTACGTGTCTTACGTTAAGGTAAGGGTGGTCTGAACGTGCTGGTACATAGAGCCCCTTACTTCCTACTACTGTACTAGGTATGTCAGAGTAGTAGGACTGGCTAGACCTGATCGCTAGACGCTTAGGTCTCATAGAGTTAATGAGTCCTATAGCTTTGTGATAGAGTATGCTGAGGTCTAGAAGGTCTAGCTCAGAGTACTGTTGGAACGCTTCCAATACAGAGAGATAGAGAGCCTTGGGGTCTTCACAGTGGGACGGGTGACCTTTCAATGTAAGCTCTCTAAGGTGAGAGAAACGTCCACTCCTAGCTAGTTCACAGACTTCAATCATGGAGTCCCTGTCTAAGTCGAGGGTCAAGTAACGTATCTTGCTTACTCCTGCGAGCTCGAAACGACCTTCGTTAATGTCGCTTGAAGTGCAGGAGCAAACGTCTAGGGTAGGTATAGTCCAAGACGCAAGGTACATAGTGACTTTAGGATCCAGGGTACTCAAGAACTCTACTGCTGTCCTCTCGACAAAGGTACTGGGACGCATTGTAGAGTGGCCCTTCATCCCTCCATCAGAAAGAGGTGCGAGGTTCACGTGAACGCTTTGTCCGTTCATCTCGAGTGAGACGTGAGGAGTAAGTCCAGTCTTGACTGGGATAAGGATTGAATTAGAAAGGTAGGAGCTAGACATAGTAAGGAGTCAATAGGCATAGTGACAGAGGAGAGTGCCTATAGTCGCGCGAGTGCAAGTACTCTACCTTTCGACCCCATACTATCTTCTTCCACACCGTTGAGTCTAGCAGTACAGCTTCACGGGAGGTACTCTAGAAAGTCAGTTCACTTTAACTCAGTGAAGTGCTCAGTACGTTAGAGCGGTAGAGTTCGGTACTTGAAGCTCAATCTCCGGCCTCCGTCTCCCACAATCCATGTCCGTTTCGAGAAGACGCACCGCAGCCGCTCCATACCCAGCCATAGTAGCTCTCTTAGTCCCTAACTCTGTCTCTCCTGTATTTGAAGTAGGAGGGAACCGAGTAAACGAGATCGTAGAAGCTAAGTGGGTAGTAGACGCTAACGACCTAGACTCTATTAAGTCTGAATGCACTCTATTTAGGGAAGCTTACAGACTCTTTACTAGCATTGAACGGGGCTACAACTTCAGTGGACACAAGATTCACTTCCTAGACCTGACCGACTACATGGATAGGGCTTCCCTAGTCTTGAGTAAACCTTGTAGCTCTCCTGCTTTAGCTAGGGAAGTGAGGGTCGTGTTACTCCCTTTCCCAAAAGCCCCAGACGCTGTCTATAAGGCTATGACCTTTGACATAGAGAATGGAGCTTACCCTCAACTGACTAAGGTCTACATGAACCGAGCTTCAGCTGGTCTATGGGGAGAATTTATGACGTGCTGTAAGGACCTCAGGGCTCCCCGGGTCACTCACTTCTACTTCGAAGAGTTCATGGACGAGTGTATACCTATGCTTCAGGCAGCTAAGCACATAGAAGTACTAAGTATACTCGACAGCGACAGTAACCCTAGACTCAAGGCTATAGAGAAGAAGCTCAAGGTCTTCAAGCTAATCACTTACTCCAAGCATCTAGACAATCTAGTCAACGTAATAGACTTCGATAGTATAGAGATACTAGACATCAGAGACCTTTGGTACATGAAGCTTCACAGTGAGGTACTTTTACTCGCGGACACTAGCTGCAGTCTCAAGATAAACGAGACTTCCTACAATGAGCTATTGGAGTTAGGGTGGAAGTGTGACAACGTCGTGGATGTGTACGGTGCTGACGGGATCATGCCAGGTAAGCTCAATGTGTGTAGAGACAACTTCATGGACATCTTCTACCACACCACATACATTCCTCTTCCGTGCCAGGCTACTACCGCTAAGTACTCTCCCAACCTCCAACTCATAAACCCCGACACCATAGGGTCTCCTCTCTCTATCGCGACAGACTGTCTTGAAGACCTGAAGTACGTACACGTTACTGTACCTATCTTCGAGGGAGAGTCTGTACACGCAGTCTCTAAGCTGAAGATAACCATGCAACAAGAAGAGTGAGACAAACCATACTCCCATCTACCATATAGGTTAGCCAACCTATATACGTGAGCTAACTGTACTCGGACTGATAGTCGTTTCCAGTGCACTAGTCAAACGCTCATGCTCGCGATCAAAGAGTTTAAAGCTAAGCTACCTGTAATAGTGATGGTACAATCTCACAAGTCTCCTCGGTTCACCGTTAAGTGCCCTGGAGGAGGTGAGCTAAGCGTGGAGCCTGACGGTATAGTTGAATGGGCTAAGATCGAAGCTACTTATGAAAAGCTGAAGGCTGAAGGCTTCGCACTTCCTCGGCGTCTCGAAGACTCTATTACACTGAAGGAACCAGACTACACCGTTTACGTAGTAGACTTAGACCGCCACATTCAAGACTACTGGAAGATAGCTTACGCAGACCAGATAGATGACTCTAACAAGGACTCGATCTCTGCAGTCGTGGCTCCTATGTTCAGTGGTGAATTGGACTCTTTCGTCTCGTACGACCTCGGACGTCCTATACGAGACGTACCTAACCTCACTACTCTTTACTACAGGAGTATAAATGGTCCAGCTCAGGGCGTAGTCGGTACTAGTAACCAGTTCACCTCAATGAGGAAGTCAACTAGTAATAGACGTATGGGACACCTTCCTACGTCTATTAGTAGGTTCGACATTAGGTACCTAGACCGAGACATCCTCACCTACCTACACCGAGTAGAGACCGTGGATGTCTTGAGGATCGAGCTTGGAATCTGTAGTAGTATGGAAGGTGAATCTGGATGGAAGCGTCTCAAGGTAAGAAAGCTAGTCGTACATGGCGAGACCATAAGGCACTTGGAAGACTTGGTGGACTTTAGCAGCGTAGAGGTCCTTCACCTACTCAGCTGTTACGGATTTAGTGAGGAGGAATTTAGACTCGTAAAGGACATACCGGAAGTCAGGGTGCCAGGGAACATGTACGACACGATGAGGGACGCGGGCATGGACCACAACGTCTCTACTGTCTTCGTACAACAATATACTCCAGAAGACATAGCTCCAGGAATAAAGGTAGTAGTAGAGACTCCCTTCATGGGAAACCAGGCCCAGCACAGGTTTGAAGCGGCTGGTACCTCAAGAATCCAGTACTTCAACTACGTCGCTGGTCTAAACCGGACCATAGAGACTAGAGAGGTCTTTCCAGTTACACTAATCGTCCACGAGAACCTCACTAGTCTAGTCTCCATGGGGTGTAAACTTTACGCAAAAACTGCAGAGGGTGAACCGCCTAGTACAGTCAAGCTCAAGGTCTATCCAGACGGAGACGCTAAACCTAAGCCTAAGTCAGCCAGGAAGTAAAGTCTCGACTCTCTTCAACTACCTCCCATATAGGTAAGTACACCTATATGCCGTATTCAGGCTTCATACTAGAGACTCCCGAAGCTACTACCCTTGCTAGCTCGTCTTATGTCAACCGAAAGACTCGTAACTGTATGCTTACCAGCTTCCTCTACTCCTCGCTTCACTATCAAGTGCTCAGGGAACAAGGAGACCACCATTGAAGACTTCATCTTTGTTCCCTATGATCAGACTACGTACTGGAAGGAGGGGTCAGGAATAGGTCACTTCCTAGCAGAAGAATCGGAGTACATAGTGTACACTATAGACATCTCTCCCTACCTACAGGACCACTGGAAGGTAGTATACGTCGACCGGCTCCCAGAGACTGACCCTAGCTCTATCTCAGCGCTAATCTCTCCTGACTTCGCTGGTCGAAGACTAATTAACTGCAGAGGAGACTCCGATCCCTTCTTCACTAAGAGAATGAAGACCGAGGACTATCCGAACCTCAACACTCTCTATTATCATAGAGAGGACGAATGTGTACCGTCGCTCAAACCACACCTATTCACCAACAGTACCTCTCTCGGAATTACTAGGTTCAAGTTCGATAGACTATGTGAATACCATCTTAACTATCTTTCTGAAGTCGAGAGAATAGATAGCATCCAGTTTTCTCTGCCTGTCTCTATACAGTGTGAAGGTATTCATCCTCTCAGAGTCAAGACTAGAAAACTGACGGTACGGTCAGCTTACGTTAAGGAGGTAGCTAAGATCATAGACTTCAGTACCCTAGAAACTCTTGTGATAGGAGACCCTGGGAGTTTAGACGACCGGTCTATCGACTTGATTAAGGACGTGCCAGATCTCCGAGTCTACTATTCCACCTACGAGAAGTTAGCAGAGATGGGGAAGGAAGGAAACGTCTCCACAGTATTCGCTTCCACTTTCGCCCTAAGTCACGGAGACATAGGAGACAAGACTGTGGTCTCGCGAGCCTACTTCAGGTCTAGAGAACAACACATCAGGTCTTTGGCTAATACTACAGGTATAGAACGTATAGACCACATAAAGTACTCGATGGATCATATCAATAAGCGGCTGAAAGGTGAGCATCATCCTTCCGTCGAACTTTGGGGGATAGACTCCGAGAGACTAAAGACCATAAGCTGTGAGTTTCCCACTCCGTGTACAGACGTGGAAGGAGTAAGCTCTATAGTCAAGTTCAAGGTCTACGTGAAGGGAGACTGCAAGCCAGGACCTAAGTCAGCTAGGAAGTGAAGAGACTAGACGTCCAGTTAAACCAACTATGATATAGGTACGCATGACCTATATACGAAGTAGACACCCATTTAAGGTAGAACTTGGTGGATGAAAGGAGAGCTAGATCAAATGGCGGCTTTAGTCTCCACAGTAGACTGCTCCAGTGGAAAGATCTAGTAGTAAGGTCTAGTTGAACTGTACAGGAGACTAGTGGAAAGGTGGTGTATCCTCCTGCACTCCCTAGACTATTGAGGGATAGCCTAGTGCACTATGATACCAAGTCTAGTTATTATGAGTTCTAATACTTCCCTCCCTACTACTGTCTTCTTTGTTCCTGATGATGCTGTTCTTTCCCTCCCTCCTAGAGATGTGGATACTGATAGAACTAGTACTCCTCTTCCTGTGCACAGTAAACGAGATTGGGCGACCAATAACTTCTCTACTCTCCCTCTTATGGAGGCAGCTAGTAGAAACCTTTACAATACTGTGATCTCTACTCCTGGAACTAAGGAGGTAGCTGTAGTAAGTTCTAGTGACTGGACTACTAGATCTACCTTTACTATTACTATAGATAGAGAAGGTGAGCTCTTACTTCCTACTACTAGGGATGACTATTCCTGTGATGTACTTAGAGTTGACCTTAACATGCTTGATGACAACCAGTTCATCCACGTTGTCCACCTCTTCCGTGGTGAAGAGCTCTACTATAGAAGCTTACACATTGAAAATGGACCTCACTGCGTGGCCAGAACTGCACTCTTGATTATGGCTCTTCACTCCTATGTAGAGTCTATCACCTTGGACTACTTCAACGAAGAAGTCCACCTCGCGTTAGCAGAGTGTGAATGGTTTGATACCTTGTGTATAGGGTATGTGGATGGAGTACAAGAGAGCTTTCCTCTTACTGCTGTCACTGACCTTACTATACCTTATGTAGACATGGGTAGTCTTGCTAAAATAGCTCCTAATGCTATCCATGTGGTCTTCACAGACTGTGATCTCATTGACACACACCCTCTCCCAGAAGACCGTGTAGTGGACCACTTTAGGGACTTAGAGTGCATTACTCTAGGACCTAATGGGTTCCTTGCTGCTCACAACAGCGGCTACACTATGACAGGAATAAAGCGTGTAGTGGTACCAGCTGGCTTTGAAGGGGATGAAGAGATCTTATTCCTCCTTAGACACACTAGGTCCACTGTGGTGACACATGGAGTAGCTTACTATGCTGATGAGGTGGTACTTGGTAAAGACCACATAGCTTCCTATGAAGGAGTAGACTATGTCTCTGTGACTGACCTCCTACCTTCTAGGGTGAGTAGAGTGGTGCTAGAGCGTGTCATACGCAAGGGTGTAGTGGCTACACTAGAGGTAGAAGTGACCTATCCAAAGGCTGACTAAGCCAACACAACTATATGAATCAGCTGATTCATATTGACTCCCCTACTTTAGGAGACTAGAGTGAGGTGCCCTCAGTTCAGTTACTAGAAGGAGTAGCGTACTCACCTCCTATCATCATGCAGTCCTTCCCGAACTCGTGACAGTCTCCATACTGATCCTTATAGATTGCTACGCTACTATTCTTCATGTGGTCGAACTCGTAGACTAATCCTGTACTAGAAGAGGTGCAGACCTGAGGGTACTCTATGTGAACTAGAGGGTGTTCGTTTATACAGTTACAGCCTTTCTTGGTTTGCTTCTTGTAGTATAGCTTGTTATCCTTTACTATAGTCACCTCACTATCCGAGTACCCCAGTATTCTAGCCTCCTCTAAAGTCTGAATGTAGTCGTTCCTCCCACACCCTCTGATTGACCTAGGACAGTAGTAGAAGATAGAGCTCCTAGTACTATAAAGCATCATTACTATGGCTAGAGTGAGGACTATACCTACTATGATCCCTATTATTACGCAGGTAAGTTTGTCTTGACTGCTCATCCCGTCTATTACCGTTACGTCTGACATGATAGACTACTTTTGATGTGGGAAGTACTCCCCAATAAACCTACTATCGAAGGTCTGAAGTCATTCCGCACTTAGCCAAGTTAGGGGAGGTCGCTACCGCACTATAAGTATGTCTAGTAGTAACGTAGTTGAAATATTCTTCCCTAGAGGAACAGAAGCACAAGTCAGTATAGAAACCTTGAAAGGTTCCAAGGTATTCGATGGTAGAGACGAAAGAGGTCGCACTAACCACCTCTGTATACCTCTTAATCTCAGAGACGAAGAAACCTTCTCTAGGACAGGTAGCCTCGCTGATGTAGCTTTTAACAGGTCTGTACGAAGGACCTCAGTGCTCACCTTAGATAACTGTTCTAGGTATTTTAACTTCCACAACCTCACTGCAGCTGACTATAGGAGCTTAAAGACTATACTTCACAACGCCGTAGAGAGTGAGGAAGATAAAGTAAACCTTCCCAGGTACTACCACACTTCTGTTCTATTCGGTAGTGTTGACCTTTGTAGCGGAAACTTCACCGCAGGTCTCATAGACCAGCTATCTGAACGTTCTGAAGAAGGAACTATCTTTAACCACCTAAGGATAGAGCGCTTCGGAAGGTTCTGTGTACCGAAGCAACCGATAAAGTGCCGTACTCTTACACTAGAGGCATACTATTCTCACCCACACAAGCTAGTAGACTTTAGCTGTCTCGACCTCTTCAAGCTGAACATACAGGAAGGAGACGAGCTAAGTCAAGACGACTTAGTGGAGCTCGTAGAAAACATAGTAAACCACAAGGTTGAGGTGATCCTAGACATAGGAGACGCAGTCAGGTTCTTGGATGCGGGACTGCCTCTTCACCTGATACAGGAAGTAACCTTGAACTACGTCCTTCCTGAACACGTAGCTAGCATAAAAGAGCTTAAGTCTCAGGGCGTGGTCTTCTCTCTCGATAAGGATCATTGGGCTTCTGTGGTTGAAAATGGACCAGACTTAATGTCTTCTATACCTGACGGTATCGACATCTCTCCCTACGTCTCGATAGTCAGGGTTAAGTCTTACTGGTATGGACCAGACAGACCTTGGCACGCTTTTCTCGACCTTAACAAGATGGGAGCGACTAAGCTCAGGATAGAAATAGAGAGAGTATCGCTCCAGAACTACCACAAGTCGACCTTCAGTATGGCTATAGACTTGAGACCGGTTAGGGGTAGACTGACTAAGGGAGTCAAAGCTACAAGGTAAGACAGGAGACCTATAGTATATTACGTATGAATCAGAGGGATTCATACACAGTCGTCACACAGCTGGCACCCGTCCACTAACGGATAGTACCTGTCAATCCCTAGTTTAGCCACTGGAATAATACCCTGACATGACGAGGAAGTGACTACAGCTTCGCACTCTTGGTCGTCTTCGCAGATAGACTGAAGAGGAGTCTGTGTAGGTCCCACTACATAGGTAGAGCCGTTTACTTCCATGTACCACAGCTCCGTAAGCTGACCATAGACTCTACAAGGGGTACCTACTGTGACTAGGTCTGGGAGAGAAGAAAGGGCTACACTAGAGCACTGAGGCTTGTCTCCCTGTCTCAGACTAGAGGTCAAGACTAAAACTAGAGCCACTACCAATACGACTATACAAATTATGGCTACTACAAGAGAAGGTTCCATGCTCTTGTTCTTTTCAATATGTGTGAGTCTACACATATACTGTACAGGGTTGGCTTGGTGGGTTTAGCTAGTAGGTTTCTTAGGCCTGGAGTCCTCAAAGGCAGTGTAAGCTTTCATTAGACTTTCTATGTCGGTCACGTAGGTACGACTATCGTTGAATAGGGTACCTGTCTCTTTGCCTTTCAAGAAGAGAGAGTGGTAGTGAAGGATAGAAAACTTTATGAAAGACCTGAACGATCCAACGATCCATTCTATCTCTTCTCCTACAAAGATGTCGTGGTCAAGGAGTAAGCGTACTACATCAGTAAGCTCTTCAGAGGGAGAGAAGTGGTCAAGCTTCTCTACAGCCTCATCGTCCTCTATTTCAAAGGTATCTATCCACTTCTCTAGAGTCTTACCTCTAAGTGTCTCGATTAGCTGGCACCCCTTAGACTTCTCTATGGTCTGTGAAGCCCTGTTTATCTTAGAGACTATGTAGTCTCTTCTTTCCTGCTCTACGTCAGACATCTGCTTGATCTTGTCTAGCTTAGAGCGGACAAACTCAGATAACCATTCACAGTTACCTCTGAACTTACCAGAGTGTACGGTATCCATTTTTTAATCGTGGGACTCCAACATTAAAATGTCTTTCAGAGATTACGATTTTGGTCCAGAGGACAGTGTAGAAGATCTGATAAGGTCTGCTCGTGACAAGCATGGGGTGACACTAGGTGTAGAGATTTCCTTGAACAGGCCTCGTCCATTCTCCTTGTTTGAAGACGCGGAAATAGACAGAATTGAGGACCTTTCCGAGATACAGATAGATCGGATAGAAGAAAGCTTCGGTATTTGCCACGACCAGGTCAGCAGCGAGAAGGAATGGTCTATAGCTCTCGTGAAGCCTAGAGAGGTACTCATAGAGAGGTCTTACACCTGTAACGCTCCATCAGACGGTATATACGTCTATGAAGGAAGGATTTACTGCTTTAACTTCCTAGTGGACTCTCTCTGCGACAACGTCATCAACATACTCAGTGCGAGGGACGGATTACTCTTTCGACACTCCGAGTACACCTCTGCGATTTTTACCGTGGCTAAACTAATGCAGAAGAATCCTAAGTGGATACTAGAGGCCTCCTCTTACCCTAGACCAGTAGACTTGACGAGACAAGACTTGAGTGTCGAGGGTGGGATTTTGGGCTGGCAGCTTACTCAAAAGTTTGACGGGGTCAGGTGTAGACTCTTCATAAACGAGACAGGGATGTGGGAGCTGGGACGTCACGTCAGACTTATCTCCAGAGAGTTCTATAACACTAAAGGGAACGAAGCCCTCTTTGATTCAGAGGTAGTGAACGGAGTCTTTCATCTGTTCGACATCTATGCCTTGAAGGGTAGGTCCTGTGTTAAACTGCCTTACCCTAAGAGGTACGAGTATAGACAAGGGTACGTATCGGGGTATGGAGAGAGGCTAAGTAAGCTGGGTGTATACATTACTTCTAAGAAATCTGTCACCCTGCCTTCCAAGGTAGACTCCGAAGAGACTGTGTATGAAGTCATGAGCAGGGTGCTCTCTACTTTTCCACCTGACTTCTTGACGACTTGGTCTGGAGACTCAGACCTCTCCGAGAGTGAGAGTGAAGACTCAGAGGAAGTAGAAGAGAGCACAGTACCTATAGACCGACTGATGGATATAGAAATAGATGGTCTCATACTTACCCCGTCTACTGGAGGAGCTTACTCCAGGACTCTCAAGTGGAAACCTAAACGCTACATGACTGTAGACTTGGTCTATCGAGACTACGACGGAGCTCCTCTATGGCACCAAGGTAGCGGTGGACTCCTAGAGCCCAGCGAAGACGTCACCCTCCAATCCTCAGTAAGGTATGCACCGGAAGGTAAGACTATGGCACAAAGAGGACAGGTCTCCGAGTGGCTCATCACGGAGTATGGACTCCGCTACCTCAGAGACAGACCAGACCGTACCATGCCTAATGGAGCTAAGGTAGTAAAGAGTGTACTACGGGAAGCTAAGGTAGGTCCGACAGAGCGAGACATCAGAGGGCTCACCGACTACACCTCTAGGTTAAACGTCCGAGCTATGTCTAGGTCTATCATAGAGTCAGTCTCTAAGTCTCTGAACGCACCGCCTAGGATCCTAGACATCGGAATAGGTAGAGGAGCCGACCTATCCCTCTATAAGAAGCTTAACGCGGAAAGGATAGTCGGACTGGAGCCTGACCCTACTAACTACTCAGAGTGTATAGAGAGGATCAAGACCTACGAGCTCGACAACATAGAAGTACTTAACCTAGCCGTAGAGCAGACTGACCTAATCTTGGAAGCACTCACCGTTCATGACTTCAACATGGTAGTCATGGACCTCAGCCTTAGCTTCTTCTACTCGTCTCCCGAGAAGTTAGACCTACTAGTCTCTCTAATCAACAAGCTCACAGAGGACAGTCCGTTTGTCAAGCTAGCGATCGTCACCATAGACGGAACTAAGCTGAAGAAGGCAGCGGGGAATGAAGACTCCGTGAGCTTTACTATGGGAAACAGGAAGGACGGAGACACCATAACCTACACTCTAGACGGGAACAGAGTGGTCATAGAGCAGGACTCCGACAACATCATGGGACAAACTCAGTCAGAGTGGATAGTAGACACTAGGACTCTCACCAACAAGCTAAGGAAGACTGGATGGAACGCAGGAACCAGTCCGAAGTATCCTCGCTATCTCCAGACTAAGGGAGCCCAAGCCCTTACAGACCTATACACTTCTTTGAGCCTTACCAGACGTGGGAAAGCGAAGGCTCCCTCTGTACCTGTAATGGACGCTCCGTCCTTTGATCACCGAGTAAGCGTACACAGGGTACAAGACGTAAGACGAGTATACATAGGAGCTAAGGGCACTCAGCCTGCAGGCTACGTCCTCTTTACTGGAGACCTAGACAGACTAACCTACGGCATAGAGCCTCACTACTGGAGCGAGCTAGTAGACCTCATCTTAGTGCGTGAAGTCTATGTGTACTGTAAGCTACGTAAGAAACCTAGGGGGTCTACCATCTATGTCTGTCCACTCTTCTGTCGTAAGTGCATTATGAGGGAGCTGGAAAGAGTAAGGGATCCCCTTAGTGTGGAGACCATCATAGTACGCTCAGACGAGACCTTCAAGGTAAAGGAGCACCAAGAGACCGTACTCATAGAGGACGCTTACTTCAAGAACGTGTCAGCTTTACTCTGTTTAGGCAGTCTCTACGCTCCTCGTCTAGACGCAGTCAGACTCACCCGTCTACACACTCTGAAGGTAGTAGACTTAGCTAACGACGTGGTCTCACTACTCGAAAGGTGCAAGGTAGAGGAGCTAGAGTACGTCTCTATGCGCACGTCTGTACGTCTCCCTAAACACGTAGCCGAGGTCTCTAGCCTTGTAGTACCTACGTCTCACATAGGCCACAACTCTTCCTTCTTCGACCTCGAAACAGTCAAAGAGCTCAGGATAATGAAGAGGGGTATAGAGAGCTACGGGTACACCTTCAGGAACGACCACATAGTCTCAGTAGAGGACTCTCTAGAGACCATAGCTGGGCGTGCAGTGAACCTTTACAAGGAGACTACCAACTTGAATAAGACTAACATAATAAGTTCAGTACCTTCCCACCTAGACAGACTCCGTAAGATCAGACTACCTAGCGTACAGGAGGTACAGGTCTACCTTCCTAAGCTCATCCCTTACCTTCCCAAGATGACTCCCAACCTCCAGTCTCTAGTCTTGAAGGACATGTACCCTAGAGACCTAGACGACTACATAAAGTACCTAAAGATGGTGGAGAGAGTAGCAGTAGACGATCGCAGTAGGGACGTGATCAGGTACCTACGAGACAAGGAGGTCAGAGTCTCAACGGTACCTTTCGAGTACGACAGCATTACCTATTCAGTCTCCGACTACCTCTAACCCACCTTTAACCTAACTGTGAACTATATGAATGAGCTCATTCATATCATGAGATCGGTCCAGTGTAGACCTTTCTATTCTGCTTTAGTCTGACCCATACTATACTCTCAGGTACAAACGAAATCATTCCCAGGACAGCTTGTCTGTAGCATTCTGACATGAGGATGCAGTCCGTCCTGTCGTCTCTCTTGTCGCTACTATCGTGTAGGTCTCCCACTACTTCGTCTGGGTCCTCTCCGTACATTATTATCAGGTGGTAACCTAGGTCCTCAGACCATGGCTTAAGCTTGGGACCCTTTACCCAGGCTGGTTTAGGTAAGAAGGAACCCTTAAACCTAGAGTCTACAGTAAGGAGACTGGGAGCTTCATCTCCATACTTACCCAGTAGGTACCCCAACATCATCCCTTCTAGGACTCTGGCTGGAGTATTGGCCTTTACCTGCTTCTCGATTACTATCCCATGGCACTTGACGATGTACTTCTCCAGGGAGTCTAGGAACTCAGCTAAGTTAGTCAGAGTGGCTAGGGTCATAGTTTTAAGGTCCTTTGCTTCTCGGAACCCTACTGTCGCACTCAGGATAGTCCTGACACGGTTACGCTTTACGTTGAACCTTTCCAGCCGGACTCCTGTATTCTCTGGACCTGGATCCATAGTCAACAGGTAGTTACGACCTTCTGTGGGTCCCTTGTGGTGGTAGGTATAGCTTCGAGGGATCTTTGGAGCCGTGGACTTAGCCCTCGGCATACCTCTTCTCTTTGTTAAATGTACTTTATATCACTGGGAGGAAGTACTAAAATGGATTCCTGTGTGGGGAACGAAGAGGGGTGTAAGAACGGGAAGAGGTGGGAGCAAGACCCCGACTGCCACCCTTACTGTCCTGGTACGGTAATGAAGAAGGGGTACGACAATACAGCCATGAGACTAATGGCCTCCATCATGATCATCTTCATTATTACAGCCATAGTAATCCTTTACGTAAGAAGAGACCTGTTCTTTCCTGGTCTCACCGCTGAGTCTGAATAGACGTCTTAAGTTGATATAGATTCTCTATCTATATCAGTCTGTGTTTACGCTTAGAGTAGTTCGGTAGCGGGTACGTATAGATGCTTTGAAGGTTTAGGCTTCATTCGTCTATGATTCTTCCGCATTGCTTCTAGCCTTTCCTGCTTGGAGACTGGTTCGTCCTGTATCTTGACTAGTCCATAGCTAGTGAGTACTTTCTTGACGACCGGAACGCTTTCTGACTTTACCTCTTCTTCCTCCTCATCGTCGTCCAGAAGGATAGGGGTGAAGCCTTCCCCTACCTCGTTACCATAGATCTCCAGCATAGCCGCTGTACAGCTAGTACCTCTCACGTTAGACTTAAGCACGGTCTTTCGAGGTCCGCGTCTACAGTCAAAGACTAGGCTCCCATCTTCGTCTATGTAGACTCTGGGATTCTCTGCTTCATGCTCCCTACCACACGCTTCGCACATAGAGGGGGCTAGACGCTTAAAGTTAATGTAGCCGTCCTTACAGTCTCTGTACTCAAATACGTCTCCATACCTAGCCTCTACCATTTCCACGTACTCCTGCACGTCTCCTTCTGGTATCTCTGGAGCCTCTCTAGTCCTTGTAAATTCCTCTGGAGCCACGCAGTCTAAGGCTATGCACTGGTCAGTGTAGGTGACCAGACTATCTAAGAGCGCTTCATAGGTGTCCTCTTCTCCTTCGCAGATCTTTATCCGAGGTGAGCCAGCCTTGTGAGACCTGTATATTCGAAGACTCCTTAGGTCGTTATAGATGGCTAAGTCTATGTAGCCCCTATTTTGACCGCTCATGAGTTGAATAGTAGAATAGCAGGTGTAGTAGTTCTCCTTCCTGTTCTGGGACATGTAGCCCTGTACTACCAGGTGAGCGCTAAACTTAGTGTCACCGTGACTAGTATAAGTCTTCACGTCAGACTCCTTTAGCTCTATACCCCTCTGCTCAAAGACGGTCATTAGACACTGTCTGGCTTCCTCGAGTACTGCAGGACCCCTATCCATGTCTGCGTGGCCTACGTCTATGTCCATGTAGAACTTTTGGGGTCTAGCTCCCGGTATCACCTCGTGAAAGCATCGGCTTCTAGGTGGAACGCCACGCATGAAGTCGTAAAGGTGCTTCCTAGACTTGAAGGAGCAGAAGAGTCGTCCGATCTGACCCTTATTGTTCTTGTACTGACGCTTATACTTCAGTACTCCTACTGCTTCCCATGCTACTAAGACAGAAGTAAAGTCCGCTTTAGTCTCCTTTATCCTAGTATGCCAAGTAGTATCTTGTATACCGTCTATCTTCGCTAGGACGGCCTTACCTCCTCTAATCCAGGTTATCTTCATACCGACTGTTTTGACACTACACGAACTTTTACTCCCCAGATAGAAGTTCTAGTATTTTCGGAGCAAGGGAGTCTTTCCGTACTAAAACCGACTATGGGAAAAGACTTACCTTGCTGCCCTAAATCTTCCAAGAGACACCATAGACACAAGCCAAGACAGCCTGTATACTCTGCCTATAGCGAGTCAGACAGGTATAGACCGCGCAGACACCACCACCATCGTTCAGAAAGTGACTGCAGTGAACGTACTGAGGTAGAGATAGTAGAAAGGTGTGGACCTGCACCAGCCTTTGGCTTCCCTACTCCGTGCTTACATCAACCTAACTGTGGACCTTGTGGAGGCTGTAGAAACGATGGGTGTGGATACTGCTTCCCTAACTCCTGTGGACCATCCTACTGCCCACCATGTGGAGACAGGTGCTGTCCTAACATAAACGTGACCCTCGAAGGAGTAACTACTACTCCAATAGGCTCTAACTTCCAACATTCTTACTCCATTAGAGTCTCTCAATCCCAATCCTACTTTAGTCCTCTCTTCAGAGGAGTTACTCTTCTCTTAGAGCCTGTAGGTAGTGGTAGCGCAGGTAGTATCACAGTATTGTGCGGAGGAGTCGACTCACAAGTCACTACATTCAGTACTACTACAGCTTCAGCCAGCGCACCTTCATTAAACGTCTATGCAATATGTGGAGGGCAAAGGTACAACATAACTACACTAGTACCTTCACCAGCACCAGCTCCTACTCCATCTGTACTCGCCTCTATCAGCCAACCTAGTGTACCTGGAGACCAAGTAGCCACTGTAGCAGTCTCTGTAAGTAATACAGGCTCTACTGACCTCAGTAATGTCACTCTAGACCTTCCACAACCTGTAAACACTTCAGCCTACACTCCTATCTCTAACTTTGCCATCGTGAACCTTCCTAGTGGTACCGTGATGAGATTTAGCGCTGCTACCATTGCAGCAGGACAAACAGCTACCGGATCCTTTACCGTTCAACAAGACCTTCCAGGAAGCTACAGCTGGACTGGAGAAGTAGTAGTAGACGGACAACCTACTGGAGTCACAGTCAGTCTTACCACTACCTACGTAGCTCCTCCATAGACTACAGGAGGCACTAGCATGATACGTTCGTGGAAACACGATCCTCACAATATAACAGTATGAATTGACTAATTCATACGATAATATACCATGTTTACTATCGTACTACCTTACGTGCATTCTTAGCTTTACTTCTAGGTAATAGGTCTGAGACTAGTCTGGGAGTATTGGAGTCGTGATACTCCCTCTCTGTCAGTAGTTTCTCGCAGTCAAAGACTACTCGTCCTGGTAACCTAGGTATGGCTTCTTCCATGTGAATTGAAGTTGGAACGAAGAGGCTCGTCTCTAGTCCATTGAGTACTACTGTGTCGAACTCACTAAACAGACTCCTCGTACGTTTGGGTATGTTAAAGTTGAGTCGATTATAGGTGACGCTGTCTACAGGCATTTCATTGTACGAGAAGGTATCGATACCAGTAGGTTTCAGTCTCTCCATCATCTCGAAGTTCTCGATGTGTAGGGACTTTAGCTTAGACTCGTTTATGATCCGTCTAACGTTGGCTGTCTCTTGTTTCTTCTTCTTTATAGCGTTCTTGTTCCCTGCTCCAGCTCCTAGTCTAAGTTCAAACGAGACTACGATGGATAGACGCTCTAGGTTGGTGAACTTCTTTACCACTTTAGAGTTAGGTACAGTCTTTACTTCCAGGTCCTTCACGGTCGTATACAGTGAGCTGACAGTCAAATCCTTCCTTAAGCCAGTCCCTCCCAGACCTAGCTTCTCGAGCTTGGAGAGGTCTAGGAAGCTGGCTAAGTTCCCTAGTCTAGGAACGATCAAGCTCCTGAGTACTGGCTTCACTCCAGGCCTAGGGAGCATGTCTACTTTTTCACTAGCAAGGTGGAGGTCTTTGACTCCCCACAGCTTAATCACGTCTAATACTTCCTGAGTTATCCTGCCAACTACTAGGTATTCGAGACTCACGATAGGGAAGCTAGAAAGGTAGGTAGCGGGTCCCCAGACTTCGAGGTTCCGTAGCTTTCCCAAGTTCTCCACCACGTCATAGATTGCTCCTAGACTAGCTCCAGTAAAGTACATCTGGGTTCCAGTGTGGTCTGGAACTATACTGTAGTCAGGTTCTGTGACGATTATGGCTGAGTCAGAGTACTTGTGCTCCTCTAGGTTAGCCTGACGTATAGCCTCAGTGTAAGGTTGATTATCGTCTAGTACTCTTGAGTCTATGATCTTGTGGGGATAGGTTTTCCACTTAGGGTCGTAGTCCCAGAGGTATATCCTGAGAGTAATGTCGTTCCAGGAGACTAGATCTACGTGTCTGTCGGGAGGGTAGGAGTCCTCTCCTATCGTCAAGTAGCAGCTGTGAGTATAGAGCGATGAGTCGAACGTTATCCATCTGTAAATACCTTCCCTATTCGTCTCATATACTCCTTCCTTAGCTCGAGATTCTACTGTGTCGCTACCGTAGATATACTGGTAAACTATCTTCCAGTTATTGTAGATATTGTGGTCGTCCATCTTTTATATGAGTAGAGCTACTCATATAGTCGTCTCATACCATTGTATGAGCTCCCTTTACCCTAGTCTGAGCTTTAAGTAAGAGTTCAGAGACAAGCTGGGGCATCCATGAACCGCAGTAAGGCATTACGTCCACGAGTCTCTGTCTATCATATATCACACGACCTGTCCTAGGTTCCATCCTTTCAGCCTGATTAGAGTAGCAATCGGTTCCTCTGGCTGTCGAATCCAAGACTAGTTCATCTATGCCTTGAGGGAAGGAAGTGTCTCTATACTGTGCAAAGGTAAGCTCTGCTCCAGGTCTAGTGGGGTCATCTACTACTACTTCGTCGTATGCCATCCTCCAGACCTCCATACGGTAAATACTTCCCTTGTCCATGTTCACTATGAAGTCGTTCATGTAGTCCACGGATAGAGTAGTGAGAGAAGTGAGCTTGTGCACCATCTGAGTGAACTCTATGATTAGTTCAGTATCGTACTTGTGAAAGCCTAAGTACTCTAGCTTCTCGAAGTCGGCCAGACGATCGATATTGCCATACGGAAAACTCAGTAGCCTGTCTTTACCCATTAGCGTGAGCTTCTTTAGCGTAGGTCTGAGACTCTCTATCTCGAAGAAAGAGCGTAGGGGATCAATGATCGTCAGTTCTTCTAGGTCTTCTACCTTGATGTGGCTTAGTATGTTGAAGAGGTGAGACATGTGACAGCTTAGACGTCTTAGACTAAGCTTCTTGGAGGGTTTAGGTAGTACGTGCCTAATGTACTTACCTTCTCTGAGTTTGGTCTTCCCTTCTAGGTCTCCTCGTTTCCTGTGATGGACTATAGAGTCAGAGTAGCTTAGTACTAGCTTGAGAGAGTCTAATCTTACTTTCTGTGCGAAGTCTAGTACCTCTTGAGTCAATGAGTCTACCTCCAGCTCTTTCACTTGAGGTCCTCTCCAGTTAGCTAAGTACCTAGGGTCTCCAGAGTACACTAGCGTGGAGACTCTACTGTTTACTGGGTCTAGGACTCCATTCAAGACTGCGGCCATCTCTTCAGTACTGTAAATCTCTACGTCTATTACCGCACGTGTAGAGTCCAACTTCTCTCTGATCCCTCGTTCCCTAGACTCCTTTATTTCCCGCTTAGCAGACACGTCGTTTATCATCCTAGACTTCTTGGAGCGCAGTCTAGAGTCTAGTATTTCTCTGTCTAATACTGCTACTGGAATCCTTTCCCAGTCTGGGTGGTAGTTCCACAGGTAGAGTACTAGGGTATGCCCAAATCCGTCAGTATTTAGCTCTATAGTCTTGTCTGGGTAGTACTCTACACCGTTAACTGTGAAGTAACAGCTGTGAGTAAGAACTTCCAAGTTGAACCTAATCCATCTACACACTCCCAAGTCTGTATCAAAGAATCCAGGCTTCATCACTGGCCATTCCTCGTCTGACTCTGCTACTATGTGGTCTATGACACTAGCTCTGTCTGGATCATAGATAGTAGAAAGTGGGGGTAAGTAACATCGTGACATTTCGACCGTTTTACTGGAGCACTAGTGTACTACGTTTACTAGTGTACTATATTTACTGGTGTATGAATCGACTGATTCATACTAGCGTACTAATATACTGGTCCATTAGCGTACTACCTTACGTGCACTCTTAGCTCTAGTCTTAGCCAAGAAGGAGTGAAGGATAGGACTGTACTTACTGCTGCTTCTGTTTAGATTTCCATATCCCTTCAATCCGAAGACTTGACGAGTGAAGATAGTGTGACCTTGTCTGTCTATACTTATCCTCTGAAGTTCGTTATCAAATGAGTACTCTTCTCCGTTAAATGCCTGAGAGAAGTTGTTAGTGACTTCCACTACTTCAGGCATGTCTATTTGAGCCTCTAGGTCTCTCTGCCTTTCCGGGACCTTTATTTCGTCGGAGTTAGTCTTGATATGGAGACGTTCTAGACCCTCTAGATAAGGTACTGTAGGGTCTAGACTAGTCATGTCTAAGTACTCTAGCCCAAGTACGCGTAGGTCGGGAAGAAGGTCTCGAAGCTCCAAGTAGAAGTCCTTGAATTCTATTTCATCCGAGTTCCCGAAGTGGAACTCTTCCACCTTTACCTTGCGGAGGATAGAACGTAGAGTCTCCAAGTTCGTACAGGAGTGAACCTTGAGACAAGAGAGACTAGTGAACTTAGACCAGTCTATGTCTCGTTCTTTGCCTACTGCGTCGAGACCTAATGTAGTAATGTGCTCAGGATCTACTATGTGAATTAGTTCTTCTAGCCTGACGTAGTTACATCTTAGTTCAGGTATTCTCAGCTTAGTATAAGTAGGACTAGGCTTAGCTTCTATCTCGTGTTGAGTAGACACCTCTAGGTACTTTAGCTTTCTAGCCTTGATGAACTCTAGAGTACTCGCGTAGAGATTCACCACTGTGAGTCTTTCCAGCTGGAGGTTAGGATCGTATATACTCAAGTATGGCTCTTTCCTAGGCTCGAAGATACAGATGGTTTCGAGATAAGGTAGGGGTTCAGTGGCTACTTCCATGAAACTAGAGGAGTCTTCATGCTCAGTCAAGAATGGTAGGTTTATCCTAGAACTATACCTGTGAGCTTTCATTATCGTTCTACCTTCAGCATTGTGGTAAGACCTACCTTTACTACCAGACTTCTCGAGGGCCTTGAAATAGCTGTGAGGCTTAAGGACTAAGTCTGGATTGTTCATCCATTCTGTACGACCTTTCCAGCAGTAAAGTCTGATCACCTTGTCTTCACCGTACTCTATGTCTGTAGTAGAGTCTGGGAAGTAAGGCTTTCCGTTTATCTCGAAGTGACAGTGGTGGTCGTGAGTAGTAGGATTTAGGACTATCCACCTGCAGGTATTGGTAAGGTTTTTGTCAGGGTCGTTACTCTTCCCAAAGAGGTCACTGTAGTGTTTCTTGATGTAGTTGTTCACTCTGCGTCCATCGGAACTATGTTGGTAATCCATAATACGAGTGCCTTCTTTTAGTGATCTCGAGAGATGTATTATTCTGGGGACTTACAAGATGAGTAACAGTTCTTATATAGTTGGACTGGGATACTAGCGTACTGGAGATATAGATATACTATCTATATCATAGACTTGTAGTTAGCGTCTGAGTCGCTACGTTTACCGGAGTATAAATTGACTAATTCATACTCATTCACTAGCGTACTACCTTGTGTGCTCCTTTGACTCCAGTCATAGGAAGTAGGATAGAGGTAAGTTTAGCTGTATTCTTGTCGTAGTATTCTCTGTCGTTTCCGATGTTAAAGTGGTCGTAGATGGTGATACCTTGAAGCTCACTCATCATGTGGTGTCTTCCTGCGTCGTATCCTTTATTATACTTGAAGGGGAGGTAACACTTATCGAGTATTACTTCCTCGAAGCTCTCGAGATACTCCTTCACTTTAGGGTTGTTCTTAATTTTGTCAGCATCCGACGCCAGGTATCTGTCGACTCCTAGTCTAGGTACACCAGCTGCTTTGGCATCGGAATTGAGAATTCCTATACCTGACACACCGACAGTTTCGAGTCTAGGCAGCCCCTTACACAGCTTGTTCAGACATTTGTTGTAGTTATCTATATAGTCATCTACATCGTAATTACGTTTGCTCCCGAGGATAAGGTGCTTAAGGTTCTTGAACCCCAATACCGCTTCCATTTCCTCACTTCCATACTCCATTGCATTAGTTACGCAGAGAGTCTCGATGTTATTTTGTAGAGTCTTTAGGAAAGGAGTATCTCTTGTTACTTTCCTCACATACAGACTCCTTAGCTCACTTGGTTCTAGATGATACATGACCTTATTGAACGTATCATTGTCTTGACAGACGAGAGTCCTGAGCTCGAGTCTGCGTCCTGGCCTAGGCATCATGGGAATATTACGCGCAAGATCGTATAGTTCCTCGCCACCTATAGTCAGTTCTTCTACTTCAGACGTGTAGATGTAGTCAAACGATTCTTCGCTAATCTCATCTACCATAAGACTCTTGATGCGAGAAGACATGGGTGACGCTGAAATGAATTCAGTAGAAGTGTCCCAGACAAGTCTACTTACGTGTTTATTCTTTATTCGTCTGTAGTACTCATCTATTTGGGACTTGTCGAGCGGTCCAAAAACAACGGTGTCCACATCATCATACTCCTTCATCCGTCTACGCAAGTCTTCTCTCTGTTCATCTCTGGTTGAATTATTGAGGTAGTGCAGCAAGTTGTAATAATCTGAATCGAACGTCTTAGTAGGTAGGGACTTCCATTCCTCTTTGAAGTCCCACAGGTAAAGTATTACAAGTTGACCGTTCACATCCAGCTCATACTTCATGTCTGGATGGTAATCTCTTCCTCCTACTGTGATGTAGCATTCATGGGAGAAGCCAGGTCTATCTTTAATCCAGCTGTAGGCTCCTCTTTTTGTCTTGAAGATTCCTTCCTGAAAGACTGACGTGTTAGGTCTCCCATACAGTTCTTGAGGTCCATACAGAAACTCATTCACAGCCCTATCTATGTATGCATCAAGACCTAGATCGTAGTTAGTCATCTTGTTTTTAGTGTGCCAAACGAAAAGACTACCCCATGTTTACTGGTTTATCAGAACATCAGCGTACTACTGTATATGAATACTCTATTCATATTAGTTCTTGCGCTAGCGTACTAGGATACTAGCGTACTAGGATACTAGCGTACTACCTTGTGGGCTCCTTTAGCTCTAGTAGAAGGTGTCAGGATAGAGGTGAGCTTAGCTGTACCCTCATCGTAGTATTCTCTACCGTTTCCGATGAAGAAGTGATCATAGACAGTAACTCCTTCAGCTGGATTCATCATGTTCCAGTGACGGGGAATGTTCCCATGGCTGTAGATGAAAGGTAGACTTGCCTTTTCGATGACAATCTCTCCAAAGTTCTTGGCATACTTCATGAACTTCTCCTTAGTCAAGGCTCCGGAAGCGAAATTCCAGTCAGACGACCACACTGAACCTATCTCAAGCTTAGGTACGCCCTTCACCCCTGACGAGAGATTCTTTAAGTAAGGTATATGAAGACTCTGTAGATTAGGTAATCCTTTACTCATAGTCTTTATACTCTTTTTCAGCTGATAGCTGTGCTCGGTACCTGAGGTAATGCCAAAGCCGTCTCCTAAGGTAAGGTGGTCTAGGTTAGTAAAGCCTAATGTTATACGCTCTTCATCGCTGTCCGGTGGCATAGTATTTCTTACCATTAGAGTCTTGACGTTAGCTTGTAGAACATCAAGGAAGGGCGTATCGTAAGACAGTTGGTCTACATACAGGTTTCTTATTTCACTAGGTTCTACGCAATGCATGATCTTGTGAAGTTCATCTAGCTCCCAACAGATCAGTGTTTTTAGTCTAAGCTTCTTGCCAGGTCGTGGGAGGATGCTTACCCCACTCATATTAGTCTTTACCTCTCCTCCATTCACTGCTAGTTCTTCGATGTTTGATGCATAGATATAGTCAAAGACCTCTTCGTCCAAAGACTTGACCATTAACACCCTGACACTAGGTACGATGGGTAACCTGTTTATGAGCTTACCAGGCTTGTCCCATATCAATCGTCTTATCTTACCCGCCTCCAATACTTCACAGAGCAGGTCTAGATCTTCGGTAGAATTAGGATCGAACAGCAGGGTATCGGAGTTAGTGTACCGCTTTAGGAATCGAGCCAGCTGAGCTATCTCCTCTACATCTTCGGCGTTAGGTATCCTCTTTATCAACTTAGTATACTTTTCGTCTACTACACCAGTAGGTAGGAGGTCCCATTCTTCATTATGTTCCCAGAGATACACTACTACCTTCTTTCCGTTCACGTCTAGTTCGCGACTGGAGCCTGGATAGTAGTTCTTTCCTCCCACGGCAATGTAACATTCATGAGTAAAGCCAGGTTCCATCCATTTCCAGCTGTACACACCCTTACCTGACTCGAAGATTCCTTCCTTGAAGGTACTAGTATCATATTCACCATAGTTGTTGGGACCTGGGTGTAGTAATTTATTCACTGCCATCTCTGCGTGTATATTGTTTAACCTCTGTTCGCTCATCCTGTCCTGTTTTCTTTGCGGCGAGTTGACACCGTTTACGATGACAGTGTAGTGTTACGAGTTGTTTCCGATAGATAGAACATAGTACACCAGCGTACTGAGATACTGGGATACTAGCGTAATAGAGTATATGAATACTTCATTCATATCATTCTCTCCACTAGGGTACTAGCGTATTAGGATACTAGCGTACTACCTTGTGTGCTCCCTTAGCCTTAGGTTTAGGCATGATGGTGGAGTAGATTTTGGGAGTATACTTGCCATTCACGTGAGATAAGCTGGCTAGGTAGCCGTTGTGAGATAGTACTTCGTTGCAGTGGATAGTAAGACCTAGTCTGCTCCCATCTAGTTCCATTCTTTCAGAAGGTAAGTAGACTGAGTGAGTATACGGGTACCATGAAGATAGTTCTACTGTAGGTATAGAGTGGATGGCGCTGTGATCGCCTAGCGAGATCTTCTCATCATAGTAGGCCTGGCTAGCAGCCACTGCTAGTGTCTCTACGTTTTCTGGTAAGAATTCTCTCTTCAGCGTCCTAGTGACGTGGTCTATTCCCAGCTTTTTCAGGTGAGGAAAGGAGACTTTCACCAGACTAGTCAGCTTCTCGATTAGTGATTCCTCACCAGTACCCAAGTACAGCTCCTCTAGTTTAAGCTTCTTACCTATGAGTTCTAGGTCAGCCCAGTCCTCCATGTCCCACACGCTAAGAGCCCTTAGCCCTTTCATCTTGAGTACTTCTTTAACCGTCTCTCTACTGATGACTCCATTGAGTCTAAGGTTGACTATACTCCTGGCGTCAAAGACCTTCAGTAAGTGAGGTAGGGAATCGTCAAAACACGTGAGGTTCTTTAACTTATACTTTTGCCCTATCCTATTTACTATCCCACAGACTCCCATAGCCACTTCATTCGGCACCCCTGTCACCCAAAGGGACTCTATTTGTCTAGCCTTTATGAACTGGTAGAGTGAGTAGTCCATACCTACACTAAAGATGGATCGAACGCTCCTGGTAGGGTCCAGTGCTTCCAGGTAGGGTCCAGGGTATAGTGCGTGTATGTGAGTTATCTGACCTGAACCCAGGATTTCGAAGTACCTCCTAGTGTCTTCAGGTCTACTGGACTCAAAATTGTTAGCGAAGGAGAGTGAAGTCGCGTAGTCCAGGAGTCTAGCCTTTAATCCTGCGAACTCAGAGTTAGGCTGGTCCCTCAGGATCTTGAAGTAGGCCTTGGAAATGTTTAAGTCTGACTTCTCTATCCACTCTTGTCTCCCATCCCAGAAGTAGATTCTTATTGGTTCATTCTCTATGGTGGCGTCTATGTGTCGGTCTGGCCTATACACTTTACCGTCTAGTTTTATGTACACGTCGTGAGTATACTTGTTAGTGTCTAGTTTGATCCACCTGTAGCAGTTTAAGAGAGTCAAGAGAGGGTCTAATTGGGGAGTGAAGAGCTGTTTCGGGTCTTGACTCAGTAGGTGGATGTTTACTCGAGACTCCATACTGTTGTCCCTGGCGCGTGTGGGTATAGCCCCTATGTTGTTGACCATGAGAGGCTCTCCCATTCTTGTCTTTTACTTCTACAGTCTAGTGTAGCGACTCGAATATGGATTGAGTTATCCATATGTTCAGTGGAGTTTGTTCATAGTAGTACTAGTCTCATAGTTTCTGAAGTAGGGTGGCCGTGAGAGATGTTACAGCGGTGTATCTCTAGCTTAGTGACGTTAGAGCCCTCTACTTCCGGTACTTCAGCGGTGAATAGTGAGTGGATAGTGAGGTCTACGACGCTATCAGGTATGCTAGTAAAGGGGTAGCTACTGTGAGATTCTATTCGTTTGAGGGTCTCGGGTGGGTTGACTAGTTCCATTGGTCGGTCTGGTATGTACATTATCTTTAGTACTACCAGACTAGGTAGAGTAGTGAGGTCTACTACTTCCCCTCCCTTATTCATCAAGGCTAAAGACTCTACGTAGGTAAAGGCTACTGACTGAATCGCGTCTATGTCTCCGAAGACCTTCACGCTGCGCAGTGACTCTACTCTAGCTACGTCTCTCAGGACTGAAGTACTACAGTTCCAGAAGTAGGCAGTCCTGAGTCTTTCCACCTGAATAGAGCTGGGATCAAAGACGGTACAGCACTTAAAGATGACGTGAGTAGGGTGTAAGCTCTCGTACCCATTAGTCCAGTCAGTGAGGGTGACGTAAAGCTTGTCCCACTTGACCCCGTCCAGGAGCTCTCTGTCAGCTCCCTCTTCCAGGACTACGCTCTCGCAGTAGAGGTCTAGCTGTGAAGCCTTTACTCCGCAGAGGTAAAGCCGTTTGAGGTTAGGCAGACGTCCAGCCACTAGGTGACTCACGACTACCTGAGTGGAAGTAGTAGCCTGGGTGACCCTGCTTAGCTCACTGTCCTTGAGCCATCTTACTGCGGTAGGATAGGTGGGTAAAGCTCCTACATTCTCTAGAGACTCAAAGAATACGCTAACCAGGTTGTTGACTCTACTGAGTGAGAGGGGATTGTACTTCTTATTGTTGAAGAGGAGGTAGGGTCTCGTATTCTCAAGGTTCTTAGGTACCCTAAACGTGAAGTAGTTAGGGGTAGGTTGGGGTTTGATTCGCTTACTTGACATACTTTACTTAGTCTATATAAATCGTTTAGATTCATATGGTGTAGTTGTAGACTACGTACCTAGGACTTACTTACGTGCTGACTTTACCTTTTTCCAAGGAGTGGTCAAGTGAGTAGTCAGCTTAAGAAAGACATCTCCCACGTAATTGCTCATACGTATAGTTCTGACGTTACAGCCTGGACTCCTCTGTATGAGGTCAGAGCACTTCATCAACTGTCCAGACCTGGGATAGTGCATAGACTTTAATGTCTTGAGTACTACTACTGATGTAGGTAAACTAGTCAGACTGTCTAGATCTCCTCTGAACTCAATAAGAGAGTCGGGTACGTTCACCATTCTTATCTTTCTCCCTGTACTCCGCAAGAAGAACCTTTCGAGGTTAGGTAGGTTAACGAGGTCAATAGTGACGTCTTCAGTCCCTTCTCCTAGTCCACTTATGGATAGAGACTTTATGTTGGGTAAGCTGATACTGAGTAGTCCCTCTACTATCTTTAGGTCTCCTACATCCATGTGTAACTTCTCCAAGCTAGGTAGCTTGGTCAGGTCTCCACTCTTCAGTAAGTCCTCTGACACAGAATAGAAGCGGAGTTCGCGGATAGAGTCAAGCTTCTTAGGTATGTACTTGAAGCTCTTCCCCACAGTCAACATGTGTATAGGTGGGAAGTTGTCGGGGTGTCGATCAGCGTCAGGAACAGAGAGCGTTTCATACTCTATGCCGTCGTAGTCCTCGAGTCCAGGCTGACCAGTCATATCAAGCTTCCTACACTTCACGTTGGTAAACTTGTAGTTCAGCTTCCTGTTTCCATCCACGAAGTGGGTGAAGTGCTTTAAGTTGGTGAACTGGGAAAGGTCTACCTCAGTAGGAAAGTCTTCACTATACCTCTCGCTGGTGTATATACTCTTTACAGTTTGAGGATCAGAGACCTCGACTAGTCTACCTTCCTCAAATATAGGATACTCTATTTCATACGGAGCTTCTCTGTCGGGTACTTCGCAGGAGATAGTGTAGACGTCTATCAAAGCTGGATCCTTACTTTCCTCAGGAAGAGAGTCGGGGTCGCATAGGTTCCACGGCTCCTCTACCTTACATGGGTACTCTTTACCCGCGTAGGATACCTTAGCCTCTAAGGTGTAGTTGTTAGGGTTGTAGAAGGTGTCTCGAACGAAATAGCTCATCTGTAGTTGGGGTAGGATGGGCAGCTAAGGTGACCAGTGCGAGTGACTAGACTACTTCCTACGTCGAGTAAACTTACTTTACTGTTACAATATAGATAGCTTTATCTATATAGGAAGTCTACGTACCTAGGTTCACTTGCGGGCGGACTTAGCTTTACTCCAGACTCTCCTGAAGTCTACTGCGAAAAGAGTGTGTCCGGGGAACCTTTCGTCCTCCACTTCTACTCTAGAGACGTTAGGTGCTTGTCCTGTCTGTACTAAGATTAAGACTTCAGTAGCTAGCTCTCCTGCCTTTTCCATCTTTTCTCCACAAATAGTAGTGACAGAATCAGGTATTGAGGTCAGGGAGCTGAATCCTCCCTTAATCCTGAATAAAGTGGGTGGAGGGTCCACTAGAGTAATAGTCTTTGACTTGAAATAGGCTAGCTCTAAGGTCTCCAGTCCAGTATACTGTCCCAAGTATAGCTCCACGTTACTTCCGTCTCTTGAGGAGTGATTTATGTATAAGTACTTCACGTTGGGTAAGTGTACGTTCCAACTAGGTGATCCTTTGGTGCAGCTCCTCAAGTAGCTCGGAGCTATGGTTACATGCAGAGACAGTAGGTTAGGTAGCTTGGCTATCTCCCTCAGGTAAGTGGATGAACCTGGCCTCATCGTGACCACTACTTCCTCTACCAGAGAATGTGACTCAGGATTGTAGCCAAGTTTCATACCCCAATGTGCGTGAATGCGAGTTGGCATTCTCTCAGCTCCTGGAAAGATGTAGCATCCGAACTTCTCGTACTCTATACCAGATAGGTCAGCCCCTTCTTCCACGTGGTCTATCCACAGCTTTTCAAGTCGAGCTCCCCTTAGCTTACCTCCTACCCTACAGTCCTTGGTGTTGAACACGCTGAGGATTCTGAGGTTAGTATAGTGAGACAGGTCTACTACCTCTCCACTATTCAACTCCGAGTCTTCTAGAATTAGACGATAAACTTGGTCTTGTGTCTCGGTAGACTTGACATAGGTGGAGCTCACTATTCCTGGTTCTTCTGTCACACCGGTGTTTATAGTGTATGAAGTAACGAGTTCTGTCCGAGTCGCTCCTACCTTACATAACCTTACTTCGTCTCCCTGAGTTATGCTGGCGCATATGTCCCACCCTTCTTCAGCGCGTGTCTCTACGATTACGAGTAGTGACATCTTAGTTGAAGCAAGAGAGAAGGTTAAGGTGTAGAGTACACGTCTCCTGTCTTTAAAGTAATATAGGTTCAGCTAACCTATATCTAGTAGACGTTTACTTACGTCCCGATTTGGTAGTCTTCCAGGGGTTAGTCATCCGTATAGTGATAGTGCACCCATTGTCTACGTTTAGCTTAAGGATGTTCATGCGTACCCTCATTACTATAGTGTTGACGTTATGGTCTTCAGTCTTGCTCATTGCAAAAGCGCACGAGTCAAGTTTGTTAGTGAGGCTTAGTCCTCCCACCTTTAGCTTAGTTACTGAAGACGGTAGCTCAGTCAAGCAATTTGGGTCTCCTGAGACTTGTCTAAGAGAGGGAGGAGCGTTCACCAACTTGACACAGCTTATGTAGCTATTGAACTCGAACTTCTCCAAGTTAGGTAGACAGGAAAGGTCTATCTCTTTAGTTTCCCTAGGTCCACCGACTGCACACTCCGTGATCTTGAGAGACCTTACCCCATTCAGCGCCTGGTTTAGTAGTCTGGGTAAACCCTCCCAATGCCCACTTGCTATAGCCACATCTAGCTTCTCCAAGTTGGGAAGAATAGAGAGGTCTACGTCCTTCCTGTTTCCACTAAGGAGTACGTCAAGGACCTTCACGTCGTCTCGCCTGTCCTCAGGTAGACTCTCTAGGTCTGATTCATAGAGACGTAAGTAGCCAGGAGGTGGGTTTAAAGGCTCTTCCGACTCCCTATCAAAGCTGAAGTACTTGTAGTCTATACTCTTCAGAGTTTCGAGACCTATGTCGTTATAGACTTCGTCTGGAGATTCGTGAACTACGAGGTACTTACACTTAGCTCCTACTATCTTGGCACGAGAATTATCGGACCATCCTTGTCCTAGGATGATACGCTTAAGATTAGTGTAACCAGACAAGTCTATCACGTCGTCCATCTCCTTTGGAGACCTTCCGTCTAAGGTTAGTCTTCTGGCGACTCTCTTGTCCCTGAACCCTTGAGTACGTTCTTTCTTTAACGTTGGGTTGACGACATACGAGTACCCTGGATTGACTGGTACGTTACAGACTATGAGGTCTTTGATTACAGGTTCGTCTGGTTCGGGAGGTACCTCTTCCACTTCGCACTCGTAGGTCTTCCCGAGGTATTCTATCTTAGCGTCGACAAAGAGTCTGTGAGGATTAAAGAGGAAAGCTTCTGTTGTATAGGTCATCTCTAGTTCACTCGGTCCCGACTATAAGGGAAGTCGACTGTCATATCTCATAGGTACCTTACTCATATAGATTAACCCAATCTATATTACTTATTCTTCTTCACTCGGCTCTGAGTCGTTCACGCGTTCTACATGTAGTCTGAGTACATAGAGTCCCTTGGATGGTACCTCCATGTATCGCTCTTCATCCTTACAGTACGCTATCTCTACAGTCTTCAGGTTAGGAGAGTAGTACATCAGTAAACCTACCCACGGTTCCATCACATGGTTTATCCAGTGAGAGGGAATCTTCTGCACTACTATGGTAGAGACAGAAGGAGGTAGCTTCTCGATGTATTGGCAGTCTCCCTTTATGACCTTAAGGGAGGGTGGAGCGTTCACTATGTCGAACTTACAGGGTCTACCGCTCCTGACGCAGAGTACTTCTAGCGAGGTAACTCGAGAGAGGTTGATTATGTACTCTACTCCGTCTCTGTAGGTGAGTAATACTTCTATCTTCAGCGTCTTTATTCGAGAAAGGTCGTTGTCCAGTACTAGGTCTATCTCTTTCTGCCTAGAGACCTTGAGCTTGAGGTACCTTAGTTCAGTGAGTAGATCAAACACGAAATGGTGAACATCTCCCTTGAGCCTATAGACGTGGTGGAGCAAGGTCAGTTTAGTCATGCAGCGTACCTCTGGCAGCTCCCAGAAGTCTCTCCAGATCGGCCACTTCAAGACAAAGTGATCCACCTTTGGTACGCACCTGGCCCCTTCCCATACAGTCTTTACCTTCTCGTATTCTATGTCCTCGAGGACCCGAGGTTCCCAGGCTTGCTTTAGTACTAAGAGACGAACCTTACCTATTATCTTTAAGATGTGACCGTACTGGATGTTGGTTCGCTCGATCAAGACTAGAGTGTCTAGGTTGGGATACCTAGATAGGTGAAGCTCATCCTTATAGCTCACTCCCTCCGTATACAGAGTAGTGATGCGTTCCGGATGGTCTTGCTCGCACTTCCAGGTGTAGTGTCTACTCAGTTGTTGAGGCGGTACGGGTATCTTACTCACTAGAAAACAGTACCCGTCGTCGTCGATGAATTCCTCTAGCTCTAACGGCTCTGTCTTTCCTTCGTACTCTATTTCTGCAGTGATAGCTGTGCACTTCACGTCTGGTATAAGGAGATCGATTTCTTCCATTAGTATTACCCTCAGGTGTAGTCAGATTACCTATCGGATAATAGGTAAACGCCAAGGGCTCTAAGTAGTGAATAGAGGAGTGGACCACGTTTTGTACATGGAATAGCCTACACGAGCTACTGTGAAAGGTTCCACAACTCTAGACCTATCGCACCAGTCTACTAGCACTATCCTTCCCGCTTTAGTTGTTATAATGTCTATTACCCTTACTACCCCTGCTTCCGAATGTATCAGTATCCCGGTACGTTTTCTTCACCCGGAGATGTCCTGTTCTAGCTTCTCAGACTTCCTCGAGGAGTATTCTTTTGACGCAGGCTTAAGCTGTATCCACAGAAACTCCCTCCTTGCTGCAGAGGAGGAGTTCCGTGAGGTAAAGACTACTGATCCTTACGATCCTGCTTTCAGTGGCGCTGAATCTAGGGGCTTCAATACCAGTCTCTTCCAGATAGGCTTTAACGTCACCCCCGACTTAGCCAAACCGCTGTGTGAACTAGTAGTCGATCCTGTGAACGATCCTAGATTCAGTGAAAGGTTCCTCAATAGTTTGGCCCGCACTAAATGGTGGAGTAAAGTACGTACCATCATAGTCAAGAGTATGACGGTAGCGTGTGCTGACACTTTCCGTGGTGCCCAGATTGATAGGCTAGTATACGACTGCAAGCCTTGCTCTCTAATGTATTACCTTATCGCTAGGTGTGAGAGTATCGAGTACCTCTCTATCACTGCAGAGGAGTTCACCACTTTGAAGAGTGGATACGCTATCGCTCCTGTCACGTGGGAAGACTTTACTGAGCTTTACTTCGACTCTGTCTACAACGCCTTCGAGGGGGTCTACAAGGTAATAAGGTCTTCACGCAAGACACGCGTAGACGCTCTTAAAGTGAAGTGCTCAGAGTACATAGACTCTCTTCAATTCTGTGTAGACTTGACTAGGCTAGATACTCTCGACGCTGACTTCTCTACTAGTAGTGTAGGTGTGCCTGTTAATAGTGAAGGGTCTGACTCGTATAGGAGAAACATGGCGACTACCTACGTCAGAGAGGTAGTGTTTCCTAATATCAAGAGGTTCATCTCCAACAGACTTCCTGTAAGGTATAGTAGTGTGGAAAAGAACTTCGACAACTTGGTTCTCTTTGTACCTCGACTCGGGTTTAGCGGCTACGGAGTACGCGACATGAATGTGTTGAAAGGACTGTACCCTAAGACTAAGATAGTCTTGTTACCCGGACTTGCTTCGCCTCAACTGGAGTTAAGCGGTATGAACTACGTTTCTCCTGATCTCTTTGTGGTGAGAAACGAGCTAGTCATAAACCTAGAGCCTCTAGAGAACGAGCTAGTAGACGGACTCTTTGTGAGGAGAGCTAGAATAAAGCTGGTCATAGAGGGCAAACCGTACGTGACTTACATTACTGTGTATGTGTCTAAGAAGGTCAAGTAAGCTTCCCTCACTCCTCTATATAGATTAGCTAATCTATATTGTCTCGTATTGTCTCGAGGTAGTATGCATTAGTCTCCTAATATCTGTCTCTACTTTACCACAACAAGGATGCCAGTCTCGCGCTACTTCACCCTTCCTATCCTGGAGACAGACTCGTGTACCGTCTCTAACGTCTTCTTGACCGATTCAGACGTACTTGTGGAGCCTATTCACCTTTCTAGTTCAGGTAGTACTTCTATCAGGGTCTACGACCTCTCCTCTACTGCACCCTATCCTCTGGCCTATACCTGCTCTCACGCCTGTACAGTCTGCACTCCACGTAAAGACGACAGAGTACTAGAGGTAGTAGTGGACGATAGAGAGTGTAGGTCTACCTACAGAGATAAGACTCGTAAGGACCATCTTACCTTAGCTCAGCTTTATCCGAGGATAAGAGTACTCCAGCTAAAGTCTACTCCCTCTAGGTCTACCTTACTAGGACTCAGCCGAGCCATACACCTTAGGGTAGTGGTAGTAGCAGAGCTAGTGCAGGAGGTCTATAGGGAGCTACCGTCCTCTCTTTCTACTCTGGAGGTTTGGGGAGTAAGGGGTACATTGTCTAATCCCACCCGTAGGAAGCTCAAGGTAGAGTCCCTTTCTTGCTCCCTAGACACGATAGATGTATGTATGAGTCTAGTCCACCTACCTTCCCTTAAGTCGGTAGAGACGGTAGGTCAGACTAGGGCTAAAGGAGCTAGACTACTCAGAGGAGTCGACTTCAGCCACCTGCACAAGGCTTCCCTCTCCTTCCTCTATCTACTGGACAAGGTACCCGTAATGAGCTCATTACGTACTCTAGTAGTAGACTGTAAACCTATTCCTGAGTCTAGGATCCAAGCTCCAGACCTAAAGGTACTAGACGTAGAGGACCTCGGTAACGGACTGGAGAGGCTGGAGGGCATAGGTCAGGTACTCAGGAGAGACGTGGAGACTATACTACTCTTTAGCTCAGACCCTCTAGCCCTACTTAAAAGCTGTGCTTACTTGACCCCTCGGAGCCTCACGTTTACCTACGTCTCGTCTCTAGACTTCAAGGAGGTAGACTTGAGTCTAGTACCAAGTAGCGTAACGCGTATAGACTTAGTCTTGCCTTCCTTAGTCTCTCATAGTATAAAGGCTTCAGTCTCTCTTACCAGGACTGGATGAACGATTCATATAAGTCGACTGACTTATATAGCTTTATCTTCTACGGACTTAAGTAGACTCTACTTCCTCTGAGTCTGACTCTTCACTTAGTACCTCGAACCTAGCTACAGGTAGTAGGTCGGTAGGTGGGCTTTGGAAGCGCTGACTAAGATGGAGTCCACACGTAATAGTGCGTCCAGACCTGTCGGAAGGTACTAGAGTAAGCTGAGGGATGAATAGGTCCTCTCCTGCAGTATTGATTTGGTACAGAGTCTTCACCTTAGAAACGTGGAAGGTCTTTACTCCTTCAGGAAAGAGAGGGGAGTGAGGGTTGCTAAGCTCCAAGTGAGCGATGGACTCGTCCAGGTTGATGTAGGTACGTCCATTGAAGCTGAACTCAGTAAGGTTAGGGAAGAGGGACTTAGCTCTGTGCCAGTCTATCCCCTTGACGACGTCCACTTCTTCCGGTATAGTCAAGCGCTTGACTTGAGCTAGTCTTATACCTTGGACGAAGAGCTGGTCTATGGTGTGAGGGTACATTGAGACCTCGTGAAGGTTAGGCATCTGCATTAGCTCAGCTACTGCTGCAGCAAGCATACTGTCGTGACGACAGACGAGAGAGACCTTACGTATCGTGCCGTAGTTAACGTTAGGGATTAGGTCCTTTAACATTACGCACCCAGAGGAGGGGTAGTGGACGTAGACTACGTTAGGTACGTTAGCGAACGGAGGCTTGATGTAGGCTCTACGAGGGAGTGCAATGTGTACTTCACCATGGTATTCTACTGGTTCGTCATAGACTAAAGGATCCCAGAGGTGAATAGACTTAGGTGAGTGCTGAGAGACGCACACCATAGTAGACTCTAGCCTCTTGAGGTTAGGGAAGAGTCCCTTCTCTAGAGAGATGGTGAGCTCGTCGTCAAAGTCAAAGATACTCTCTACGTAGACTATCCTCTCAGCTCTCTCAGAGTCTTCGAGGTAGAAGTCTAAGTCAGCTAGGTCGTCTTCGTATAGAGCGATAGGGAAGAGACGAGGGTCGTAGTCAAAGGTGTAAACCGTGAGACTAGCAGACTTAGGTAGGGCGCCTAGTCTCTCCAATAGGGTAGAGTAGTCTAAGGCTTCCTGGAAGATGGCGTTTCTCTCTTCGCTGGTTAGTCCTTTAGCTTCAGAGGAGTTCAGCTTCTCCTTCCACATCTTCTTCACTTGGGAAAGAGTAAAGGTTTCTGCAGTACGTGGAGTCAAGACGTCACCGTCTACCTGAATAGTACAGGAGTATTCAGAGTCGTAAGGTCTAAGGATAGCTAGCTTAATATCACACATAGGGTAGGGTGGGTAGAGTAGTACTTTAGCGAGTCCCACATATATATCTAGGTGCGAGACTTTGTTCGGTCGTCATATAGGTTGACTAACCTATATAGTGTAAAGAGAGTGCTCTAAGTCATGAGCTTGTCGCTGCGGGCAGACTTTTGGTCCCGGTTCACAAAGGAGACTACCGGTTGAAGCCCCGGTATCGCAGGCTTGCGCACGTTAGACTGAGCTAGTACGAGGCTGCAGCTCACTGGAGTCCCAAGTCTAGAGTAAGGTACTAGAGTAGTCTTGGGAGCCTTTATCGTGAAGTCGTAATCTCCGTTGTCCAGGCAGGTTAAGTCTTCCAAGTGATACGAGTTTATCCTGGGATAGGCGGGGACAGAGGGAAGAGTCCTATTCATGATTAGAGTGGCTTCCTTGACCCACTTAGGAGGATTAAAGAAGCCTTCACAGCTGCACTTCACGTGGTAGGCGTTGGGAAAGATAGTCTGGATTGAGGGAGAGCCGCTACTTATGAAGTTACGGAAGCCTTCGGTAGTAGTGAGCTTAAGAGATGTTATTGTAGGAAAGGTGTGTCCTTTGAAGTAGCGGAGAGCGTCAGGACGTATAGTCAAAGCTTCTAGGTTAGTAGCTAGCTTCATTATCTGAAGTATCTTGCCGTACACAGAGACGTGAACCGAACGTATCACTATTTCTCTAACTGAGGAGTAGTCCACTAGCCAGCTAGCGTCTTCTACGAACTCTGTGAGGTGTGAATAGACTATAGTATCTACCTTGAGACGTCTCTTCACCTTGAAGGGGTCACGGACAAAGAGAGAAGCTTGAACCGTTAGCTTTCCCTCATACTCTAGTAGCGAGTCTGTGATCGTGCTACCGTCGTAGTAAACGTACTCTATCTTATTTGAGATTAGAGAGGGGTCGTGAGTCCTAATGCTGTAGACTCCGTCTTCGATGATCTTTCTCTCGAACTCTGTCAAGGAGACCTCTATCTGAAGAGGAGTGTGCACACAGACGATACGTTCCACGTACTCTTGGTCTGGCTCCTCCTCAATACGGTTCGCTCCATACCTAAGGTCTAGGTCGATAGGGTGAAGGAGAGGGTCGTAATCGAAGGTGTAAAAGTGCACCACTAGACCAGTAGTATTACTAGGTCCACGTTCAAGGAGGAGGCTTAGGTCAGTTAGCTCTCGAATGAGTAAGTCTGTCACCTCTTTCTCTCCTCCTTCGTCAGGAATCGCCTGCTGTAAGTCGTCTATCCTGTCTGTCACCTGTTTAAGAGTAAGGGAAGTACAAGAGGAGGGGTAAAAGGTGCGTCCCCTGACTTCAATCTTACAGTAGAAGTCGGTACCTTCTGGTACAAATATAGCAATCTTTGAGGCGTCCATAGTAGTTAAGCGAGTAGAGTAGTACTGGAAGTATTGGGTACAAAGTCTAGTGGTTGCACCCTTGTGTAGTCTTTCATATATAGGTTTACTTACCTATATTAAGTCTAGGCTCTCCTGTCTTTATCTAGCACTCCCAAATCTAGCACTCTTACGTCTGATACGTTGGTACTTACTGCAGACTATTCTGGGACTGTCCTCGTCGTAAATCATGAACTTATCTTCATATTCGCCCATGTGGTCGCTGAAGACGTCGATGATTATGTTTTGTACAGGCAGGTTGGGTACGTTAGCTACGTCCATGTACTCTCCTGAGTCGTAGGAGAGGCCTTCTAGCGAGGTAACAAAGTACTTGGTATTCCCTAAGATGAGGGTCTCTAAGCCTTCGAACGCCTCGTAATAGTAAGTGCAGAGGTTATCTATCTGGGTAAGGGGTCCGCTGATTCTGAGCTCCTTTATTCTTGCTAGTAGGCTCTTTACCTCAGAAAGGTTTCTTCCTTCATCGCTGAAGAGGACGTTTGTGTCGTAAAGCTCGAGAGATGTTATGCTGCTAGTCTGGACGAAATCAGTTATAGGACCGATAGACTTTCTGCCTACTTTCACGCTAAGGTGCTTTAGTCCACTTATCAACTGAGGTGCGCTATGCAATATTCCGTTGATGTGTCCAGGGAAAGCAATCATGAGTGAAGTAAGATTGGGGAAGCTGATGTCTATTCTGGCGTCCAACTGTGAAGTCAAGCTTAGGAAGGTAAGATAATCGGGGTTCATGTACTTGGAGAGTCTAGTAAGATACCTTGGGTCGGTGTGGAGCTCTTCGATTCTTAATCCATCTCTCATCACCAAATTGGGATCTATGTACTGTTCTCTCGCATACAGACTAGTACCTTTGAAGATGAGCTTTCTTACGTTGTTCATACTCATGAATAGTACAGTCTCTCTATTGATTAGATTGGTAATAAGGGTGTGAACGTTAGGAACGAGGAGTGAGGAAAGAGCTTTAGTGTCTCCATATTTTCTTTCTGGGAAGTACTCTACTATCTTAAGATCCTTGAAGTTCCGGACTTTACGACGTTTAAGCTCCAGCTCTTCCTTTAACATGTAAGGGTCTGTGATCTTCCAAATTCCTACTCCTCTCAGGTTGATACGTTCCCTACTCTCGCCCCTTGGCTCGTCTTTGAAGTCTATCTTCTTTCTTAGCCTATCCATTTCCAACTGGAATGAGGCTAAGAAGTATTGCTTGTCTCCTTCGACCTTGTCAGCGAGTGACAGGGTTTCTACTCTTTCACCTTTCTCTATAGCATAGATGTCGTGGTTCTCATTCATACTACCTACTACAAAGACTTTGTCAGAGTCTTCTACTGTAGCTTCTTCTTCGTAGAGCTCTCTAACTATATCTCTGTGTTCTATAGCTGTACAGCCAGGTCTAGGCTTTGTAGGTTCTTCCTCTTCGCTGTCTTCACTGTCTTCAGGAATCAAAGAGTCGTCACCACGATAGAACTCGTAGTCTTCTTCAGACTCACTCTCTGAGGTGCTTTCGCTGCTCTCGTCCTTAGTAAAGGTACCTTCTTCTAGGTTAAGAGTTCCCAGGTCTAAGACAGGTCCAGTGTCGTCATCTGAACTCTCTTGTTTGAACTCTGACTCTTCGGAGGATGATTCGGAGTCAGAAGCTACGGACTCCCATCTCACTCTACGATTGAACTTACGTGTAGGTTTACTGCTACTCATTTTATAGTAGGACCACCAAACTACACCACAGAAGATAGTTCGAATAATGTGTATGCGAAGTATAGTACTGCGTTAGCTTAACTATAGCGTTAGCTTAACTATATAATATAGGTGAACTTACCTATATTGCGATTAATCTGTCAGAGCCAACTCTCAGTAGAATTGTACATAGTCAGAACTTGGCACTCTTATGTCTCATACGTCGACGTGTACTGTAGACTATTCTAGGAGTATCTTTGTCGTAGATACATACTCTGTTACTTTTGAATGTGTCCCACGGAGGTACAAAGCTATCCAAGACAATGTTTTTCACTGGGAAGATAGGTACAATGGCTACTTCTTCATGTGGATCCGACCTATAGTCCGGTTGATCTTCTACCTTTGGATAAAACTTGGTTCCTCCTAGAATGAGTGTCTCTAAACCTTCGAATGCATCATAGTAATACTCGCAGAGGCGTTCTTTACCGTAGATGTTTCCGCTGATTCTGAATTCCTTTATTCCACGGAGTAATTGCCCCACTTCGGTAGGATTGCTTCGTCTCATAACATAATGGAAGTTACTTAGCTCAAGAGACTTGATTCCTGTAGCTTTGATGAGTCCAGTCAGCTGAGGAACACTAGAGTCCACAGACATAATACTGATGTGTTCTAGGTTTTCGAATAAGTGTCGAGACTTCTCGAACAAGCTAACAGCAGTAGTGGAAGAATGGACCATGAGTGCCTTCAAGTCGGGAAATCTAGTAGAAATTATACCATCACCATTCTTTGGAGATACGTGAAGTAGTGAAATCGAGGACTCGTCTAAGTTGAGCATCAATTTGTCTACAAGCTCAAGCGGTGCATGCAATTCTTTGAGCTTTAGCTTAGCCTTTCTTAGTTCTACTTTGTTACTTATGTAGTAGGAATCAGTGAAAGGTATACCAGGTCCGATACCTGGGTCTGTTAAGGTGAAATTCAGAGGCCTTACGCGCAGGACTTCTACCCTGTTGCGACGCATGAATCTGAGAGATTGTTTGTCTACCACATTAGTACATAGCGTAGTTATGGAACGAGAATTGACCTTAGAAAGGATACCATTGTTGCGGTAAAGAGGAAAGTAGTTGACCACTTTAAGCTTTTCGAGGTGAGTGAACTTTATATCAACAAACTTGGCAATTTCACTACCATACGTAGGCATAGTTAACATCCCAATCTCATCCTTGATGATTGAACTGCCCTTGTAGCCCCTCCAATGAGAGTCCTTAGTAGAGTCAAAATGGATCACGTACCCATTGTCTTTGTCGAATTGGAACATGTGATAGATAGTCTGGCCTTTCGTTTCAGACGCATCTACAGATGGTTCTACTATTGTGTCGTTAATGATCATTTGACATTCAAGCACATCATCTCCTTCTGAAGTGCAGAAAACTCTGTTTGGATTCTGCGGTTCCTCATCCCCGTTTACACTATTAGAGTCACCTTGAATCTTCTCGTAAAGTCTTGCGAAGACGTCACGATAACCACTGTCATCACAGCCTTCTCTTCTCTGAAGTACAGGTTGATCGCCGTCTCGGTTACCTCCTTGGATCGTACCAAGGCCACGTCTCCCATGCCTTACAAGTCCACCTTCGTTCCTTCTACCTCTAGGTTCCACTCTACCCCTTCTTTCTCTAGGTTCCATTCTGTTCCTACGGTCTGGAGTAGCTACTGGACGTCTACGTTCAGGTTCTTCTTCTTCAGAGCTGAAAGTCTCTGGTTCTTCTTCCTTTTCACTTTCGGAGCTTGAACTCTCTGATTCGTCCTCTAAGATTGTGTCTTCTCTCGTAAGTGTCAGTTCTTCAGCGTAAGTAATAGGGTCATCTAAGGATGTCATAGTTCGTCTGCTGTAGCTCATTTTATATTAGTACCCTACTAGTATAGACGTTTACTTTGTTCCCCATTAAAATGGGACAAGAAGAATCAGTACCCCAAGTCGCAGGCAGGCCGTTTGTTACGCCTTATTCACTAGCTTTACCTCAAGTCTACTCTAGGCTCTTTCCTGACAGAGTAATTCCTCCTCAGGACGTGACTGAGAGACGTGAGCAGATCCTTGCGATCCTTCAAGAGATGCCACCTATGGACGACGCTGATGTAGAAAGAATGCTCAAGTCTCCTCTCCTACTCCAGAATACTGCAGACTTCTTAGACGACTCTATTACTTACGCTGAGGAGGAACTTAACGATACGCTCTCTATCGACCTTATCGAGATGGAGGCTCGTCGCAAGGTCAAACAAATGATGAAGAGAAGAGAAGGTATCCTCAGGTGGTTCCTAGTTCCCAGAGAGGTCTTTGACGATGAGGTTCATGTCTACGTCAAGGTAGGACAGGAGGTCTCTAGGTGCTCGATTGAAGCTGTGGAAGAAGGTCCTTATGTGATAGGTATAGCTTGGCTCACAGACGTCAGTAGACTAAGAGACGCTCCCTTTCGGCAGCTAGTAGTACCAGATGACTCCTCCCTTACAGAGTCTATGCCCAGAGCTTCTCGTATAGGTTCAGTCTACTTCGCTAACCTCACGAACGAAGAAAGGTTAGAGATCTTGAAAGGTGCTACCTTCCCTAACATATACGATATAGACGCGGGAGATGAGCTACCTAGAGGTACTAAGGTCGGAATGAGTAGTCCAGTCCTTTCGCTTACTGTTACTGATGGAAGTGGTAGACTCAGGAACTTCCTTTCTGGACGTGAGCTAGATAGTCTGAGACTAGACTTCCCTAAGTCTCACAGACGTATAAAGCCTGAAGTAAGGTGTAAGGTTTCTCACCTCACCGTTAACCGTTACTCTCTGTCGTACGCTCTAGACTCAGTGGATAGAGACAGCGTAGTATCTCTTTGCTTTAACGGTAAGTACAAGGGAGGACTGACTGAAGACGGAGCCTTTGTCTTCCCGAACCTAACGGCTATCGCAGTAGACGACGACTGGATCCTCTCTTCCGTATGTAAGTCTCTTAGCTCTGACTACCTAAAGAACATAGTCACCGTGGGGGTGAAGAGGTTTCAGAAGCCTCTTAAGGGCTACAGACGTAATCAAGCACTGGCCATGTTACCTAACCTCTACCACCTAGAAACTTTACACGACCTAGACTTGAGCACCTTTCCTAGAGACAGCGTCAGGTACCTCCGTATAGCTTTACTCTCTAAAGTGAGGGGCTCTAAGGCTTTGGCTACCATGCCTGAGTCTGTGGAGGTACTTGGAGTAGGACTCTCGAGGTACTGGTACGACGAGGTCATGGAAGCAAGACGTGCGAGTGGAGTCCCGTCCCAATTCAGCAATAGAGGTCGTATAGACGTGGTGCCTGGACTAGAGATAAGGTACGAAGACTTCATGGAGAACCTGGAAGGGTTCAGGTTCTATTCTATCTATACTCCTACTATGATCTGTGAAGTAGGCCGTACTAACCTCTCTTAAACATATGTCTTAGTCGAGACATATAGTACAATGAAAGAGGGATTATGGGAGGACTAATTTCTAAGACTAACCAGCAGCTCAATCAAGAGTTCTTTAATAATATAGTCCAGACTAACCAGCAGTACTGCGTAGCTGAGACGACTAGCGACATAGGTACTAGTGTAGTCATAGTGAGCGATGGGACCATAGGAGGAGACTTCACAGGAATAGAGTACGCTACTAATACTGATGCTTCCTGTCTAATGGTGTCTAGTATGGAAGCTAATGTGAGTACTATACTCCAAGCTTCAGCTGAGCAGACTGATACTTCAGAGACTGACATCTTCTCTCTCTTCGGGAACTACCTCTTCAACATGGACAAGGAGACCGTCTACCAGTCTGTGACTAACGACATATACCAGATCAATGAAGCGGTGTGTCAGTCCAGTACTACTACTTCCACGGCAGGTCAGTACGTCTACGTCACTAACGAACAGATAGGTGGAGACTTTCTGGGAGTCAGCTTGTCTAGCGACACTAGCTCCAACTGCACCATGAACAACATGATGAAGCTCACTACCTACAATCAAGGAGCAGCGGAAGCTGAACAGGACATCCTGGACGAAGGTATGTTCGCTACCTTCTTTAACTCCCTAGTCAGTATAATAGTGGCCGTAGTAGTAGTCGTGATAGTGGTAGCTTTAGTCTCTGTAGCCTTGGCCTTCGCTAAGAAGCCTAAGTCTAGTGGAGCTCAAGCTGGTCAGCCAGGTACCGTCACTCTAGCAGTATAAACGTATATGAATTAGTCTATTCATATTAGCTCAGAGAGTACTAGCTGCACTCTTTACTCGGCTCCGTCCAGCTACCTCCTTGTACACGGTACCCCAGCCTTTGCGCCCTGCCACTACCCAGGTATCCGTGAGTCGTTTAGGTATGTCTATAGGCTCGTCTCCTAGGTAGGTATACTCTAGCGCCGGTCCGTCTATCCTGTGGAGGAATGAAGACCCACTAAGTCCTTTTTTAGACCTGCGGAGTACGTGTCTGGAGACTATCCTGTGAGTAGTCACTCTAAAGCGTCTGTATACTCCGTTTATCTTGTAGCTCCTAGTCTTTGTAGTCGCGACAGGCGAAGGAAGGTCGTACTCGTAGTAGCAGCCATGGCAGGACCACGCGAAACTTACGTCTGCTGGGTCCACGTAGTCTTCTAATATGGACATAAAGTGTGAGTAAAGGTCTGTACAGTCTGGAGTAGGCCAGGTTTCTGGAGTCGACTCGGGAGGTCTCTTTCCGTCTTCTGCTAGCTTACGTCTGACGACAGAAGGTCCACAGGTCCTGTGGCTGGCTCCGTGGTAGTACCACTCTGCGTACAGCCACCTAAAGTTCAAGACTGCGGGAAGGTCAGAGTCTCTGTGGAGACGACCGTCCTTGTACCACCTGGCTTCTATTATTCTACCTTTGACGACGTGAATTACGGAAGGAAGGTCGTCTCCCCTAGTCAAGACTCCATAGCTGTACCACCTCATCTTACCGTTACCCTCTATTACTGCCGGCAGAGTACTGAAGAGCTGGTCTGGACTTGACCCCTTCACGACTTCATCCCGGTGGAGGACGTACCTTATTCTCTTTATACTCACCCAACCGAAGTCTTTGAAGGTGACTATTTCTCCTCTCCACCACATGTTCCCGCAAGCCTGGATTATGTCTGGAGAAGAGTACTCTCCAGTTTCCTTGAATACCTCTGGCTTGTAGTGCACGTCGCTCATGAAATCTCCGTTTCGGAAGACGTGGAAGCCAGTGAGTGCTCTCCTCTTGTCGTCGGCTATAGGCTTGTACCAGTTGTAGTAAGCTGGATCCATGATAGGTAGTCCAGTGGCTCTGTCCATGTGGTCGCCTGGTCTAGTAGCTAAAGGCTTTCTCCCACAGTGTCTAGTAGATTGTCGCACGGTTGAACTAATTCAGTACAGAGCTAGGAGCACTATCTAGCGCAGATGAATTTCCACCTCAACCTACCCCACGACTACTACCCTAGCGTCTCCTTCGACCTCCGACGTGCCATAGTGCCTGCCACAGTAGAAGGGCCACTAGAGTCAGAACCCAGCCTAAGTAAGTACTCGTTTACCCTCCCTGAGAGCGACCTAGCCCTTACTTCTAGCTTTGCGGAGAGGAGGTCAGAGTCCTTTAGACGACTCCTCCGAGAGCTAAACTTACGCATCTCTAATAAAGGGTGTCACCTTCTCTTCGATACTGGCTACACCGCTGAAGATGACGTGCCGTACAGTTACTATACTGGTAAGGTCATAGAGAGAGTCTGTCTCTCGGTACCGGAAGTAGCCTCTCACTACAGCGCTTTCTTAAACCTGATTGAGGCGTGCGAGCGTCATCACTTCAGTATCAAGAGGCTTTGTCTAAAGGTAAAGGGTCCAGCCCTAAGCCAACAGAGTGAGGCCATAATCAAGCTTATGGTGAGTAAGGGAGCAGTCTTCGACATGCTCTGGATGGACATGTGTATCCTAGGTGAAGTATCAAAGCTAGTAGACTTTAACAGAGTAAGACGATACCAAAGTTCTACCGTCTATGTGGACGGCTTCAGAATGAAAGACTTAGCAAAGCTAACGAACTGTGAAGAGCTCACCTGTGACCCTCGGGTCATACCTAAGGTGGTCTTCCCTCGACTTACTAAGCTAGTCTGCGTATCTAACAACTTCGAGATGAACACTAATAGGTTCCCAGCACTCAGGTACCTGTGTATAGACCCTGCTCCTGGACAAGTCGTAGACCTAAAGGGATCAAACGTCACTACACTAAGGACCCGAACTCCTGACGGGAACATACGTATACTAAGTCGGTTCAGCAACCACAACCTCAATACTCTCATAGTAGACGGTAAGATAAGACAAGCTGACGTCACTAACGCTGTACTGGGAGGAGTAAGAAAGATAGTCTACAATTGCCTCGCGGACCACGCACTCCCTAGTATTTGGACTACCGTAGAGGTAACTAAACGTATCATGACTAAGGGGTGCCCTTCGTCCACTAAATGAACAAGATATAGATGGAGCCATCTATATGACTCGACAAAGAACTGCAAAAGGCTGCTTATACCTTCTACTTCTGGAGTACTATGGCTATGTATACACTTATGACTGAGATTGAGATCCCTTCTAGACCCTTCGATGGGTGTATTTGTACAGTCTCTAAGAGGTACTTGAATGGAGACGGTACAGTCTATCTTCTATCCACCTTCTCGAATCGTATAGATGGAACAGATGAAGGTCCTCCTAATCGTGTCATCACTACTCCGATGGGTCGAGTTAAAGACTACGTCACCAGTATACCGGACCAGTCTATCCTGCCAGACTACTTCGACTACACAGACTCTATCTTCACGTTTGGAGTCTCCGAGGAACTAAGACGCATTAATAAGGTAGTCGTTTTACTCGGAGGTGAGAGGTCAGTGGAGGCTCTCTTGATGCTCGACTACTTCATCCAACAGGGTACAGTGATAAACCATCTGTCGGTGCAGATGGTTTGTTCTACCGAAGAAGGGGTTAGGTCCATATACGAAGAGGCTAAGGACAGAGGTACCGACCTGAAGACTATTCCTATACGAGCCTTAACTTGTTCAGACTTCCACTTAGCTTATGTAGAGAAGTACCTGAACCTTGACGAGCTCAAGTCTTTAAACAGGACGAGGTACCTAGAGCTCGACCACGTACCACTAGTCATGAGGAGGGAGGTTAGAGAGTGCTTGGGACGATTAGCACCTAAGATAGCTCACCTGTCCATTCCCAAGACTAAAGACGAAGGAATAGAGTATCCCAACGTCGTACTTCTGTCTGTGAGGGAAAAGTACCCTCAAATAAGGGTGGACTGTAGGAGGTTCCCTAAACTGGTAGCGATGTCTGTCTCGAGTACAGTAGAGGAGCTGACTGTAGAGAGCTACCCCGATCGCCCCTTGAATCTCGCAGTGAGCAGCACTATAAAGGATACTATCTCACTCCCCAAGGTATCGGGAGCCACAGTAAGTTCAGTATCCTATAGCTATGATGACGAAGGAAGCACATACTCCTATGTTTCTCACGAGAAGGCAGACAACCTAGGATCGCGTGAAGCACGTATAAGGCTCGCAGAGAAGAACTTCGGACTATACTTAGACCGTGGTATCAACGTCAGAGTAGCCTTCCCCTTTGTCAACGATATCTTACCTGTAATAGACATAGGACTCAAGAAAGCTCCTAAGAGAGCCCAGAATAGCTAACCTACAAACTTCTATATGAGTGAGCCCACTTATATAATCGAGAGACCTACTTGTGTAATAACCAAAAATGCAAGGCAGAACTATTGGAGAGGGTGCGTACGGTACCGTCAGTAAATCCTATGTGGCGATGAAGACTCTCGTTTCCGAGGTTTCCTTCGTTAGAGAGGCTACCTGTCTATGGAGGCTGAGAGGGTGTGAGGGAGTAGTCACTATACTTAAGACTGATCTATCCGACCTCACCATAAAGATGGAACTTTACGAGAAAGACTTACGTAGCTTCATCCCTGAAGCGTCTAAGCACCAGAAAGAAGAGATTGTCAAGCAGCTCTGCAGAATAGTAGCGGGGATACACTGCTGCAAAATAGTACATGGGGACATCAAGCCTGACAACATCTTAATCGACACTTCTAAGGGTATAGACATAGCTATAGCTGACTTCGGTAACGCTTCTGTAGAAGGCTACTGTAGATCAGAAAAAGGGAACTGGCTTTACAGGGGTCCAGACCCTATAAAGAAGTTCTCTCAGGACATATATTCCTTGGGACTGGTATTACTAGAGCTCTTTACAGGATATAGGATTACCAGAGCAGGAGGCATAAACAAGACGCAGGGAGTGTACCCCGACGTTCACAAAGTCTGCTTGGAGTCCTCTTCCCAACACAAAGAGCTCCTGGCGAAGATGGTACACTCAGACCCCACAGTCAGACCTACTGCAGCTGAACTGTGTCAGTACTTCGGAGTCGTAGGGGCTGCCAAAGTCAAGAAGCCTAGGAAGAAGACGTATAAAGAAGGACGTACAAGAAAGCTCTTCGACTCTATCGCAGACAAACACAAGATGGGGCGAAGGAACATAGTCTACTGTGCAGCGGCTAGCTACGTATCTAATCACAAAGTAGGAGACAAAGAAGACCTCTACATAACAGCTGGAGCAGTGATAGGGTGCTGTTTATTTACTCACTGCTCAACTACTACTAGCTTAAGGACATTTTATCCTCACGGAGTAGACGTACTGCACTTAGAACAGGCTATAAAAGAGATGCTAGATGATCATGGGTTCTGTGGACTCCTATACTAATATTTCTACCCTTAGAAATATTCCAAGTTAAAACATGACGCTAATAGGCGAAGGATCTTATGGTAGAGTAGTAAGCCTAGGTAGCAATAACTGCGAGAAGATCTTCAAGGGGTCTGACTTCAAAGTCTTTATTAGGGAGAGCTATTTCCTTAGCTATATGAGACAAATAGATTCTGTAGTCGACATTATCGAGATTTCCAAGAATAAGGAAGAGAATACCTACAGTATAGTCATGCCAGTCTCGGGAGTTAATCTGAGAAACTGGTTGTTGAGTAGGCGTAAGGGCTACAAGTCTAGGGTAAAAATAGTAGTAAAGATTATCCAAGCTGTAGCTGACATACATGGTAAGTGTGGGGTGATACACGGAGACATCAAGCTAGAGAATATACTCATAGACAGAAAGGAAAATATAAGGTTGATAGACTTTGGCCTGAGTGGATATCCAGGGTACAGCCTAAGTGAATACGGCTCTACCATGTATAAGCCTCCAGTGACTACTAAATCGTTCGGAGACGACATATATTCCCTAGGTATAGTCATTTCCGAGATGTTGGTGGGAGATCCCTTTCCCAGACCTCTCAGCTCCACACACCTCAACAACGCTATAAATATGGCAGTAGAGAAGAAGATAATGGGTAGCGACGGAAAGGATTGGAAAGAACTGATCTTCACCATGATGGGAGAGGTTCCCCAAGCTAGACCATCTATGATGCGTATATGTAACTATCTTGGAATACCGGGTTCAGTCGAGTTCATACCCCATACTATTTCAGTGAAGGATGAAGGAGTCAGTGCTGTAAGAGAAGAGCTGTCTATCATGGAGAAGCAGTTCGGTAGGATTATTAGAGCCTGCATTCTCCACGAATGTGACATAAGCGACGAAGAGATACATCAATTCAACTTGACAGACTACTGTAAGTCGTTGATAGACGTGTGTGACTCTTCCCCTAGATCGCACAATTAAGAGTAAGTCTACTCATAATACACTCGTCAAAACACTCGGAAACTTAATTTAGTTTCGAAACAGTCCAAATCCATCTACCTACAGCCCGAGTATAATGGTTCGCACAATGATTAAAGCTAAGTCTACTTCTAAGAGTAGTAAGACCAAGGCGGTCAAGTCTAAACCTGAAGTAGAGAAGAACATGCCGAAGTTCATATCATTGAATCCTCTCGAAGATCCTTCTGTCACTGAGATCTACGAAGCTCTATGTGTAGTTAACGCTAACCTCAAGCTCGTGTTTGACTCTTCAGCTGGTGGAGGTCGAGGTAAGAAGAAACCTAGCGGTCCTTCTACCAGAGTCCACCCAGACGATTGGGAACCTGGTATGTGTAAGTATACACTCAAACTAGGTGACGATAAAGGTCTCTACTGTGGCGCTCCAGTCTCAAAGCCAGACTATGGTACAGATGAGTTGGAGGGGATAGGTTGTTCTAAGTGTATAGGAAACGCTGGACGCAAAGAGCACCTTCTAGGACTCCTCTCAGGTAGAAGGGGTAAACCGGGTAAAACAGCTAGAGTAGCTAATCCTGGTACAAAGAAGGAAGCTAAACGCGGCTTGAAGTCTAAATCAGCAGATCCAGACTTTGAGTCGATCAAGAAGTGTAATACTATGAGACTCCTTGCTGGTACCAGGTTCGTATTTCCTATACGTTCAACCTTACCAGTAGGTGTGATGAACAAAGATGGAACTATTCGTTGTCTGAATAAGAAGGACAAAGACGAGCTAACAAAGCTAGGCTTCTCCCAATTCATGGGTGTACGCTCCAAGACTGAATCAGGCCTTCCTCCGTACATGGAAGACTACAACAAGAAAGTCTTGGGCGAAGACTCAGAAGACAGCGACGCCAGCTCAGACGAATCCTCTGAGGAACCAGTCAAGAAACCCTCTAAGTCAAACAAGAAGTCAGCTAAGCCTGTACCTAAGAAAGCATCTAAGAAGGTAGTAGAAGACTCTAGCTCCGACGAATCCTCTGAGGAGCCAGTTAAGCCAGCTAAGAAGTCAGTCAAGCCTGTACCTAAGAAGACAGCACCTCCTAAACGTACCAATAAACGTAAAGCTGTAGAGGAAGACTCTAGCTCCGATGAATCCTCTGAGGAACCAGTTAAACCAGCTAAGAAGGTAGTAGAAGACTCTAGCTCAGACGAATCCTCTGAGGAACCAGTTAAACCAGCTAAGAAGTCAGTTAAACCTGTACCTAAGAGACCAGTCAAGCCTTCACCTAAGAAGGTAGTAGAAGACTCTAGTTCAGACGAATCCTCTGAGGAACCATCAGAGAAAGCAATCAAGCCTACACCTAAGAAGGCTACTAAACTTGCACCTAAGCCTAAGGAAGACTCTAGCTCAGACGAGTCTAGTAACGATGAACCTCCTAAGGAAGAGTCTGAGAAGAGTGAACCTAAAGAAGAACCTAAGCCTTCACCTAAGAAGGAAGTAGAAGACTCTAGCTCAGACGAGTCTAGTAACGATGAACCTCCTAAGGAAGAACCTAGTGAACCTAAGGAAGAGTCTGAAAAGAGCGAACCTAGTGAAGCTAAGGAAGAGTCTGAGAAGAGCGAGCCTAAGGAAGAACCAGCAGACGAAGAGTCCGACGAGTCTGAAAGTAGCTCAGAGTAAACCTGTATTATAAACGAGAGTAATGACTACACCCCCAATATACATAAGTAAATGTATATACATCAAAAGATGAAAGTCTTAGTGTGTCCAGTCTCTGGTGGATCTTTCGTACACCAGATCGCGTCCAATCAGCACTTAGCCAACATGGGATACAGACCAGACGTTTGCCTGTGCTCATCGGGAGGTAACGTAGCTGTACATGTTGCAGAGGGAGCAAGATGGGATCCCTATATGATGTCTAGGCTAGCCTCCAGGATCGATTCCTCTTTCCTACTTAAGACACATTCTACCAATACTATGTTTAGATACATGGGGGTAATGCTCAAAGGGACTCTCTACGACAGCGGAGACGGAGCGAAGGACTTCTTCTGTTCCTACATAGACTGTATAAAGGAGAAGACTGAGATCTGGGTAGGTGTATACAACAAGACTCTAGAGAAGCCTGAGAACCTGTGTAACAAGGTTCCCACTAACTTCAGAGTAAGAGATGAACCCTCTGAAGAGTGTAAGGACTTCTACATGTATTGTCAGGCTTCCGCCTCTATACCTCTTATCGTGCCAGCTATCAACATTAACGGGTACGAGTATCAAGATGGGGGAGTCTCCTCTGCCTCACCACTTAACCAGTTCGCGGATCAACTCATATCTAAGAAGTGTCCAGTACAAATGACCTACATAACTCCTATAGACCCACATCATACCCAAGAGAAGGCTGGAAGCAGTATGCTCCACAGTCTAATGGGCACTATAGACGACATGATAAGAGCTTCGATCAAGAATGACGAGACTACCGCGATTACCGTCATAAAGGCTAGACTAGGTAAGGTCAAGAAGAGGGAAGGTAAGGGGGTACCTAAAGACCTTATAGAGGAGCTCCATTCTAGCGGGAAGGACTATCTTCTCGTACTCTATCCTTTCATTGAAAAGGTAGTAGATATAACAGATATGAAGGGGTCAGATATACCCGAGGTGATCTCTCAGTGCTATACGTTAGTAAGGTACAAAGTCTACTACTAACGTATAGCGACTCCTAACAAAAGAGCAGATGTATCAGCTGATACATCTATTAAGATAAAGAGTACATAGTGGGAAAGGACTCCGCTAAGTACTTAGAGACACTTTCCTTCCCACAATATATGTCTACTATTAATCTACCAGAGTCGTCTATCTTGTTTATTCTTACCTTTACCTTGTTGTCGTGGTTAGCGAACAGAGTAGAAACGCTGTAGGTAGCGGCTCTGACTAAAGATTTGGGGTGACGTCTCTCATCCCCTCCTCGTACCTTTAGACGTGCTATCCTGCAAGGAAAACTAACTGCTTCATACGTACCTACTACCTCCATAGTGTCTAGATCAACCGAGTCGTAGACGTAAGTGGTACCTTGGACACCTGGAATCTTGTCGATTCCGTCTATACTTATGTCGTACACACAATGACTATGAACATTGGACACGAACCCCCCGTAGATGGTCATCTTTTCTGCTGATTATTTTTTCCTACGTTTCTATACTAAAACACACAATGCAAAACGGCTTCCCATACCAAAAGTACACAAAGGCATCAGTCCAAGTCATCGCTTCCACACCTTTCTTACAAACAGGAGACGAAGCTATACTTAATACTACAGCAGTAAGAATCAGCAATGGTTTCCTCATTAGAGATGGATACGTCATCACTACTGCTCAAACAGTATTGGCACCTCCATCCCTCTCATCAGGTGCGTTACCTGCTTATGCATACAACGCTGCTCCTCCTGATGGAGTCATGAGAAACTTACCTCTTCCTGCTTCATCTATTACTGTAACAGTCAACGGTATGGCTGACGATCTCCTCTCAATGCAAAAGAAAGCGGTCCTTATCGGAGCATCAGGATCAGACGATATCGCAGTACTTCAATTAGCACCTGAAAATAGCGGATGGAACTACGGTACTGGATCAATCTTAGGTATCGAAAGTACCGGAAACGGATGTAAGTACGTCTTTAACTGCTTCAACGACAGCTGCGTCAAATCATATCCTTTCCACGAATACCTCCACCTTGGTCTTACCGCAAAGTCTATCTGTAATATGTTCCCTGAACCATGTAGTGAAGTAGGGATCCCAAGCTCCATCATCACTAACAACGGTGGAAGATGGGGATTCCACGGTGGACCACCAGTCTGCTTCAAAGGTCAAGTAGTCAACTCCTTCTTTACAGACGGATCAGGTCTCTTCTTACCCGAATCTCTCTTAGTAGCAGCTGACCTCCCTCAAACACTCTACGGACAAGCAGTCATTAACAGCGAAGGTAAAGTCTTAGGTATGATCTCAGGTTCATACACTGGAGACTTCCTCTACTCCGATGCACAAAGAAGCGACCTCTTTATTGGTCCTAACTTCGAAACCCTTCAACGTGTTGTCTCAGCCATCATCCACTCACAATCATGTGGAGGTAAAGATAAACCACGCGACGTGCTCATCTATAAATACCAAGGTCTTCAATACACCGCCTTTAGACAAGCTTACATAGGTATCGGTTATGAAGTCAATGAAGGTGGCTATGAATTCCTTGAAGACTACACTTCAGGAGCTTCACCTTACCCAGCTTTAAACACTACCGCAGTAAATGGTGCCTTTGTAGGTAACGGACCTAAGATCAAGGCTATCACTGGTCTCAGACTATTAGGTGTAGCGGGTCTCAATCCTGACAACACAAACGGTCAAGCTGGTGGATCTAGATTCATCTTAGGAGGAGTAAGTACAGCTCCACTCATCCCTGGAACAGCTGACGTAGAAGGCATTATCACCAACGAAAACATCTCTGCTCCTAACCCTATCGGAGTCTCACCTCTCTTAGGTACTGACATTAAACCTGGAGACATCATTACTCAAATCGGTATTACTGGAGGCTGTCAATACAACCTCGGACAAAGAGCTTGTGAACACAACCTCAGTTCATTCTTGAAACTCACCGCTTCCGTAGGAGACAGAGTAACAATTACATACGTCTCAGTACCATTAGACGGTACCGACAACAATACAGAAGTACATACTGAAGAAATAACCCTCACAGATACTCCAGCTGCAGTAGCCTTCCCTTGGGCATTCGTTGGTAGAAACTGGGATGGTTTCGCTAACCAATTAGACATGACTGTCTTCCCAGCTACTCAACTTTACCCTGGTAACTCAGTAATTGGTGGAGATGGTCCTTTCTTACCACAAAGAGTCAATCCAGCTTCAGTAGGCAGATTCTGGCCTTCACTCTAAGCGTGCGTCTAGTCTCTGACTTAAATTAACATACACTTCAGCTCGAAGTATATACACACCTAAGTCTAAAGTAACTCACGTAAAAACAGCTCGATGGAACTATACAATATCGTCAGACACCACCTGAAAGGTAACATTCCAGACACATTTGAGATCCTCAGGTGTACGGAGAACTCTGGTATATACTTTATTAAAGTACGACATTCTAGCGGTAGAGTATGCTATACTTACACTGACGTCAAACCTAGTAATCCTTGGATCAGGTTGAGAGAGATAAAAGGTAATGGACCGTCAGCGTCTCTTAAAGGAACTTATGATGTCATAGTACCGTCATGTGACGGTGCGGTCGAAGAATCCCATAATACTATAGCTGTAATGAAGGTCAGACCTGACTTTCTCAGCGAACCTACCTACGTCACTCTTTATGACGACTCATCAGACTCACCTGCTCGATGTCCTGTCGTCTACCCTTTAGTATCTCCTGAAAGACTCTCAGAAGAAAGCTGGATGAACAGGTACGACGAGATGTTGATCTCGTGCGTCTACGACATGTCCCTTACCTTGGAAGAGAAGTGTGAACAAGCTAAAGAAATAAGCTACTACTGTGACGCGTTTAAAGAGGGACTCTGTCGTGAAATGCTAGAGGCCAAGAGGTCGATGGACTCCGCGGTAGACGAGGAGACCTATGTAGCCTGTATAAATACATTACACCTTTGCATCAGTGTAGCTAGGAACATAGAGAATCTAGGACAGAACCTAGCTCCTATGTTGGAGAGTATGAAAATTAGATGTCCAGGAGTATAAAAAGCAAAGATGGATATACACAAGTATGGCGTGTATATTGCTGCAGTAATAGTAGCTATCTTCGTTACTCTCTTCGTCTGCAAGAGGAAGGGACTCACTTTGGAGACAGTTGAACCGATCACCTCTCCTTCCGCGAAGATCAAAGAAGTAAAGTCTGCAGACATAGGAGAAGGATTGTGCGACTATTCTCAACCCAGATACAAGGGTAAGAGTCCTCCTGAGAACAAGTGCAGGTGCTTCTTGGAACGCCACTATGGAGTACCCTTCCCTAGTACACGAGACCTAGACTGGCTCGTCAATACTACAGGGTATAGGCTAGAGATAGACTGCTACAACGAATGTCTCAGGTTGGGAGTCGAGTACAATGGTAGACAGCACTTAGAATTCGTACCTAAGTTCCACAAGACTATACACGACTTAGAGAGACAGAAGGAAAGAGACGCGCTTAAGAATAAGCTGTGTGAAGAGAACGGAGTAACTTTAATCACCGTGCCTCATTACATCGGGATAGACGACATAGACGACTACATCAGGGAAAGACTCCCTGTACACGTTACGAACGTCTGTAACTACGCATATTAAACCGAGAGAGTTTAATATAGAGAAAAATGACGAGAGTACTAGTAGTGGACATAGACGAAACGTTAGTACATACTTTCGGAGACGACTCTATTTCCGACCAAGACGTGAGAGGACTATGTCAGAAGATCCGAGACAGACTGTACAAACAGGTAGTACAGCCAGAGAAGCTTTCCTCACAACCTATCATCATATACGGTCTAATAAGACAGGGAGCTCACGACTTCATAAAGTGGGGACAACAGACTTTCGACTATTTTGTAGTATGGAGTGCAGGCACCAGAGATTATGTGGAGAAGATGGTACAGGTACTCTTCTCCAGAGGTAAAGCTCCTGACCTCATACTCACTAGAGACGACTTGGAAGGTCCTATCTCCGACTACCGTAAACAGCTCAGTGTAGTCAAGGATATACTGGGACTAAAGAACTTAGAACAGCTAGTCATAATAGACGACAACAAGGTGGCCACTAGCTGTAACGAGTACAATAGAATACTCATACCTCCGTTCGAGAGCGATTCACTAAAGGAACTGTGCGACAAGGAAGATAAGGAACTGTACAGAGTAAGAGACTTCATCACTACTATCATGAAGCGAGAGAGGTGTCTTCAAGGTCCACACCTTCACGAACTCTATGAGACTGGAAGAGAAAACATATAACCCACTGCTATATCACTGTACGCGGAAGGTATTTATATATACCAGTAACTGGTATATAAAACATTAGTCCAATCCACACTATCACCCCCAAATGAGTACTAAGACCTTTACTAAACAATCTATCAAAGCATCCAAAGCTGGCAAACTAACATCACAAGATAAGCTTGTCACCTCTTTGGCTGGATCTTGGTCTGTCATCAAGACTATAGACCTCGATGTAGGCGGTAAGACCGTAACCTTAAGAAAGATCCACTACAACAAGTACAATAGGAATAACAAACCTATTAATCCTGCTGCTGGACCTATCAGAGGATGGTTGATCGACGAAAACGATCGTGTAGTAATCACTACCTTTGGGTATACTCCAATCTCTTTACCGGTAGGTGAACTTCAACTAGACGGTAACTATCTTAAGTTGGAGATGAACAACGGAAGCGATAAACCTGGCTTAGAGAAGATGAAGATCGATGGGGAGATTAAACCTTATATCGAAGGTAATACTCTCTTAGTAGTAACAGCTAACAAGGACGGTGGACTATCCATTAATACTCACACCTCAGTATCTGGTATGAGTGCTGGCGATAGTAAGACCTACTTAAGCTTATTTACTGAAGTAAGTGGACTAAAGGCTAAGAAACTCTTCGTTCCTGGTAAGTTCAGCAGTACAGTATACTACTTCTTGTTGATTAGACCTGAGAACTCCTTCTGTAGTAAGAGACGTATCTCTAAACCTTACATGGTCTACGTAGGAGAAAAGACTACTTCTTGGTTCGACAAGTATGGTGCTGTACCTGGTATCTTCGAACACACTAGCTTACCAGTAGATAAGGTAGGTCCTAGCGGATATATCGCACCTACTGGTACAGTTAGATTACCTTCACTTAATGGAAGAGAAGCTAGACAACACTTACTTTGTGGTTACCAAGAGGTACCTGACGACATTGAAGTACAGAACTATATCAATGATGGTACCTATGATCCTACCAATCCTCTATTCATGCAGAACTTTGGAGAGACTCTCCACATATTCAAGGTAGATAAAGGGTTGAAACCTATTAGAGTAATAGCTATGGGTGGGTACATGAGACCTTTAGTCTCTCCTTACCCTGACGCTTACAGAAGTATGATACACAACTTCGCTCAGTTCGAGATTACTATAAAGGATAAGTTCACTAGCTATGCAGCTAACTTCAGGATCTCTAACCTCAAACCAGAGATCTTGGACGAGTGTATGGAACGTATACAAGACGAAGACGGAGACGTCAGAGCTTGGTATACAGCTGAAGACTATCAAGACGACCCAGACGACATGTTGAACGCTATCAAGAAAGATAACCCGGACAACTATAGGGCTGTGATCGAGAAGTTAGTCTTCTTGCAGTTCTTACTCTGCTTACCACCTCACAAGTACTACCAATTCAAGGACATAAAGATCAGGGAAGGTGGAGTAATAGAAGCTATCAAAGCTGAAACAGCTGATGTACTCGCTAAACATGCTACCTTGTTCTTGTTCGAGATGGAACGCTACGAGAAGCTCGACGAAACAGAGATGGAGGATAGATCTTACACTAAGGACAGAAGGTATAAGGTTTACCAATGGTTCAAGGAGTATACTGATCCTATCAAACGAGCTAATCCTGATTTAGACATGGGTCTTGTGGACCTCTTCTCCTTCTTCGAGAAGTGGGTTAACTCTATGGACATTAACTCAGCTTATACTGTCAGGAAGGAGCTCTTAGGCCTAGTAAGAAAGAACGAGATCGAGGAGGCTAGAGAGCTAGCAAAGAGAAGGGCTGAAGAAGAGGATGAACCTGCTAGCAGTGTACCTCCAGCTACAACCAATCTATCTTGGGACTATGAGAGTAGTGAGGAAGATAGCGAGGGCTATTGAATAGGCTAGAGAGAGCCTTTCCCTAGTATTAACTGGGGAACCTACAACAAACATTAATTATGGCACAGTAGTGCTATAAACCGTTAACTAATGCCGAAGGAGAGACTCGCCTCCATAGACTCCTTTACTTCCAAGGTCGACAAGATCATCTTGAGAGACATTAGAGGAAGGGAGATAGACGAGACACTGGACCGTAACATCAAGGATAAGATAGTAGCGATAAGACGAGACACACATACAATAGGAGTACTGAGAGAAAGAAGGACTAACATGCTCATATACTACTTGGTCTGCCACGTGACTCGTGAACACTCTACAAAGGTAGACTGTAAAGATGTAGCGTCTCAACTGAACCTCACTAAGAAAGAAGTCTCAGCCTCAGTCAAGTTCAACGAGCACATAAAGACTCCAGTAGGTAACATGACTGAAGAATTGGTGACTAAAGTGGAGCGTCTAGTAAGAGAATACCTAGACGACCCAGACACTCACATGATGGCTATGGAGCTTACTATCGACGAGCTAGCCGCTTGCTGTAAGGAAATATTCAGTACGCGTATAGACATCATGTACGTAGCCATCTTCTTGTATTACTGTGATAGTATAGACATCATGTCCCAGATAGACGTGACTGACATATGTGAGAAAAGAAACCTCAAAGAGACAGTAGTAAGGAGGAAGTATAAGAAGATAGTGGAGACTGCAGAGCTACGCCTCTCTAGGTCTAGTACCTAAGACATATTTATCTAACCATAAATATACTAGAGACTAAACAGCACAACGCCATGTCAGCTGAAAGAGTCAAAGAGCAAGCGCAAAAGACTGCATTAGAGATGGCTAGAGGGTCCATTGATCCTAAACAACTTCCTCAAGTAAGCAAGGTAGCTGGCGAGTACGTAGATCAAAACAAGTCAGCCATTGAACAGCTAGTAGAAAGTCTCTCTGCCAAGATGGATGAAGGTGAGGATATAGACATAGACGCTGCAGTAAACGGACTACCTGGACTTAACCCACAGGAAAGACAAGCAGCCAAGGCAGCCCTAGCTCCTATGTGTAACATGTTCAAGAAGAAGACCATTAGCTTACCTAGCTACGTCCTATTCGAGAATCAGAAGGTAAAACTATTACAAGGAGGAACTAGACCTACCCATACTATCCTCAAGTCTAAGACTGGACACGATGAAGTCATCTACCATTCTAGGACTAACAAAGAAGGTGCAGACATAATCTTCAACTACTGTAACGTAAACAAGAAGAAGAACAAGCCAGCCTCTAAGCTAGCGGGCATCCAAATCAATGGTCCTGCAATAGCAGTAAGACAAGACGGAAACGACATCACCACTAAAGACTTAGTCTTCTAGGGTACTAGGCGTACTGGTTCACCAACCCACTATACTTCAATATGAATAATTCCATTCATATAACCTACTGGTTTACTAGGCGTACTAAGACATTAGTCTTTAGTACTCAAGCTCTTGAACTTGCCGAAGACTTCTCCCACCATCTTTGCATTTTCAGGACCAATCCTAGACATGTCCACTTCCTTCAAGAGAGAGTCTAACGTGTGATTTATACGCTCATTAGGAGTAGTACCTTCGCTTTCATCCCAAATAGTGTTTAGTTTACCAGTCACTGTATCAATTACAGAGTCTATACCTTGTCCACTTCCTCTCATGTTGTTCAAGACTTGTTGGGCGCCATTCATAGCGTAGTTTGCTGCGTCGTCTGTAAATGTCATCTTGTCAACTTTACTCTCAGCGAAAGCTATTGTCTCTTCAGTAGCCTTTCCAAGCTTGTTCAATGAAGTCTGACTCTTTGAAGGAGAAGTCATGGCATCTCTTGCTACTCCAGATATCTTCTCGATTAAACCGTCCGTCCTCTCTTCAGCAGATTCAGTAGCTGTATTCTCTGGTCTACTATCTTCAGTAGGTTCAGTAGTTCCACCAGCAGGTACTATACCCCAGCTTTCTGGAGATATGCTACCTTCAGTAGACGAGCTAAGTGGATCGCTAGGGTAGACTTCCTTAATAAAGTCCTCTAAGTATGAGACTAGAGTAGTCCCGAATTGAACTTCTTGCACTACTGTACTTGTTCGTTCAGGAGTAGTAGTGGTACTAGAGACCCTCAATGCGTTGAGCCAGCTGTCCATTCTCGGTTTTACAGACTATATGTATACGTTTATACATATGATTATTCCAAGTCTAAGACTTCGTCAGTGATGTCTACTCCGTCGTCTTCTTCCATTGCTAAGTTACGTTCAAGGTCTGATACGGTGCAGCTATAATCGGAAGGACCACGTCCGTCTACTGTAGCACCTTGAGAGTATGATTCGACGAACATACCCCATGTGGAGCTAAGCTCTTTGTCTTCTCCGTCTGATAAGATTGATGTGACTCTATCCATCAAGCCACTCAATTCCTCATCGCTTAATTCACACTCATGGTATCCAAGACCTAACATGAGAGAAGCTCTACGAGTTTGAGCGTCTGCTACCCCTCTAGTGATAGTTCCATTGTCTCTAGATAAGATCATGTCCAAGTCAGTTCTCAAGTCCGTTAAGGCTTCTTCCTTGGTAAAAGAGACTCGGACTGGGTTAGGTGACCCAGAGTTGCGAGGTTCGATGCAGCATGTACCTGAAGTACTACTGTTTCTAAGTTCTTTAACTGTATCTACCGCTTTCTTAGTGAGTAAAGCTCCTAGTTGAACTTCTACCACTTTAGTAGTGACTCGTTCTTCTGGTAGACCCTTAGAAGTAGTTTCTTCGTAGCTCCATCTGACTGCGTTCAACCATCCGTCGGCTGATGAGATAGCTCCAGCTACCTGTTCACCCATTTGTCCTTGCATTTGAGACATCATAGTGTTCATCATGTTTTGACCTTCTGCGGAGTTGAGTCCTTCTGCTACGTTTCCCATAGTCGAGTCTTTTCCTAAGACTTAGGTCTACCTTAGGAAAAAGCCATGTTAAGACCTGAAGAACTAGGTAAGCTAACAGTACTCTTCGTTTGTGACTATATATCGGATAGACCTAACGTAATGCTGCTAAAGTCTGATAACGGTCACTACATCTGGTCTAACGTTACCGACTACCTTTCTCCGGAACGGCACCTCTACGTAATCACTGAGGAAGAGTTCAACTTGGTGAAAGAAGAACGTGAGAAGATGATCAGTCAGACCATAGAACAAGCAAAGAAGGCTCGTGAAGAAGAGGAAGGTAATGAGAATGCAGAGCCTCCCAAGACTGTCACAGCCGAAATGGTAGCTGAACATGGTCTTAAAGGCCTAGTAATAGGTGGCAATACTCTATGGTACAAGACTTTTATGCCTACACAGGAACAGAAGTTAGACTTCGTCGTTACTGAACAGGCAGGTAAGTACAGAGATTAAGTATATGACTAAAGTTAGTCATATCAGAAGTGGACTGGACATCTAGCTTCGTACGATTCAGCTCCACCTATCGCTATTTGATTGTCGTCTCCAAATATACGCTTAGTGTATGTAGCGGTAATGAAGTCGTGTCTTCCTTCGTCTCTACAATGTATACACACTGCTTTGAGTTGATGGAGCGTGACATGAGGTATGATGTCGGCTACACGAGGAAATATCTCACGTCTAAAGTCTGAACTAAGACAAGCTACGAAGACCTTCTTTCCCTGAGACCTCCAGTCTACTACCGTCTTAAGATCTTCAAAGAATTGGCCCTCGTCTACGGCGATAAAATCATAGCCAGACACGTCTAGGTCTCCTAACTTATCTACACTGACTGTCTCGAACCCAAAGTCTTCTTCTGAAGCCCTAATGATGTTAGAGTGAGAAAGATAGACTCTACTGTCTATAGACGGTCTTACTAGGACGCATTTCTCTGAGAATTGAGATAATGTGTTGAGGGCACTACATATGGAAGAGGTCTTTCCTGAAAACATAGGACCGGTGTAGACTTCTATCTCTGGCTCCATCCTCTTACTTTAAAAAGATGAGAAAGACAAAATTATCGTCGGCTCCATGAGTACCGGTATCTTCGTCAAGCATGTAGACCTCAAGTTAGTCAACAAAGTACTATCGGGTAAGCTCAAGAGGTGTAATAAGGTAGACGTAGACATAGTAACGGCTAAAGAGAAGATAAGTGGAGAGAACAGGATCTTCTGTGGATACTTCACTAAGGATAGCATAGAGTTACCCACTACGAAACCATGTAACAACTGCTACCAGATAGTAGGGAAGAATCCTGTCGGAGTACCTCTTAAGCTAACTTCCTACAATATAGGGAACAAGGACGGGAGTACCTACACTTTACACATAGTCGACTGTGAGCGTCTTTTCTGCGACATCAGGTGCGCGTATACCTTCTTGAAGTATACACTACGCTACTCTCCCGAAGAGAAAGAAGCTGCTATAGACATCCTTAAGATCCTGAACTGTCTAGACACCGGTAGCTACCTCCTTGAGAAGCCAGACCCTCTCCTCTTGAACGGTGTGAACGAAGAAATAGACTCGAAGACTTATTGTACCGAAGAGGCAACTAAGTTCAAGTCTACAGACGAAATAAGGTGGGTACCCATCGATCGTCTCTTCAAGAAGTAATATTAGACATGTCGGTCGACATATCTTACTTAAACTTCCACTACACTGTACAGAAAAGTATTATCAAAGGTATGTCAGACGGACTGCTCCAGGAAATAAGCTTACGTCACGATACTCTAGAATGCGACTGTAGGTTAGCGGGTACCATAGCAATAGTCTTTGGAGCTCTCTTCTTTATGTCAGCTCTCTTCTTAGTAGTATTAGTCGCTACTATCTACAAGTACAAGCACTACATACAAGTAGCTAGTGAGCAGTACGTGAACTCTCTCAAACCTATAGACAATGACTCCTACGACATAAACGTGAATGGACTCCACATATTTGTACGTAAGCTGCATAAGTATCCCCTAACTCTAGTAGCAGTTCACGAGTCTCCTGGCATGGATGAACTAATCATGGACGTAAAGCCTTCCTGTGGTATCTACTGTCCACTTAGAGACGTGCTGGACTCAGTAAAGATCGATACAAAAGGTATCGTAGGAGTAGCAGCTCACTTTGACTCAGAGATAAAGTGCTATACTCTCGATGAGATCCCAGGAGACTGGAGCGAGCGCCTTGAGAGTTCAGAGGAAAGGTTAGCGATAGCTAGTGCTATGGACGACTAGTCTAGATATAAATCCTATTTATATCAGATAGATCATACTTCTACTGAACCGGTGAATACTATACTAAAAGAATGTCACAACCATTTCCTATCGGAAAGATATACCCGACGATCTCGTTTGCCATATGTTGGGGGACTCCTGAATACGGCTACTCCTTCTTGACTAGGAATAGGGACTTCATGTACGAATGGACCTCTGTCGACTCAGTTTCTATTAGACAAGCTTCAGCGTTCCAGTTCACTATGGTACCTAACGATAATGGAGACACGATAGTAAGCCTATATGATACCTTCTGGAACGCTGGAGTCGGTACTTCATATGATAGTGATACAGGTATTGTCACACTAGGAGAATCTCAGGTAGGTGCTAACTTGATTCTCGAGTCAGAGCGTGCTCAGTTCACAGACGGTCTGCTGTCTATGTCTATGTATACCTTCTACGCTAACATAAACGGTACACAGCGAGAGGTGTCAGTCTACGACAATAGTAGTGGAGAGACTATGGTATTGGATCGTGCCTACCTCTTACCTACTAACTATTGGAGAGACTGCAATAACAATCAGGGGGTCAACATAAGCGGAAGACGAGAGGCTATTCAAGACCTCACACAAACGAGTGGTCTAATGCCAGCATGGACCGACCCTCAACAGTGTAAGGACGCTAAAGCCTACATGTACTGCGACTCGGGAATGTACTGTGGAGACGACAACTGCTTTGGTCCCTGTGCGAACGGAGACAACTGTACGCTACAAAACAATACCTACACCTGTACCTCCACTGTCTCGTCTAAGATTCTAATTTACACAGCGATAGGTCTAGCCATATTCATAGTAGTAGTCATAATAATAGTACTACTAGCTAGACACTCCGCTAAGAAATCACAAGAAGATGACTACAGTACGGAAGTCCAGCCTATCAAAAGTACTGAAGAATGAGTCAGAATCCGGACGAGGTTAGTAAGAGTACTAAGAACGCCATAGTAATAACTGCCATAATCCTCGCTGTACTAGTAGCAGCCTATTTCGTCGTCCTGTTCGAGACATATCGTAATAATACCTTTATATTCAGTAAGGATAACATAGCACCCGATCCATCGCTAAACGCTTTCTATCCTACTGGAGACATTACTCAGCTGACTCAAGACGAGATAGATAGACGCCAGGAATTCGTAAACAACTTACTAACCTCCGCATAATTATGATAAAACAAAAGATTTTACCATGGCCAAAGGAGTTAGACTGGGGAAAGAAGTCGTTCATAAAGAGTGGGAAGCCTGCGCCAACTTTATATCGGACGACTACTGGAGACAGCGATTTGACGAAATGGCTAGGGGTAAAATGCCTGCTAAATGCTTCTACGACAGTGGTACTCTATCCTTCTGGGGTAAGGAACGAGACGAGGTATCTTTCAATACTGACGATACTAAGTCCATGGTCTCTTCTGCCATGAAGTTCCTATCCAAGAACTGCTACATCAACAATAAGACAACCTCTAGGTGTAAAGATAGGTACATGGTCATCAAAGAATGGTCTCTCTGTAACGACGTGACTAAACACAATCTACTCGAGAGGTACGTAGACATAATCAGTATGTTCGCAGGAATGGATGAATCTGAGAAGGAAAGCCTAATGGGCATCATAAATAATGGTATTAGACGTAAGGCACTCACGGTAGTCATACGAGACTCGGCCATCTACGACATAAAGGGTCTCGTGTGGGACGAGGAGACTGGTACCTACTACGTCGACTACAAGGTTAAGGTAGACAAGTCGAAGACTACACACGTAATTCCGTATAAGAAGACGATGGGTAAACGAAAGCTAAAGAAGTACGAGAGCAACTGGGTCAAAGATATAGGTAGAAAATACGGAGGTAACAAGTGAACTCCTCACAATGTACATAAACCATGTACATTAGACAAGCTGTCTTACCACAGCAGAGGTTAGTGGAAGTGACAGAGGTAAACCGAACCTAACTTATAATCTAGCTTCCTAAGTAGAAAAGATGTACGAAGGAGACTTTAATGACTTCATGGCTATCGGAGACCTCCATTTCAAGGGAGGTCCAGACAACGTGAGACGTTCTAACCTCTTATGTGAGGAGATTATTAAGCTAGTAAAGACTAGACGTCCAGACTTCATAGTTCTTTTGGGAGACACACTACACACCTTTAACAAGATGTACGCTACTATACACGGTAGAGCCTGTTCATTTATCAACGAGCTTAGTACCTATACAGATAAGATATACTTACTCATAGGTAATCACGACATTCCCAACAACAAGTGCTACCCGCCTAAAGACCACGGCTTTGAGGCCTACAAGATAAGTGACAAGGTGGTAGTAGTAGACGAACCCGTAGAGTTCAGCTATAAGGGACAGGACTACCTTGCGGTACCTTACTTCCCAACTGGTAGGTTTAATGAGATACTAGAGGAGTATGAACTATCTAAGTACCAGATAGTATTTGCTCACCAAGAGTTCAAGGGGATCAGACTGTCTAAGAATAGAGTAAGCACAACAGGGGACTACATCCCAGAAAGCTGTAACTTAGTAGTGACTGGTCACATACACGATTACGAATTCTTGAAGGACAAGATCCTCAACGTGGGGACTCCTATGCAAGTGAACGCAGACGAGACTACTGATAAAGCAGTGGTACTCTTTAAAGCAGTCTCAGACGACAACCCAACTCTAGAATGGGAGAGAGTAGGCTTAGACATACCTGTGAAGCACAACATAAAGATAGAGTATAGGAAGCTAAGTACTATAGACCCTAAACTCCTTACTAGAGACACTAAGGTAGTAGTAATATGTAAGCCTCACCACATACCCAGACTCAAGAATAACAAGTACTACTTGAACATAAAGGAGAAAGTATACAGCGTCTCCCACAAGACTGTAGGTAAAGAGAAGAAAATCAAGACTACTGAGAAGATAGTCAGGTTCGGCGACTACTTCAAGAGTAACTTACCCAAGGACTTAGAGTACCTCTATGGTGAACTCTTCGAAGGATAGAGATCTAACGATCTATATCGTACCGCACTGGTAGTATAATAAGAGTTAAATAGTCACAGAAAGAACGCTACTAGAGGATGGGAATAAGAGACTTCAGTAAAGTAATTAAGAGAGAGCTGGAAGAGCTCAGACAAGAATTGATCGAGGAAGAGCGTAGACGGATAGAGAAGCTAAGGGCTAAACGTGCAAAGAGAGCAGCAGAGGAAGAGGAGAGTGAAGAGGACAGTGAGGATAGCTACATCGAGATAGACATGTCTCAATGGGATCCCGTAGAGTCCTATAGCTCTAAGATGTTTAAGGGTAAACGTATAGCTATAGACATGGGTAACTTCATGTACGTCTGCTACTACGAAGCTATGGGCTACGTGATAGGCGAAATGGGAGACGAAGTATTAGAAAGGGACCCCACTCCAGACGAGATACTCCCTTTCTGGGTACAAGTCAGTGTGAAGAACTTGAAGAACTGGCTACGTGCCGGAATAGTACCTGTACTCGTCTGGGATGGACCTCCACCTGAAGAGAAGAAGGATACTAGAAGTAAGAGAGCAGAAGAGGCTCAGAAAAGACAGCTCAAGATAGACTCCCTAAGAAAAGAGATAGAGGAGTACGGAAGCAGTACAGACAGATGCAACAAACTTACCGCCGCTATGAAGTCTAACAATTTGATAGACAGAGGTATCTCTGAAATTTATGAGGAGATCATCTCGGCTCTAGGTATACCTTCCATGAAGTCTCTCATGGAGGCCGATCAACTCTGTACGTCTCTTTGTGGGTGCGAAGAGCTAGGTTGGTATGGTAAGTATGTAGAGGGTATATACAGTAGGGACAGCGATCTGATATTGGGCTGTCCAGTCTTGATCAAGGAAGCTAAGCCTACAAAGAGTAGACGTACCATGACATTCACGTGCCTTATCAAGACAAAACTACTAGAGCTACTAGAACTAGATAGTGGAGAGCTGTTAGAACTGTGTATAACATTAGGCTGCGACTATAACGAGAGAATTAGACTAATAGGTCCAGTGAAGGCGATGAAGTTAATCAGAGATCATGAATGCATAGCTAACTTCCCTGAGAGGATAAACACAGAATGCCTGAACGAGGAAGCCTGTAAGCGACTATTCGCCTATAGAAACTGGGAAGACGTCACAGACTTTGACTCTGTAGCTACTAGGGTACTGGACTTCGAGCCTACATGGAACGACAACCTATCTGAGGTACTAGAATCGTACGACATAAGGATAGACATGGAAGAACTCTATAAGATCTTCGTTAAAATGGGGTACGTGAGAGAAGAGGACTACGATTCTGGTGCCCCTCCAGCTCTCAAGATAGAAGAATAACAAATATAACTTGGAGAAGTTATATGACAAGTACATAAAAACGGCAGTCAAAATGTACAACTCAACAGGAACATTAAGACCTCAATCCTCCTCCCTTCCAGCTGAAGGAGTCACAAGACCATCTATGCCTACTAGACCTAGTACCTTTGGAACATCAGTCAGAAAACTCCCAAGCAGAGGAACTATGTATCCATCTACTCCATCTGCACTCAAATCACGTGGAAGTATGATAGCTCCAGCTAGTAAGCCATCAAGATCAACAAGAACCCGTAGTCTATCACTTGGATCATTCAAGGCCGGCAATTTAGATAACGAAGCTCCTAGTCTCACAGTAAGAGACGATAGTGAGTACCCTGAAGACATAGAAATCGTGAGTCTCTACGATGAGAACGAGTATCAAGACTTCCCTGGTCAATCCGTAAAAAGTAATGTCAGTAATAGTACAATGTCTCCTACTAGAGCTTCTATGAACGGAGGAAGTATGGGTAGTAATCGTACAATGTCTCCTACTAGAGCTTCTATGAACGGAGGAAGTATGGGTAGTAATCGTACTATGTCTAACGGTACAATGTCTCCTACTAGAGCTTCTATGAACGGAGGAAGTATGGGTAGTAATCGTACTATGTCTAACGGTACAATGTCTCCTACTAGAGCTTCTATGTCAGGTTCATCCTATACTAACACCATGAATAGTGGAAGTATGTCTCCTATGTCTAACGGTACAATGACTAATAATGGTACTATGTCTCCTACTAGAGCTTCTATGAATAGTGGAAGTATGTCTCCTATGACTAATGGTACAATGACTAATGGTACAATGACTAACAGCAGAAGCATGCAGAGTAGAATCCTTAAGCCTGCACAAACCTTCGCTAAGAGTATGGGCATTTCACAGGCTACCAGTTCGATTGTAGGAGCTACAGGAATTGCTGGAGCTTTACCTTTCGGCATAGTACCTATCGGTATCGCTACAGGACTAGGAGCTGCCTCACATAAAGCTTCTTCCAGCCTTAAACATACCTTCGGGTCTTCTGACTTCGTCTCACAAATTCCTACTCATGCTTGCAGTGAATACAATAAGTGTCAACGTAAGGAGTGCTCTCTCTACTGTCGCTACAGCTTACCTCAAGCTTACGACTTAATGTACGACGTCTGTGATTGCCCTAAGATGGATATCATTCGTATTAAGGTAGTCGACGAATTGGGAGGGGAGCATTGTCTCCTCGTTCATAGACGAGAACCTATTAGCTCTATCATTCTCTTCCTCTGCTCTAGACTTTCCAGAGCAGGTCACATGTGTATGCCTACCCACAAGAAAGGTAACATGTATCAAAAGTCTCTCCACAAACACTTACATCACTGTGCTGAAGACCTATTTGAAGACAATGATGGTTCAATGAGAAGCTGTATCTACTTACACAGCTTTACCGACGCACTCTACCACAAGATCAAACACTACATGTGAGTCTTCACGCTAATATGAATTTACTCGATTCATATGTCTATTGGTCTTCCTCTTCACGTTTCCACACGTAGACTGGTCTGAAGGTCTGGTTTGCCAGCTTATTACTGAGGAAGAGTACTCCCATATAGGTTATACCCGGTATAGACTCCATCCTTTCGACCATCGGTTTACATATGACTATGTCCTTGTAGTCGTTGATGTTTATACAGATGTACCCTCCAGGCTTTACTGAAGCTGCTGAAATCTCTAGGAGAGGTACTAGGAAGCATTCAAACCAAGTATCATACTCTGTGTATCTACTTGTAGACTGAGTCTTAGCCTTGGAGTATATTTCCTGCTTGAAGTAGGGTGGAGAGGTCATGACGATGTCATAGTGAGGTTCGTAGTCGTAGTCTTCGCAGGGTTGACTATCCTCGAAGCATTCATACTTGACTTCTCTCTTTACTCCGTCCTTGGAAAAGTCTGAAAGGATAGAGGAGTGACCCAGTCTAAGGTTAGTATTAGGGTCATAGCCTCTGTACTCCATTCCCATGACTATAGAGGCTATGAGTCTGTCTCCCCAACCTGCGGAAGGATCTAACCAAGCTTTACCTTTAGTCTCACCTAGTAAGTAAGAGGCTACTCCTATCATCCAGCCTACTCTCATAGAGGAAGTCTGGCGTATGACTAGTTCAGTACCCGAGGGTGCCGCCTTAGTATTCCTCATATACATGGCTTGTCTAATGTTTTGAGGGGTCAAGTCTTTCTTCTCGGCGACTAAGTGAGTATAGACTTGGTGCATGACTCTGTCGTTGTTCCACGCTTGGAGTGGAGTTATGTGGTTACTCTTTCCTGGACTCTCGGTCTTTAGCATTTCCACGTCGTTATAGCTGTCTGCTAAGAGGGAGCACTTGTAGTTAGCAGTGTCTCTGATGTAGACGGTAAAGCCCTGATAGTCTGCAGGTAGACCGCAGCAGTCATAAACTTGGTCTTCCATGTCTGCACTGTAGTTCTCGTCTTCCATTAACCAGCCAAAGATCTCTCGTTTCTCCTCCATGGTAAGACTAAGGTAAGGGAACGTACCCCTGCACTTACGTCTTAGTATGTTGGCGTAATAAGAGTGTACTGAGCTCATCTAGTTTCTACGGGAGGATGAATAGTTTAGGTGTGAATAAAGTCTCTCATATACCTCGTCTGATGTATATCGGTGTGGTTCACTACTTGAGTAGACCTATTTCCTGGCTGACTTAGCCCTCGACTTCTGAGTAAATACTGTCCTGAACGAACCCTTCTTCCCTTCTCTTGTCCACTCTAGTACAGCTTCTAGGTGAACCAAGTTATCGAAGGAGTTGTTGAACAGGTGGATCTCCTTTTCGGCACCTGATCTTATCCTACCACCTATGTACATCTCTCCGTTCTCGTCTATGCTACAGGGGCAGTCTGAGGTAGTAGGGTGACCACACTCCGACATGTCTGGTGTAAAGGTCCCATTCTCGTATATGGAGCTAGGTACCGTGACCTCGTACAGATACTTCCCGGCTGCGTTTTCACTGTGTATTACCGTAAGGATCTCTTTAGTCCTCATTTCACCGCAGGAGAAGCAGTACCTGTCACCGAGAGGTCCCGGGTCGCCAGGAGGACCCATGATGCCAGGAGCCCCTCTTGGAGGAGACTGTCCTGGTAATACAGGAAGCGTGTCGGGTGTCATAAAATAATGACTGCTCCTTATATCTTGAAGTAGCTCCAGTAGTCTATCTTTGTTAGATTCGAGTACAGTCTTTGCCATGGATCCGTCACCTAGTTCTTTAGTCTCTGCCGTTACATACTCTCCGTCTTGATTTACTATATAGACGCTGAAGTCAAGGGGGTTAGTAGTAGCTATGATGAAAGCCATGTGATATAGGCCAAGCGATTTGTCCATTCTTCCGGTCTAGTTAACTCGGGAGTTGTGTCTCATGTGTATCGGCTGATACATATCGATCGGTGTCGTGTAAGTCTATTTTCTAGCTGACTTAGCCTGGCTCCTCCTGGTGAATATCAAGTCGAGTTTACCGCACTTGTCGTACAGGTCCCAATTGAGTTCGACCTCGAGAGTCCTGAGGTTATCGTATACATTATCGAAGACTGGTATTTCACGAGTCGACTCGAAATTTACGATACCTACTATTAGCCTCCCATCTTCGTTTATACCACAAGCGCAGTTACGGGAAGCGAGGGCCCTACCTGGAGATGGACGGACTTCTTTTCCTGGTAGAGGAGCTAGGCGACCATTACCATGTAAAGACTCAGGTACTTCCACTTGATAGAAGTACAAGTCTTTACCGCGTAAGTCGCTCTTCATGATTGCACACCCGTAAGTTCTGCAGTTAAGACAGTAGCTAGGACCCTTAACACCTAGGCTCCCGGGAGGTCCCATCGGTCCATTCCTCCACAAGAGTGGATTTACTGGTTTAGCCCAGAGTAGTTTGGTGAGACCTGTGCTATAAGCTTCTGTTTCAGTGATACTTGGTGAGCTTGTTCCAGTACCCACTAATTCTGTTCCCATTTGGACGTACTCCCCTGTGGAGTCTAGTACTGAAATGGTAAAGTCGAGTGGCTTAGTGGTGGCTAAAAAGAAAGACATATTGGCGTTCCTAAGCTTAGTCTTCGCGCTTTGGATCGTACAGTATTCAATATACATATCTCTATGTGTATTTGTAGTTGAAGTTTCTGATGGATGCAGCGCCCAGTTTAGTAGCCGTCGTCTGAGTCGTCTTCGTACCCCTTCTTGAGGGTGTAGCCTTCCCACCCGTCTCCTGTTACTCTACCTAGGAACGTACTGATGTTGTTTATGATGTGTTTAGGTCTAGGAGGTCTAGCTTCATATGGATACTCAATGCGGAACCAGGTATTGAAGGTGTCTATTAAGTCTCCAGTAGGTAAGTAAGCGTCTACGTCTGCTTCAATGTAAAGCTTCTTGAATGCAGAGTAGTAGTCTTGACTTTCAGTGTACTCGTTAGTGTCGTCCATGACTTCCTTGGGCATAGCTAGACCTTCATTTACTACCAAGCAATGGTACTGGGAGATGATCCATAGGAAGTGGGAAGCGTGAGCCGCTATCTTGTCTGGGAACTTGTTGTCTCTAGGATAGATACGACGACGTCTTTGTTCTTCTGGATCCTTAGGACAGACTCTATTAGGATCGTTAGAGTGTAGACTGAAGAATCGAGTCTTCAAGTTGAAGAGTACTATTCTGTCCTTCATCGCAGAGTCCATACGATTAAACTCTATCTCTACGTTACTGAGGAAGATAGACATGAAAGTAGGTACCATGTCTCCACCATCTTGGTATAGTCCACGTTGGAACATGATGTCTTGACCAGCGATCGCCTTGGCTACATCGTCTCTGAGCTTCTCTGATTCTTCAGTTACTTCACTAGTGATTACAGCTCTGCAGCCTTTAGCTCTAGCTAATTCAGGACATGCACCACCTCTCTTACTATCTTGTTTGTATGCGGAAGAAGGTAGTGAGATGGCGTAGTCTCCTAGTACGTCCTTAAGCGCTCTAGCCAGTACCGACTTACCTTCTGATCCCATGACTCCCAGAATGATGATCAGGAGTCTATGGGGGTTTGTACCCACCAGTATGTAGGCACAGATCTTCAGGAAGTACTCCAGAGTCTCGTTGTTTGGGAACATCTTCCTGAGCCAGTCCATCACGAATTCTACTCCCCTGTCTTTCCAGCTATACTCACGGTACAGTACTCCAGTACACTTAGTTACGTAGTCTTCTGGCTTGGCACTTCTGTGAATAGGGGCGTCTCCCTTAAGGTCCAGTATACCGTTCAGGAGTCCAAGTACGTAGACGTTAGTGTCGGTCTTGTTAGCGAGGTCGTCTACCTCTAGATAGGGCTTGAGCTCCTTCATATACTTAGACTTACAGGCTACGTTCAGAAAGGAAGAAGTGAGCTTGCAGATGTCTTCTAACATGGTGTTTATCTTCGCCTTGTCGGTCGCGTTGGCCCTGGGAGCGTCGTTAGATAGCTCTACCTTCTTCTTCTCCAGTATGTCTACCATGACACACGAGATCTCTCGTCTGACTTTGTCTCCATCCGGACACTTGCGCCAGAAGCCGTTCATAAACATGTACCACATCTTATTGGAGTACATTACGTCTAGCCAGAAGACTCTATAGATTAGCTGAGCCACAAGGGTGTCCTCACGGTTAGGCAGGCACATGGCTAGAGCTGAGCAGATCCAGTTGTGGTGCCACCAGGAGTACCTTTCGGGAGAGTCCTTAGACGCGAACCAAGCCAGAGTCTTGTAGGTAAGGTGATTGTTGTGTCGGAAGGTAAGGTACATAGACTCCATTGAGTAGGAAAGTCCTCCCATCGCCCTCGACAGGATGTCTATGAACTCAGGTCTTCCATTCTTATAGGCCTTCTCGCTACATTCTATCCACAGGGTTAGACCGTCCATCTCTCCATTATACGAATTATAAATACACATCCCCACGTCCTCCCAGTTAGTCTGGGAGTAGTAGCGATGGTCCCCTATCATGTTAAGGAAGTTCTTCGCCATCGCCCTTATGTAGGAATTACTCTCTACTCGTTCCATCGAGACGTCAGACGGAAGCTGGTATAGCTTGTGGTACTTCAACGAGGAAGCTACCCCCTTCTCTATGTAGTTGAACTTCATGGTATTGTTGTAGTAGCTGGGACTCAGTATCACAGGGAGGTAGTAAGCTGCGTCGTCTATTTCATCCATCTCGTCAATGAGAGAGTGAGTAGTGTATGAGAAGATGTCTCCCAGTTCTATCGTGTAGTCTGTAATGGGTACGTCTTCAGACAGACTGGAAGTAGCTACTGGTTCCATGGCGAGTAGAGTATAGTAGTAGTAAAGAGGACCATCCTCTTCTTGAGAAAGGTACATAGGATACTTCTTCTTCATGATGCTCACGCTATCGTCTAAGTTACCAAGGGGAAGGTACTCCAGTGACGTCATGATGTTATGCTGACGTAGGTTCTTTACCAGCTCTACCTGATAGTCCACCAGAGAGCGAGTGTCGCCTGTCACAGCGTAGGGAAACCATATCCGAATATGGGATGTAGTCTCCTTAGTCATGATCGTAGGATACGTCCTCAGTACTACAGCGTTTAGTTCGTCCTGGTTCTGCGAGGTAGTATAGACGTCTACTATAGTCTGCTGACAGCAGGACGTGACCATCATGATGAACCTGTCGTTAAAGGGATCCTCGTCGTCTGCTATGTCTCTAAACGTCATCTTCACGTCTACCACCAGAGGACAGAAGCTAGACTTACTTAACTCAACATAGTCTGCGGTATAAGGCACGTCTTTGTAGATGGCGTCACAGTACTCCGTCATCATTCCCGTGAACTCCTCTCTTGGAACTATGACAGTTTCACCGTCGTGAACGTGGGTGGCACCAGACAGGTCGTCTGCCCACTCGAAGAACTTGCTCATCCCGTGCCTTGGCATACTCTAGACTTTAGATGTTTCGTAAAATTAAATACGCCGTAGTTGTGTAGTTTGTCTCTTCTCGACTTACTCAAATATACATACTGTGATGTATATGCGGTTCAGGAGTCAAGGACTCCCAGGTCCCGTCCAGACGAACCCTCGACTTTACCTGTACTTATACAGTAGCTCATTTATCTCAGGCACTGAAGTAGAGTACTCTCTCAGGAAGAATAGCCATTCAAAATCTGCAGTAGTGAGGATTAACTTGGTGTGGTCGGGATCGTATGGCTCGTGAATTATGTCTTCGTCACTAAGCCCTATGTCAAGAGACAGCTTACCCTCGTGCTCTATGGCTACAGTTGAATAGTGGTAGTAACGTCTTACTTCGTCTCCCTTCTTGCTAGAGGCATACTCATCCATGTATACTATGATACACCTGCTCACAGGCTTAGTGCTCAGGTACTTGTCGGTCGTCCACTTAGCTCCTTTGTTCTTCATCAATACTACTATGTTCCTCTCTATTACGTTAGCTATGATGTAGAAGATGTAGTATGGCTGGTCGCAAAAGCCTTTCTCCATGAACTTCAGGGTCTCCTCAGGGTCAAAGCCAGCCCCCATCGTCTCCACGAAGTTGGTGAGAAGGCTTCCACGTCCAGACGTCTCCCATACAGTATAGGGAGGGTGATTCCAGTCTGTACTAAAGAGCTTGTCCTTTATCATCTTCCTGAAGACTTCCGACTCTGCAGACTTGTAAGCGTCGTCTCCACTCTCTCTATAGGTCTTGTCTATAGCGTTTAGTATACTATGGTACATACAGTTACCGTCTCCCACAGTCTCTATTAAGTAGAGGTTCTTGACTAGGTGTATATAGTTGACGTTGTCTGACATAGCTCCTTTCAGCTCTGTCTGTTTTAATTCAGTGATTGATCGTGCACCTTTTGTACCTTACTATGAGGTTGTAGCCCGGCAGTCTAGACTTTAAATAGTCTCGTCTTACTACTGCTACAGAAGGGTGGTCTCTAGGTAGTAGGCCAGCAGCTACTGCTTCTTCAGTATACGCCTTGATGTACTCCAACTCTTCCGAAGTGTAGCTGTACTTAGGTACTAGAGTAGTGGGTATGAGTACTTCTGTTATTTCGTCTGAGGCTATAGGGTCTGAGTTCTTCATTAGGCTCTTAGCGCACATGTAAGCGTAGGTAAGGGTGTCTTTGTCCACGTGGTTAGCCTCTTCTCTAATGGTCTTTATCATGTCGTACTTAGCCAGGGTACTAACGTCCACTCTGGTATTCTTGAGTACCAGGTCTACTATTTCCTTATTGAGACTGGGTACCTTGTCTACCTTGGAGAAGCGAACCTCTATGTCCCTAAGATAGAAGAAGACTACACTCTTAAACTTGGAGTAAAGCTCTACAGGATCTAGTCCTAGTCTGAGTAGGAAAGAAGCACTTCCTGCAGTCTCTCGTATTCCGAACCTGTACAGGAAAAGGTCAGAAAGTATCGACTCTACCTCGTCTACTATACAGGAGTCACTACACTTCATGATGGCTGGAGTAATGTAGGCTTGTAGCTTGCAGTCTACCTTAGTCTCCAACATCTTATCGTATATACGACCAGTCTCGTCTAGTAGCATAAGAATGTGTAGCTTGTGTAGACACATCCAGCTATTATTACCTCCAGCGAGGAGCTCTACCCATTCGAGAGTCTGTTCCATGAGTTCCTTTCGCTGTAGTATAAATCGCCCGATTTATACTTCTATGTTGTGACATAGTTATTGTGAAGCAAGTGTACTATCTATTCGTCGCTGACCATTATCTTGTACCTTAGTAGGTTGCGGAGTGGGTCTGACTCTTTGAAGACTTCAAGCATGTTCTTTCGTTCTTGGGACCCCATGTTCCTGAACTTAGCCCTGAATTTACGTGCGGAGACTGCTTCTATTTTCTCATCTACCCTGAACATAGAGTGGTACTCTCCGTCGACTAACGCATAAAGGGAGTAGTAGAGCCCGTTTACTTGAATCAAGATTATACTCTTAGCTCCAGGTGTAGCGCAAGGGTAGATCCTATGCTTCCACACACCTTTCTTCTTGAAGACTACTATGTGGTGGTCGATCATGACGGCTAGGGAGTATAGAGTACCTTTGTCGTCCAGCATTGCGTCTTTGGATGAACATATGTTGTGCTTGAAGGAGGTAGGTCCTCTGCCGTTATGAAGTAGGTACTTTTCGACGTTGTAACCGTTACCTCCTAGCTCCCAAGGAGTGAGTCCGTCTTGTTTGCGGAGAGGCTTATCTAGCATTCCGCAAAGGTTCACCTTTATGTCAGCTCTGATCGCTGCTGCTTCGGAGACGGTTAGTTCTGTGAAGTCTCTGAGGGAGTTGACTACCGCGTCTAAAAGACCATTCTCGTCTGAAGAGTCTTTGTTGACGTAGTAATTGTCTGTGAAGTGAGAGATCTTTGAGACGTAGGGAGAGTCGTCGCTAGTTTCTAAGCTTACTAAGTCTTCCGTTAGTCTATCTATGTCGTCTCCATAAGACATTACTGAGTCTGAATAGTTCCAGTCTAGCGCTTCTCGTCCGTCGTCCGTGATGTTAGAATTAAGGAATTCATACCCAGAGTACAGACTCTTAGGATCAGTACTTCCATTATAGGATATAGTAGCGTAAGCCTTGCCCGACATAGTAGACATGATGGTAAGATACTTAATCCCTACGTCTGTAGCCAACATCATCTTTGTAGTCTTGTACTGCTTGTGGTCTGCTGACATGTTTACTTCGTCTATGTACTTGTCTCTGTAGAAAGTAAGGTCGCTGTAGACTCCCTTGATCTTACGCTCTATAGTACCATAGTTCTTGTCGCACAGTTCTTCCATGACTATCTTTTGTCCCTCATTGTTTACTTCTACGTTACACCTGGTGATGAGGGTACTAAAGTTCCCGGCGCTACCTCTATTAATGTCAGGTACGGCCTCACTAGATACATAGTGGTCTTGAGTACTCCCACACAAGAAGCCATAGCCTGCGTTCCAAATACTATAAGCGTCTTTACTGTCTCCCCTTCTCCTGCCGAACCTGACAGCTGCCTTACGGAAGTCTTTCAAGGTTGGGGTGCCGGGTACAGGTACTGGAACGGTTACAGCTAGACGTTCTGCTACGTTCTTGAACCCTTTACTACCCATCCGACTTCCGTCTACTGTACAGAGAGAGATGGTCTCTTCTTCCTCACCCACGAACTCAATCAAAGTCACTAGTCCGTCTATACGGAAGGCCTTGAACTTTACGTTCCAAGCTTCTGTATCCAAAGTCTCGTGGCTAGAAGGTTCCAACTGACCTACCGCTATCTCAAAGTCTAGGGCTTCGACCTCTTCGTCTGGTGTGGCTTCGAAAGTGAAGTCTATCCTTTTACCACTGACTAGTCCAAGCCACTTGTCTGCTATAAAATGGTAGGTGACAGAGTTTCGCTCTCTGTGAGTCTGTAGACGTCCAGTCCCCTTGTAGGTAGTAGCTTCCATCTCGAAGTGGTAGTTAGATTCGTGAAAGAGGTCGAAGGAGTCCACGTTCTTCTTCTTCATAGTCATGCCTGTGATGAAGCCATCTTTCTTTGTGACAGTACTGAACTTACTGGAAAGCGAGGTGGTCAAGAAGGTGGTCTTCTTGTCTCTATTCTTGACTAGATAGTCCCTGAACTTGAACGTGTCCTTACAGACCCTATCCATGCCGTCCATCTCTGGATCGAAACGTTTGATCTCACGTACGTACATCGTGTTTTATTGTGACTCTTCAGGCCTGCTAAATATACGGAAAATAGAGCGGTCTCTCCTGTTAGAGGCAGATTGTACGTGCACGTTGATACATCTGGGTACACGTTGAAAGTCCACCACCCTATCTATGGTAGAAATGGTAAGCTCTTCCAAGTCCACGTCTACTACTATAGGTCTAAGATCTCTAGTACCCGTCACCTCTAGCCTTTCTAGTTCAGGTAATTCAGATAGTCTAATACCGGGGAGCTCGACCCTTAAAGTCTTCAGGTTAGGAAACGACTTAGACAGGAGTCGGTAGCTAGGAACTTCATACTCCCCTACTACTATTATACCTAGCTCCTCTATTCCTTCATAGACCACATCGCAGTACTCGAACATGAACTGGTCCAGGCTCCCAGTGTATATGATGTGAAGTGTGGTAGAGCTACCTAGTAAGTCTGCCAGTGGAAGGACTAGTCCATGCTTAATAGTGAGTTTCAGTACTGCTATACTATTCCTGTCGTACACGGAAGGGATAGTATAGGGAGTGGGAGAGATGAGGGTTCGGCAGTTGATGGGTAGCGTCAGACCCATCATAGGAGTCTGGACGCTTATGTATAGTTCAGAAAGGATGAGGTGTTTGAACAGACTGTACCATCCCTCCACAGTCTCTCCATGGAACTCTAGGTACTCTAGAGACGTCAAAAGCTTGACGTCTCCAAAAGCCACAAAGTTGGAGTCTACGATACACAGAGACCTTAGATGTTTACAGACTGTCGAAGAAAGGTTACACATGCACAGGTTCCCTATTTCTCTGAGTTCTAGTCGCTCTAGGTTAGCGCACCTAATGGCTGGTATACGAGAGACTTTGTCTTTCACGACTAGACAGAGCAAAGAGGGTACGTAACATAGACCTAAGAGCTTAGAGCTAGTATCGGTGTCTACGTGCACTATGTCTGCAGTGATGAGACCTAAGTCGAACTCACCTCTACACCTGAATACTTCCTTGAAGTACCTCCTGTGCAGTCTAGTAAATCCTATGTAAAGACTGTCGGGCTTCCAGTTGAAGAATGTCTCTAGCTCCTCTTTGCCGTCTTTAAAGGTAATAGTCTCGGGCTTGGAGGGGAGCCTAAACTTGATGTGAAGGTCGCTAAAGTAGCTGTACGGTTCCAATACTGTCTCTAGGGCGCTACGTAGTGAAGTAGAGGGCTCATTGTACCAATACTGAGACCCTACATCTCTACCTCTAGTCACGTCGCTAGTCTTACAGATATTCATCTTTTAATGAGTATCAGAGGATGGTCTGTTTAAACATGTAAAGCTTGCCTACACTGTCTATGAAGGTGAAGGAGGGTGCGTGCGTGGTCACGACCTTCTTTCCCAAGTCTGGATCTATGACGTAGAGAGTATTGATGTAAGAGTCTATTATGAACCCATTAAGGTTTACAAGACGTCCCAGGTATAAAGTCTGCAGCTTAGGTATCGAAGACGTCTTTAGTGTACCCTTAGTCCTACTATTTATTCGTAGGTTCACTACATTAGGTAAAGAGATAGTACTAATATCCAGGGTAGAGTCTGTTTCTATCTCTAAGCTGGTACACTGGAATGCTACCGAGTGAACTATTACAGAAGAGAGCTTTGGACCTCTGACTTTCAAACGGAGATTAGTCACGGTATAGGCTTCACATGCTTGTTTGACGTATTCTGAGTCTACATCACCTCCTATCGACAAAGAGTACATCGGAGAAATGTTTTTGAGGGGTACTACCGTGTCGCAGTAAACGTTCATTACTCTGATTGCACTGCTCATTTTAGCGAAGGTGCAGCCTTCTCCTATCCTGACAGACCCTACACAGCTCGAGTTTATTCGATTTACAACGTCTTCAGTAATATGTAAGCCCTTTAGTACGTAGTGAATAGTCTTAGGTGGAAGCTGCACTGTGCGGAAAGAGCCTTCCATCGTCACGTGTAGGGAGCTATTGTGAGTGTTGATCCTACTTACGTCTACGGGTTTCTTGCTAGATTCGAAGACTAGAGACACGACATTGGAACTTCTAGACTCTATTAGCTCGCACTCAGTGCCCACTATGACCTCAGTTATGACTTCACTGATCTCACCACAGTAGGATTCTCCGAACCTCATAGACAAGTGCTTGTATACGTCTTCATCGTTAAGGTATTGTAGCCCGTTCATTAGCGCTTGGACAGAGCCATTAGTGGGTATACTGGTCTCTATACAGTTCGAGTCCTTGTCAAACTGGTGTACAGAGACTACGTTAGTCCCGACTATACTAAGAGTAAAGTCTAGCAGCTTCTGGTCCATTTCTGTGTTCATTTACTTACAGTTAGTACGGGTTAGCGTACCGTTAGTACGGGTTGATAAAGGGATACACTAACCGTACTGTCTGTGAGTATATACCTAAGTTCAGGTATATGTAGCAGCTTGACCTTCTAGTAGGTTACTAGCTTACTCTTGAGGTCTAGTCTAGCTGCGTCAGTTATGTGCAGTACTTCTGGAAAGGTCAAGGTACTCACCATAGTCTTATAGTGGGGGCAAGAGGTAGCTAGAGCCGCGTGGTACAGCCTATCAAAGACGTAGTCTATCCATTTTCTATTGTGAAAGCGAGGTAAGCTAGGGCTCAGCTTGACCTTGTAGCTTAGGAGGTGGTTGAGGCTCCTGAAACGTCTACTACTACCTGAGGTGCATTTACCAGAGATGTTTTCTAGGTGGCGGACGATTAGTGTCATTGCACCATAGAAGTCTCCTAGGGTAAGGAGCCCTACCGTATTAAAGGTACCTCTCTTGAAGTCAATACGGCCTTTCGTAGATTTAGGAGAGACAACGTCCTCGAATAAGATGTCCTTAGGGAGTAGCTTGGCAGACTCCAGACAGAAGGAAGTCTCACTGCTAAAGTAGCAGAAAGGCTTAGTACTACTTCTCATGTAATCTATCTGCAAGAGATTGCTTTCGTGTAAGCTCTTGTCTCCGTGAAAGCACCTAGTAGGTTTACAGTTAGAGAGGGCAGGAGGGTGGTACTGGTTCAAGATAAACTCTACCATGAGAGGATAGCCATACCTATTTATAGGAGCTGGAGCACAAAATGGGTCGAAGACTCCGTAGTTAATCCTATTGAAGATGGCTACGTGTACATCATACTTTGCTATCCTTTCTTCTGTCTCGTGACTTAGTATGTGGGTCTCGTTGATAGAGGAAAGGATTAAGGTAGAGGAGGAAGGGAGGACTTGGTCTTTAATGAGCATCTTGTAGTGAAATAGAGGAGGTCTCTATTGTAAGACGAGTATACAGTATGACTTCATCTTAGTCATACTTCATTATGTTCCTATTTCTTTGACGAGTTGGTTAGGAGCGTAGGAGCAGTAAACGTACCCATCCTTTTCCGAGTCTCTCTTAGCGTACCCTCCACACGTAGAACTAGGAGAGTCTGCTGGACAAGTAATAGTAAGGCAGAAAGGGCTCTCTGACGATGCACACTTATTGTATTGACTGTTATAGTATATACCTACAGCTAGTACTCCTACTACTATCACCACACATACTATGACTGAGACTATTAGAGTTGCATTGCTAGTGCTTGATCCTCCCGCTTCCTGTGAAGACATCGCTACTTTTAGAATATGAATCAACTAGATTCGTATAGGTGAACTGTACACCTTTCGAGGATTCGTCTCGACTTGGCCGCTTAAGGGGACCTTCAGTTGGAAGAGAGAAACGTTCCTACTTTATCTGTGCACTCTCTGGAGACCACCGGTACTGTCTTCTCCCACGAACTCCTTAAAGACTGGTTCGAACGTTATGTGGTCGATGAAGAGGATACCCGTGACCAAGTCTGCTTTAAAGTGGACTAGTCTGCCAGATTCGTGAGTGGTCCTCTCGAAGTCCGTATAGATACCTGTGGAGCTGTCACTCTCACTTTCCCCTTCCTGTAAGTCTCGTAGGTAAGAGTTCATGTACTCACCACAGTAAAGCACCGGAAGCTTTAGACTCTTAATTTCGTCTGGTACAGGTCTGGAGTCTCCCGATAGCGGCCTACTGTTACCGTAGACGACGTGAGTGTATTCTTTGACATGACAGAACCCCAAGCCTAAAAGGGGGTTGATGATGCGGTAAGGTATGTCATATTCGGATAGGATCCTACACACCTTGTTGGAGAGGGAACGGTCTATAGTAGCTATTAGCACCTTGCTGTCTCTGTTCTGTCTGCGAAGCATGAAGTTTTAGAGTGAGAAAACTTCATAGTCACATGGATGAAGTACTGAGCTATTTATCTTGGGAACACGTCAGTGTGAATGATACTGTAGCTACTACCCAGCCAACCGTCATGTTACTCTACCCTTCAGCAGACAGAAACTAATTAGTTTCGGGCCCCGCTCAAAAAGAAGACTATGCCAGCAGTCAGTCCATTCTCCGAAGCTTTATCTCTCGCTAAATCAGACGTAACTAGCCGTGGTTCTTACAGGGCCGGTAAGATGTTGTACGATTACATACGTAGTACCAGTCCTTCTTCCATAGCGAAGTACGTCTCAACCTTCAAGACTATATTAGATCCTGGAGTAGCTACCTTCATGATGAAACATGCTAAGGAGCTTGACACTGTAATGGCTGACTTCAAGGTAACAGAGATCCAATGGATGTCAGCAGACACCTTTAACAAAGCTTACCTTACCTCCTTACCTACTACAGACCTTGTGGAGAACATTGAACAGTGCTGGATGAGAGTATCTTGTTACTTTGCCATGCGAGACGGAGTAGATTCGGTAGTTAACTGCTACAAGTCTCTCATTAACGGGAACATTACTCCACCATCTCCAGTCATCTTCAACGGTGGTAAGCTAAAGGGTACTGAGTGCAGCTGTTTCCTCCTGAAAGTAGACGACAATCTCGACAGTATATTCGAGACTCAGCTCGCGTTCAGTAAGTTCTCTGCTGCAGGCGGGGGTATAGGGATAAACATGTCTGCTCTCAGAACCTCAGACCTCTCTACAGGAGGCCAAAGCTGTGGTCAGACTGGATGGGGTAAGCTTTACGACGCTTCATTCAATCAGATAAGACGTAGCTATCGTAAGGCTGCAGGTACTCTCTTCTGTAACTGGTATAACCTTGAAGTACTGAAGTTCATTGGCAGCTCAGTAAAGTCACAGAGCGACCATGAACGTACCTACCACTCTGCGTCTACAGCAGTGTGGACCTCCTATCTCTTCTTCAGACGTGCTATGGACAATAAGGACATTACTCTCTTCTGCGCTAAGTATACTTCACACTTAGACAACCTATTCATGGATGACTTCAACAGGGCCTACGTTCAGTTGGAGATGTCTTTGGACGTTCCAGAAGACTGTAGAAAGACCATCTCAGCTCGCCGGTTGCTAAACGAGATAGCGTCTTGTAGAGTTAATTCAGGTGCACCTTTCGTCCTTAACTTCGACGCAGCTTCCTTCAGGAGTATGCACAGGATGTCAGGTACTCCAGACAGGGTACACAGTAACCTCTGTGTAGAGATGATGATGAGGATCCCCAAGGTAAAGGTAGGCAAAGAAGAAAAGAGGCTAATAGCCGTCTGCAATCTTAGCTCCATCAACTTGGCTTCTCTAGTAACAAAACGTTACGCTGGAGACTTTAAGGACTGTGTAGACTTTGAAACATTAGCTTCTAGTGTACACACTGCAGTACGTAACATTAACAACTCCATAGAGATCACTAAAGATCCACTAGAAGGCCACATGTTCAAGACTATCATGTCTAACGCTGTCACAGTCATTAATAAGCTAGATAAAGCGATAGGTTTGGGAGTCATGGGCTTCGCAGACATGATCTACAGACTAGACTTAATAATAGGTAGCGAGGAAGTCTACGAGCTTAACAAGATAGTCTTTGCCTGTATATACTGGAACGCTATGCTTGAGTCAGTCAGACTAGCCGCTAAGTATGGGGCACACGAGTCCTTTAGACAGACTCCACTCGCCTTGGGTAAGTTCGACTTCGACCTCTGGAACGAAGAGTCTGAGCACCTAGCCAATAGCAAGTTCATCTTCCCAGAAGGGGTAGACAAAGAAACTAAGTTCAAGCTAGACTTGGACAAGATAGTACCTGTACACCCCTCAGTCTGGGGTCAAACAGACGGATTCTCTATACGTTCAGCAGGTGAGTCTCCAAGTCGCTACGCGTCTACTTGGGAAGACTTATCCTATGCAGTCATCAGATATGGTACTCGCAATAGTCTACTCACGGCTATCATGCCTACCGCCACCTCCTCTCAGTGTAGAGGACTTAGTGAAGGAACAGAAATACCCCAGACCAACTTCTATGGACGAGTAACTCTCAGCGGAACCTACCTAGTCTTTAACCAAGAGCTAGAGAGGGATCTAGTCTCTAAGGGGCTCTGGGACGACAGGATCACTAGACACATAGCAGTAAGAGAAGGATCGGTACAGTATCTTTGCGACTTCATGATCTCAGAACTAGGAGTCTCTGAGGAGCACAGACCCTTCTTGGAAAGGCTCCAGAAGAAGTACGCTACCGCCTTCGAGATAGACCAGTCTGTCCTCATTCGACTCATGAAGGAACGTTCACCCTACATCAGTCACAGTCAATCCTTCTCCTCCTTCAACTCTGTCAATACCGTACAAGATCAGTGCTCCTTTATCGTGAAAAGCATGTACTCAAGAGCTAAGACGATCGCCTACTACTCTAGGTCTGGACTTAAGGCAGAAGGGGAGAAGGACCGCAGCTCTAGAATAAAGCTACCAGACCAAGCTGAAGTAGAAGAGCCTGGGTCCGAGTCAAAGGCGTCTTTACCTATGATGTGCGACGGAGACACCTGTACAGCCTGCTCATCATAAAGCGGTCTATCCACACATTAACCATATACATCAAGCGTATGTATATTCACACTTTAACAAAGTAAAGCTAGATCAATGGAAGAGCTAAGACTTGAAGTAGAAAGCTTAATCTCAGAATACGAGGACGGCAACGAGTCGGTACTTGAAGAGCTAATCGTCAAGCTTACAGAGGCCTATGAAGCTGGTGAACCTATAGTAGATGACAAGACTTTCGACGCTTACTCTAAGACCTGGACTTCCCTCAGCGGGACAACTACTCTACCTAAGACTAAGGACGGGAGACGAGTTCCACTGTCTTACTGGATAGGTAGTCTAGACAAGATGTATACACAGGAAGAGATAGACAGGTGGATCAGGAAACAAGGAGGTGGATGCAAAGAGATCTTGTCACAGCCTAAGTACGATGGGGTCTCAGGGGTCTACTACGACGGACACCTCTATACTAGAGGAGACGGGTCCAACGGGCTAGACATCTCTCACCTCTTGAAACGTATGAAGCTACCTGAGTGTGAACATGCGATAAGAGGAGAGCTCATAATCTCTAAGAAAGCCTACAAGAGGTACTCGAGACGTCATCCCGACTCCTTCTCCTCCGCACTCAAGATGGTAGCCTCCATCTGTAATAGACTAGAGAGCGAAGGACTGGAGAAGTACATAGACTTCATAGCCTTCGAGGTACTAGATAAGAGGATGAACGTAGTGGAGGAGCTCGAGTACCTTAAGGAGGTGGGGTTCAAGGTTCCTCCTACTACTCGAGTAAAGCCTCGCATCTCAGACATGTTGACTAACATAGAGACAGCAATGAATGGTAAGTACTCCTGCGACGGTATAGTACTGAGCCTGATAAAGGAGCGCGACTCTAACCCTGGACGTAATCCTAAGCACAGTAGAGCGTTCAAAGTCAATGGCGACCCCATTCCGACCACTGTAACTCAAATAGAGTGGAACGCGTCTCGTACCCGTAAGTACATACCTACTGTAGTCTTCGAGACTATAGTCTTCAAAGACGTGGAGTCAGGACGTAAGGTGAAGGTCTCTAGAGCTACTGGTCACAACGCTAGTATGCTAATTAACAGAGGTCTGGGAGTGGGAGCTGAAATAGGAGTCATTAGAGCGGGAGACGTGATCCCCTTTATCGCCTGCGTCTATGAACCGAGTGAAGACTTTGAGGTACCAGAAGACGCAGAATGGATCAGCGAAGTCCACTTAGGGTGTACCGACTCCTCTAACTCTGTAGTCCTAGTCAAACGCCTGAGCAGACAGTTCGAGCTGCTAGGAATAGAAAAGATTAGGACCGCAAAGTGCAAGGAGCTAATAGAGATAGGCTTCGACGACATCTCTGACGTACTTCAATACGATACTGAGGGAGTACTCAAGACGTCTGAGATAAAGAAGGTAGAGGAAAGGTTCAAGTCTATCTCTACACCACTACTAATGAACGTCTATGGAGGGTTCGAGGGAATAAGTACTAACTTACTCGACGCGTTCTATTCATCTATCCCAGACTTCATGGAGCTTTACAACAGTGCAGAGTTCGATGATGAAGCGTGGAAGATGGTAATATCGGAGATAGAGGGATTCGGTGAACATAGAGCTAAGGTAATGAGCGACTCACTCTCTGGGTTTATGGACTGGTACATCTCTATCTCAGACTATGTAGTACTGAATAATCCTACGTCATCAGAGGGAGACCTGTCGGGTGAGATCGTATGCTTCACCGGATTCACCAACAAGGCACTGGAGGAAGAAATAGAGAATAGAGGGGGCTCTGTCCACCCTACTATGGTCAAGAAAGTGACTATCCTCGTGTACAAGGAAGGAGGAGAGGGAAGCAGAAAGTACAGTACAGCACTAGACAGGGGACTTCCTTTGTTCACTGAAGCCGAATTCAGGGAGCACTACGGCATGAATAATATATGAATGAGACTCATTCATATGACTAGACCTCTTTAACAAGTCTATACCCTGGGGGACCTGGGTGTACCGAGATGTTGTTTCCATCCTTCACACGGTTAGTACGTTTGATCATTATTACTTGACCTACTCTGAATCCTAAGTAGGAACAGATTGGGTCGTCTTTACGGTAGGTGGGTAGACCGTCTACTCCATATATACGGATGAGCTCGTCTGCAGTATCTTTGTCCAAGACTACGTGTTCATCATAGGAACCGTGAGCTATAGGACGAGCTAAGACTGTACGGTGAGGAATATAGGACCATGGGACAGACTTACCTTTGCCGTTTACTAGTATAGCTAGTCCCTTTACAGCATGAGGAGTAGGAGGCTTCTTAGAGATCAGTATTACCTCTTTTATGGAGCTGTCAGCTACCACTATCTCTCCTATGTGAACTAGTGCCTTGGCGTCTCCTTTACTGCCATGGTTCACGTTAGGGTGGACTAGTACAGTAGGAAGTCCTGCAGTCCTGAGGACGGTAAACCTTAACTCGTTGTAGTCGCTGAACCTTAACATAGAAGCTACTCTCTTAGGACTGTAGCCACGAGTAGTGAACATAGCGTCTATAGCAGAGATCATACTCTGAGCATAGTCAGAAATGTCTTCCTCGTCGTCCGGATCTTCCTCACTGAAGATGTACATGATGTTGAGGATGTCGGAACTAAACTCTGTCCTGTCTAGCGGTAACATTTGGGACATCTTTCGAAGGAATCCAATGTCGTAATCACTACCAGCAGGTAAATCGGGTATAGACTTACCCTTCCTTATCCTGGCTATGTCTTTATCGAACCTTCCACGATTATCTACAAAGACCTCTTCAAGCTGCTTCTTAACTATGTAGTCGTATGCACTCTTCATCATGGAGAGAGGAAGGTCTCTAGTATTCTCTATGGCATCATAGATGAAACGGCCTACGTTTTCTCCCGCGAACTCAAATATGGTATTGTAAAGGTTCTCTAACATCTCGAGGTACTCGTCGGACACGTCCTGTATTTCTCCATCCAAGTAAGACCTGAGGTCGCCCAGTATCTGAATGATGTCTGGGTCCTTGAATCCTAGGTCTACTAAGATGTTAGGGAGCTCGTCTATGTACTCCTCGAACTCGTCTTCGTCGTATGATGTGGACTCGTCGTACGACTCCTCTTGTTCCTCTTCACTGTCTGTAGGCGGGTCGCTAAAGGACTCCTCATCGACGTTAACCCTGTCATAGGTCTGTGCTATCTTCTCTTCGTAGGAATCTTCTGACATTTCCCTTTTTCGAGGGAAGATAAATGGAAAGAGGAGAGGTTGCGATACTTGTAGCTCTAGGAATAGCTATAGCTGTAATAATAGTCGTAGCTGTAGTCACATCCAACACTTCACAAACCGTATACGTCGAACCTGCACCCAGACTGGGCAGGCCTCCCAATAGAAGAGTCAATCAGAGGTCCATAGTGAGACCAAGACAGAGCCGAATAGAGATAGAAGAGGTCTCAGATTCGTCCGAGACAAGCTGCGATAGAGTAGGCGGAGGGTGCAGACGTACTTGCTGTGATCCAATGCCTACGTATGGAGGATCTTCTGACGTGTCTCCTATAGGTCCACCTAGGTATGATCCAGAGATCTCTAACTTCATGGGAGGTGGAGTAGTAGGAGGAACCTTAGCCTGGTTAGTTAACCCAGTCACAGTACAAGTGGGCAGCGATACTGTCAACGTAGAAAGGTCTTCCTACATGACTTACAATGCCACTACCTTCTACTTGTTGACCTTGAGTGGTAAGGTATTGGAAAGTCCAGATGGGCTAGTATGGTCAGTCAGCCCTATGAACGACTACCTGCCTTCTAGGATCATACACATATCAGGTACCGATGACTCCTTGTGGATGCAAAGTGTGGACGCAGGAACTTTAGTGACGGAATTAGGAGTCGTGACAGAACGAGTAGAGGCACCTAACCTTAGATTCTACTCTAGGTTTAACAATACTCTCTACACTACCCTACCGATAGGAACTACTTCTTCGTTTAAGTGGGCTACATACGACAATGGAGGTACTCTTTATACTCTAGACCCAGACAGCAGTGGACGTACTATAGACCACATCAATGGTACCAACTACGTCTTCAGATAGATATGAGTGAACTGACTCATATCGTTTAGTAGGATTAAGACCTAGGAGGTAAAGTAGTAGAAGCTTCCACCACGTCACCTATGTTTGAATCGGAAGTGTCGGTAGGTAAGCAGACTAGCGGTACACACTTGATGTCGTCTAGAGTAATAGACTTAGCTATCTTACTCATGGAGATAGAAGGGAGGTCTGAGGAGACGCCTAGCACGTCTGTGTACAAACAAAGTGAAGTAAGGTATGAAGCCTTGTAAGCTAGCTCGGCAAAGCCTAAGAAGTCAGTCACTTGAGGGTTAGCTTTGACTAGTCTACAGAGAGTATGGTAGACCCTGATGAAGTAGCAGTACTTATTGGGTATGGTCCCTTTTTCTCTAATGCTCTCTATTATGAAGAGCATACTCTTCATGGCGTCTCTAGGTAATCCCTTGTAGAAGTCTTCGCTAGCCCCTTTATAACGGGCTACTGGTAGCTTGGCTACAAAGCTACTGTCCTCTATAGACTCTGTGTTCGCTCTCTCTAAGAGATCTACTATTCCATCGCGATCGCTAGAGAGGTCCAAGCTGTCTAGTCGACACTTACTTACACCAGCGAACTTCACGACTCCATCCTGAACTATGAAAGACGTGACGTCACTTATTCCTGTACTGATACCTCTCTCATGGTACCAGTTAGCTATCTCGTTTATCTGAGTCATCTCGGCACCTCCAAACTCTACTCTTCCTGACGTAGAATCTCCAATGGTCTCTCCAGACTTAAAGTCGGGTAGGTATCCCACGTCACTCGGTATGTACTCACCGGAATAAGCGTTACGTCTAGCTAGCACCTTACACCTGAGTAGACCTTTAGAACTGTCGTAGGTAAGCTCTTCAGGGCTAATACACAAGCTAGATGGAGAATTCATCAAGATAACGAAATCCTTTAGGCTATCTTTCAAGGTCCCACTTATCTCAACTGGAAACGTTTTGTCTGGGTCAGCGTCGAAACCGGTCATTAGTTTTAGCTGTATTCTCTACCTCAAAAAATATCATGGCTGATTGGACTACACTACCTGGATTAAGAGGCGTCGACTACCTCGATAAGCCTAGACGACTTACTGATGAAGAGTTGATCTATGTGACGGAACAAATGCCAGTTCCTCAATCTCATGACAAGTACGTGAATCAATACAGGTACGAGAACATAGTCGAAGAGACCAGAAGACAGCTCTCTTTCGTTGAGCTGGCTCCGTCTATGATAGACGAACTGAGAATACGTATAAGTAACATTTGCTACAGGTCAATAGAGCCGCCTGGAGCCTCCGGGACTACATCAATTAGTGCCGTAGTATCTAGAGTAACTCAAGAAGCATTGAGTGGGTTCCACCACTCTGGTTCAGTCAAGACCTCAGCAATTAGTACAGGAGTCTTGACTTCCATCTTTAATGCTAATACTGCGAGGAAAGACCGCAACATGACCGTTCACTTCTTGAATAAGACTATGGATAGAAGAGAGGTCTTCGACATCATCAGGACTTGGATAACTGTTAAAGTAGGTCACATGATCACTAAGCACATCGTGTACTCCTTGTCCTCTGGTAAACGTGACGATCTACCTTGGTGGTCCTTTCGTAATAAGCCTTACTGGGCAGTCTACTACCCTACTTACGCAGACGACAAGAGGACTCCTGCCGAAATGGGAATACTCAGGCTCTACCTTAACGTGAAGAAGATGTTGATGTTCGGCGTCACTCTAGACGCGCTAGTATCAGCTCTATCCTCCAACTCTACTTATACCTTCTTCGGGTCTATACAAGATGGCTTCATTGAAATAGCCACCAAAGACCACATCAAGAAGACCTTTAGGGGTAACATAGCTCCTGCAAGAAGCGAGATGGACTACTTGCTAAGCTATGTACTAGAGGGAATCAAGGATCAAGTAATCTCTGGCTACTTCAAGAAGACAGACAAGGACGACCACGCGGAGTACGTCACCGATGTAGAAGTCATGACCGAACACATCTCTAAACTAGTAGACGTCAAGAAGGGAGCCAAGAGCAACACCTGGACACTTACTACAGATAGTGAATACGTGAGTATAGACGACATACTAACCATAATGAGGAAGGCTAAGCTACTCACCAAGTCTCAAGTAAGGAAAGCCGAGTTCCTGTCAGACTTCCAGGTAGAGGTTACTTCCGACTCCGACTTAAGGAAGAAAGTAGTCAAGGCTCCGTCAGACGTAGGATACGCTTATGCTATGACCTACGGATCTGCCTTTGAATCGGTCATGTGTGAAGACTACATCGACCCATCTCTCACTGTTACTAATGACGTGAGAGGAATCTACAGAGTACTAGGAATAGAAGCTACCAGGAAGTTCTTGACCGAGACTCTTAGAGGTATAGTAGACGCTAAGCTTCACTTCGGAGAGCATGCAGACTTGGTCATAGACGCTGTAACTCGTACAGGAGTACCTAAACCAATAGGGCCTAACTCTCTAAACGACTCAGTAGGAGTAATTTCTATAGCCACAGCTAGAGCGGCAGGGGATAAGCTAATCCGTTCGTCCATGACTCTCTCGGAAGAATCTACCGACAACATCATACCGGGTATCCTCACAGGTACCATGATGAGGATAGGTACCCACAAGAACGCTATGGTACAAGTCAGCGTAGACGGTAAGCACGAAATAGAGGTAGAGGGAGTCAAGTACAGAGTAAAGATAAAGGACGAAATATACAGAGTACCTAGACGTAGTAGAGATACTGGAGTCTTGGACATTTCATCAGTGATAGAGGGAGTAGAATCTGAGAAGATAGAAGAAGCCTCCCTTAACTACGACGTAGTGAAGAAAGTAAGCATACGCGACAAGACTAAAGAGGTCTCTTTCGACGTCAAGAGTCCAGCCTTCGCTCCACCTCCAAGGATAAACAACTGGTTAGGTAAGATACCACGTAACCTCAGAGTAAAATAGAAATAGGTAGGACCCTAATCGACTAAGGCACAACCGATACTTATGAAACCTAGGTTTCATAAAACGACCCCAGTACCATGTCAGGAAAGAAAGTAAGTAAGAAGTCCAACATACCAGACAGACAAACTATCAGAGAGCGTATTAGAGCTGTAGATAGAAGGTATTGGTTACCCCTTTGCTGTCAATGTGGAGAGCCTCTTAGCTGTAGAGTAGCTGAGTACTTAGCTCTTTTGGAAGACGGGATGGATTCGGCCGCTGCTTTGAACTCCATGGAAATCAGAGCTCTGTGTACTAGACAGGAAATGATGAAACCTCTGTACATGAACTACAACTGGAATAGAGTAGGGGACGGGTACAAGGGTAAAGTCTTTACTCTCAAGATAGGAGGTATCGACCTAGAAGAGAGCGACGAAGAAGAGTCTAACATAGTGGACTTCGTCGCTAACGTACCCGAAGACATCTCCATACCTACCGACAATCCTGACCCTAACTACGTTTCAGTCAAGGGTTTCAACGTTAGAGGAAGCTTAGGTACTACCTTCAGGTGCGTAGCATAACGACTAAATATAGAAAGTACAGACAGCGTCCTGCTATCTTAGCATATAGTTCTGAGGAGCTATATAATTCAAATAGCTAATCCTTTCAACAAAAAGAACATGAGTAGACCATCGGACATCTTCAGTTCTAACTGTGGAATCAACCCAGGATACAACTATCTAGTCATAGGTAACACTCTAGCTGCAGCAGCGGAAACAATAAACCTCTACGAAGCTGGAAGTCCTGTAATCTTCTTCCTTACACAAGGACCTAGCAGGTCTCACAATACTAACATTAGACACCCAGGCTTTGCGTTACGTGAGATAAAGACTATACTAGACTATCTCACGTGTATAAACGTGAGACACAGAATTTGTGATAAGGTATTGGACACTCGTAGCTACTACATAGGTTCAGGAGTCCTAGGAGACATGATAGCAGCCTACTACATTCCCAGAGTAGGTCCTTGGTTCATTGGTGACGGGAATAAGTGGAGCTCCTTCGTGGATCGTAATACCCTCAAGAGGTGCAATACCCCAGCTGAGAATACAGTAGTAGGACGACTAGCTACAGTCTACAAGCTTAACGTCACAGCCAACGTGACTAACGGTGGACCTTCTATCCTGAACTGCGTCTATGCTTTCCTAAGTAGGTGTGGAGACTGTACTAATCGTAACCTCTTCTACCCTAAGACTTCGGGTATCAGTAGTAGACCAGAAATCAACCACATATGCAGTCCATGTGAAGTGCACTCATCGATCGTGTCTACCGACTACCAAGGAGACACCTACAATATTACTGCGGGAGACATAGCGGCTACCGGAGTAAAGATAAGGTGGAAGTGTCACCCGTACATGTACTTGAAACTTCACCACAGACTTTCAGGTAGATCCTGCTGCAAGATGCTTCCTGCGTTTTACCGTACTGTACTGGCTATCCCTCTAGACAACGTCGCTACAGGTGGAGTCCTCTTGAACTCGGAGAATCCTATAGACCTCGACTACCTCTCTTCCTACATTTCATTCAGTCTAGGGAACTCCAACTGTAAGTCTAGCCGTATAAGCTGGAACATATCAGCTTACACTACAGCTGAAGACGCTTCTCAAACCGGCCTAGGCGGGGTCTTTGCTGCTCCAGATCAAACCCTACTGATCGTAGAAGGTATCTGTAACGAGAATATCAGAAAGGTAGTATACTGTCCTGACGACGACACCGTTGAACTAATAATGAACGACGACAATACTGAGAATGACTTCCTACACAGGTTCGCTCACATAGTAGCTGAAGTAAAGAGCGCCTACACGGGTACTCCTATCGCTATCGCCGACATATTAGGTTCAGTAAACGCTTGCGTCAATAACGTCTGCACTAAAGTAACTCCTACTATAATCGATGGACTTAGAGAGAGCCCTCTCCAGACAGTAGTTCACATGGAAGCTATGCTCTTCGGACACAATTCTACCGATGGTTCATACCCTCTGTACGAGTAAAACAACAGATGAGTCCATGGACTCATCTAGCCCCAAACCTGTCGTAGTAAGGTTGGAGAGAGTAGGAGTAGTCTGTACCTTTTTTTGCTTCTAGTCTTGCTAGGAGGTTCATGTAGCTAGAGAAGGTATTGATGACTTTGACTTTCTTCCCTCTAGTCAGTCTTGTGAACTCGTCTATCAAGTCTTTGTATTCGCCTTCCAGATCAGAGTAGTCTTTAGTCATAGTATTAAATAGACGAGCTAAAGAGCTGTCTTCCACAGCTATAGTGAACTCCTTGTCCAGTATCTGCTTACAGACTTCCACTACTGCTGCGATAGAATTGATAAACGGTGTAGGAGCTGAGTCCCACTTCCCACAGTACGTAATGCAAGAGTCTCCGCTTATGTGAATAAAACCGTACTGAGTCTCCAGTACTCCCAGGTAAACTACAGGTGAAGTAGGGTAAACGTGCGCCACTTCAGGTCCTACATAGGTCAAGAGGTCGTCGTAGCTGCAGATCTTCTTGATAGTAAATCTGCCTTCGATCTCGTGAGGCCTGTCGGTATAAACGGTAAAGACCCCATCTACCGTCTGAAGTACTCGTCGCCTAGACTCTAACAGCTTAGACGTCCGGGGGCCAGCATGCTTAACAACATAGTAAGCCATTTTAAGAATCTCTAAGTAAGGGACTATAGCAAAATGAAAGCAGACACTAAAGCTAAGGTGTACGCTGTACTCATTGTAGTCACGGTAGTCGCTACTTTAGCAGCTCTTACCTACATGATGTACGAATACAGTAGGTATAACCAGTGTACCTACAATAGAAAGATATGGTGCTCAGATAACTGGAGGTGCGAGAATAACTCTTCTCAGTTTAATCCTTGTTATACTAGCGCTACAGATCCATCTGGACTAGCTAGCTGTCTGTATGGTCCTGACAGTGTAGCCGCCTCTAAGTGTACAGACGGGTGCGGGTGCGAAGACTCTTATACAGGCACTCCTAACTGCTTTTCTGGGTGTGCGGCTAATCTAAACACAGTAGTAGGAAGTACAGCCTGCTGCTGCAATAGTGGCTCTGAGTGTACTCCTTGTGGGACATAAATCTTATATGAATAAGCCTATTCATATGGAGACTAGTCGTATTAGTCGGAAGAATACTCTGTACTACTTTCTGACTCTGACTCCGAGTCTCCGTAGCTACACTTCAATATGGCTGTGAGGTTAGATGGATTTACCTTGTCGACAGGTAGGAGAAGTGCAGACATATCAGAGCACATGTCGGCTTTAGCTTTAGTATCGGTGTCTAGCTTCGTAGCCAAAAAGCCCACTAAATAGTAGAACCTGTAGCTCATGTTGAGGATGACAGTGGCTGTCTTAGTCCTTGTATCAGTCTCCAAGAGGTGACCCTTTTTTCTAGCGGTCCACAAGGTAGCCCTGACTGAGCAAGGTGGAAACGCTCGTACAGCTATTGTGCAAAAGTCCTGGTTAGTAAGCAGGGAAAGCTTACTATTACAGAACGGAGTGAGCGATGGGTTACACACTTCACTCACCTTAATATACAAGGCTAAAGCTGTGTATACGTCCCCCTCATTGTACATCTCAAGTAAATGAGTATTGATAGGATCCATAGCTTCATTGTCAGCATTAGACCTAGTCATGGCGACTATCTTACCAGAGTACTCCTCAACGTAGCCGTCATCTGAGAACGGAGACATCTCCATACCTTCCTCTTCTAGATATTCAGCCAGTAAGAACTGCATCTCGGCAGTCTCCGTACTTATGTCTTGTGAATTATCTCTTTCTGGAGTACATTTTTCTCTTATACTATTAAAACTAGAGATCAATCTATCTAAGGAATTCATTACTTTAAAACAACAATGGCAGATACAGAAACAGGTGCGTACAGTCCTAAGAGAAGGGTCTTTTATAGTTCTTCAGAAGAAAGTCCTCGCTCTACCAATTTGTCTACTTCGACTGAGATGAGCTCAGACGAGTACACTTACAACAAGAAAGAGATAAAGAGATGTCTCGACATTTTGAGAGGTAGCTATCACGTCAGAATCTCTCAGCTCAGTAAAGAAGCTGGTGAAGCCTTATCTTGGATTTGCGACTGTGCTAGAAACTTTCCCGTAAGCAGCGACGACTACAGAGAAGTCATGAACATTATTTACAAACACGTTAACATCGCTGAGAAGGATATTGTACCTTTCAGCGCTGGTGCAGTCTTAATAGGGTGTAAGTCTTCTGAACCATGTAGCTCAAAGTGTATAGGAAGTCTCATTAAACCAGGTTCTAAACTATGTCAACCTTTCGAGTGCATGGTCACAAAGATGGACGTCTACGAAAACAAGAGTACAGGAGAAAGACGTGTTTGCTTACACATTGAAGCTCCTATCGATAAATTCAAGAGTAAGTTGAAGGACTTCATGAGAACCTATGGTGATGACTTAGTCTTTGCAGTACGTTCTATCGACGACAGCGATGAAGAAGTCCTCTTCAATGGTGATCTTGCTGAACTAGTATCAAACAGTAACCCTCTTTGGTGGTTAGCATTACTAGTCATCATTGTCGTCGTAGTAGCTTTGATCGTCTATGTAGTAAAGAAGAAAGACCTCTGCTGTTAGACTACTGAACTATAGACCTCGCTGTCCTCTACAATATAAGTGGATCCACTTATATCTAAGAGCTTAAGTGCTCACGGTAAAACTACTATGCTAGGAGCTTTGTTCAATGGCATAGCCTCTATATTTGATACTATATTTGGAAGTCAGCAGACGGTACCTCCTCGTCAGACTAAGTCTAAGACTTCTGGTACTAAAGGAGAGAAAGAGAAGAGACACATTCCAGGTTGGAAGGCTACTCGAGAGAAGGTATGGGCTCACTACTTTGGGAGTAAGTCAGTAGGTAAATGCTACTGCTGCAGTATTAGGATTTATAAAGACTGGCACGTAGACAAGAAGGGGTGGCACTGCTCACACGTAGTAGCCTATTCTCTAGGAGGTTCTAACGAGCTACCTAACTTAAGGTGCTGCTGTAGGACCTGTAATCTGAGTATGGGAACTAAGAACCTGTACGTGTACAAGAAAGAGCTCTTGGCAGGTCGAAGACGTAGGTAGTCTAGGAAAGAGCATATACATGTCTAATGTATATAGGGTTAGGAAGTCCTGAGTCTATCTTACTTCAGAGTCTTACATCATGTGGTTAAGTCCACGTTTGATACCGTCGTGTGCCATGGTTCCTACTGCTTCAGCTCCTAAACCTGTCTTTTGTTGGAAGTATTGGAAAGCACTAGTAGGGACGTTACGTTGACGTTGATCCATCTTTTTGTAGTCTATGTCGATGGTAGTGTAGGTGCTAGGTTTACCACAGTCATCCATGATGACGTTGCCGCATTTGTCTACACGTTCGTGGCATACTTCATACATCTTGTTTCCACAAGCGTCTTTCACAGCATTACCACAGTCGTCTCTCATGAGTTTTCTCCATGGTTTAGCGTTGAATACTCTCCATACGAGTGCAGCGATCAAACTACCGATGACTCCTCCTAAGATGACGTATGCTTTACCTGCCCAGTTACCTCCTCTGGAGAAGAGAGCGTAGGTTGGAACGAGAGTATCTCCTGCATAGGTATATCCTAAGAGCATAGTGATAGCAAAGATTAATCCGATAGCGAGACCACCTGCAGATGCAATGTAAGGATTACCGGTGACTAATAAGAAGCCTCCGACAAAGATCATGGTCATGAGTGCGGAGACAATGACTAACTTGATGTTGTCTGCGTCAAAGAGACTACCTGCATTGAATTCTTCTAATTCGTCGAAGCCTCCTGTGAAGTATGCAGCTGCGATGAGAGCGACTACACCTCCCAGTAATTGTGCAATGATGTATCCTGCTGCTAATCCCCAAGACATACGTCCTGAAGCTGCAAACCCTAAAGAAACCATAGGATTAGCATGACCACCACTGTATTTATCTAATGTGTAGATGACGGCTGCGACGATAGCTCCGCAAACCAAAGATGAGACGATGATTCCGTTCAATGTGTCTGAATACTTTCTTAAGATGTAGGCACAACCACCTACTAATGCAGCACTACCGATGAATTCGGCGAGAAGTGCTTTTGCTCCTTGTGTCTTTGCTTGTGTAGTCATTCTAAGTGTTTTAGTTAGATCGAACTGGTTTTTCTAGGATTAAACTCGAAGTAATCTGTTTTTAGTAAGATAAAGTACCGAGGGGGTAAAAAACAAAATCCTGCACCCGCCAGACCGATATATTTGTCGCCATAAAAGGTATGAGAACTACTACTTCCTCTAATAGATCCTATCCTCGCAGTGTCGAGCCTATGCCCCACCAAGTACTAGACTTCCAGACAGCACTCTCTGTGCTGTTGAGCAACATGATACACCTGAACTTTAGTCCGGTAGGTACCGGTAAGACTTTCTGCGCTATGTGGTTAGCCCAACAGCTAGGTCTAGACATTATAGTCTTTGCTCCTAGATCTATGATAGAAGTCTGGAATAGAGAGCTAGCTCATTATGGAATTAATATCGCTAGCGTCAAGCACAAGAGTAAGAAGGGTACAGAGAGTGTGAGAAAAATCTGGACCTACAATACAGCCTCCAACACTAGCAAAGAAGAATTCTTAAGGAAGTTTACTCCTTGCATCAAGAAGGGTACCCTATTCGTGTTTGACGAGTTCCAGAATATCAAGAATAGCAGTGCTTCTTGTACCCAGAACATAGCTGAACTACTCAGATTACTCACTGCGATGGGTGGACCTAGTAGAGCTACTATGATGTCTGCTACTCCTATCGATATGCCATACCAGTGTATACCTATTCTCTACATGCTAGGGTTCGTCTCTCTCAACATCGCAGATAACCCAGAAATAGACATGACCAGACGAGCTAGACCTGAGAAAGCAGAAGCTGCTCGCTCTAACCGTATAGAGCTTCAAGAGTTCTTAGACAGACTGAACGAAGAAGACGGAGTATATGGACCTCTGATACGTAACTTAGACGCCTATATAGACGGGGACATAGTGGGAGACTATGAGTACTGCTACCAATTCCTCAGGCTCTACGTCATACCGTCTATAGCTACACGTATGCCTGCTGTGAAGAAGGCAGGTATAAGTCAAAGAGTCATAAACGTCTTCTGCCCCATCAAGGATAAGGAATACGAGAACTCTCTGGATGAACTGAATAATAGAGCTATAGGCGAATTGGAAGGTCGTAAGGGTGTTAAAGTGAACAGTAAAGCCACCTTCCAGCAGCTATTAGCTAAGATAGAGAGGATGAAGCTGCCTAATTTCGTCAGTACAGCCTTCATGTACCTAGAGAAGCCTACTTCTGAAGAACAAAGAGCTAAGGACCCAGACTCCAGCTACAAGATAGTAATCGTAGTCAACTTTCTGGAGAACCTAAGTATACTAGCAGCCTACCTCGCCATATTCAATCCTCTCATCATGTACGGAGATACTACCGCTAAAGAGAGAGACAAGAAGATAGCGATGTTTCAGTCTCCTAACAGTATACATAGGGTACTCCTGATGACTAAGGTAGGTAGCGTGGGAGTAACTTTAGACGACCAGCACTCTACCAGACCTAGAGTAATGCTCTTATCTCCTGGAGTCAGTATCCTCGACACTATACAGTCCTTAGGTAGAATATATAGGGCAGGAACCATGAGCGACGCTATAGTCATTATGATATACGGAATAGTAGCAGGAAAGAAGGATAGTGCAGCCAGTAATATGGAACTCAACATTAGACGGCGTCTCGAGACCAAGAATAGTACTGTGGTTAACACTATCAAACACTCTATGAGCCCTAACGACATGATGGCTACTAACCTCATAGTAACTCTAAGCGACGCGGAGTACAAGATCTTGATAGACGGAGAGTTTCGTGACTATCACGTCGACGACAAGGAGCTCCTAGAGATAGAAAACAGCTATCTTGAGGACATAATCCAAGAGAAGAGATGTATAGTGAACAGACTAATGTTGACAGCATAGACTAGCTCATAAGGGCTCTAAAAGTCTACATACTCATATATTAAAGGAAGCTTTAATATGTTCGAGATCCAGAAGGAAGGAGAGATCATGTCCAACGGTTACTATGGCACTGTACATCCGTGCGAGACGAACCTTAAGATCCCCACAGTAGTAAAGAGGTGCAAGCAAAGTGACGACGACTTACCATCCCTTATCGAGCCTCTCATTACTCTGTCTATGACCCATCCTAACATCTTGAAGTGCTACCACGCTTACTACGACGAAATTACTACAGACCTAGTGATGGTACAGGAGAGGTACGAGAAGGACCTCTACTCCGTAAAAGAGATTAATCCAGACGAAGCTCTCCACTTAATTACGTGTATACTGCAAGGACTTAGAGCCCTAGATGAAAGGTGTATTATTCATGGAGACCTGAAGCCCGAGAACATCTTGATCAAGGGTAAAGACGCAGTAATATGTGACTTTGGTATCTCACTAATCAGACAGCCTGTCAAGGGTAATCTCTATTCTGATGACATCATATGTACAGAGATATACAGGGCTCCTGAACTCTTCGACAAGAGTACAGTAGCTAGTCCCAAGGTGGACATATGGTCACTAGGAGTAATGGCTCTAGAAATGTGTATAGGGGGGTGCAGACTATTTCACCACAAGAGTACGGTAAAATCTATAAACGACTGGGCAGCGTATACAGGTCAGTCATACAGTATAGACTTAGGTGAGAAGGAGGAGACAAAGGGAACCTTTAACAAGAGAATTAAGAAAGTAGGGGAAGAGTGGAGGAAGGTATACGAGCTAGGTAAGTGGATGACTACATACGATCCCTATTCTAGACCATCTGCCTATGACATCCTTACTAGCGGTAAGCTAGGAAAGGTATCTCTTAAACCTTACACTATGGACTACAGGTGCCCTATTAAGCCTTCAGTCGAGGACTTGGAATCTTCTAGACGTATGATGAGGTTAAAGCTTCGAATAGACAGTGTCTCTGGTCAATTAGACTTCATCTTTGCCTGCTTCAGAGAACATTACAACCTAAACAAGTCGGTAGACTTTAGCTGTGTATTGTTCAGTGTAATATCTGGAGTAGAGCTGAACCGGTCTAACATTAGCGGCTTCTCCATATCGGAGTTCAGGACTGCGATGGAAAAGCTTTCCTTCTTCATCTTGCCCCCTAGCTAACTACATTAAATATAACTAGTCTTAGTTATATTAGATTAGTAGAGGCTTACTCACTGGAGTCTGTCTCTTCTTCTAGTGCGTCTAGATTCAGTAAGTCCGACTCTTCACTTGACTCTTCTATGACTGGTTCATCAGACTCGTCGGACTCTTCTACGACTGGTTTACTCTTCTTAGTAGGCTTAACCTCTTCAGGCTCGTCAGAGTCTTCACTCAGCTCTATCTCTACTACTTCTGGTTCGTCAGGTTCATCAGACTCCTCACTTAGCTCTATCTCTACTACGTCAGGTTCGTCAGGTTCATCAGACTCCTCACTCGACTCTTCCACGACTGGTTTACTTTTCTTGGTCTTAGTAGTCTTTCTCTTAAGGGTCTTAGTAGGCTTGACTTCCTCTGAGTCGCTTTCAGACTCCTCTACGACTGGTTCGCTCTTTCCCTTTCGAGACTTGACCCTATGTTCCAAGGCTTCTGCTTTCTTCTCCTCCTTGCGTATGTACTTGAGCTTGTCGTTGACTTGGAGTCGTTTTGCTCCCTTCTTAGTCATAGAGACGTTACTTATCCTGGCTTCCTTATTTATAGGAACGAAGTTCTTGTCTATGAGCTCTTCTTTACCTATGACCTTCTTACGCTTGATAATACCCTTACGCTTAGGTATCTTGACGACTGCATTGTCTAAGTTCACTCTGGAAGCTGCTTTAGCGGAGGGCTTCACTACTCCAGTAGGTAGGTACCTCTTGATGACATAGTCCGGTAACGAAGAGACTATAGCGTGCACTATCTCTAAAGGTGGAGGTACAGGCTTATGCTTGTAGGTATAGCTCTTGTCCATGTACTTGTTGCTCTTGTCCCTACCGTCCGATTCTTCTCTGAGCTTAATCTTCTTATAGTACCTAAGGTAGGACTTCTCACCAAAGACCTGTTCTCTAAGTTCGGAGGGCATTATAGACTCTGAAGCTTCTGGTATGATGAAGCAGAGTTGGTGAAGTATACTCATTTCTGTGCCCTTGTTAGGTAGACCCACTCTATGATCGAAGTTCATAAACTTGTACATGGCGTCAAGGATGTCTCCACCAAAGACTCCTCTAGCGTATCCATAGTACCAAAGTTCGTCTACGTCTCCTGCAGTAATGTAGTACCTAAGAGTCCAGTACATCCCTAGTACGTACTGGTGCACCATTACCGAGAGCTGGTCCGGTGTGATAGAAAAGGTCTTGTCCTTTATGTCTATGATGTTGTCTACCAGCTGGAGGATCGAGTCGTTTAAGTTCAGGAGCTCACCTCCGTACCATCTGGAGTAGAACTTGTTGGCTTCTGCGTCTGAAATCTTCTCCTCCAGTAAGTCTTCAGGTAGCTTCTTGAGACCTCTGAATGGTACAGCTTTAGGGTCTAGGTTACGTCTAGCTATCCTCATCATCTCTCCTTCCTTAGGCTCGTCTAAGAACTTACCTATCTTCTTCACTTGTCTCTTCAACCTCTTAAGCTCAGACTTAAGCTCCTTAGTGTCTGGCTCCTTACCTTTACGTGCAGCCTTTCTTTCTACCTTCCCTATCTGGGAGTTGACGTCTTCGATAGTCTCCTCTAGTTCTTCCTTGAACTCTCTCATCTCTGGAGAGCCCTTTCCCACGACTACTGTGAGAGCTATGTAGAAGTTGTAGGGGTCTACTGTGAACTCTCTTTCTCCGTCTTCCCCTTCGTATATCTGGACGATTTGGTCCGAGATCTCTATGGCTCTCTCGATACGTTCTATGGTCTCCTTAGTGTCCATCATGGAGGTACAAGGAGGAATGAAGTCGTTACCCAAGAGTGTACCGAGTAAAGTCATGTCAGCGTACCTGTTGTGGTGGATCTTACTCTTTAGGTCCTCTATGCTGATGCAGACTTCTTCCACTACGTTCTCATAGTAAGCTGACCTACCTGATCCTACCTTGATAGTCTTGGTATTCTCCTTGTAGACATATATGTTCTCACTCTTAGAGATTAGACTTATGAAGTACATGTCTGCGTCTGGACTGACTATTATGATGGGACCAGTGGATGGGACGCTGTTCATGTACTTACTGATCTTGTGCTCACCTTCTCCTGGCTGAGTATGAGACGAGAAGTAAACCTTACAGTCTCCTGAAGAGTAGACTCTATTACGTACGTTATCTGCTATCTTGTTGTTGAGTTTGAACATGAAGTCTGTCCCTGGACTAATAGCTACAGTATCGAAGCCGTTACGACTACCAGTCCCCTTAGCTCTACCAGCGGTCTGATGAATTATTTTAGCCATAGGAGGGAGTCCGTCTACTGCGATATAGAAGACGTCGGTAGGCTTGAACTTGTCCTTAAGCTCAGCTATCTTAGCTAGTACCGCGTCTATGATCTCTCTGTCTTTCTCTGGCGCTGCACCTCGATGGGCCTGTTTAGCTGTGACCTTCTTTACCTTACCTCCTGTTACTATTGCAGCTATGTCATGGATGATAGCGTTCAAGTCTATGAAGAGGGAGCCTACGTTCTTTGGAGGGCTCTTTACCTTCGAGTTCTTTGCGTAGACACTGTATAGATTGGAGACGCCCATTTCGTTTTAGGAATGTCTTTTTATCACCTCTTGGTATGCTTGAGATGAGTTTCTTGGGTGGTAGATATAGATAAAGCTATCTGTATCTTATTCATAGCTCAGTACTACTCTCTAAACAGGAATGAATAGACTATGTCCTCGTCAAAGGCCTTAACCATACACGGATCTACTGAGACTGAAAGAGCCGTAGGTTTATTCTCAAGAGAATAGGAGAGGAGCTTGAGTTTAGAGTTGAGGTTGATAGATCCGTAGCCTGAAGCGTGAAGATACTGTAGCTTGCATAGGTCTGCAGTGTCTAGGGCGATCCTTACCTTGACTATCCTACCTAGTACGAGCTTCTCTAGTCCAGGAAAGACTTCTGGAAGCTCGTAGAACCTCTCTAAGAACCTAGACTTTATGTTGAGGTAGAGAGTCTCTACGCTGCACATTAGGAGTCGATCGAGTCCACGAGAGGTCGTGAGATGTAGTCTCAAGATGGAGATTCTGGACATGGACTCTATCATCTTCCTGTAGGAACTTATAGACTTGGAAGTGATCCTCAGCTCTGTCGGGTCGGTTGCTTGACTTATTCTGGCTATTAGCTGCTTGTAATAGTTCTTGTACGGGTACATATTGGAGATGTCTACGCACCTGACGTTCAAGTGAGACCTAATCTTACCCATGTTTGAGACGCTACGCTTGTCGCAGCCATAGAGGTACAGAGTATCTATAGTAAGGTGCTTGAGTCTCTCTATTAGCTGAGAGGTAAGTCCTTCTATGGGTACACGGATAGACACGTTAACAAAGTCAGCCTTCACTAATAGGGGGACGTCTACTAGCCCTATCTCTACCAGTACGCTATCCGTCCACTTGAAGCTCTGGTCTAAGTCTATGACCTCTTCAGCAGTAGCCTTGTAGTAGAGGTAGCTCTGTTTACACATCCCGAAGGTACCTAGGACCACGTCTGACTTGTCGTAGACGCTAATGTCTGACTGGTACTTAGGGACCGCCCATTCATGAGGATAGAGCTTCGCTTTAGTATTGGTAGACTCCATGTAGACTTGAGTCACGCGTTTACCCTGGATTGACTCTCTAAGGTAGTCGTCTGAGTGAGTATGGGTGTACATACGCTTAATAGAGGAGTTTTCTCTCTTGAGAGGTAGCTTGGTGGAGACTGGATTCATCCCGACTTCAGTTTAGACTCTAGCACTAGTATGTTCGGGACTAGTGCGAGGTTCCTCAGAAGCGTCTCTTATCTTCATATGACTAAAGCTAGTCATATTTGCGTGTGTACTGTAGTGGACTACGTCTGGCGTCCGAGGTTTTAGTCTGGCCCCGATTCTTTACAGGTAGGTAGTAACGGTGGGAAGACCTCGATCAAGACATGATAGGGATCCAAAACGGATCGAGGTCTTCCTGGTCTCGATCGTCGTAGTCTAAGTACTGCTCCTCGTCGTCTTCGCTGTCCGCTCTCATCCCACTCACATAGTCCACGTTTATGTCGGGGAAGTCTGCCATCTCGAAGGTGCCGTCCCTGTCTCTAGGAGTCTGAATGATGGCGTTTGACGCGTATATGTTTACTCGGTAGAGACTTTGCACTTTCGATTCCAGTATGAAGAGCGCTTTAGAGAAGCTACTCACGTCTAGTAGCTTCCAAACAGAGTACCTCCCGTCGTCAGAGACAGAAATCACTCTGATAGTTTCAGGAGGTAAAGACTTAGTGGTCTCCATGGCTATACCTATACTAGACGAGTTTAGTAGTACTAGACTGTCTGTTCCCTTGGCCAGTCTAGCTAGCTCCTCTAAGTACTTGGAAGGAGTGGTACCGTTTATCTCAGATATGTATTCAGTATAGTATCTCAGGAAAATGTAGGCAGCGACTAGCTGGTCGCCTGTAGCTATGTCTAGCTCTACGGTAGCCTTAGTAAAGACTACTCTTGCTCTCATTTTTCTAATGTATCAGCTAGCTGATATATTCCTGGTGCAAGTCAAGTAGTCTAAGGTCTCGACTTTACTTGGATGATAAAGATGTTACAGTTTATCATCATCGTATAGTAGGAATACGGAGGCAACTCCTCGTCCGCGTCCATCTCTTCGTTAAAGGCTACTGCTTGTTTCATTACTTCATCGATAGGCTCCCTCTTCGGTAGTAAAGCTGAGTACTCGTATAGCTCCGAAAGTCTGAACCCTACCCAGCCACCAGAGTTTACGGGATCAAGAGAGATTCCTTCTATCATGTCGGACGAAAAGAGCTTGGCTTCTCCCATCTTAGAATAGGGATACTTGGTCAGAATGAGACGAGACGGTCTACCTGTGGAAAGTCTGCGTCTGTAGGTCATCTTGGAGACGTCTTATTTTACTTTCCCTTAGTTTACCTATAGTACAGGTTTCGTGCAGAGATTAACGAGTCTGACAAGTGTGCAGGTGAGTGCTAGTGCAATCTTTGTCTAAGTCTCTACACCCTCTTACCCCCTACTAACCTACTTTATGACGACTCTCTCATTCCCCTTATATACTTCAATCTGTAGAAGTATCTATGTACTTGTTCTCCTATTCTCACGGGCTAGTTTTGGAGACTACTCCCTTTGTCTCTCACTCACTCCATCCACTTCCTCTTCTCTCGACTCTTCCCGTAAAATAGCCCTTTTATACAAGTCTCCAGACAGCTTACCTGAGGGCTCACGTAAGGACGTACAGACAAGGTTCATCCTTCGAGGCTGAGGCAGTAAACGTACTCCCCCGATTCCAGTCTTCCCTAGTGTACACAATGCTCCCACTATCACTGCTTAGTCTGTGACGCTGCTCTTTCCAGTATGGGAGGAGACTACGGCCCCTTGTCTCAGCCTCACTTCTCCTATTTACTGGGTCTCGTGTACCCCTATACACGCGACATTTTATTATAAAGGTGTTAAACCTAGTCCTAAATAGCCATGCCTAGAAGTAAAGCAGCAGTAGACAAGAAGTACATCAAGAAGAATCCACGTGAACATCTCCTTCATAGACCTCAAGTCATCCTTGGTAGTATTGACACTAATCCGAGGGAAGTATGCTTGATAGAGGACGGTACGATAGTGAACCGTGTAATAGACACTCCTGAAGCCTTAGAGAGACTCTTTATTGAGATCCTCACTAACGCTACCGACAACGTCAAGGAGTCTGAACTCTTGGGTATTGATCCTGGACAGATAGACGTGACAGCTGACTACCACACTATCTCTGTTACAAATAGCGGTAGACACATTGAAGTGCAGCAGATGAAGGACGGTACGTACGTACCTGAGTTTATCTTTGGTAGCTTCATGACTAGCTCTAACTACGGCAAGAAGGATAGAATGGGGGCTGGACAGAATGGTCTAGGAGGCTCTGCAGTCTGTGCCATGTCTACGAAGTTCAGTCTAGACATAATAGACCCTGAACTTCACCTCAGGTACAAGCAGACTTGGCGAAACAACATGTTGGACGTAGGGGAGCCTAAGATTACTAAGGTAAAGAAGAGCGTAGGACCTAAGACTAAAGTCACCTACACTACTGACTTTCCTAGACTTAATCGGGAGCAGTATACTGAAGACGACATAGACCTGTTTAGGTCTCTCACTGCCTTCGCTTCCCTTACCTCTCACGTTCCTACTACCTTCAATGGAGAGCTCTTCGACTTCTGTAACCCAGACAACTTCATAAAGCAGTTCTACCCAGACGCCTACAAGAAGGCTATTAGGTTAGGAGACGAGTCCCTAGAGATCATGGTACTGGATACTCCCAAGAATGGTACAGTACTGAGCTTCGTCAACAGTATGGTGACTAGAGGAGGAGGTACCCACGTGAACTCTTGCTTCAACCTTATCTTCTACAGCTTACTGGAGAAGGTCAACGAGGAGTACGTAGCTAAGGTGAAGAATGCTAAGAGCCGTAACATCAGTGGTAACGAGCTTAAGTCTTACAAGCTTTACATCAGAGACATTACTCCTCACGTCACTCTTATAGTCAACGCTCAAGTCAGGAACCCTAACTTCGAGTCTCAGAGTAAACGAGTCCTCTGCTCTCCCAAGGAGTTCAAGGTAGAGATAGACGAGAGTAAGCTGAAGAAGATAAAGAAGTGGAGACTGATCAAGCAGATAAATGAAGCCTTCGAAGTTAAGGCCTCTAAGCGAATGGCAGTCTCCGATGGTACCTTCAAGAAGAACATCAAGGCTAAGAGCAAGAAGTTAGAGGACGCTAACTTTGCAGGTAATCGTAAGAAACGATACCAGGATACTACTCTATTCATCGTCGAAGGAGACTCTGCTGGTACTCGTATTACGTCTGAGATAGGTATGATGAAGGGAGGTAGCGACCTCTACGGTAAGCTCTGTATACGCGGTAAGCTCATTAACTCTATGCAGCCTTCCTACATGCTCGAGGACAACGAGGAGATCAAGCTCATTAAGGCTGCCCTAGGACTCAAGGAAGGGTTAGACTATCGTATCGAGAAGAACAGGAAGACTCTTCGCTACGGTAAGGTAGTCTTCGCGGTGGACGCTGACCCTGACGGAAAGCACATAGGAGCTCTCCTGATCCTTTACTTCTACCTATTCTACCCTAGTCTCTTCCACATAGACTTCATTAGACTCTATCGTACCCCAGTAGTCAGGGCGACTCCTGTGCGAGGTAAGAAGAAGACCCCTATAAAGTTCTACACGCTAGCCGAGTACAAGGAGTGGGAAAGAAACAACGACCCAAGTAGGTACACCTACAGGTACTACAAGGGTCTAGGTTCCTCTACTAAGCAGGACATCAAGGACGACCGTAAGAACTACAAGGAGATAGTCTTCTACGAAGATGAAGAGGCCTCCGACATGATTACTAAGTGCTTCTCCAAGGACTGCAGCTCGATCCGTAAAGAGATGATCAAACAGTATGACGACTCCTACGTACCTATAGTAGAAGGAAGGTGTAGCATTACAGAGTTCCTCTTGTACGAGTTGGGAGAGTACTGGGTAGAGAGTCTTACTCGCTGTATACCAAAGTACGACGGCTTCAAGGAGGTACAGCGAAAGATAGTCTGGACTATGATGAAGAATCGTAGGGACCTAGACTACCAGAAGGGAAAGAACATGAAGACTGCAGGTCTCACCTCTACGGCTAGTGCACTCTGCGACTACCACCACGGTGAAGGGAGTATGAGCGAAGCTATAGTAAACATGGCTCAGAGCTATACAGGAGCTAACAACGTGCCTCTAGTACAGGGTATAGGTGAGTTCGGGGCTAGAGGTACCCTAGGTAAGAAGTTTGCTCACCCAAGGTATACCTTCGTGGGAGCAGCCGACCTCTTTGACTTTGTCTTCCTTGAGATAGACATGGACTTAGTAGAGCCTCAAATTCAGGACGGTAAGACTATAGAGCCTTCCACCCTCCTGCCTGTACTCCCTACTATGCTCTTCAATGGGGTAAAGGGAGTAGGTACAGGCAGCAGTGTCACCTCTCTCGCCTACCACCCCCTAGACGTATGCGACTACTACAGGGAGCTCCTTACCCAGGGCGTCTCCACCATAGAGATGGTACCGTGGTACAGAGGGTTCAAAGGAGAGGTAGAGTGCGTCAGGGACGACAAGTGCGACCACATAAAGATCCATGGAGAGTGGAAGGTAGAGGGGGACGTCCTCCACATCAAAGAGCTCCCCATCTTCACTAACCCCTCAGTAGTAAGGGACAAGCTAGCTGAACTTCTAGAAGAAAAGCTCATCGACGACTACGACTGCTACGACGTAAACGACCAGCACTCCTTCAAGGTGCATGGGTGGTCTGAGGAGAATGACGCCTGCGCTACGTTCGGACTAGTCAATAGTATAGGGCTCTCTAATATAGTCACTCTAGACGAGGCTAACCTTCCTATAGAGTACGGCTTCATCGACGACTACCTAATGTACTTCTACGACTTCAGACTACCTTACTACCAGGCTAGAAAGGAAAAGATAGAGACCAAGCTAAGAGAGCAAATAGAGTACCAGACTGACAGGATGAAGATAGTCATGGCGGTCGTAGAAGGACGTCTGGAGATTAAGAGGGTGAAGCTTTCAGTCATCCAGTCTAACATGAAGAAGCTAAAGCTTAAGTATCCAGTCTTCAGGAAGCTACCAGCCTATGCCTTCTCCGAGGACGAGATTAGTCAGTGCCAAAAGGAAATAGACAAGCTCACTGCAGAGCTAGAGGAGATAGAGAGTAAGACAGACGCTGATCTCTGGATGGAAGACATAGAAGCCTTCTCCAACGAGTATATGAAGCTCTATGGAGACGACAGGTCTTGAACTTCATAAGGTCCAGACCTCATAGTAAACTAATATAGCTTAGCTAAGCTATATTGAAGCTCCGTCGATGGATTAGACGAAGGTAGGACCTTGGACGGCTGGTAAGAGGAAGTTAATGGCTGTACCACTGACTGCTTGACCTAGTTTAACTGGAGCCCCGAACTGTCTAAGTCCTCTTTCAATCGTCTCTGAGATCTTTCCGTTAGTATTGGCGTAGTATAGTCTGCCTGGTACTACCGCAGTGGACATCTCGTGAACTCCAAAGACTGTAGCAGTAATAGTCTCACCTCCTGTACCTGAAGTCAAGGCTATACCAGAGACGAATGGACCTTCTAACAAGGCTGAGTCGACGTCTAAGGCAGGATAAGGGATCCTGTACTTAGCGGTACCATAGACCCTTCTTCCTTGAGCCTCATAGTAGACTGCAGCGAGCGCTACGCTACTGTTCATGTAGAGTATATTCTGGACCGGAGGAAGGAGGTCATAAGAAGCAGGTCCCCATGCCATTACGAAGTTGTCTGACCTAGTACCTGTGCAGATCGCTGAACTAGTCCCGTTCACTATACCTGTGATTACCGGTCTGAATATTGAATCGTATACACTACTTTGTAGGTACTCTACTGTAGCTCCTGGAATAGAGAAGACAGGAGCCTCGTCCACTTGAAGGGTGAGGTCAGTAGCGCCTGAGAAGGTCTTGTACTTGTTACTGCGTTCAGCCACGATAAGGGTACCACCCGAACCTATGACACCACCCAAGTGTCCGAACTCCAATGGGTTGCTGAAGGCTACAGGTTGTGGAGCGTAGGCAGTAAAGGTTACTCCAGACAATAATACGATTAGTAGTTCCTGAGTGAGTCCGTCTCCATTCTTGACTAGTAGACTGCTCTTACGAGTTGGAAATGGGTCTAGCTCTAGTTCAATTATGTCTTGACTTCCACTTGAGGTAAAGACTAGCTGAGAGGCTGCAGGAGTGAACCCAGGAGGTGTAGGAGCTGGATTGTCGATCGGAAGGATAGGTTGCATAGTGACTTGATTAGGGGTGGCAGTCTCCACGAACGCCACTATTACATAGTTGTTGGAGGTAGAGCGATGGAAAGCCGGGTCTACGTCCATGCTTGGCGCAGTATAGTCTAAGTTCTGGATGGCGCTCTGTGGATTAGCTGTGAAGTTGGTGGTGCCGTCTACAGTAGAGAAGGCTATGAGGTATAGGCTACCTAGTACTTTGTCCCTGCAGAGGAGTACAAAGAGGCCAGTATTGATGGCTACTCCGTCTATTACCTCGTTATTAGCTGTGACTCCCTCGATGTAGAGAGGGTCTCCAAAGGTAGGAGAGGTAGACGCGTTTACTTCTGCTAGTACTACGTATTGGTTGGTGAACCCAAAGACTATGTTCGCAGCTCTAAGGATCCTGTACTGAGAAAGGTCTGAAAGGGCGGCAGGTAGACTAGTACTACCAGGTAAGGTGAAGCCAGGAGTGACTTCTGTCTCGGAGCTAGGGTGTTGGACTGAGATGACGTCGTCCACTTCCACAGTGTACCCATCTGCTACCACGAAGTCTCTAGTGATAGTATGGTTCGGGGAAGGTGGTACGACCGCTTGAGGAGGTTCGTAGTCTGAGACCACGTACCAAGTATTAGTACTGCCAGAGAAAGCCCAAGTATAGGCTTCACGTTGAATCTGACCTGAGAAAGTGGCTGTAGTAACGAGAGGGTCAGAGGGAAGTCCAGGGTTCTCGATGAACTGACCTCCAGTAGTACTCAAGGCTACTTGGTCTCCATTGAATAGACCTGAAGGAATAGACTTAACGCTGATCATGGCTCCGTCTACCCCACTAGGAAAGACTACGTTGACTGCACCAGTACTTTGGTCTACTAAGACGACTCGGTTAAGCTGTGCTGAAGCGGTAGTAGGACCTGTAAATGGACCTATACTAGGCATTCCAGGGGTGACTGGGGTAGGAGCTGGAGGCTGACAGCATGGTACTGGTACTACTATCTTTATGTTGTGAGAAGGGACTGATGCACTCATTGAGGTCAGGGGTTTTAAGTGAGTCCGGTTCGGCATAGGATTAAGTGAACCTAAACTAATATAGCTTAGCTAAGCTATATAGTAGTAAGGTGACTAGACTTGAGGGTTGACTCTGTCTTCAGGTCCGAAGTAGCTAATGTGTAGCATGCAAGGGTAGTCTAAGTCTGCAGACCCCCCTTGTCCATTGAGTAGCGGTGGAGGGAAGTTGTCGTTTCCTGCGTTAATAGCTGAGTCTCCATTGTAGAGCTGCCATTGACCTGCTGTTTCTGCCCAGACAGTAAGGTAGAGACGAGTCGGTGCAGAGGAGGTGAAGGTAAAGCTCTTACTTATCACGTGGATAGACTTGTCGTTAGCGTCTATGTCTCCTATTATCATGCGAGAGTCTATACTGTATGTAAGAGCGTCTACCACTTCGGGTTCAATTCTGGCTCCGACTCTATTAGCGACTCCGTCTCCTATCTTCTGGAGAGCAATAGAGTAGTACCCGATGAAGGTACCTTGGACTCCAGTAGGACTAACGTACATGACGTTCTCATTGTTCAAGACTTGTATAGGAGCGGAGGGGCTAAAGATGGAAATAGGTGCAGCGTAGAAGTCTAGTGGAATCGTCGTAGCTGCAAGAGGAATAGCTTGGCCTGGAGTAGACTGGACTTGATTAGCCCTGACTATCCACTTGTTCTCTAGGGCTGGCTGGAGGTTGAGTTGATCAGCGAGATTAGAGATGGTGGTGAGGGCAGGACTTCCTCCGTTGTTAATAGCTAGAGTAAAGTCTGTAGCTTCTTCCGAGACTAGTAAGTCGGGGATGTAGTCTCTAAGGTTCTGGCAGGTGGCAAACTGGTACCTGCTAGGGTCAGTATAGCCGTCTATAGACGTGTCTAACCTGTTAAACCCTATATTGTAGAGACCGTAGCCAGGAGTAGAGCCAGGATTAATAACTGGAGGTGGAACTGGAGCTATGGAGAAGGTAATCCTGAACTGGTCTATTGGAGTGAGGAAGCGTACGTTCACTACTCCATTCTCTGACCCAGGTCCGTCAGCTGGGTAAGGACTGACCCCATCTACTATGTCTCCAGTAACTTGTTGGTCTCCGTTAGGTGAGAGGACTGCGCTCACTGGGTTTCCATTGAGTAAACCTACTATCTCGTATCGTTCACGTCTAAAGAAAGCACCTGTTTCTCCATCCACGTCGAAGAGCTTGAAATTCACGTTAGCTACAGGTTCACTAAAGGTTGCTAAAGTACTAATAGATTCAGTAGTCCCCATGTTAGCTAGGACTCCACTGATTATGAGTGTATTGACTATGGCTGGTTGATCTCCCTGGTAGAGATTGAAGTCTACAGGAGTATTGGGAGCGAACAGGCCAGGAGTAGACTGAGTCACTTGAAAGTCTAAGTCTACTCCTCCCACGGTGTACTGCTGGGAAGTAGAGGTAGGAGGCCAGACTACAGTAGACCAGTCCAGGATGTTTTCTCCAGGTAAGAGTGGGTACTGAGGTACTCTTTCACAGTCTTGCATTCCTATGAACTGGGAGTAGATCCCGTCGTCTAGTAATGAGACTTGGTTATTAGGCTCAGTAGAGATAGTTACTTCTCCAGGGGGTCCCTGCGGTCCCTGTGGTCCCTGCGGTCCTGGAGGTCCTTGTCCAGATGAACCTTGACAGCACGTAAAGACCTTGATGGTAGTATTATGAGGAGCACTACAGCCTGACATGGTGTAGTTTTGATATGGATAAGTCTATCCATATAATGTAAGTTTAGCTCAGTTTAGGTTGGTTTAGTTTTCTACGTCTTCAGCAGGTAAGTGGCATGTAAGTGCTATGTCTTCTACTAAGAAGGGTAGCGGTATGTTACTAGTGAGTAGGAAGATTACAGGTACGAAGTCTTCGTCGTCTTCCTCTCGACCGAAGCGTGGGTTTAAGAGGAACTGGAGGCAGTCGAGGCACTCGTTCACGTCTTTACCCCGTGTATCTATCATTATGAGACTCAGGTCTCGTGTCTCATACTCCTTGACGACTGCGCTAGTTATTTCCAGGGTAGAGTTAGACTTGATGTAGAAGGAGTCCTTTATACTAGCTATAGTATTCTTTGGGTCTTTGACGCTGTCGTCGCAGTCGAAGATGTAGTGTACCTCGTCATCTGGATCGTACCCTACTTCCTTTTCTACTATGTGGTACCAGTTAGGCTTGACTTCTTTCATCCTGCTTTGTACCGCGAGAGATATGTTTTAGGTAGGGTTACGAGAGTCCTGCGTTCCTAAGGTAGAAGCTCGCCTCCACAAACGTACTATGTCTGACGTAGTCTTGACCTTCGGTAAGTATGCTGGGTCCACAGTCCCAGAGGTAGTAATGGCTCACCCTACCTATACTCGGTTCCTACTCGGGTATAGTTTGACGTTCGACTACATCGAAAAGCGTATAGACATAGACGACGTAACAGACGTAGCCTACATTCACTATACGGTAGACAGAGACGAGATCATGGAGTCTGCAGTAGGTAAAGAAATAGGGAGCGTAAAGTGGTGGAAGGTACTTGAGTCTAGCGATAGAGATACTAGGGTCCAAATGATGTATGATCAGAGGGCTGACTTAAGTGCTTACGATTCCTCTCCACGTACCGTAAAGGAGTCTCTTATTCCTGGGATCATACTAGCTCACGACCATACCGACTTAATATACGCGGTCAGAGGCTACGTCAAATCGTCTAAACGCTGTATCCACTGCTTAAGACGTCTCTCCACTAGCTCCAGGTTCAATAGTAGATTGCATTCTCACTGTGCAGCTAAGTACGTACGTCACATATGAATGAGTCCATTCATATCCAGTCTCTTAGTTCAATAGTGTAGTCGGAGGGGTCGTCTTCTCTATACTGGATCTTGAAGCTGTTCCCTTTGTACTTACCTGACCTAGCGGTAGTTAGTATAATGCAGGTGCCGTCTGGGGATCGCCGTTCGTAGCCTGGCTCCAAGTCCAATAGCTCTCCCTCGTAAGTAAAGGATCTGTGGCTAGACGGGTCTTCTGAAGTTGAGCTCCCTACTACCCAGTCCATGATCTCGTCTAAGTGTCGGTTACCTGTACTTCCATTACTTCCCATGGTGTACGCTTTTCCTAGTTCATATAGCTTCTTTAAGCTGTATGGTTGTGGTTAGGCCACGACTATCTTCCTACTGAGTATCTCTCTTCTAGCTGTCTGAGCCCATTAAGTAGTCTTTCTTGATTCCTCAGTTCGCGAGAGGTATACTGAACCTTAGTCAAGGGGCAGTATTCTTCGCTAGAGTCTTCGTCTACTAAGCTGTCCATGTACTCAGCTAGGGTAGGTCCTGAGCTAGGTTCAGAGGTACGGACTGCACTGCTACCTCTACCTTCACTGCTCTCCACAGGTTGGTTGCTGCCGTACTGAGAGTCTGGGACCTCTGACTCCTCACTGCTTGGACTGAAACCTTGAAGAAGATCTTGCAAGAGTCTAAGAGTTTCTACTGTCGCAGCTGACTGTGGAGTCCGCTCTTCGTCAGCGCTGCTTTCGTCAGCCTCTTCAGTGTCAGAGGTCTCACCTCCTGAGTAAGGGTCGTCTACTCCTTCGCTGCTCTCTTCGTCCGATAGTTCAGGTACTGGTTGTTCCTCTAATGAAGAGCTGTCTGAGTTGGAAGCCCTTCGTTGAAGCTCGACTTCTGCAACGTGTCTTATCAGACCTAGTGCTGTTAAAAGGTGGTGAGGAGCAATCATGACGGTGTCAGTACTAGCCAGGACTCCTATAGATCCTAGTCTTGTACCTGGTGCCATTGGCTCCATGTCTTCTCTTAGTCTAAGACTGCTTGGTCTGTCTTCATTACGTCTAGGGGAGCTCATTTAGTGTGCTTTGGAAGTCTTACTATACTATAGTGCCCCAGTCCACTTCTCTCTACTCTACCGAGTGTACCTAGTCTTACTTTCTTCCCGTAGTTCACATGACTTGTCTCAGTCATGTAGCTCCTGTTTACTTCTCACCAGTCTTCTCTTTTCTTGAGCTCTTTGTCCAGTCTCTCTAGCTCATCCAGAAAGAGCTTGTTACTCTTGGCTTCTTCCGCAGCGCACTTCATTACAGCGTCCATAGCTTTACCGAGGTGAGTACGGTTTATACCATACCCTGGACGTCTAGTGGACTGAGAAGGCATACTTAACGGCTTCGCTACTTTATAGCCTCCTATGCCGCTGTCTAATACTTCTATCGTACCTCCCTCTCCATCGACTTGGAGTTTGAGTAGCTGTACTATCTCCCTCCTTACCTTCCTAAGTTCTGCTTCACTGTTGAAGTGTTCTGTCATGTCTAGTTTAGTCAGAGGAGGCGGTTTGTTCTTTGACTACGTAGTCTCCTTGTGTTAGTCAGTGATATGACTTAGCTAAGTCATATAGGGTGTGGCTAACGCCTTCGCAGATTATCACCACCACTTCATTCCATCTTGACTTTCTCTGAGCCCTAGCTTCTTCTTGATGTTGTTTACTTCCTCTATCTCGTCTGAAGAGACTAGTGGAGTAGTATTTAGGGGTCCTCTACTGAAGCGAAGGCTAAGTGAACCTCCAGAGAGTTTAGTCTGAGGTCCGTTGTCCTCTACTTCCTCACGAGGCGGAGTAGAAGGGCTAGAAGGATAGAGACCAGGTCTACTGAAGGGACTAGCTCTCTGGTTTGATAGTTCACACTCCAATAGACTCGAGAGTGAAGGCTCACGTGCACCATCGATTAAAGTACTACGTACGAAGTTATTGAAGAATTCGAGATGGTCTGGACTAATTAGCTTGCGAAGGTACTCCATACGCTCGGCTACTTCCTCGTTGACTGGGTAGCTGTTCTCTCCTCCTAAGTCTAGACCTTCGAATAGACTAGCTACGTCATCCTCCTCTGAGTCAGTTGATACGTCAGGAGAGTTGTGTGAGTCTACTTCCTCTTCCTCGACTGGAAGTTTAGCGATTAAGTCTAGGTCGAGTGCTACAGGTGATAGGGTTGATCTGGAGGTTTGGGAGTTGGCTTTCATAGTCTTAGTGCAGTAGGGAGCGGTAGTAAAGGGAGTAAGTGCAGACTTCTAGCGGTCTTCCCATGCAGAGTATATAGCTCTACCGAGCCATATGAGTTAGTTTATTTATACTACTGTTCTAGCGCTCTTAGCTTTAGGTAGCTTCTTTATTATGAGTCCACCCATGACTATGAAGAGGTCTATAGGGAAGTCTATAGTGATGTCCTTTTCGAGGGTCTTCATGTAGATACGAGGGTGCCTACCTATTGTGACTAGATCGGTAGTTGTGCAGTCTATCAAGGTAAAGGGATCGAACTCAGCCTCCTCGGTATCGTCTATAGTAGCTAGCTTCATTTCGTGAAGGTCTCTACCAGGGAAGACGTCGTCAGTCATTACCCCAGAGAAAATGGAGCACTTTACTGACTTCAGCTTAGGGTTAGTTAGACTTCCCCATAGCTCGTCTATGTTAAGATACTCTAAGTTCACGAGGTGAGCGAGCGACTTTCCAGTTACTACAGAAGGACTTAAGTCGAGGTCCTGCCCGTCGACTGAATTGTGGATCCAGAGGTGACGGAGAGTAGACGGGTCTAGCTGACCTAAGAGAGCGAGTCCATCGTTCTGGTAAGACACGTGAAAGGACTCGCACTTGATCTTGGTATCATAGTTGGGAGAGAGACGTAGGTTCTTGATTGCTTCTTCCAATGCAGGTCCAGGAGCGAACATGCGTCTTAGCTCCGCTTCTGCCTCGACCTTTGCTGGTTCCATCATGCACATACGTATAATCCGGACCGACTTAGGAGAGAGGTAATTGATTACGTGAGCTGTCTCTTCGTCGTAGACGAGGCGATCGATATAAAGCGTGTCCACGTTAGGAAGGAAGTAGTAGCCTTCCCAGTCTACGGCTCCACATATGTAGAGAGACTCTAGCCTTGCAATAGGTAGAGAGTCGAAGATGCGATAGACCTCGTAGACCGGTCCACCTACTTCCATTATGTCGAGCTTAGTGAGTGAACTAAAGTCTATGTTTAGCTTGTGGAGGGGTATAGGGAAGTCAGTACAGATAGAAAGTCTCTGCACCTCCCCTACACGGTTAACGATGAAGTAGTTAGCTTCGTCTAAGGTAAGGCTCCTTCGAATAGAAAGGTGGCCTTGGTTAAAGCTAAAGATGGGTCCCACGGTAGCGTCCATGAAGTTAGGAGTTCTCACGAAGGGAGCTATAGGGTGTTTGTACTCGAAGGGAGTAGTATCTACTCCTACACTGTCCTCGGTGAAGGTAAAGGTGCCTTCCTCACCACGGAGTCTGGTTACCTCTCCATTGAAGTGTACTTCGTAAGTGTAACCTTCTTCTGGTAGGAGAGTAATAGTCTTGTTAATAGAGTCAGAGGATAGTCTAGCCATAGTCATAGTACCTCTAGCGTCGTCTACTAAGGTATACACTTGCGAGTCTAGTCTGGACGCCGCAGAGAGTAGGTAGAGGGATGGAGTGGAGTCCTAGTCTTTGCGACTTCCCAGACTAGTCAAGTAATATATAGCTTAGCTAAGCTATATTAGAGTTTATTTACTCACTCAGGGTGGCGTACCATGCTCTTGTGGCTCTTTGCTTTCGAGACCTTCTTTAGAGTGAAGACAGGGTCAGGAGACCTGTACTCCATTAGAGCGGTATCGGGGCCTATAGTGTGGGAGTTAATGTACTCGTAGCTCAAGCTGTAGTACTCTGGAGCTATAGTCTCCCCGACGGTCCCACTGAAGTAGACGTTGGCTCCTCGTGGGTTTAGTCCCTTAAAGTCGTATAGGGAGTAGAGGTGAATCTCCTTTAGGCGGTGGTCTCCATCATGAGGGAAGAGAGTGGTACTGGTCTTTCCACCTTTTCCACCTGTGCTTCCTACGCTAAGCTTGCGTAGGCTGGGAAGGTCTATACTATCGGTCAACCAGGCCACGTGTAGGCTCTTGAGTCTAGTGAACCTGTTTAGGGAGTCTCCCCTCACCGTGACTATGTCTCCACTGCACGGGTCCTCGTTCTCTATGACGAGGTGACGAAGCGTAGAGGGGTTAACGTATCCTAGTATACAGAGAGAGTCGTGCCCTACTCTGAGCGTGCGACAGTCTATAGTATAGTCAAGGCGCAGACAAGTAGACAGAGTGACGATGGCTTCATCCAGCCTAGGTCCCTCCACGAACATAGTTGAAAGGTGCTCCCTTATCTGAATGATGTCTGAAGCCTCGGGTCCAGGAGTCCAGATGTTTTCGACGTTGAGTTCTCTAGGGTTAAGCTGAGAGAGTAGCCTGAGCAGCCCAGCAGAGTAGTTGAACCCATAGGCCACTACTCTCTTGACTCCCTTAGCGACTAGGTGCTCGTCCCCTCTAGCTGTCTGATGAAGCTGGAGACAGACTAGGTTAGGTAGCTCTATCCCCTCAAAGATGGGGTGAGTAGGAGCGAAGCCTGTGAAAGGACCAGTCATGACTAGTTCTTCTATCGCGTCAAGGTCTATCTTAAGTTGATTCAGTGGTACGGTTAGCTTAGTATCTAAGATGAGTACGTCACGAGAAGGTACTACTATCTCCTTGAGAGCTTCTGGGTCTAAGTCATTGAGGGCACGGTTCAAGTAGACATAGGCTCTATTCTCGACTACTCCACCTACCCTGTCTCTAGAGTTCTCCAGGACGCGACTCATGTTCGGAACGCTAAAGCCGTCCACTTTAGGACGTACGTATGTACTGGGTGGATAGACAGGTTCGCACTTGTCTCCTCTCCTTTGTACTTTGAAGGTATTGGGGCCGGTCTCGACTGGAGTAAGGACTCCGTTCACATAGACTTCATAGTTGGTGGAAGGAGCGTCAAAGGTAATAGTAGAAGTACTCATAGGTTTCACTAGGGTATAGTACCAGAGAGTGGTACCGTTACTAGCTCGAGTACGTTTACCTCCTTAAGTCTTTAACGAAGTAGCTTAGTCAAGCTACTTCGTGTATTCTCCTACTTCTTACCCAGGAGGAGTTTGTGATATACTGTACTGAAGATACTGTATATAGCTTAGCTGAGCTATATGAGGAGATCGTTTAGGGTTTAGTCTACCTCGTCCATGTTGGATTGGGCCGACTTACGCACTAGAGTGAGGTTAGGGACATCGGTTCCTATCTGGAGCTTCTTTACTCCGTCTGGGATGAACAGGTCTTGCTTGACATGTCTGACGCAGAGGTTCCCGTCGAACGCGAGGTTAGGGTGGAGCGCTCTGTCGTCCTGGATGTAGAGGACGGACTCCATAGTCTTTACCGTTCCGTACCCGTCTGGATAGTTGTTACAGAGTACCGCTCCAGTCATGACTCCTGTACTAGACGGGAAGCACTCTTCGTACTCTCCTGTAGCCCTACAGCAGTTGAGGTAGTCTAAGTCCTGCTTTAGTTCTCCACTAAAGATTGTGACGGAGAGACGTTTAAGGTTGGCGAACCTAGTGAACGAGTCCCCGCTGACCTTATAGTAAACGTCTCCGGTCTCGTGGTTCCCATTCACTACAGCCAGAGACTCTAGAGTACTAGGACTGATGTAGTTAAGGAGAGAGATGGCGCTACAGCTTACCATGACGTCGTTACAAGGTATGTCTGCAGCAGGAAGTTTAGTGCACCCTCTCATTAGACTTACCATGAGCTCTAAGTCGGGTCCAGGAATTAGTCTACTCCTTAGTGCATCCTCTAGGTCCTTGGTACTAGAGTTCCCAGCGGCCTTTATGTTTGTGGCAGCTAGACGCTTAGGGTTTATACGCTTGATTAGCTCTAGGTACTCAGGAGTAATGTGGGCAGTACCCAGGTTTAGGTTCTCTACTCCCTTAGCGAATAGGTACTCGTCTCCTCTACCTTGCCCTACTATCCTTAGCGTCTTGAGGTTAGGGAACTTAATTCCCTTGTAAACCTGTACACTGCTAGTGGGAGAGTCTGCATCGTCCGCTACTAGTATGCAGGTAATCTTAGATCGATTGATCTTCAAGAGGTTAAGCGGAACGTTACCTACTCTATCCAGCATGAGCATAGTCACGTTAGAAAGGTCTACCTGTCTGGCTAACTTAGTAGTCGTCTTCAAGTACTTAGACTTACCAGGTAGTATTCTGGCTATAGTGTGCTGAGAAGTTTTCCAAGTGTGAATGAGAGGACAGTCTGTCAGCTGAACATCATAGGGAGTAGGTTCGTCCACGCTTACTTCAATACTACCCTTTATCTTAGGTAGGTCGAAAAGGGCTTTGCACCGAGGCAAGCTGGAGTAATAGTCTAGGACTCCAGTGGAATCGCTTACTGTAGGAGCCACTACATAGGTGTCTTCGTGGGTGGTCACGTAGGTAGCGGTGGTAGAGTCGATACTGAACTTGATTTGCTTAGGGGATTGCATAGCGTAAGGTAGTGCCCGGAGACCCTCCTGCTTATCTTTACGCTTACACTTCTAGTCTTATCCCGCTGTGTAGTCTATATGAGTCCACTAACTCATATGTAGTCATGGAGGTTCCTATACCTCTTTCTCGTCGTCAGAGTCTATCCACTCTACTAGGTCTACCTCTGCTTCGTCAGAGAAGTAGTCGTCGCTTAACGTCATGATGTCCTCTTCGTCTGAACTAGAAAGCTCAGGGTTGCTTAGCTCCTCTGAATACTTGTCGAGGAAGTCGCTAAGACTGAGGTTACGATAGTCTCTATCTATGCACTCTTCTATTTCATCGTGAGAAAGAGATAGGTCAGTCTTCTCTTTGTCCTTTTCTCGGTTGACTATGAAGTCTGCACTCAAGAAGAAGTTCATTATTGAATCGGAGTGAGCTTTCTCGTCATATCCTACCACAGGTTCGTCACGAGTAGAGCCATAGACGCAGTTTGTAGAGGCGAGCACCATTTGTCTAGTGCACTCTCTGTCGTAGTCTAGGAAGGTGTCGTCTGAGTCTTCAGCCTGGATAGACTCTCTAAGCTTGCGTCTTTCTTCTGTCACCACAGAGAGAGCCTTCTTCACGTGTTCAGAGTCTACTTTGTTTAGTTCTTCCATTTGGCGGTCTAGGGTAGGGTATAAGCTTCTTGCGTCCATTAGTGACCTAGGTAAAAGGTAGTTTTAGTGGAGAGTGGCATAAAGCCTTCCTAGCTTCTCTATAGTCTATATGACTCCACTGAGTCATATTAGCTTTACTTTAGCTCTATCTTATTCTCTTAATGGTGAACCTAGGGTTCTCATTACTGTCTTGGAACTTCTCTATGCTGCTCCCTAGTCTGATAGTATTCAGTAGTCTACCATTAGGTATATAGCGTCTGAGGTTATTCCTGTAGTATAGATCCAGTCCACACGCGACGATAGCTTTACCAGGGTTTAGACCGCTGTATCCACTAATGCCCTCCACCAAGATGATGTGCTGGAGGTTGTGTTCGTCTCTGCATGGGAAGGTGATTTCCCTAGGGTCCCACTCATCCCTACACGACGTCTTCACACGAAGGATGCGTAAAGAGGGAAGGTACACTTCTCCCTCTAAGTAGTCAACGTCAAGGCTGATCAAGGAAGTAAAGTCCTTTATCATCTCCTGGTTAATGCACTTGATACGGTGAGTTCCTATCGCTTCATTAACTACTAGGTGCTTGAGGTGGGTAGGGTTCAAGTGGTACATTAGTCCCCTCTTTAGTCCCAACTCTACATAAGCTTCACACTTTATCTGCTTAGGACTAGAGTAGTCGGAGGGTAAGTTGAACTTTACTCCCTCTACTGACAAAGTCTTGATAGAAGGGTGGGTTAGTTCACACAATGTGAGAGGAGTCACGAGTACCTCCTTGAGTACTAGTACCTTTATACGTTCAGTCCTTAGTACTAGTCCAGGGACATAGACCCCCCTGAACTGGAGAGCGTCAAGGGTAGTATTCAAGCGTAGTCCCTCAAAGGAAATGCGATTAGAGCGTCCTTCTCCTACTATAGTGATACGCTTGAATCTGGTGAAGTCTATACCAGTTTCTCTAAGCAAGATAGGTACTAAAGAGTTCACTATAAGATAGGTAGCTGTCGCTTCATTAATAGCTTCTACATCATGTTCGTCTAGGTCAATGAGTTCCTTCCCTAAGTAGACGTAGGTAGAGGTGATCAGGTAAGCAGCTCCACCTTCTAACTTAGCTTCAAGACTAGAGTGAGTATGAGAGCTGGTGTTTACCTTTATCTTAGAAGGTCTAGGGTTAGTAAACACCTTCTTACACTTCTCACCAGTAGGGGAGTAAGTGAAGGTATTAAGTCCTTCTTGTACTGATTGCTTGGTTCCGTTGCAGTGCACTTCGTATACAGCGCCTTGTTTAGGAGTAAATGTGACTTGTCTAAGAGAGTTCATCTTGTAGTAGTAACTAAGTAGTGCGTTGGGCTAGTCTACCTAACCTAGCCTAATGTGAGAACTTGCTACCTTCTCTACAGCTTAGCCCTAGTTCAATGGTATAGAGTCGTCGTGAGGTCTTTCTCTGGAGTCGTTTAGTGTAGATGGCTCAATTCAGACTCTAAGCTGGTCAGCAGAGACAAGGTGTACCCATGAACTTAATTTACCTCCAGCTACCAAACAACCAACTCGTAGACTGGATGGAACACGTAGCTGCCTTCTTCAATATAGTAAGATCAAAGAGCCCTCCTAGATTAGAAACTCCTGCTGTAATGTGCCATGTACTAGTCGAGCGTAACTGTACTAGGATTAGCTGTAGGAACATGCAAGACCGCTGTCTCGCAGGTGAGAATACACGAGTCAACCTTCCCGAGGAGACTAAGGCCTACTTGGAAAACGAGATCAAGTCTCTCAAGGGACAAGGCTGTAAAGTAGGCTATAGTTTAGGTGGAGAGTTCATAGTCTACGACGACTGCGCGGAGAGTGTAAGACTCATAAACTCTCTCCTAGAAAAGGAGCTGCACTCACACCCTGACCTCTAAACCATATGAGTCAATCTACTCATATACTATTCTTCTGTCTGACCTACCTTAGACTGCTTCAGGTCTTTTCTAAGTTTACGTACTTCTTCTAGTGTGGCTGTCCTGTCTACTTTCCTGTTTACTTCTTCGTGTAGCTTGTGGCTAAACTCATACCTGATAGCTCGGTCTTCGTGTAGCTTGTAGCTAAACTCATACTCAATGGCTCTGTCTTTAGTAGCTTGGTCCATTTACTGTGATTACTTTGCCCGTACGAGATATAGATTTACTAATCTATATCGCTCTTGGTACTCCTTTCTGTCCGTGTATCTTTCTTAGCGTGAACATGGGACGTCCTATGCCTATCTGAAGGGGTATCCTCCCTTCAGATAGGCATAGGACGGTCGTGAGTCACGTGAGAAATGGCAGACCTAGTAGGCTTGTACCTCTCGAAGAATCTACTTCCTGTCAACCACTCTGTTTCTCCTCTATAGATGTCCCCGTACCCGCTTATATCGTGAACCAATACTTCCTGTAAGGTCCGACTCTTGCTGCACGGGAAGGTCTGGTGGAAGCACCCGGTCGCTGAGTTGAGACTTAGTACTTCTAGCTCAGGTAGGTTTAGTTCACCTATTATTGAAGGAGCAGAGAGAGTCCTGAGGTAGACAAGGTGTCCCACGTTCTCTTGATCTATACTGAAGTCGGTGATAGAATCGATTGGACTTGTCATGTAAAGGTGTTGAAGCCAGCATGGATCTACGTACTTTAGTACTATGTTGTCGTCACGTGCTACTATTAGTACTCCACACTTGAACCTCTCAGTCGTTACTCTAGACCGTTCCATTATGTCTACTAGTTCAGACTGTTCACGCTGTTTCAGCATGAGCTTGTCTCCCACTTTCTTGACCTTGCGCAGTATGTAATCATGGTCTACGTCCTCCACGTCTTCCACGTCTACTATCTTAGCTTCCACCCTGTCCATAAGCTTGATGAGTCCTCTTGTCAAGGTCAAGGCTCTTACGGTCAAGACTTCACACCTGTGAGCTATGGTGTAGACGTCTTTCCTACACCCTCCAAGAAGGAATAGGTAGGTAAGGTTAGGCAGATCTAGTCCCTCAAAGATAGGTACGTCTGATGTACACTTGCCCACTATGTAGACCATCTTTATCCCGTCTACTCGTATCCCTAGCTTCACCAGCTCGATCTCTACACCCACGTCCACGATTAGACCTTCTATCTCGAGCTCACTAATCCTGTCAAAGTCTCTCAGAGTAACTCCGTGTAGACCTTCCTTGAGGTAGAGGGACCCCGTTGAATCATAGTACCAGCGCATGGCATAGTTCTTTTCCGCACGACAGATCTCGTAAACGTAATTGAAGGAGACCATCGGTGGGATCTGACGTATACCTAGGTCAAAGATTTCAGTACAAGGTTCACCGTGATCATACCTGTAAGTATTGAGTCCAGGCTCTACTGGCTGTCTAGCGTTGTTAGCGTAGATTTCGTACTCTACTCCTTCTTCAGCTTGGAGTCTTACTTCCATCATTTGGACTACTTAGGTGTAGTTAATCTGTCATACATGAATTCAGCGATTCATGTCGTATTGTTACGTCTCACTTAGCGAGCTATCTCTGGATTCTAGACTCCCAGTTAGGCCAGTTCACGAAGAGGTCTCCTGTGGTCTGGGCTACTCCTATTAGTCTGGGACTCGCACTCTGTATGGTGCAGCACTCGTTCGGTATAGCCGTGATGGTACCGTCTGGGTTAGCGTAGTATTGGAGTCCAGGCACTAGGGGGCTACTAAATGGATGAGTGCCTGAAGTAGTGACTATGACTGAGCCTCCTCCACCTACGGTGCTTCTTGCGACTCCTGCTGGTACTGGTCCTTCGTACATGTACTCTACTAGGGAAGTAGGAGTCAAGGAGTAGCTTATAGAGGTGGAGCCTCCTGTAGCGTAGACGCCACTGTCTAAGAGGTAGACTGCGCGTCCAGTCGAAGCCCTGTTTATACTGGAGGTACCCCAGACTATGTTGTAAGGAGGTCCCGCGTTCATCGTACCTCTAGTAGTTAGGTCTTCATTGGTATAGACTACGTCACTACCGTCTATGTCCATGTGGTCTTGTAGCTCTACGTTTACTGAGGCTGACTGGAAAGGAGGTAAGGTAGGAAAGACAGGCTCGTTTGCAGTCTGTACGGTAATGGTGAGTCCCGAGATGAGGAAGCTACTGTACGTGTCGTCTCCTGCTACTATTACTACTACTGAGTCGTCGTACAGTGGGAGTCCTACCATAGTCTTGAGGTCTACGAAGTCTGTCCAGACTGGGTCGACCAAGGTAGTACCCGCTAAGAGTGCAGAGCCTGTCCACTGTAAGACGGTGAGACTGAATGACTCTTGATTAGGGTACCACATCCCAAGTAAGATCCTGGAAGAGTCTAGTACTCTAGTCCTTTGAGTCTTCTGGATTCCGAGGTCCAAGTGGTTTAGTAGAAGGGCGTCCTGTACTGCAGTAGGAGGTACGGCTAGAGTATTGAGACTCCAGTGCACGACTTCAGCTGGCCTGTCAGCTTTATAGTGCACCTCTCCACTCCCTATTAAGAGTAGACCGCTGGTTCCTTGCTTAGCTATGAAGTAGTAAGGGTCCCCACTTCCCTCCTTCATGACGATGGGAGACTGGTAGTCTGTACTCTCAGCTAGGACGTCTAGTCCACTGACGGTGTAGAGTCTGAAGAAAGGGAGGTCATCGTCGTCAGTACGTACTGCAGACAGGATTGCGAAGGTATTGGAGGTGAGACATTCTAGCTGAAGTACTCCTCGGTCTATGGCTTGTACCTTAAATGGAGTTCCCTCTGAAGGTCTGACTCCAGGAGCGTTGTTCTGTACGATCAGGAGGTCTCCCTTGTCTGTGACTAGGACTACCTTGCTGTTAGCTCTGTCTAGGAGACATGAGTGAGTATAGCCTATGTCTGTACTGAGCTTGCTCATGCCTGGACGATTGAAGCCTTCTACCACGTTCCCGTTAGGTAAGATAGAGACTACAGAGTCTTGGTTCACAGTATTGCCTGGTTCCACGGTGTGAGTAAAGGTGTCGCACGTGCACACCGCGACAAAGACTAAGAAGAGAAAGAAGTTGATTCTCATGGTGGTGATTTTGATTGACGGGACTTTACGTTTGTAATACTGTGAGTACAAACTGGACTCTACTCTTCATATACCTCGTCTGAAGTATATTAGCTTGAAACTGTCTAGCGATAGTTTCCGGTGCGTGGATTCTTTATTCTAGTCTCCTTGACTCTGAACTCAACTCTGTCTCCCCTTTCAGTCATAGTGTAGACCTCACTAATACCTAGTCTACACACTTCAGTAAGGTCTAACTTTCCGAAGATGCTGGAGTTCTTGAACCTCGTGAGATAGCCGTCTCTGTCTTCTACAGCGCTTAAGTCAGTGAGACGACCACCAGGCCACTCAATGGACTCTATGCTAGAGTCTTCCAGTACTAGCTTCTTTAGTCTGGAAGGCTTGTTGGAGAATGTAACTCTTAGGTTGATAGACTTCAGTCCAGGGAAGAGCTTAATGTCTAGGTCGTTCGCTACTGCGTCGTAGATAGACAGGTATTCTATACGCGGTAGTGTGAAGTCGGGCTCTAACTCCTCGCAGATCAATCTAGTCACGTTAGGATACCATGCAGCGTCTGACGACCTCATGCAGAACAAAGAGACTACGCTCTCTGGCCTGGTCACCTCGAAAGAGCCTCCGTAGTTGGAGATCCCATAGAACTCAAGACCCCTTATGTAGTCCCCGTCTGGAGTAGACTCTTCGTCTCCATCGTCGTTTAACCACAGCTGGTTGATACGTATCCCCTTTGACTGAATTAAGTCGTAAAGAGTCCTATCGGAGGAGAGAGGTCTCAAGCAAAGCCTATCTATCTCTCCAGTCTCTCGGTTGTAGTCTACTTGTTCTCCACTTACACCTAGTGAATAAGGAGTAGTATCTAATAGAGTCCACACACTAGGTTTGTCTAGCAGGGGAGTACAATCCTCCACTTCCCAGGAGATGGTGCAGGAGTGCTTGATTTTACCGTCTACCTCTGAAGTCTTGTCTGCTACTACTTTAAAGTCGCGTGTATCGTGGTAACTGACTATCTCAGCGTCGTAACCTTGTGGCACGAAATAGTCGAAGGATTTAGTGAAAGTCTCGCTCATTGGTAAGGAACAGTACAGGTTGTGGGGAGACTGGGGTGGGCTTAAGTTGAGAGGTGTAGACTAGCTCGAGTTTACTCTATTAGTACTCGCTCCGAATATACAAAGGTACCTGGACAAATCGCTGTAATGAGCACCGTAGTAAACGACCCAATCGACTACACTCCACTTGAACTAAGGGGTAAGACGTACGTAGTTCACAATGGACGCGTACATGAAGTAGAGGGGAGCGCTAGGTATGGAGGTTTAGTCCGACTTTACTTGGCTAGCCTACCTGATCCTGCAGTAGAAGAGGACTTACTCGCTTCAGGTAGACTAGACAGCTTAGAGGGGTGTATACCAGCTGGAGACTACGAGGTACCATTCGGGGTCTACAAGGGGAAGACTCTGGACGAGATACACAGCTTCGACAAGCACTACATAGCTTGGCTAGGACAGCTCGTCTACGATAGCGACATAGGAATAGTCGAGACAGTAAGGCCTATGGTGGTAGAGGTGAAGTCAAAGATGAAGAAGTTCATGAAGTGTGGACAGAATACTTTGGAGCAGAAAGCTTGGTGGATCGAGTTCCTGGATAGTCAGGACTTGAAAGGTCACACTGAAAAGATAAGAGAAGTAGCAGACGAGATAGACCAGTCTGGAGTCGACCTTAAGGTGTATAGAAGCTCTACCATTAGAATAGCGTTAGACCACTCTGAGACAGTGTACAAAGCTAGGATCTACGCTGTACAAAAGAACCTCTGTATAGTATGCGGGGCAAAGGTGTATCACGGTGGAAAATCTCGCTACCACAAGCAGTGTATCTGATTACACCCTTACTCCTATTCAAGATATAGATCACTCGATCTATATACTTAGTACTAGTACACTAAAGTGCCTAGAAACCTATGCCGTCATCTACCCCGATTATAGTCAGAGATAAATTCTGTGGAATAGAGCTCCACGGGAAGCGGTACGTACTTAGAGGAGTAAGGCTCCACGAAGCTGATGTAACCGAGACAGACGGCTCGAGTCTAGAGGTAATGGACATAAGGGACAAGCCTTCTTACTACGCTGAGGAAATAGCGATAAAGGAGCTAAGCAGTAAGTACGATATAGGACATGACCCTAGCTATACCTTGAAGAACGGTAAGTACAGAGGCTTTACTCTAGATAAGCTATCGGAGGTCGAGCCTCTGTACTTAGTTTACTTGTCTGGACTCTTAGTCTTCGGAGACGAAAGAGAAGAAGACTCCTACTACTTTCCGACTAAGTATGATGTAAACCTCAGCTCTCTGTGGGTCTCTCGTCACAAGCTAATAGAGGCAGCAGACCCCTGCTTTAAGATAGCTAACCCTGAATGGTGGGAAGCTAGAGTCCACATGGCATCTTGGGAAAACAACATATGGGAACTAGGTATCGAAGACGCGATAGACGAAATAGTATACCTGGAAGGATTCATAGAACCATTATACTACAAGGAAGCGCTAGCTCTGACTTATACTGAACGACTAGACAGAGACAGGTGCGCAGACTTCATCTATACTAGGAACCTCTGCGTAGCGTGTGGGACTAAACTAGACTTCAACGTACCTAACCAAGAGATGGGTCTACATGAGCTATGCAGTAGAAATGTTCCAGACATCTCAGAGCTAGGAGAAGAGATAGTCGAGAACGTCACTTCGTATGGAGACTACGACTGAGCGACTAGACAGTTAGACTATATGAATTAAGCGATTCATATACAAGTCACTCACCATGAACGAGTACTAAGACTCCATTCTCTTGTTAAATAGGATAGAAACAGTGTAAAGACTGTTACGATGTCACTCATCAACTTAGGACCAGAAAGACAACCGGTAGGCGTCTGCGTAGGCCAGATAGTTTACATACTGGTAGGCTGTAGACTATTCAGAGGCGCCACGCAGTCACAAGGCACTACCCTCATCTTTAATATGGAAACTGGATCGAGGTTTCCAGACTCTTTAGTGGAAGACACATTTAAAGACATGTTTGCTTCTAGAGGAGTCAGTATAGGTCACGATCCGAACTACAAGCTCCAGACGGGAAGGTACAAGGGAAAGACTATAAGTAAAGTATCTAGGATAGATCCTATGTATGTAGTGGAGAAGTGTGACTCTATACACGTATCGTTTAGTACCAGCAGCTTCCATACACACCTTAAACAGACAATAATGTACAAGGTGCTTTACGCCTATAGAGAACAGATAAGGAAAGCTGCTGATCCACTCAGTGAGATATCGAAGCAGGAATGGTGGGACGACCTTGGAGACTTTAGATGTACAGCTTCGATAGTCAGTCAGCAGAAGATAATGGCCCAGGTCTTCGAATTCATGAAGTGCGGGGTACTGCCGAATTGGTTCGAGTTCAGAGCAATAACATCCTCGAGAGAAGAAATTGAAGACAGGAATAGGTGTATAGACTTCCTGCGAGTCAGACGGCGATGCCAATTCTGTGGAGAGAAGCTAACTCACGAAGACGTGTCTAATGTATCTCACGTAGTTTGTACAAAGGTCTGCCCACTACCCACAGATTACGAGTACTACTCCTTCTTGTAGTCCACAAACTGTATCACCGCACAAACGATAGGTATGAATCAACCGATTCATACGACTACACCAATAGTAAGGTAATTGTACAAGCCTCAACTGACTCTCAATCTACTCTCTTCTCCCGTCCAAAGTACTGAACGAGTATGAGTCTAGTGATATATAGAGAAGATGTATTGGGTATTCGCGTGGGTCTAAGGGTATATGGATTAAGAGGCTGTAGACTGTACAACCAGGACCAACCTTTCTCTCCTGACTTTGCTCTCGACTTGAGGAAGTGTGATTCCGTCCCTAACCATCTCATAGAAGATCTCTACGGCTACATGTTCGAGAAGAGAGGTATAAACGTAGGTCACGACCCCAATTACAAGTTGCAGGTCGGAAAATACAAGGGCTGGACTCTTCGAGACGTAGCTAAGGTAGAACCTAGTTACATCGTGAGTAGAGCAGAGAACTCATACTTCAGGATTCCTGGTTCTCATGCCGAGTCAAGGGGTATATTTTCCTCTTACACGAACGAAGGCATCGCTTTGATAGTGATTTGTGCGAATAAGGAAGTAATAATGGAGAGAGCGAATGAGGGGTCTAAGCTAGCTAACCCACAATGGTGGGAGAGTCTGGGACCGTTCCAGAACTACTGCACTAAAGCAGCTAGGAAGGAGATAGCGGAGGCTCTGTTCGAGATGATAAAGTTCGAGGAACCACTACCTCACCAGTTGGACTTCACCGCTATCTACTCAGACGAGAAGAGAGAGGAAGACATGCATAGGTGTAGAGACTTCCTGAATGTGACAAGACGCTGTTTGGGCTGTGGGGAAGAGTTAGGCAACGAATCTAGAGGCAACTCGTCGTTTCACGAGAGGTGTCTCACGAGACTTAAGACTAAGACAGAGGCAGGTTTAGCCAAGTACCTAGCTTGAGTGAGAATATTACGGAAGCGACAGGAGTGATAGGTATGAATTAGCTAATTCATATCGGAAGACTACACCTACTCACCATAATGTTCGTACTGACGTCTAAAGCATACTCATGTCTCTCGTGATACTACAAGGATCAGACGAAATAATAGCCCTACGAGTAGGCAGCTTACTTTATTGTCTGGAGGGAAACAGACTCTATCGTTACCTCGGGAAAAGCACTACCACGATTCAACTGGCGGAGCACGAAAGGCTTCCCTCTTCCGACATAGAAGACGAGTTTAGTTGGCTCTTCTCTGCCAGGGGTATAGAGTTAGGTCACGATCCAGATTACAAGCTGCAGACCGGAAACTACAAAGGCAAGACTCTAGACGAAGTGGTGAAGGTAGAGCCTAACTACATAGTCTCTAAGACCGCAAAGTACTTTTATAGCGACGACGGAGACTCGTGTGTGTCTTATACCAAGGAAAGAGTGGCTCTTAATATGATCTATGCTCACAGACACAACATAATGAAAGCAGCTCCTGCTGGAAGTCTGCTAGCTAACGCACAATGGTGGATGAGTCTAGGCACCTTCAATAGCTACGCTTCACCTGAAGCTAGAGCCAAGTTGTCGGTAGAAATGAAGAGCCTAATGTGCATTAAGTGTCCTGAGCTTGACTGTTTCGACTTTACAGCTATACATAATTCGAAGGAGAAACGAGAGGACATGTACAGGTGTATTGACTTCCTAAACGTCAGGAAACGCTGCATACTGTGCGGACTGAAGCTAGGCGAAGAGTACACCAGCTCTTTACACTTCAAGTGCGTGGCTAAGCTTAAGCCCCGTAAAGACATGGAACTAGGAGATTACCTCGTCTGACTCTATTATGAATTAGTCTATTCATAAGACAAATACTACTATACTGTAGATTAGTCTCTATACTGTAAGTTAGTCTATCACAAAGACATGGAGTGGATAGACGTGAGCGTTCGTAGGTATACTAGAGAAGGTAAGCCAGACATAGACTTGGAGTTTATAGATGGAGCATGTAATAGAGTAGTAATAGGCGATAGGGAGTACTCCTTGTCTAACGGGAGACTTTACTTAACAGAGAAGGTAAGGTGGAATGGGTACGACGACAGACCTTTACGATTACAGAACTTCATGAGAGCAGATACCAGAGTGGAGGAAGAGTGTAGGGAGATATTCGAGAGCTTTGGTATGACTATTGGCTTCAACCCACACTACGAGATGAGGTACGGGAAGTACAAGGGTCAGACTATAGAAGACGTATTTAAGTCTGACCCTCACTACGTAGCTAGTCGAGCTGCATACCTTTGTAAGAAGAACGAGAGTACGAACCTAGGATTCGTCACCTACGATAAGAGGATGCTAGTACTCCGTAGTATGATAAAGCGTAAAGACAAGATCATGGGACTAGCCAGTACAGGATCCAAGCTGTCTGATCCTAGGTGGTGGTCTAACATGATAGAGTCTAAAACGGTGTATGATGAAGTCGAGAAGGTTGTACCAGAGCTTAAACTCATGAGACACCTGCTTGAGGAAGACTACTTAGAGAGTATGGTAGGTGGATCTAGAGGTGAAGAGCTCCTAGTCTGTAGAGAGTGCATCTTTAGAGGTTCCTGTGTAATATGTCTGAATCCTAGGGACTCTGACTTCTTCACTACTCACAAGAGGTGCAACTCCAAACTTCCACTAGTAGACTTCTCGGACTAAAATATGACTTGTCTAAGTCATATTACATTAGGGGCTTCTTTCAACTAGCACGTAGACTTACTCCAGTCTCCTCAGAAATCGATGGAGCAAAGTACACACTCACCTTCCTTTGTATGAGTCTCTAGTCAAATACCTGATGAGTCAATTCCAGCTACTGTCTTCCCTACCTTCAATAGAAGCGACTGTACCGTGGTATACTGAATCGCAGGACGAACCTGACTCGAGAGGTCTCAGTTTAATAAGAGGAAAGAGTGGAGTAGTCACTGGAGTCATTGATACTAACAGCAATCAAATTCACCTCTTGATTCAAGATAGACTCTACAAGTTCCTTGGCTTTGGAGACAGAGCTGATAGAGTAGTACCTCAAATATCAGCTTCTCCTTCTATTGAAGCTGAGACTAAGTTCAAGTCTATACTGGAAAGGGAAGGAATCTTGATCAAGCGAGCTGGGGACCACAAGTTCAAGACTGGACCTCACGCAGGTAAGACTGTGAAGACTGTCTTCGAGACCGACCCAGAGTACTTCAAGAAGGTCTCTTGCTACCTTTACTTCGAAGATACCTTCTTGCTCAGAAACAGTAAGGACAAGGTAGAGCTCATGGTAGAGTCTGTACTCGAAGCCAAGGAGAAGATCCTTGCTACTGCGCTTAAGACTATGGAAATCTCTAACCCAGACTGGTGGGAGCTCTTCGAGAGTAAGAAGTCTCTTCCCCTACTAGCTAGTAGGTGGACTGGACTCTATACAGTCTCAGCTTTAGTCGAGCACTACTACCCTGAAGCTCTAAACATAGCAATAGATAGACCAGAGGACAAGCTCATGTGTCAACGGTTCATCCAAGAGTACAGGTCTTGGACTCTGTAGACCTTCTATATGAATTAGTCAATTCATATACTTAGTAGGCTCACTCAGGAGTCTCGTACGACTCTAGCTCCTTCATCTCCAGGAAGACTTGACGACCTTGTTTACTTACAGTACAGTTTACAGAGTCGGAGAGGAACCACTCTGCCATCGCTTGAAGTAGCTTTACGTAGAAGTCGGAGTACCTCAAGACTGACATAGTGAAGACTGTATAAAGGAGGAGTCCGAGCAGAGACTCCATGAAGAGAGCTCCTATGAGACAGTAGATTACGAAGACGTTCTGTATGTCTTCTACGACTATAGTAACTATACAGTAGACTCCACACAAGATCTTGAGAGTCTCTAACCCCATTAATATACAAGTGATGCTACAGTTCCCTAGTCTAGTGTAGCTAATGACTTTCTTCATTCCTCTCCCTAGGTTAATAGGCTCAAATATGGTAGCTAGCATGTCGAAGGTCTTTGAGTTCTCTCTTATCTTACGGTCTATTGCTAGTGCGAAGATAATGGCTAGACTAGCACCTATGTATCCCTTACGCATAGGAGTAGTATCCAATACTACTCCTGCTGCGACTATTAGACCTAAGAGAGAGCCTATCATGGCGTTCAGGCAGCTTTTGAAGAAGAATATACCGTACAGACCTGTAGTCATAGCGAAGAATATGACCTTCTGGAACCTAGTCCCTTCCATGGTCTAGTTTTATTGTCTAGTATGTCCACCCCTCTGCACTAAAGCTTCACAAATTTCGTTGAAGAGTCTCAGTCTTTCAGCTTCGTAGATCCTTTCTATGGACGCTATTGCTGCTTCTAAGTTGGGAGGCTGTCCAGCGAGTAAAGTCTCTCTAAGGCGACGCTTAGCTTTCATTATGTACAGTAGGTCTAGCATGAGCTTGTCTATGCAGTCCCCCGAGTCAGGTTTCAACAATCCGACCAGGTAGTCTTCCAACATGGAATGGTTTCAGTATCTTGTGAATAAGTATAGGAACTCACATACATATTCAAATAGATACTAAACTGGTGGCACTACCATGAGCTCCATCCTTATATCTACAGACGACTTCACTGACCTAGAGGTGAGTCTGACTTCCTTTAGTATGGCTAAGAAACTCACTCCCCTTAGGTACTACCACCTCAACTCAGACCTCCTGTTCGAATTCGTGGAAGAGGAGCTCATTAACTGGACTGGCCAGGTCTTCCCACCTCCTGATACTAGACGTATAAAGGTAAACGCGACTGAGCTCAAGAAGTACTGGAGGACGTACCTTAGCGGTACTAAGCTCATCATAGACCCTGTAATAGTAAGTAGGTCAACTAAAGATAGAGGATTCGTAGTCAAGTGTACCTACTGTGAGTCTATTAACGAGTTGACCTGTAGGAGTATTCCGCTTAGTGGACTGAACTCAGACCTCCCAATTCAAACTGTCAACGTAGTCTATACCGTAGGACGTAGGTGGGACGAGACTTTAGCCAGAGTCTCTATGTACTTTACTAAGTTCACACACCTAATCATCACTATTAGACTACCTGACAAGCCTACTAGGAATGAGGTAGTATCGTGTCCGTCTACCGACGACCTCTTTAATGTTCACATAGCCTCTATCTTACGTGAAGTACCTCCTACTGTGACTCGGATAGACCTGGACCTGGAGACTCCCAACGTGGTCGCCAAGGTCTACCTCAGAGACATAATAGGGTTACCTAACGTAACTGAACTAAACATTAGACCTAGTGGAGGCTTTCACTGTCTGCGTGGTGAAAAGGGAGACCTAAGTCTAGGAGTAAGACTGGGAGAGCGTAGACGACCTCTAGTGAAGTCTGTAAAGTCTAAGTCCTGAGTCCCCATATAGGTAGATTAACCTATATACTTTATTACCCTACTATGCTCCTAGCGCTTTTGGCTTTCGCAGCCTTACGAGCTTGCTCTAGTAGTCGTCCTTTGGCGTACGATCCAGCTACTACCCACACGTCCTTAGGTAAGGTACCGCACTCTCCCCTTACACGTTCATACTCTATGGCGGGCCCATCCTCTCTGTGAAGTACCTCCTTCAAGTCTGGAGCGTAGTACTTGGGATGAATGTCCGATTTAACCCAGTAAGTAGTCACCTTGACCTTGAAGTAGCAGAACCCCTGAGACTTACAACACCTGAGCTTCCTAAGGATCTTGTGGTTAGTCTTTACTATTGGAGTATAGTCTGTGTACCTTTCTGTGAAGAGGCCTAGACGCTTGAGAGTACAGCTATACCAAGTGAAGTCTCGCTCTACGTCTACCTTGAGACAGTCTTCAGGCAGTACACTGTACATGTACTGAGTGCCGTGCCTTATACTGGAGTATCCACTAGCCCTGAACTCATGACCGTGCTTATACCAAGTAGCGTTTGAAGTAGTGAAGCAGACGTAGGCTGGCTGGTCGCCGTCTCGGTGCAGCTGACCGTCTTGGTACCATCCCAGCTCCGCTATCATCACCTTACTCTCAGGGTTCGTGTAGTAGCTAGTCATGTCTAGTCTAACCATGGCAGGTAAGTCGTTGTCTCGGTGAAGCTTACTACCCTTGTACCAGAACATGTACCCGTCTGGAGTTATTCTGGAGGGCAGGGTAGAGAAGACGTGATCAGACAGACGTCCCGTCTCTCCTTCTCTCGAGTAAATGAAGCGTCTACCCGCTTCATAGGCTGCCATAGGCCACGAGTGAAGGTTAGGCTTCGTGTTGTCTTCGTAGTGCCCCCACTTCATCTCACCGTCTGTGCCAATACGTAGATTAGAGCTGGGTTCTCTGTACTCTAGTAAGTGCTGGTAGGGTCTCGTTTCTTCCATAGAAGCGTTCCACCTCTCCGTGATGTAGTAGTCAAACCTGGGAACTCCTAGTCTTTCGTCCATCCTCGTTTGTTCTGTCGTAGTCTAATAATAGGTGTGAGTAAGAGTTCATCGTTGTATATAGGTCTGCTTACCTATATTAAGTTGCTGGGAGTTCAGTTAATAATAGCTCAGTACTCTACGCTTTGTACTGCAGGCTGTAAGATTTGGAGTCTACTAGTAGTGAGAGCTGCCCCCATCTTGGCCGCGATCTTGTATTGGACGTTGTCGTTCAGTGGTACTAAACGTAAGACTCCGTCAGTGTCGGCGAAGTACATTTGACCAGGAGTCAATACGATAGCGGTATCATGAAGCCCGTAGGTAGTAGCTATTATAGTATCTCCGGCATTACCTGCTTGAGTAGAGATAGCGATAGGATAAGGTCCCTCGAACCTGAACATAGAAACAGTACTAGCTCCAGTATCGATAGAGACGTTAGCGAGACCATAGATAGTGACTCCGTTGCTGTTGTCGTACCTTACTCCAGTAGAAGCCAGACTAAGAGAGATGTAGACTGGACTGAGAGCTCTAGGAATGTCATTATAGATAGGAGTTCCCCAAGCTATGGCTCCAGCGTTTAATAGCCCATAGACTATACCTGCTGTATTACCGTTAATTGTACCGGTAGCTATGAATCTACCAGAGGTAGGAAGGTTACTTATCGCTAGACTGCTGGTGTAGGAGTCAGCTGGAGGCAGGATAAAGACTGGGTCTTGGTTTACTCCTAGAGTGAGTACGTCCCCTGAGGTACTGTAGGTCTTGTATCTACCACTCTCACTGGCTCCTATGACTGCAGTATTGGACGCTACAGCTCTTAGCGATCCAAACTCTACTGGTGCAGTGAACTGGACTAACGCAGAGTCTAGCAAGGTGAACGTGGAGATGTCACGACGTATGTAAGCTATCTCATTAGTGACATCGTCGTCATTGGTTAGAGTGACTACTACTCGAGCAGGTGGTTGGAACTCCATCGCTCCACTGTCTAGAGTAGATGCACCTACTGTAGTATAAGCTGCTTGAGGCGGGAAGTTAGTCAAGGTAGGAGGTGAAGGCACGGTGTCTGCTACGAAGCGTTGGAGCACCAAGTCTTGGTTAGAGTTTGGACTACCCGTTTCAGCGAACCCTACTACTAGCTCTCCGGTACCAATGATGTCTCCTAGACTGAGTAGCTTAGGTCCTGTGGTCTTGATGTTACCAGTCAAAGTAATAGCTAACGGCACAGACTGAGCGTTAGCTGGATGAGTAATGGAGCCAGCGGTGGTCTTGATAGCTACTACCCTGATGGTTCCTCCTACGTTACCATTGTTCTGGAAGATGAGGGCATAGCTGTCCACTGACATCCTTACTCCTTTGACAAAACTATCTCCTGCTTGAAGTCCAGTAAAGAGTAGTGGAGGTCCAAAGGTAGGTCTAGTGACTCCATCATCGTTGTGCTGGATGAGTACACTGTAGGTGTCTGTAGCTCCTACTGTAATCATGTTGTTAGGGTCTAGGACAAAGAAAGAGTCCAGCTCATCTAGACCTACAGGTAAACTAGTGCTACCAGGGAAAGTGTAGCCTGGGATTGCATTACCACTTACTGGGTCTACTGAGATGACTTGATCCTGAGCTACTGTGTAACCGTCTTCCACGGTAAACTCTTGAGTAATACTGAATGGTTGGTTAGGAATAGTGGAGGCTGGTTCGTAGTCTGAGGTAGCTAGCCAGGTTCCGTTGGGACCCACGGTGTCTACGAAGATCCATTCGTATCCTTCCTTGAAGATTCCTCCTGCAAAGTTAGCTACAGTACTAGAGGAGACAGGAGCTCCTGGAGTAAGTGGATTAGAGATGGCTTGGGTAGGGTCAGAGTTAATTACTACGTTAGTACCTGGAAAGGTTCCGTCTGACACTGCTGTGACTTTAATGACCATTCCAGGAGTACCTAATGGAAAGTTAAGAATGACAGGGGCTGCGACTGGATCAATAGGAATGACGATGTTTCCGATAGCATAGTCTACTTCCGCTGGACCTGTGACTAAATCTTGAGGGACTAAGGTACCTCCAGCAGGTCCTGGTGGCCCTGGGGGTCCTTGTTCTCCATCAGCTCCATCCTGTCCAGGGGGTCCCGGTGGCCCCTGTGGTCCTGGGGGACCTTGACCGTTTCCTCCATCGCAGCACTTCACTGTCTTAATGTGAGTTTGAGTTCTTCCGTAGTAGTAAGACATTAGTACAATTTTAGTACTGCAGAAGTCAGGGTGAAGTTAAGATAGTTAGACAAAAAGAGTTCACCAGGGAAGATGGGAAGATAGGTATATGTGCATACCTATTCTTAGCCCCTACATGTCTGGTTGATTTTAGTAGATTGTGTACAAGGTTGAACGAGTGGGAAGACTTTACACAAAGCCACACCTCCAGAGGTACCTAGATAGTGTCTAGTGCACTATACCCCTAGTTAGTTTAGTTATGTCTACCCAAGTTGAATCTATTGCTCCTTCTCCTGTTGAACCTATTGCTCTTACTGAAGCTCCACCAGCGATGACCTTTTCTGATTGCCGTCCACGTGAAGTGGATGAAGCTCAATGGGGACCTCTTGAACTAAGACGTCACCTTCCTGTACCTACTATACAAGACGACATTGGTATCCTCGAAACTATGCTCTACAAGCTAGAGGATACTGCTTGTGTTGATAGGGTGGAGGGTTATGAACCTGGTACCCTTTCCTTAGAGGAATACACTGATAAGACTGAAGACGACTTCACTCAGCTTTCTGACCTTCACCTTCTTTGGAGGTATCTCTTCATTAACTATGACACCAGTAGTGTTTCTGGGATCTCTAAGTCTATACGAATAATGGACAGAGTCGGAAGGGACTATACTCCTACTGATCCTACTCTTTATTCTACCGCTGGTATAGTAGTTCTTACTTCTAAGATAGTATACAAGCTGGCCAAATCAAGAAGTGTATTGGAGCTTCCTGAAGCTACCTGTGTGGTAGTCTGCCCACCAGATGATAGAGAGACTGTACGCTACCTCAATGCTAGACTCTCTTCTGTGATTGAGGCTCCTAAGCTTCACTCTCTCTACATTACTGATGAGTTCTTACGCTTAGGCTATCTTAGACCTGCAGGAGTAAGATTCATGACTCCCTCTGATCCAGACAAGAAGAAGAAGATACGCCACAAGCGCAGTCCTGAGTGTACTAGTCAGTACCCCTTACTTGAGGACCTCTACTTCCACTCTAAGAACAACTTTCTAGTGGACAGTAAACTACTTAACGTGACTATCAGAGTAGACGTGGCTAGAGAGCCTATGGCCAAGGATACTGACTGGATGTTGGAGACTCCTTTTCGGGATAGTTTCCAGTGTCTGTACCCTTTCACAGCTAGTGAGAGGTGCGATACTCTTAGGCTGATTCCGCGCTATGGTTCCTCCCTTACTATCTTCTAAAGGACCTATTAATATAGCTTAGTTAAGCTATATACTAGAGTAGACTCACATCTTAGCCTGAGTTCCTAGGTATTCTTTATGGTGTGAAGTAAGGCAGCACACTAATAGGATGGTAAAGGTGGCGTGAGAGCTATACGAGAATTCTATGAACGAGATCAGTCTTTCTAACGGGTAGTGAGAAAGAGATAGTGGATCCTTAGGGTCCTCTACGGTCTGACTCTTTATGTACTCTAGTCTCAAGTTGTGGATGGCTGATTCCTGTCCAGTCAGGACAGACTCAGGGTTAAGGTGGGCTACTACAGCCTTTATCATGTCTGTATTGTCTTCCGTCTTTCCGGTAGTAGTCATGCTTTGAGTGGCTGTGTATAAATTGTTTAATTCATACGGTAGCGATTCTTACCACAGGTCGGGTATGAAGGGTGCAGCCGTTTCTTCCACGATAAAGGAAGAGTCTATGACAGTACCTATTACTTCTTCACCCCTGTCTCTGAACCTAGAGCTTAGGAGGTTCAGAGAGGTGCGAAGCTCGTCACCAGACATACTCAGGTCTCCTGTGTGTCTAGTGAAGTCAGGATTAGAGTCCCTTACTAGCCTCTCGTACCCGTCTTCCAGTACTACACTGACTCCAGAGTCGTTCCGTTCTATACGACGGTCTTCACCTTTCGAGTCTGACCAGAAGACTATAGGCTGGTACCCCACGTCTGTAAGCTTGACTGCCAGGATACTAATCCGGTCTATTTGAGGGTACTTTACTCTCAGGTTAGTGTAGTCCAGACTTAGCTGGTGACTAAGTAGGTCTAGGTCGTCTACCGTAAAGTAGGAGTCGTCTGCTTTAGTCAAAGTGAGGTAGGCCTTACCGTCTACCGACTTACCTCTAGTAATGCGCTTGTAGGACGCTTCTATAAGGGATAGCTTCCTTAGTACAGTGGAAGGTGAGTAGGTACCGTTCATTTTACTTTCTAGTACCTATCTAGCGAATATGAGTTCTCTTACTCATATGTTGTTAAGTGTGTAGCTACCTACTCGTCTGCGATTGGTACAGTTTCTTGGTTAGCCCTGTAGCTTAGAGGTCTTAGTATAGCGCGATGTTCAGGAGACCAACTACTCACCTCTACCTCGAAGAGTGGACCTCTCCTTGTAAAGACATCGACTAGACAGTCTATGTTGTGTACCACGGCTTCCTTAGTCATAAGGAGAGAGTCAGGACGGTGACTTTGAGGTACAAAGAGAGAACGTGTACCTAGTACACTCGCATACAAGCCTCCTTTCCTTGCTCCTACATGCTTTATTACGTTTCCACGTTCACGATAAACGAGTCCGCACTTCCATAGTCCATCATTACGAAGCTTCACATAAAGATCGCACACGTGTTCCATGAAGAGACTTTCCTCTCCTCCAATGTGTTCTCTCAACTCTTGAAACGCTTCGTAGAAGTAAGGGTTAAAGAGACAAATCTCTGCCTGGGTAAAGCAGGAGTCATCTATCTTATTTATACATATTCCTACACATTCTTGTCCATCCTTTACCATCTCCTCAGCTAGGTTTATCGAGTCGACGATAGTGAGGTCTGGAGTTCCTTGAGCAGTAGAGGATTCAAGTGGAGTAGTATTCATAACTGGGTAGGTAGCTTTGGCTAGGCACCTCCCCTTACTAGGTCTGGTGCCCTTCGGTGACTAAGCTTCCTATGAGAGACCATACTACTCGCGATATGACTAGACGTAGTCATATGTCTATCTTTCTTGACCCCAATGGACGTGTCCAGGAAGGTGAGATACTAATATACCATGTTTTTCGTCGTGGTCTCCTGTTATGTATACTCCGTAAGGGATGTCGCTACGCTCAGAGTAGACGGCTAGTTTCTGCAAACTCTCCATGACTTCGGTGGTAGACCTAGTAAGAGGAGTTCGGAGAGTATTACTAGTAGTAAAGTCTTTCAGTTCATCGTTAGCGTTCTGTACCGAAACGGTGTTATAATCTGTAACATCGAATCGTAGCTGGTCACCTTCATCAGAGTGGTAAAAGATAGTCGGGGTCCAAGTATAAACTCCTTCCAGATACCAGAAGACCCCAGCTATATTTAGCATCTCATTCCTCTGTACGTCTGGTAATCGAGATCTTATGTCTTGATAGGCCTTGTTAAGTCTACGGTCTATTGTTACTAGTTCTGCCTGACTAAGAGGAGCCTCGTCAAACCTGTACACGCTGACTCGGGGAGAGTCGTTCCTCATACGTCTCACTTCTTCCATTATTTGGTGTGCATCATAGCTAGGTAAGTCGTTCATTGTTCGCGTCTTTTCATAGGGGAATGGTGTCAAGTCCAATTAATCCATTGAAGTAAACTAGGTTCAGTAGTATTAGTGTCGCGATATAGCTTGGTCGAGCTATATTAGGTTGTTAGGTCTACGTCTTAGAGTCTTAGTATACCTTCTGAGACGTCTCCTTCTTCTCCTAGTAAAGTAATGGTGTAGTCTACTCCAGACATCATTGAAGCTTTAGCTAGTCTACGTAAAGCCGCCATCATCACACTAGTGTTGTGGCGTAACTTATGTTGTCTACGTCCAGATAACTCAAAGATGTTGTAGGTATTGTCTAGTTTCTCTACACTAAGGTTGCCGTCGTCTAGTATCTCTACGTTTCTGAGGCTTCTACTTTCTGTACTTCCTTGATAGACGACGTGAGTGAGCCAGTAACCTGGGTTCTTTGGGTCTTCTTTGAAGTCGACGCTGTATAAATCTCCCATCTCAGCTCTTTCGTCTGTAGGCATCAAGGATCTTGCCTCTTGGTAAAGCTTATTGAAAGTCTTGTCTAGCATTACTAAGTCGGATTGTGACATGAGTTCTTCGTCTGTCCTAGCTATTGAAACACCTCTAGTTCCAGCTTCGATAGCTTGTAGGTCGGCAAATACTTCTCTTAGTGTGTAGGTGCGTTGTCTTAACATACTTCTTCTAGTTAGTGCAAAAGATAGTACTGTGTATTTTATGTGGAAGCGATATAACTAGTGGTAGTTATATTAGGTAGTTAGTTTGTAGCTTAAGAGAAGTCTACACTTCAGGTAGCAGCACCCGAGAATAGGATGCTATTAGGAGTGAGTGCTGCTCCGACTATAGCTGCAGTTTTGTACTGCACGTTACCACTTTGAGGTATTAACACCAATGAACCATCTGTATCAGCGAAGTACATTTGTCCTGGTACTAGCTCTGTAGAGGTATTGTGTAGTCCGTAGGTAGTAGCTATTATAGTGTCTCCTGCTACTCCTGCTTGAGTGGAGATTGCGATAGGATAGGGTCCTTCGAACCTGAATAGGGAGACTGTACTAGTTTCGGGATTGATTAGCATGTTAGTGAGTCCGTTAATGGTTACACCACCGCTGTTGTCGTATTGAATAGAGGAGATACCAAGGACGTCAGACACATAGACTGGACTCTTTAGTCTAGGAAGCTGGTTGTAGATTGGAGTTCCCCAGTCGATTCCACCGTCCCTATTAGCTATTCCGTAGACTATTCCTGCAGTATTAGAGTTAATAGTGGCAGTAGCGATGTACTTACCAGATACGGGTAGGTTACTGAATGAGATGTCGCCTGTGTATTTGTCGGTGCCTGGCAGTGTAAAGATGGGTTCTTGGTCTACAGCGGGCGCAAGTTGTTCTCCTGCTATCTTATAGGTCTTATATCTACCGCTAGTAGAGCCTGTCAAGTACACTGTAACTGCAGACACAGACTGTAAAGTAGCGAACTCTGTAGGTGCTGTGAATCCCATCAACAAGGAAGTCAGTACGACAAAGGTAGAGATGTCACGTCTCACGTACAGCAAGTCATTAGTTACTCCGTCTTCATTCTCGAGTGAGATTATTAGGCGTGCTGGAGGTCGATATCTGGACTGTCCTCTTCCAATGTTCTCAGTACCAGTAGTGGTGAAAGCTACCTGAGGGGGAAAGTTGACCAGAGTAGGAGGTGACGCTTCTGTATCCGCTAGGAATCTTTGAAGTACCAAGTCCCTACCTCCGTTCGGAGTTCCTGTTTCGTTAAAGCCTACTACCAGCTCACCGCTTCCGAGGTTTCCTCCCTGACTTAAAGTCTTGAGTCCCCCTGGAATGGCTGTACCTATCAAGGTGACCTCAAGGGTGTTTGATTCAGAGTCAGCAGGATGGATGATGCTTCCTTCGATAGTCTTGAAAGCGACCACTCTAGCTTGCTTACCTCTCTTACTTCTAAATAACAAAGCGTAGCTATTTGTGGAAACCCTGACTCCCTCTACGAGGACGTCTCCAGCTCTCGTTCCATCGAAGAACAACTTGTCTCCGAAGATAGGTCTAGTGGCTCCATCTTCACTGAGTTGGACTAATACACTATACTTGCTAGTAGCCCCTACCACGATATTGTTAACGGTGTCTAGTACAAAGTAGTAGTCTAAGTCAGCCAGGTCCCTAGGTAAGCTGGTGCTTCCAGGAAAGGTGTAGCCTGGGATAGCGTTACCACTTACTGGGTCTACCGAAATGACTTGGTCTTCCATTACGCTATACCCTTCCTCTACTGTAAACTCTCGTGTAATACTGTGAGGTTCATTGGAAGTGCTAGAAGTGATTGACCAGCTGCCTTGTTCACTTCCTCCTACCTTACATGAACCTTCACTCACTACCACGTCTTCGCCTTTGCTCGTAATAATTACTACTGGCATGTTTTATGTAGCGGAGATATAACTAGCGGTAGTTATATTACTTGCTTAGTCTGTAGCTTAGGAGAAGTCTACACTTTGCACTGCTGGGAGTAAGAGCTGGAGTCTGTTTGCAGTCAAGGCCGCACCGATTTTAGCTGCACTCTTGTATTGGACGTTGTCGCTTTGAGGTATCAACACCAATGAACCATCAGTGTCGGCGAAGTACATTTCTCCAGGAGTCAAAGCTACTGCAGTATCGTGGAGTCCATAGACTGTCGCGATTATAGTATCTCCGGCATTACCTGCTTGAGTAGAAATGGCGATAGGGTAAGGTCCCTCGAACCTGAACAATGATACACTACTGGTTCCAGGAGTAACTGATATGCTAGCTAAACCATTAATATCTGTGCCGTTGGTATTCTGGTACTGAACTGATGCACTAGCCAGGTTAGTGGATATGTAGACTGGACTTCCAGCGCTAGGAAGTTGGTTGTAAATTGGCGTTCCCCAAGCTATGGTACCAGCGTTCAATAGACCATAGACTATTCCTCCAGTATTAGAGTTAATACGTGAAGTAGCTATAAAGTTGTTTGTACCCGGTAGGTTACTGATTGAAGTTCCTCCTGTAACAGAGTCTGAACCTGGTAGTATGAAGACTGGGTCTTGGTTCACGACTAGAGTGAGAACGTCTCCAGCTGTACTGTAGGTCTTGTATCTACCACTAGTTATACCTATTATGATAGCTGTATCTGAGGTAGTCTCTCTCACCTCACCAAGTTCAGGAGGAAGTGTGAAAGATATAGGATCAGAGTCCAGAAGAGTGAACGCTGAGACGTTACGTTCTACATAGATTATGTCGTTAACAGTACCGTCACCGTTTCTTACTGTCAACAGTACACGTGAAGGAGACTGGTATTTTGATTGCGCTCTTTGTATGGATCCTACTGGAGAGGTGTAAACTACTTGAGGCGGGAAGTTGGTCAAGGTAGGAGGTGAAGGTACAGTATTAGCAACGAAACGTTGGAGTACTAGGTCTCTAGCATTGTTAGGACTGTCTGTGTCTGTAAAGGCTACTATTAATTCACCAGTACCAAGGTCTCCACCTAGTGCTAAGGACTTGGTATTATTAGTAGTTCCACTTAGTGTGATACCGAGAGGTAATGACTCAGCGTTAGGTGGATGAGTGATAGTACCTGGATTAGTCTTGAAAGCCACTACCCTAAAGTCGTTACCGTTGTCGTTCTCAAAGAGTATGGCATAGCTACTATCGGACATTCTCACGATATCTACTGCTCTATCTTCTGCGTTTATAGTACTAAATAGTAATGGAGCTCCGAAGGTAGGTCTGGTGACTCCATCATCGTTGAGTTGGACTAACACACTGTAGTTATTAGTGACACCTACGATGATGTTATTTGTTGGATCCAGTAAGATGTATCTTCCAAGGTCTGCTAAAGCGTTAGGAACGCTAGTACTTCCAGGGAAGGTATAGCCTGGAATAGCGTTACCGGTTACTGGGTCTACTGAGATAACTTGGTCTTGAAGTACACTATACCCGTCTTCCACAGTGAACTCTTGAGTAATACTGAATGGTTGATTAGGGATAGTAGAGGCTGGTTCATAGTCTGAAGTGACTACCCAGGTACCCGATGTTCCGATCTTGTCAGTAAAGACCCACCTGTAGGATTCATTAAGGATTCCTCCAGCAAAGTTAGCTTGAGTGAGAGTACCTAGTGCAGTGCCAGGAAGAGCTGGGTTCTCAATGTTGTCTGTACCGCCAGCGTTAATGACGACATTAGTACCTGGGAAGGTTCCTGTACTAATAGCCTTTACTTCGAGCACGTCTCCGTCTGTACCTGGAGGAAAGTTTAGAGTGACTAAGTCGTTCAGCGGATCGATAAGGAGTAGACGATTGACTCCTACGACTCCTACGTTAGCAGGTCCTGTATAAGGTCCAAAGGAAGTGAGGTTACCTCCAGCAGGTCCTGGTGGCCCTGGGGGTCCTTGTTCCCCGTCAGCTCCATCTTGTCCTGGAGGCCCTGGAGGACCTTGAGGTCCAGGCGGTCCCTGGCCACTTCCTCCGTCACAGCACTTTACCGTCTTAATATGAGTTTGAGTTCTTCTGTAGTAGTAAGACATCAGTAATGTTTTAGTTGAATAAACAGCGCGGGATCCTAATTCCTTAATAGTGAGGAAGTTCGCTAGAAAAACTTCTACAGTAGGAGTACATATGTATTAGCTAATACATATTCGCGGCGTCGCTTTAGTTATAATCCTAACCTTCAAGGGTTATTCTTTTTAGGTTCTCTGGCTTCTAGAGCCCACTCTTTAGCCCAACAGTCCCTGTTATTCACAAAGGCCACCTTGATCTTAGGTCCTTCAGCTTCAGAAAGGGAAGCTAACTTATCTAGTCTTTCTAGGAGAGTTTCTCTAGTAATACCTAGGTTAGCATAAGCAGTCCCTTCCTTATGATCATAGTACTCTTGCATTATTATACTTCTTCTAGTTCTTTCTTCGGTATAGACCTCTGCATCTTCTAAGGTAGTCCTAGAATAGAGACTTATGCGGGGATAGTAGAGTCCATCATCTCTGCCAGCAAAGACCATATATTCAACTTCATCTGCTACAGACCATCCTTCTGCTTGTGCATCAATTATTAGTACCTTAGCATTAACACCAAATTGAGGGTGTAAGACCTTCACCTCTTCCATAGTGAGGGAAGCTTCTCCTTCCCTGCGGATACTAACATTTAGTCCTACATTCTTTAACTTAGGGCAGCGAGAAGCTTCAAGTGGAGGGAGTTCATAGATAGAGTTCATCTTACTTAACTTACTTAGGTTAGTGTGGAAGGTCTAGGTAGTTAAGCTGAGAGCTGCGTATTTACACCTACTCTTCTACAAACATACTATAATAGTACAGTTCCACTAGTCAAAACCACTACACTCTTGAGAAGAATGGACTTATTACTTGGACTTAGACGCGAAGAACGCATGAGAATGCCTCCTACTATATTTGTGAAGGAGCTAGATGCTTCAGAGCTCCAAGGCTTCCAAGAAGACCTCATCGAGTTTATCAAGCGTATCATAGCTTACTTCAGGGCTATATTTGGGGGAGACGAACCAGAAGACGACCTCACAGATACTTCTATTCCATACGGCGTCAGAGTATGTGGAGCCCCTAGAATGTGGTCTCAAGGATTCACTGGCGAAGGAGTAGTAGTCGGTATCATAGATACAGGGATTACTAACCATCCAGACTTAGTCAACAATGTAGTCTTTCGTAAGGACTACGTAGGAGGAGGTTCATTCAACGAACACGGTACCCATGTAGCAGGTACAGTCGCAGCTAATGGCCAGATTAAGGGAGTAGCTTACGAAGCTAAGCTCCACGACTACAGAGTCTTAGACAGTAGAGGTACTGGATCAAATGAAGACATAGCTACTGCTATTCGAGACGCGGCTAACCAAGGGTGCCACATCATTAATCTCAGTTTAGGAGGTAGACTCGGTAATACCTCACTCAGAGAAGCGGTACAATATGCAGCGTCTAAAAATGTGATCATCATCGCTGCTGCAGGGAACGAAGGAGACGGGATCAACCTTACTCCTGAATTTAGCTACCCCGCAATGTATGAAGAATGCTGCAGTGTAGGGTCAGCTAATCGTACTGACACTGAAACCGCTCCTTCTTCCTTCACTAACTCTAACGACCAAGTAGACTGCTGCTGTCAAGGTGAAAACGTTCTCTCCACAGGACCTGACAACAACTACTTAGTCTTGTCAGGTACCAGTATGGCTGCACCTCACGTAGCGGGAATGTGTGCACTCTTGATTCAACGTGCCTTCTCTACTTCAGGCTCCTATAAACGAGACGAAATCCTTGCTGAATTGGACGGGTACGCTCACGACATCTACATTAGCGGTCCAGACAATACTACTGGAAGCGGCTTCGTGACCTTTAACTCTTCACTCTCTACTTGAGTAGATAGGAGTTTAGTCCAGACTGTATAGTACAAGATTCAATATAGATTAGTCTAATCTATATTTGTTAGGCGAGGTTCATCTAGTCTTCTGTAAGGAAGCTTCAGTGAGGTAGTAGCTGGGTGAAGTCTTGTCTCCGTAAAGGATCCTGCACTTGTCTCCTCTAATCCTCATGTCTACTACCTGTTTAATGTTGATTGAGGGACCTAGTTGAAGTCTGTCTGCCAAGATCACTACTCCGTCCTGACTTGGATCAATAGACTTTAGTCTGTAAGCTCTATCTTGTCTAGTGAATAGGATCTCTTCTCTGTTGTACTTTAAGTTCGCCATGTCTATGTCTGCGTCTATGTATCTCATCTGTTTACACGACCCTTTGGTGTCGTAGACTAGTAGCTTACCTCCCTTCTTCGACTTAACCAAGATGTAGATTGAATTACCTGACTTACCTCGCTTTAGTACGGCCTCAGTCACCGACTCTAGGCACTCTCTAACGCTCTGAAAGACTCTATTCTCGATGAGGATACTAGACATTATGTTAGTGATGTCGTCAGTGTAGAGCTCTATACTGTCCGTGTTGAGAGTAGAAATCTTTACCGAGGTAATGGTACAACCGTTCCTCATAGGAGAATAGTAGTAGAGGTACCTGTCGTCGCACCCACACAAGAAGACCCGTCGAGAAAGACAGAGATCGTTTATGGTAGTATAAATGCCCATCTCAAGGTCTACTAGAATTAGAGGGCTAGCAAAGATGTCTGTCTTCATGTGGCCTATCAAGAAGTTGTTAGAATACTGCACAAAGCTTCCAGTTAGCTTGCCCTGTCTGTAGGCGTTTAGCATGGAGATCCTCACTCTCATACTGGAGAAAATGTCGTCCAAATGGGTGAGTGGTAGTATGGACTTAGAGGGAGCCGTCTCCCCTCCGTACCCTAGAGTAATCTTGTCCTTGACTACATTGTAAAAGAACTTTGAGCTCTCGCAGATGTGGAGTATGTTATTCTTAGGCAGTATAGTGTTCTTACTTTGTTCCATAGAGATAGTACGTAGGTAGCCTTATTTTATTTACTCCCCTTGCAACTTGTATATAGATACTGTTGATCTATATGATTTAGACTCGAGTTGATTTACTAGTCTTCTCTTGACTTATGGTCTTAATTATTCCACCATCCTCGTACCACATCTTCATGGTCAATCCGTCATGTACTATAGAAAGTACTTCTTTACTGGCTACATCGCTGTCTGTAGAGTAAGAGTTCTTGAGGGTGTGTACACAAGTGTCAACGTTTCCTTCGTCGTCCATCCTTTGTACTCCAAAGCTTACCATTGTTAGTCTAGAGATGGAGCCAGGTAGGTTAGAATAGAGTACGTCCCTATTAAGTCTGGCTACTTTGTATGGAGTCTCCATAGGTAAGTAGTAGAAGGAAGAGCAGGAGTAGTTCACGAAGATCAAGCCTCCATGTTTGTAGACGAACGCATACATACCCTCCATCATGTCTAGATGTCTAAGTAACATCCCATCTACGACAGAGTCGGCGGCTGTAGTAGTACGGACTGGAAGATTCGGCAACCTCCTAGCCACCATCTGGTCTAAGATACCCCTGATTTGGTCGGTAATGTTAGTCCTGACTACCCTTATCTGATCCGACTCAGTTTCTAGTTCTTCTACCATGACTGAGCAGATGTAAAGTTTATTCCTCTTCTTATCCACATAGTGAAAGGTTTCATTGTCTATACCGCAGACGAACCCGTCTACTGAGATGCCTGAATTGTAAAGACAGCTATAGACTCCAGTCTTCATGTCTATAAAGATGAAGGGAGAGGAGACCCCGTTACACTTTACTCTTCCTATTAACCTGTCTCCAGACTTCGCGAACTCAGGTATAGCCTTGTCCCCTTTACTGAAAAGACCGCTAAACGCCTCGTCTGTAAAGGGACAGTAGCTACCTTTAGTCCTCTGCATCCTCATAGGTATACCAGCTGAGCTCTTTTTACAGAGGGTCCAGAGGTCAGGTACCGCCTTAGGTACCCCGTCTACTTGCTGGATGCTGTTGTGGATAAAGTAGGCTACATCGTCGTCTACATAAATCATATCTTTAGCTGGGAGTGGAGTTGTAATCATCTCGTAACTGGTTTGTTCAGTCGCACTAGACTTTATCTGTCCTACTACGTGTACCTACTATTCCTTTCTACTCCTGGTTTCGCAAGTGCGTCGTCTACAGTCTGGAGAGTCTATATAGATTAGCTAATCTATATGAGGAAGAGGGTTTATTCCATTTCGGCGTCTTCCTGAGGTACTGGTACTTTCATTACTGTGACTAGTCCTTCCCTCGTAATGAAGTGGAGCTGTTGAAGGTTACCGTTTAGCTCGAAGAAGACTCTAGGCTCTACTCTGTACCTACAAGTCAGGTTAGGGGCGTAGACCGCTACGTCGTCTGACCTTAGTACTAGGTTTCTATACTCGAGCGGAGTACTGACGGTAGGTGGGAGGGTGAGTCTGGTATTTGATTCTATACTCTTGAACGACAAGCTGACTAGTCCGTCCCCACCTACTCTAGTACAGCCTTTCACGTCTAGTGAATCGCAGAAGATGTGCTTAACGTGAGGAGCTGCGCACGTCCCAACCATAGTACTGGCAGCTACGGTCATTAGCCCAGTATAGTCGCCTAGTTCGGAGACCCTTAGAGGAAGATCTTTACCTCTGAAGCAAAGGTGTACTAGCTTAGAAGGATCTAGTATCTTACTTAGAGTAGAGACGCTTCGGACGTAGCTAAAGTCTCCCATTACTACTATGGACTCAAGTTCCATCCTTTCTACTAGCTCATCGCTTACCCCTTTACACGCCTCCAAGATGAGATGTCTAGGAGCTAGGTGGTTCACGGTACGTACAGTAAGGTCGTCTATTCTGAAGTCTCTGAGGTGGAGAGTATTGATACGTCCGGACTCCATCCAGAGCTCATTACCATTAAAGGAGTTACTCACGCACAGGGACTCAAGTATAGAGGTTGGGAAGTCCCTAAACAAGTTAGGGTTAGTAGGTCTCTCTACTAGCGAGTTACCGTAAGGTGTAGGAACAGTCTTGCTGCTTGGTTTACCTATGTACAGAGCCTTAAGGTTAGGTAGGTCTAGTCTGGCCAAAGGAAGAGGGCAGTCACCGACTACGTGCACTCTAGATACAGCTTGAAGCTGGAGAGTAAGTGCACGTTCAAGGAAGGTGTCTTCTCTTAACCCTAGGGTAGCAGAATCAGTCCACTTACCGTTTAGGTCACTAAACGCTTCAGGAAAGACTACAAAGGTAGGTAGCGGGTAGTACTCAGGCTGTAAGCCGTCTCTAAACTTGAAGAGGACATAGTCTAAGTTCCTCTCGCTTCTCATTAGCTCAAACTTAGCCACTTGATGGTCTGCTTTAGCTTTGACGCAGTCGGAAGTCCTGTCCCTACCTGAGAATCGGACAACTATGTTGTGGTCTTTGGAGCGAGATCTCACCTCTACTTCGAGGATAGAGGAGACAGGAGCATTGGAAGGTGCAAAGCGGGTTACTGTAGACATTAGCTTAGGTAGTGCTAGAGTAGACCTAGAGTATGGTGGACGAGTGCATGCCTCTTTACTTTGCCTATCCCTGTTTACAGAGTCAGCGAGAGTAGACTAGTCGCGCTGTAGTTGAACAATATAGGTCTGCTATCACCTATATCTTGAGCCTGAGAAAGGACCTGACTATACCATTAGTTAGCTCTATTAAGTCAGGAGGCAGTATGGAACTAAGTACTACAAGCTGAGCCGGGTCCACGATCTTTAGTAAGCCAAGTCTAGAGTCTATAGTAGGTAAAGTACCTCCTCTCACTACTAGCTCTCTGAGGCTAGAGACTTCGCTAGTCTTAAAGGTAAAAATGGAGGAGCTTAGGTCTAGGCGTCTTAGTCTCTCGAAGCAGCTAGGAGCCAGAAAGAACCCTGTAGAAAGCTTGTCTCCAGGAGAGAGGGTCAGGGACTCGAGCGACCTAAAGTCTAAGGAGGACAATCGTCCTAGAGGTGTCGGTGTACAGTCTATTAAGGTGAGGTGGCGTACACCAAGGAACTTTGAATCGTTCAAGACATGGCTGAGTTCTTTAAGATCCTCTAAGCTATGTATCTTTACAGTAAGGTGAGTAGTTTCTTCAGTACAAAGTCCTATCCACTTAACGGAAGGAATAGAGACCCTACTGCAGACTACACCATTCAGTGGTACGTACTGTGTACCAGAGTACTCTACGCTGTATGGTTTAGTAGACCCCAGCTCTACCATAGTCTCGTTGGTGCAGTCTAATAGGCTGTGCGACTTCTTTACCTTAGCGACTGGAACTTGACGCTCCGAAGAAGGGTGGTACAATGTAACTATAAAGTCGTTGAAGCGATACCTCGTTGGAGCAACGTCTCTAGTCTCGTCTCTGTATAGACTCAGGTCTAGGTCTCCTCTAATTTGGGTGATTCGGTTGTTATAGATGTAGGACTCGTCGCTGATCTCAGCTTCACTCATCTTTTCCATAGTCTCACGATAGAGGGTCAGGGTACCCGATACTATCTGTCTCTCTATGATAGCCTTGACCATTTTTGTATAGACTACTTAAGCAGTTAGTCGGTGGTCAGCTCACCGTTCCTAGACTGACGGTACCTTAACCTCCTTACGTTAGGATGACGTATATAGATTAGCTAATCTATATTCTTAGTGCCTTCTTATCTTACTACCTTTCTAGCAGACTTAGCCATACAGACTTCCTTGATAGACATTAGCTCTTTTCCATGTCTTAGTATGTTTAGAGTCTTGACAGGGAAGGGTACTCCTATGTGCCAAGAGTTGTCGTATCCATAGACGTGCAGGGACTCTATTCCTTCAAGGTGCTTACCACAGTCGTTTAGTACATCTGTGTGGCACTTGAACGTACGAGGACATACTACCTTCTGTCCCTCCTCTAGAGCTCCTAGGTGGAGCTTCCTTATGCTCAGGCTCCTTAGCTTATCGTGGGATACAAAGGGAGTCCCACTTTCCAGAGCCAAGGTCTCTTTGATGTTTAGGTACCTTAGACTCGTACACTGACAGGTGCCTCTCATGTTGAGGAGAGAAAGGTACTTGAGGGACTCGAAGTCTGCAAAGAAGGAACCGTCTATAGTCACGTTAGAGTGTATGTCAAGGTAGATCAGTACCCTCACGTCTACAAAGAGCCTTATGTTGAGTATACTGATGAAGTTAGTATTACGGTAGGTGAGTCTAGAGACCTCTATTAGGTTCTTCTGCTGGTAAAGCTGACGTGCCACCATCGCCATGGTCTGAGTGCAAGTACTATACGGGTCTAGCTCCTTCATGACGTCTGGTATCTCCACGTCTCCCATATACTCTCCTAGGGAGTCTAGGATTAGGTGTCCAGGGTTTAGCTTCTTGATAGTAGACGCCATTTCCTCCGACCTACACACTCCACGAAGGGTAAGAGTACTGAGACACTCAGGGTGTAAGGACTCTATGTAGGAGTGAAGGCTTCCCTGTACTACCAGGTCTGTGATTCCACTACTATTGAAGCCTTCAAACATGTTGTGGGGGTGAGGAGCTCGCGAACGAGAGAACGCATACAGTCCAGTCAAGTTAATCATAGATACTCGTTCGAGAGGTACCTTACTATCCATGTTCACTACCAGTTCCTTGACACACGAGTAGTCCGCCCCGGCAAACTTAGTCTCCGAGCCTGTACTCATGTTCCCTCTGATTACCATCTTACCATGCTCTTCTAGTAGCTTTCTCTTTTTGTCTCCCATCCCTCCTAAACACTCGACTATGAGAGGAGACTCCTTCAGGTTAAAGAGCCTCATAGCTCTCTCGTAGTCTCGACTGTGCCGTTGGGCTACTACCATACCTGTGGTGTCTGTCTCATTGTCTAATTCGAGAGCGATACTCCACATGAGATAGCCATCGTCACAATAGGTCGGTTGACAGTTGGTGACCTCTTCTCCATCTACCGTAAGTTTGTAGCTTAGTCCACCAGACAGCACAGACACTACCAGGACTCTATGAGCCTTTCCTTGCTCTGATTGCTCTCGTATTACCGCCGCTAATCTCTGTACTAAGTCTCTTCTCGCTGCTTGTTGGGACATGTTAGTTGTGTGTAGTTTACTTCCAGCTAACCTTTGTCCTTGTGGAAGTCTCCCCTACTCTGCGTCCGACTAGAAGAGGGGCACTCCTTGTTTAGTCTCATATACATCTCTCCTGATGTATATCTAGCGGTACCTCTTTCTCCACTCCCCGTTTACTCGAATAGAGTCAAGTAGGCTTCCATCATACTCCGACCCAGCTCTTCGCTTATAGGTGCATAGACGAATCGGTTTAGGCTAGGTAAGTAGACTCGTGTACCCTCGTCGTTCTGCATCGTGTCTAGCTTCCTGTCCATCTCTATACACGGTAAAGTAAAGTGACTCAGGGCGTGAGTGTCGCTTATTGCAGCGCTTACCATACCTAGAGTACGTCTGACGCACTTAGACCTACTTCCTCCACACAGATTAGAGGAGACGTCTGCAGTGTAGAGGTGGTGACAGAGCTCTGTCACGACAGCTGGTGGGTACCGTACTAGTTCCTTCTTAGCTGTAGTGAGGCACGAGCAGATTGGGAGGTTGTGAGTCCTGTTGACGCTAGAGAGGGTAAGGAGTACTTCTCTAGCTGCAGTACTGATTCCCCACTTGATCTTCGAAGTATAGCCACAGGTGAGGAGTAGCGCCTCGTCAAAGCTCATCTGGTTAGAGAAGGGAACTCGTCTAGTCACCTGACCTACTATACTAGACTTACTCCAAGACCCTACTCTGTACTCGTAGACTAGCTGCTCTAGCTTAGTTAGGGGACAGAGGCTGTAGTCGCACCCTTCCGTCTTGTGACAGGCTAGTGGCTCTCCCTTATACAGTCTTACTGAATTAAGGTAGTGGTGACAACAAGCTTCCTCCAGCACCTCTCTATTTTGTATACGGCTTGACATGTTGGTAAGACAGGCCACCATTCCCACGTAAGCACTGAACAAGACTATCGGTAGGAGAGGAGAGTCCAATCCTATTTCCCAAGCAGCCCAGAGTCCCAGTACTCCAGAGGTGTAGAACGTGATATAAGCTACCAATACGAGGCTCCTCGTTAGTCTATCCATCTATCTTTCAGTAGGGCTCTTTTACTCTTCAAGATGTAGTTAAGAGGACCGAGTGCGCTCACTGCTTCCACTCTACTTACAAGCGGGAGACTTTATAAAGACTAGTTGGAAAACGTAAGCAATGCCTAGAGTGAGTAGACGTATAAGAATGATGGAAGAGGTACCTGATGTACCACAGGAGGTCAGGGACTACCTTTACTCTAAGTTGGCTGAGTCTCCAGAAGGATGGGAAAAGACTTGGGAGGAGTTTAGGACGAGTATCAATGGAATCATCGACGTGATAGGGGAGAAGGAATTCTATCCCCTCATAGACGACATATTCAATGCTTACCACCTAGTGAAGCCAAAGGACGTTAGAGTAGTAATAATAGGTCAGGACCCCTACCATCAACTAGTAAAGATAGGCCGCAAGCAAATGCCAAGAGCAGTCGGTCTTTCGTTCTCTGTACGGGAGAAGGACGTCATCCCTCAGTCTCTGGCCTCCCTATTTAAGGAACTAAAGAGAGACTTAGGTAAGGAGTTCACTACTCCCAAGTCTGGAGACCTATCTAACTGGTGTAAACAAGGAGTAATGCTCCTTAACAGGTCTCTGATGGTTGAGCCTAACAAGGCAGGAAGTGTAGACCCTATACTCTGGCAGACTTTACTCACTAACACCATCTCTCAGATCCAGAAGCACAACAAGAAGTGTATCTACGTACTGTGGGGGAAGAAGGCTCAAGCTATTGGCAAGTTCATACCCTCTAGCGCCATACGTCTCACAGCAGACCATCCCTCAGGGCTAGCAGTGGCAGCTAGAGCTAGAAACCCAGGTGGAGGCACTCCTTTCATAGGGTGCGGTCACTTCAGCGAGGTAAACAGACTTTTCAAGGAGATAATGAGAGACGACGTAGTAAAGAAGATGAGGGAGCTAAAGATCAAGCACATCAAGGAAGTATCTAAGAATCTCTCCCTACACAAGCTAAGGGAAGTCTTGATTCCCGAGGACTTCGCTGAGATAGTTAAGATAATGGATTCACCCAAGTACGACCCTATAAACTGGAACCTAGACTACGTACCCCTAGAAAGACCTAGGAAGATATACGAAGTTTACGAAGACAAGGACGAGACGAAAGAGGAACCTTCTGAGGAACCTGAACAAGAAGAGTCTTCCGAGGAAGAAAGTAAGATTGAAGACTCCTCTCACTACGTACCGTGGAAGAGTAGAGTAGTGGCTATGGAGTAGTGGCTATGGAGTAGTCTAATATACAACAAGGATTGTATATACTCATGGAGTACAGTTACGGCTGATAGAGATGCACTTACCCCCGTTTAGTCCTCCATAAAATATGGTGACGTATGCAGTATTGCACCAGCCTGAGTTTAGTTCGAACTGGTTTACTGTTTGAGTCGAGCTTAAGATTGGAGTATTGTCGAACCCGTAAGGTACTAACCATACTCTAAGGTTGGTTCCACTATTGACTACCATAAAGGTTTGACCTGCGTTAAAGGACTGGTCTATTTGTAAGTATAGGTCGTTTACTGTAGCTCCTCCGTCTCCAGTACAGACAAAGACTGAAGGACCCTCTACTAAGGAATAGAATCCAGAACTTTCAGTGTATTCCATTGCCCCTCCGTCTATTCCCACGCTTCCAGGAGGCCCTTGTTCACCTTGCGGCCCTTGTATTCCCTGTTGTCCTGGTACTCCTTGGTCTCCTGGCGGACCCGGTGGTCCAGCAGGACCCGCTGGACAGTCGCATTGTCCGGTTCCTATTCTTTGGTAAACTACTACAGCCACTATTATCGATACTATTATCGCTACTACCGCTAATAAAATCGACGTAACAGAAAGCCCCTTCCCCATTTCAATACTCGTCTAAAATGGAAAAGCCTACAGTAGTACTAGCAGCAGTCGTTATTGCCATCCTTGTTGTGGCCGCCATCTTTGTAGCCATTTCTCTCTCCGAAAAGAGTGAAACCTCTACTATTCCAAGTAAGGAATGGAGCGAAAGAAGCTCAGATGACTGTGACGAGCCTCGCGTAGTTGAGATTGAAGACTCTGAATGTGACGATTCTTCAGATAGTGAAGACTCCGAATGTGACGAATACATTCACTCAATAAGTACCTCTCCTCGTTCCGACTTTACCTCCCCTCACTAAGTCTTTGTACTTCCCGAAATTACAGGATCCTGTAATTTCATCTATTTAGCGTCCCTACAAGTCAGGCATAGTAGTGCAGCTTGGTTCTTCTCTATTCCTTCTCGATAGCTCATAGGAGAGCCGTAGTATAGTACGCTAAGAGGTCTAGCTTTCTTTGACTTAGAGACTAGTACTAGTTCTCCAGTAGAGTCTATACAGTAGACGTCAGGCTTTTCATCGGTGTATCCTTCTGTGAAGTAGCCTGGATTGTACCCTTGTTCTCTCCAGACTAGAGCGACGTACTCAGCTTGTACAGTGTGGAAGACGTTTTGTACTAGGAAGTAAGTCTTGTCCTTTCTGTACACGTAAGGAGTCACTCTGTCGCTCAGGTCCCAAGTGATCTTACTGTGCTCATAGGTGAGCCCTTCTTCTTTAGTCTTCACGATACTAGATAGCTTCCAGTTAGTGAGCTCGTCTGCTGTATGAAAGACCGTTTCGTTAGGTCTTTGTATATAGTCTGTGGACTGAGAGTAGTAACCCCTAATGTGTTTAGGTCTGGCGTCTTGTTCGGCCTGTACGCTTAGCGCTATTTCCTTGAGGAGGTACTTTAGCTTACCCCTGAACTTCTCGCTATAGGCTATTACCATGTACTCTCCGTCTACTTTGTCTACTAGCCCAGTCTTCATGTTGTAAACGTTTAGCATGGTGTCCTCGAGAGTGTTGGCTTCAGGCAGGTTACGACCTACTTCCTCGAAGCGATAGAAGTCTAGACCGTCTCCTGTGTAGTCGCCTTGGTATGTGATTACCTTGTTCTGCCAGAAGGACAGGTGACCGTCTAGTCTCACAAAGTAGTACATGTAGGTAATGAGCTCTCTAATGAAGAGGATAGAGCGACCGAACCTGTACCACTTCATTACGTTTGACTCTCCTTTCTCTACTATAGGTGGGTCGTAGGCTTCAGTCCCCATGGTTCGACCGTCGGTCAAGGGAACGTAGAATCCACGTACTCTCCCGCTTACAGGGTACCAGTACCCGTCTACTTTCCCATTTCTTAGAGAGTGGCAAGTAGGCTTCCCAAAGAGCTCGATACACTTCTTGTGTGTGCACCTAGGGGAGTCTCCTAGGGTGGTAGGCTTGTTGTAAGGTCTGGTAGGGTCGGTGATGACTGTGTACCTTACCTTCCTATGTCTCATCTCGAAGCTGTAGGCCTTACCCTTAGAGTCTATCTTCTGCGAGAACATTTTACCCGGAAGTCTATCCGCCACTGCAGGTCCACTATAGATGTTAGATTCTACCGTTCTACCCCACGTGAGAGTCTCGTAGGAAGTTTCCCAGATGTAGCTCATCTCTTCATTGAACATGGACCGTCTTCCTACCTCGCTGTCGCTGTCCATACTCTCTGATAGGTCCCAGAGGTGTCTACCTGACTTCTTATACGCCATGACTATAGGCTCGCACTGGTACTCGTTGTTGAAGCTCTCAGACTTAGCTGAGATCTTTACCATCATGATCAAGAGTACGCGTCTAGTAGGTCTGTATGGCTTGCAGTAGAAGTGTTCGTGGTAAGGTATTGCTAGACTACCTGAGTCTGTACCTCCTTTCTCAGTACCTTGTACGAAGCAGTAGATGTTAAGGTTGAAGTACTCTTCTATAGCGTTAATGAAGAGCTTAGGGTCTAGGTAGACTAGAGGATCGCCTAGGAGCTTAATCCTGTCTTCGGGGTTGTAGTTGTACATCTCTTGAGCTAGGAGGTTAGGGTGTGTACTTTCAGCCATCTTAGCTCGCACACGTTCAACGTACTCTTCTCTCTGGATGCTGCTGTTGTCATATGAGTATACTCCCATTTTACTCTTAGCTTCTTCGTCTTCCATGTCTCCTTCGGTCTCCACTATCTCTCTGACTCCGTCTGCGTAAGCCTTAGAGTCGGTAGGTACTCCTGACTTCAAGATGCTGTGAATGATGGAGGAGGGAGACCTTGGGACCCCTATTCTAGCTGGGACGTCTAACGAGATAGTCTCTCGTCGTCCTCTACCTTCCTTTGGCGGTTCAAATTCTACCTTGTAGTCTTCTAGTAGCAAGGACAGGTCTCCAGGTACCTTAGCGTAGGTGTCTTCTTTGAGAGAGTACCTGTCTACAGTCAAGCTTTCACCTTTATTCTTACTGTCCTGAGGGTCTACTCCGTTCTCGTAGTCAGAGACGAGCTGAGACTTGACTGGAGTTCCGTCTACTACTTCTCCATTCTGAGGTTTAGGGAAGCAGCAAGGTGCGTAGCCGTAAGCTGAAGACGTACTAGTATTGTTAGTCCTGACTCCTATGTATGGGAAGTCGGAGGTGTCACACCCATAGTAGTTTCCTCCCATCCTAATCACTGTGCGGTTTATGTCTGCCTTCTTCCCCGCTATCTTAGTCTTCTTCCACTTCTTCAAGTCTTTCTTGGGTACCTTAACCGGTTGTCTGGCGTTAGGGCAGACACTAGCGTAGTCTACACTGAAGAGCCTGTTGTCAGCTTCCATGAGTGAGGTGAGTCTCTCGTTGTCGTACCTTTCTCTGACTCCCCTTTGTACGTCCGAGATCCACTTGGTCTCTTGCTCAGTGATTCCTGCCGCTTCGTGCATCCTGATGTACTTGTCGTTTGCAGGCTCTTCTATGTCCATGTAGTATTCCAGGACAGAAGGCAGACTCTTGAGTAGGCTCTCTATAGAGGTAGAAGAGTTGGTAGTGTAGGTACACAGGAGGTACCTAGTTTCTTCGTCCACCTTGTACTTAGATGAGGTAGACTTCTTACTAGTGTACACTCTGTCTACCATGGCTTCAGAAGTGATTCTCTTCTTAGCGTTGATCTTTACCCCCGAACCCTTCCTGTCTCCACCGAATGGAGAGGCGTAGACAAAGGACAGCTGCTTACTACCCTTGATCGCCACAGTATGTTGGTCTTCGGGTACCGTTACCCAAAGGCTGAAGATCGGGTCTGTGAGTGAAAGCTCTATGAAGCTTTCCTCCCTGTAAGGAGGTTCCCACCCATAAATACGGAAGCTGCCTCTACTGACGACTGTAGTACCCTTTCCCAGCTCTAGGAAGTCTAGTGAAGCCTCTACTGAAGCCGTAGTGTCAGTAATGGTGTCTCCGTCCTTACGGTAGAAGGACTCTACGTCTATACTGCCCTGGATCAAGTCTATGTCTACTACGAACAGAGAAGCTTTAGGTATGTCTGAGATGATGGAGGTCCTAAACGTCTTAGACCAGACCAACATGTAGATGTGGTGAGGGGTCTTGTCGAGCTTCTTACGGTTGAGTATAGTCTCGTAGTCGGGAGAGTGACCTTCTACTGTACCTGTGTAGAGTTTAGACCTCTCATTACCCTCTCCGTCCACATAGACTATGTAGAGGACCTCTCTGGAAGTAGAGGCGAGGTCAAAGATTTCTAGCCCGTCGGTCTTGTCTATCTTACTACCCCTGAACGTAGGATAGAACCTGGTACTGGAGTTAGTAGGGGTATGTTTACTGATGGCTATAGTACCCTCAGTGTAAGCAGAGAGCTGGGACATACTTTGTATGATACTAGAGCTAACCTCAGATACTCCACCTTCGTTCTCCAACCAGTCTTGGATGTTGATAGAGAGGCGATTTATGTCGTTGTATATAAATACAGAATCGGAAGAAGTCTCGAAGAAGGCTTTAGAGACTGACACTATGTTCACACTCTTGTCTATGTAAGAATAGTATATACCTAAGACGTAGGTCAGGTAGTCCCTGTACGGTAAGTATTCCATTCTGGAGATGTACTGTTCTACGTCGAAGGGATCTTCTAGCTGGTCTTGAGTGAGTGAGCTCTCGTGAAGCAGATTAGCTACAGAAGAGGCGTACTCAATAGACATGTAGTAATCATAGCGCTCCCTATCTACCTTCTTGATGTCCTTGAAGTCCAGACCCTCAAATACTACCTCTGCAGTTTCAGAGCTTAAGCCCATCTTGACGAGTCGTTTCTTACTGAGTCCTCCTTTAGACAGTACTGCCACTATCTCGGTAGCTATACCATACTCGTCGTACTCTGAAGGTTCGTCCAGCAGGTAGGTGGGAGTCTGGATTAATTCTCTGTAGGACTCTTTCGTATCGAACTTGACGTACCCTACTACTAGGGAATTGGTGAGCTCATCATCTTCAGCCACAACTCCGTCTATCCCTATCTCGTCTAGCTTGAAGATGATAGAAGCTACCTTCAGTAAGTAAACAGTCCTGTAGAGTAGGTAGTCGTCTGAAGCCTGGATCTCTTCGAACCTTGCGTCCTCTATCTTGAAGCTAGGCACATCAGATAGCTGTTCCATGTCACGCTGTACCGAAACAAGGTTCTCAAAGTCAGACCCTAGCCCTATCTCGTCGAAGTTGTTCCTCACGTCCTCTAACTCATCTTCAGGTACACTGTCTATGAAGTTGTCCATAACTCTCCTTACGGCTCTATACGCAAACCTTACTCCTAAAGAGCCTGCTAAAATAGCGTCAGTATCTCTGTTACCCGAATGACTTATGCGTGTGTAAATCTCGGTTAGATCGTCTAGATCCTTACGGTTACCCGACAATATCGTCATACCAATATAGATCTCGAAAGGAGCATACTCACCTTCTGGTGTCCTCATGATCATACGAAGAGGAACATCAGTATCTGTTGCTACCTTGTATGCTTGTAGTATTTCCCTGTGGAAATCAGCTCCCTTGGACATTTTATTGGACATCTAAAATGGAGTCTACAACAGAATTGGACGGTATATGCCAGTTCATCCGAGAGTTCCATCGGGACTATCCTCAATACACGAAAGGTCTGAACGTAGACCTTCTGATGTATCACATTAACGACCTGAACTCTATAATCGGTCACGACAAGTTGAAGATCAAGATAGGTAAAGCAGTAAAGACTATCCTATTGAAGAAGAAGATGAACGTGAACACTGATCCCTACGTCAACTTCTTACTCTTAGGCTGTCCTGGGGTAGGTAAGACCACTATAGCGACTAAGATAGCTAACATATGGGACAGCGCAGGGTTCTTGGATCGGAACTGTCGTCAAGAAGTCGAGTCTGACGCTAAGGAACAGATAGCCGACCAGCTACTAAAGAACAGCGCTTCATACTTCATAGCCTTTACTATAGCTTCTATCTTAGCTACTATGTCACTTAAACTGAACAGCACTCTGGGGTTGTCTAAGATAAAGAATGCAGTCCTCTCTACGGTAATCTTCGTGGCCTCCGCTACAGTCATCATTTACCTAACTAGTAAGAAGGTGGACGAAGAAGAGAAACCTAAGCAGAAAGACGAAGACTGCGACTCTAATATAGTCTTCGCCAAGACCTCCGACTTCATCTCTAGCTTCTACGGAAAGACTCCCACACATTGTGATAAGTTTATCTCAAAGAACGCGGGTAAGATCATCTTCTATGACGAAGCCTATGACTTAATGGAGCCAGGCAACATGCACTACGGTGCTACAGCCTTGACGCACATTGTAAGAGCCATGAGTGAGAGTCCCACAAAGCATGCGTTCGGGTTCGCAGGCTATAAGCACAAGATAAAGGCTAACCTATTGAACAAGCAGGAGGGTCTTAAGAGACGTATCCCCTATGTATTCGTGTGTGAAGGTTACACGGGAGACGAGCTCTTCAAGATATTCCTTAAACAGTTAATCGCGGCTAATCTTTCCTTGGTGAAAGAAGACGTCCCTAAGTGCCAGACCTACTTCCTAATGCTCTCTGCCAAGCTGACTCAGTATGGTGGAGATACTAAGAACTTGGTAGACCTCTGCAACAACGCCATATGTGAGGACTGGATGCCTTCTCACGGTAGAGAATTCAATGAAGTCTCGTATGAGCAGTTTAGACGATCGCTAGATGAATTAGTGGACGACAAACTGAGTGACTCAGACGACGAGTCAGCCGAGACCGACTGGATGGATCCTCCTAATATAATGTTCTCGGAGTAAGACGAATAATATACACACAATCGTGTATATACAGTGTATAGTAAGCACGTGCATTCTGGGGCTTAACTGGGATTGGCACAATGCACTACTACTATGAGTACCTACTATACCTTCCCTAAAGACCTCTTGATTCAAGCTTTCTACAGCAGCAACAAGGAATCCTCCGATGGATCTCCTCTGTGTACTGCGTTGATAAATGACATCATCTTCTCTTCAGAAGGTTTGACCGAGACACCTGAACGTTATGTTTGTATCTCAGACAAGGTTGCGAAGAACGTACTCAAAGAATCCGACATCCCTTCTGACTCTAAGATCTGTCCTATCGTTAAGATAGTGCCATCAGTATCAGACTACTTAGACACTGATGATCCTGCTAAGCTTGTAGAGTATGCTAGTACTATGTTTTTAGCAGTAGCAGAGCTTCACAAGCGGGGGTTTGTAGCTGGAGAGATCACCTTAGATTCCTTCTCCTTAGTAGGAAAAGATAAAGCTTCTAAGGAGATAGTCTTTAACGAACTACCTTACGCTGGTCCAGCTGGGACAGTAGCACGCCACTATGGCTTTCCTTACGCTTCTCCTTCTGCGGTCAACCACCCAGAGGAACCTGCTACCTTCGATGACGACTTGTGGGCTACTGGTATCAGTGTGGTTGAACTATTCGGGAACCTAGGACTCATTACTCCTAAGTCCAGTATAGACGTGAGTAAGTCTCTTCTATCCAACTTAGCTGTACTCATCCTTAATGGTAAAGCCAGTAGGATCGAGGACTATCTCAGTAAAGAAGTGGAGATGGAAGACGACTTGATGGAAGGGTTACTCGAGTCTTTGGAAGAGCACGGGATAAAGACAGAAGGTTCTAAGAAGCCTCTGTCTCTAGACCAAACCTCTAACAAGATAGCTGACCTAGTCGCCTTACCTATCACAGCTTCTAAGTCTAAAAAGAAGAAGAAGGCAGCAGTCTCTAACGCTGCTATAGTGGCAGTACTCAAGTCTGTCTTTATGGCTAAACCTAAGAAGAAGACTTATACCAAGGCTATCTCAGAACTATTGGAAGATAAGTATAGCCAAGCTAAGGAAGCTGACACTTTCTTGGGAGAGATGATAAAAGGTATGAGGATAGAGCTAGAAGGTGAGGATAAAGGACTAGTGGACGCCGCTATCTCTATGATCTTCGGGGACCTAGTCTCTGACGATATAGTCGCTGAGGTGAAAGTAGATGAGGTAGCACCTCTAGCTACCATAGCTGGGTACCTCAACAAACTTATTGCGCAGGAAGACGAAGAAGAGGAGGAAGAAGAAGAATAATCGTAGACAAAATATATTAGAGAACTAATATATGCAAAAGGGCTCTATGTCTAGGGGAAAGCTAAGCCGCACTATCTCAGACACTATTAACTCAGTCATGCTTGACATGGGAGACAAGATAGCTAAGATCTCTAAGAGAGAAGAGTTTCCTCACGAGCTAATTTCTTCTCTACTAATGAACGACCTAAGTCAGAACATTCACCCTGTAGGAATAGGAATAGTATCGAACGCGATACGTAAAGACTTAGGTCGTAAGTACGGTACTACCGTCTCCTACTTCTACATCTCTTATCTGAAGGCTAAGTGCGACCTAGAAGAGATAATAAACATGGATCTTTCTGAGACTCAGCTTTACGAGATCTGTATTAGTCTTGTCAGTATAATAGCTGACATACACTGTGTAGGAGTCGTCCATGGAGACGTAAGCCCTAAGAACTTCCTGTTCTCAGAAGGTCAATTCTTGGCTACAGACTTCGGGGACTGCTACCCTCTGACAAACTCTACCGCCGTCTATACACAGGGATATCAGGCTCCAGAGGTAGTATTCGGGAAGTGTCAGACTCCAGCTTCTTTCAGGACTGACGTGTGGGCTTTAGGAGCTACTATCTACTCTGTCCTTTTGGGAGACGTAGTCACGGTAGATAGAGTAATAGGTAAGAATGAACAAGTAGAGCTAGACGAGGAATATAGGGAACTGTTGATCCAGTCTGTCCCTAACTATCCCAAACTAGTCGAGGTCTGTATAAAGTGCTTAAAGCACGATCCATCTAAGAGGTATGACGACGCACTACAAGTTTATGCAGACTTAACGGGAGAAACTTCCTGTATCACTAGAGTGAGGTTCGACTCCTTAGACAAGGAAGACTTCGCGAAGAAGTTGGGAGAGTGGATAAAGTCTACACCTAAGTATAGGTTCTTGAAGAGAAAGCTGGAGACAGACGTGGTAGACGTCATGCGTGTAATGCTGGAAGGCTCATTCGACGATCGTCTAGCGCCTAAGATCAAACCCTATATGACGCATGACATAGTTGAGACCTACAACTACATGTTGAAGAATGCGGATGAACTTAGTACCGTATTGGATACCTTTCGAGAGTGAGCGAATAGAAAATTCACATATAAACTATATATGAAAAGACCAGCGATGCCAGAATACGAGTCTCTGAAGGAAGTATTGGGTTGGAACGACAAGAAAGGTCCCTTCCCAATCGAAAAGAGTCTAGACCAAATCATAGAGACAGTGAAGGATACTGGAAGTGAACACACTGTAATCATCAACTCACCTACAGGTAGTGGTAAGACCATTGCACTACCATGGCACATCTACAACAATCGTAAGTACATATTTGGGAAGAGCCGCAAGATCAGAGTGGTAATAGCTATGCCTACTATTGTCTCTATTTCCAAGATATACGGACGTTTATCGGAAGGTTTAGAGGGTGAAGTCTTTTTCCACGCAGGAGGTACCGGTAACTATACGCCTACTTCCAAGGGTCTCATCTACGCTACTAGTCAGCACATCTCTAACAAGATCATGAAGCTCCTAGCTGCGGAAAAGCCTATGACTGACTATGCAGACGTCATAGTCCTAGACGAGTACCATACCCAACAGCCTGAACTCATGGAAATCTACCACATGTGGGCGGCTCAACCTGCGGAACGTAGACCGGTTATGATTAAGATGTCAGCTACAGGTCTCTCTAACGACCCAGAAGACAGGATCATCTCCTTAAAGCCTCAAAAGAGCTCTTACAAGATTACGATCAACTATCTCAAGAAGAAACAAGGTCAAGACCCTACTCCCAAGAACATAGACGAGGCGGTAAAGCTCTGTGCTACCAACTGTTACTCTATCTATAAGGCTGCGGCAGGTAACTTGGGTAACTTACTTTGCTTCTTACCTAGAGTCTCTGACGTAATGAGGGCTCACTCACTCTTCCTTGCTAAGTTCAAGGGGGCTAAAGTCAATACTATAGTAGCCTTCTCAGCTATGCATCCCGACGACAGAGTTAAGCTAGAACGTGTACGCAAGGACTCCAACACTGTAATCTTCTGTACTAACTTACTCGAAAGCTCAGTCACTGTACCTGGAACAAAGTACATTGTCGACAGTATGTACGAGAATCACGTCGTGTATAACGAGAAAGGTGGGATCACCTCGGAAGTCAGACTCATCACTAAAGCTTCTGCTATCCAACGCGCAGGACGTACAGGTCGTGTATCCTCTGGAGCGGTACTAAGACTAATCTCAGAAGAAAAGTATAAGAAGCTAGCTGACAGAGACTCAGCTAGAATAACAGGTATAGACGCCAAGATACCTATACTGAGACTAATGTACGCTAAGGTCGATCCTCAGGGCATGTTCAGAGAGGCTGGAGACATGGACAACTTCAGAAACAAGTTCAGGAAGCTCACCCTTGACGACGCGATCCGCACTTCAGGTAGCGATCCCATATTCGTGAACGAAAGCGACCCTGAAGGCAGATCTTACACGATTACTGAGCTAGGTATCTTCTGCGCTAAGTTAGGTGCAAACTTCAGAGAAGGAGTCAGTCTTTACAACGCCGTTAGCTCTCTCAAGCTAGACAGCATAAGTAAGAAAGGAGTAATTACTAAGAAGAAGAACGTCTACGCCGCTTTAGTAGCGTTGTCAGTCTACTCTCTTAGCAACTTTATGCTGAAGAAGGGAGTAACTGTACCAGAGGACTACGATACTGCAGACGTCTGTATAGACGAGTTCATTCACGCTCACGACAAGCTGGGTATAGACCTAGACGTGGCAAGCTATGTCAAGTCAGACGGTCCTCTTTACCTCATGGAAGACAGTCTCTTCGAGCTCTTCGGTACCTTCCAACGTGTGAGACGTAACTTTCCTGTAGACCAGTACTACATCAGACCTCAGAGTAGAAAGTTCATAAGGGCTATACTCCAGCTCTTCAGCAGCGAATGTCTCTACTTAGTCCAGAACCAACATAGAGACAAGGACGTCAACACTCTCACCATTAGACTTCCTATAGCAAGTAAAGACGTGAAGACTATAGACCATCCTACCGAGGGGCACCTAGCTATAGTCAAGGGTCAAGTAGATGGAAAAGGACTACTCTTCAAGTCTGAGAAGTACAAAGAAGCTTTTGTCTACAAGTTCACACTAAAGTATGAGAGAAGAAGCGGCAAGCATGGAGACTATAACTTCCACAAGTACACCAACTTACAGGGTCACTTCCCTAAGGAAACAGATGACCTTTCAGAGCTCATGATTAACGAGCATAGACGCAATACTCCTAACTTCACAGGCACCTATGATGAAGACGTAATGTACAACGCTAGCTCTAGAATAGTATACGACATGAAGTTACTGGACATAGAGATAGGAGACTCTATCTCGGATGGAATAGCTGCACCTATCGCCTCGTCTTCCAATAGACCGGTCAAGATGTAGAGGTAAAAATACTATCTAGATAATATCAGTGGGGTTCACTGATATAAAAACGAGACAAAATGCAGAAGGTCAAAAGCCGTATGAAACCACAGGCTCTCATATTCTGCTTTACTTGGCACGTAGGTAACCAAAAATTCTGTGAGACTACAGACCGCTTCAGAGAAGACAGGAACTCTAGGAAGCTCTCTAGTACATTCTCTGGGTCTTGTACTTTGGGAGCCTTTGCAGACACTCTCGCTACCAAGATTACTAGCGCTCCAGAAAGAGCTTCATTAGTCTGCGTCACCACTACTGGAAGCAACAACCACGTTTCGACTCTCCATACCCAGCTACTAGCAGACAAACTAGGAGGCATCTCTTATCTAAAGCACTCACATGAAACGGTACGTAACGGAAGTGGTAAGTACGTCGCGTCTTCTATCTTTGTCCGAAGTGACCTCGTCCCTGCTTACCAACAAGGCAATGCAATGATGAGTAAAAAGTTGGGAAACAACTATAGTCGCACCTTCAGCTACTCTAACTCTGACAAAGTATTAGCGGCAGCGGTAGCTACCTACGTTAAGCACCCAAGGTATGGTAGCACAGCAATAGTCTCCGCGAACATCAGAGTCACACCTAAGGTACTCCCAGACCAGATGAAGATGGAAATAGACACCTGTATGAACTCCATGATCAACAAGCTGTGTAGGGGTAGTCCTAAACCAGACCGCTACATCATAATGGGAGACCTCGGCTCTGAAATCATGAACCTACACGACTACCAGTCCATAAGCGACATGCACAGTCACGACATAATAGGTAACTATATCAAGCATAATAGCATTAGTAATCCCTCCGACCCAGACCATGTACTTTCAGAGGGAGTAGACAATAGAGGACCTACCTTTCCTCCTACCGGAGACATTAAGATGGATCACGGAGCTAGAGTAGCTCTCGTACAAGATACTTACGTCAGAGATAACTACACTAGCACTTCATGGTCTGATAGAGTACTCATAGGATCTAACGCTACCAACAGTAAACCGGACAAGAAGCTCCACCAAGTCTGCGCTAGGTATGAAGCCTTTGACGACCACTCTATGAGAGGTTCACCAAGGTGTGCAGTCACAGCATTCATCTCGCTCAGACGTAAGAAGAAGAAAGATTAAACAAGATGTAACGTCGTTACATCTATCCATAAGACGTCCAGACACCTCTATATCTGAACGCCCTAAAATTATTTACATATGAAATAACGATGGCCTTAACACAGGAAGCACTCGAAAACTACATCTCAGAGAGAGGCTACGCTGAAAATCAAATCAGGAGCTTCGATCATTTCTTGACGGTAAAGTGTCACGAGAGTATAGCTGGAAGACGTATAAACTGCTCCGACGGCTCCATAGTAGAATTCTTGAGGTTCAAGATAGACGACCTTTCTGAGCAAGACCGAGCGGACATCACTATGACTCCTCAGCTAGCCAGACTTAGAGCGATGACCTATGCTACTACATGGTACATAGAGGCACGTATTATTGCTCTAGATGGAGTGGCCACTCATAAGACTGTCAAGGTAGGCTCTGTACCTCTCATGGTAGGCTGCTGTAAGTGCTTTACCAAGAACCTTAGTCCTGAGGAGAAGCTTTACTATGGTGAGGACCCTGATGACAGAGGAGGTCAAGTCTACATCAAGGGTAACGAGATGTACATGACTGGAGTAGATCGTACTTCAACTGACGTAATGATCAGCGTACCTGATAAGGTCAAGATAGAGGGAGATCACAAGATAGCTACCGCAGCTAATACTAGGATCACTCTCACTACAGACAAGGGTACAGACTTGAACATGGTATCGTTTACAGACTCTATTCTCAGGTTCTCTTTACCTTCTATAGCTACAGACGACAAGGCCGTCAAGTACAGCGTTAATGTAGTCAGACTTTACATGATGATGGGACTAGAGATTAGCGAGATGATAGACTCTATAGTCGAGTTCACAGGAGACCAGTATAGGGACGACGTAATTACTGCCTTGACCCCCTCTGTGCAAGACGTCATCCTTTCTCCTGACCACGTAGCTGAGATGTCTAAGATGTTTGTGTACTCTAAGCTCAAGCTAGAAGAGAGGAACAATAGACGTCTCAAGTCCTACGACATAAAGGATGAAGACCTCATCAAGATAGTCGAGAATACAGAAAGTATAGACAGGTCCAGGAACCACATCCATACCGCTGGACTCATGCGCGAGATAATAGAGAAGTTTGGGACTCAGGAAGACCTTATCTTTGCGCTCTCCACCATTCGTAAGTCTGAGACTAGCGGCACAAAGTCTAAGAAGAAGTTAGCCAAGCTATCTGAGACTAAAGAGAAGCTAGCTAACCTCCGTGCCATCTACGAGATAGAACAGACTTTACAAGCCGACCTCTTCCCCTTTATCAAGTCCAGGTTTGCGCTAGACTTCTCAGAGAACGAGGAACTACTGGAGGAAGACGTAAAGAAGATACGTAAGAAGAAGCTAAAGATGTTGTCTATGCTTTGTGCTCGACACATCATGCTCCAGATAGGAGTCTATCCTCCAGACAACAGAGACGCCTGGATCAATAAGAGACTCATATTTACTGGAGAGCACTTCTTGCAGAAGGTGAGAGGGGCGGTAGGTATAGCCTTTGGTCAGGCTGCTAAGAACGGTCTTAGTAACGAAAGTCCTATCAGTGTGATCAATACTATAGCGGACAGTATGAAGCTCGAAGCCAACATCAATAGGCTCTTCTTCCCACAAAAGGGAGGTGAAGAGAGTAACGATAGCGGCAGTTCAAGGTATACTAACGGTAACAACGTAGCTTCGGCTGCTAGCTCCATGAATACTATAGTCAGTCCGGTCTCGTCTAGGTCTGAAAGTAAGAGCAAAAGGGAGCTCTCTCAGGATGCTATAGGGTTCTTGTGTCCGGTTAAGATCGTCGAGAACGAGACAGCCGGTCTAACCAAGCAGTTAGCTCTTACTTCTAGAGTGGCCAGAGCAGTCAAACCTGAAGTACCTATTAGAGCAGTACTTAATCATGACAGCGTCAAGGAAGACAGGGACTGGAAGATGGACGAGAAGACGGCTATGGTAACAGTCTCTGGTGCATTTACTGGGTGGACTAACTCTAAGTATGAGCTTAGAGACTATCTCGTGGACTTGAAGCGCAAAGGAGGGTTAGACAAGGAAGTGAGTATCGCGTTAGACGACAACGTCCTATTAGTCTCTACTACAGGAGGCTACTTAGTCAGACCTCTCCTACTAGTAGACTTAGAGACTCAACAGCTAGTCTGTGACTTAGCGGACAGTGGAGTAAGGAAGACTGGAAAGGTAGACATAGACTCTTGGGTAGATAAAGGGTGGATAAGCTACGTCTCAGTCCGTGAACAAGAGCTTTCCGTGATAGCTATGTCTACAGAAGAACTAAAGACTAAACGTAAGAACATCAAGGACCGAGTCACCATTACAATGGACGACATACTCGAGGGTAACTTAGACGATACTACACTCTACTACCTTCCTGACGTCTCACCCATCAGTAACGCTCAGCTCCTCAAGGAAATGAGACGTAGATTAGAGACTGGTGAGCCTCAGATTGAACTATCCTACTCATACTGCGAGCTCTGGAAGTGCGACATGGTAGGGTACAACGCTAATCTATCTCCATACAGTGAGACTAATCAGGCTCCTCGTAATGCGTACCAAGGTAACATGACTGAACAAGCTACAGGTAGAGGCTTCTCTAACGTCAAGAACAGGTACCACGACACCGTCAAGCTAGGTCCATTCAGTAGAGGTACCCTAGTCAATACAGCAGCCTATCGAGGCTTCAGACTAGACAAGCAAGGTACAGCCACCACAGCTATGACGGCCATTACAGCCTCTGAAGGTACCGAAGAAGACGGGATCAAGAAGAACTTAGACTCTACTAACAGAGGAGAATTCGCCACACAAGTACTCTCACCTTTCAAGATCAAGATCAACACCTCCGATGGGGTCATAGTAGACGAGCTACCTTATGAGCTTAGACGACGCGACAAGAACTACGACAACGTCTACAGTAAGAACGACCCTGCTGGTCCAGCCGGGTACCCTAAGATCAAGAAGTACGTGAAGGAAGGAGACTGTATACTCTCAGCTTACAAAGAGGTAAACGGACACAAGATAGACCAGTCCTACTACTTGAGAGTAGGAGACAAGGGGATCATCATGAGCTACAACAGAATAGTAGACGAGAAAGGTAAGGGAATAAGAGACAAGACTATAGTCTCTATCTTACTCAGTAACTTCGACTTCGCGAGAAAGGGGAACAAACAGAGTAATGAGAACTCTCAGAAGAATACCATCTGCGACATCAGACCAGGTATAAACTTCCCTTACACCGATGAGGGAGTAAGACCTAACATCTGTACCTCTGTGCACTCTTTCTCCACTCGTATGACCGTCTCCTCCTTCAAGATAATGATGATGACTACTCTAGCATCTATAATGGGACGTGACTACGACGCTACTATCTTCGAGAAGTCCTATACCTTCAAGGAAGCCGAAGAGCAAATGAAGGGCACTATACTAATGGTGAACCTCATAGACGGAACAGAGCACAGGTTCGATGGAAGCTGCTACTACAGGATGAGGTCAGGACTTACAGGAGAGTACCTCAAGAACAAGGTCTTTATGGCACCTATACCTTGGCAAGTACTCAAACACTTAGTCGAGCTCAAACAACAAGTCAGAGGAGCTATAGGAGCCAAGGACAGTAAGACTAGACAACCAGTCAAAGGTAAGAAGATGGGCGGTGGACTCAAGGTTGGAGTACAGACTAAGAACGCTCTAATCTCAAGTGGAGCAATCAGGTACGTAGTTAATAAGTTCATCAGGACTTCAAACTCCACTACAGTAATAGTCTGTGGGTACTGCGGAATGGAAGCCAATCCTTACGGAAACCCTTCTTCCGATAGCTATAAGGCTCACTACTACTGCGGTATATGTGATCCAACTAACAGTATGTCAGAGGAAGAAAAGGTATTCTACAAAGTAACACCTACCGCTTCCTTCACTAACATACAAAAGTTCATGTCTATGATGTCTATAAGAATCTATATGAAGGTACTTCCAAGAGAATCTGAACTAGTAAACATAGAAGAACTCTAACCAGACAACTCTGGAGCCCTATAAATGTGAATAAACTAATTCACATAAAAAAAGCAGGAACCTTCCGCGCAATAAAACAACTCAACCTAGTATTAGAATGTCTTGTCTTACTAACTGTGGTGAAAACGAAGCCTTCATTTGGGCACAAACAAGAAGTGGATCACGTCCTTGCACAGAAGAACACTGCTGCAGAGGTCCAAGAGGAGTACCTAGAAAATGTGGTAGAGACTTCACTGAATTCTCAGATTGCGAACCTGACTGCTACTATACCTTAAGATGCTGTAGAAAGTGTGTAGTCAAACGTAGATGGGAAGCAGGAGAAAACTTCTGTGAATGCGATAGCCCAGACAGAAGCGAAAGAGACTATACCAGACTCTTCAGCATTGACTTACTCCCTGGAAACAAACACCATAAGTACAATACATACAAAGCTAAGTACTGTATGAAAGTCTCATACGACGGTGACCAAAACTCATCAGGTATCTGTAAGAACATCCAAATAGCTGAAGGTGAAACCATCAGATTCAAGCTATCTTGTACTGAAGATCAATTCGGAGTCTGGAGAGACCGTAACCTCATCGGAATCCGTGTAGGAGAATACAGAAATGGGTACTATACCATTGTAGGAGGAAAGAAAGGTGAAAGATACTGGTACGGACACCCTGGCTGTCTCCACTCAGGAGCTTGTATCAGAGTATACTAAATTGTAGAGTAGTAAAGTAAGATATGAATCGACCGATTCATATTCATTGTTTAGGTACCCTGTTACCTTCTTTATCAAGGATTACAGGAGTATTCATGACTCCGTCAATGTTTGTCATGAGGATGCCTGGTTCATCGTTCACTATGTCTATACAAGCCCCTATTTCTGCTCTTATCTGGTCATCGTCTAGCATCCTCTTATTGACCATATTGAAGTGGAAGATACCTTTACCTTTGTCCTTGAACCCTATGTGGTCTCCAAAGGGTCTAGCACAGATCCCATTGTTGAACCTAGGGTAGATGTCGAAGGACAATACCTCTCCTGGAGCTAAGTGAATGATAGGATAGGTGTCGCTAAAGTCTAGACCCACTAAATCGTCGGTAGTGAAAGTCTTCATCACATCGGTATCGTTGTACCACTTGTATCTCAACCCTTTGTTCTCTGTGGCGAGCTTGAAGACCTTTTCTGTCTGCTTCACAGGTAGCTGACCAAAGATGACTGGTAGTTGAGCGAAGGACATATCGCAGGTATTAGACGGTTCAGCATCTAGGTTCTCTTGATGGAACCTAATGTAGAATATAGTCGCTGTGTAGATCTGAGTTGATATACACCTGATTAGACTGTTTGCGTAGTTATATTCGAGTCCCTTTACCTTCTTCGGAGCCTTTATCTTTACACTGAACGTAATCCTGAATTTATCGACGACTACTTCGACTAGTTCTATCATGAAAGTCTTTTACTTTAACCTGGCGAACGATTTTATCTTGTCCGGACATACAGAAGAGAAGATGCGAGTGTCAGGCTCCTCTTTGAGCTTTATCATCCATCTTTCCATCTTAAATATATGATCCAGTAGTATGCGCCTGTTGGTGTTTGGGTTGTCTAGGGCTCTAATGATGAAGTTACAGTTACGTCTGTATACTCTTTCGGAGTCAGCATTGAGAGACGTGTAACAGCTGTATGGCCTGAATACTTTCTTAGTGGGAGTGCGAGTACACATCAAGTAGACAGTACGTGTGACATCTTTTTCGTCCACGTTGTTAGTGCCGAAGTTATTTACTGTCCTTTCTATGAACTTTCTGCCAGAAGTAGGAGGTGTGCGAATCTTATTACGTATTACTGAACCACACTTCTGGTGGTCTGCCTCCTTATTCCTATTGAAGATGTCGAAGTCGTGTTTGATCCCGCTAGTATTAGTAGAAGATCTTTGGAGACGAGCTCCTCTGTTAGCTCCTCTTAACATGTGTTTGATTTTGTATCTGTTTATATTTAAAAAGATGGATCTTTCCGAATACATCAATGATTATCCAGATAGGAGGAACAGTGAGTATCAAGAGATCATCGACTCAATGTATGAATTCATCTCGCTATCTTACACTGGAGATGATAGCATGTCTCCAGGAGAGAAGTACTTCAGGACTCAAAGACTAGTACATCGCTTGATGAAGGAATATACTAGGATGATTCTCATAGATAAACCAGGTACAGGTAAGAGTTGTACAGCTTTGGGAGTAGCCGAGATGTGTGTAGCTGCAGTAATTCTGGCTGCACTAAACCCAGACACTATTCCGGCTCCTATGGCCCGTATCAAGACTATGTATGTCATAGTGAGGAACGCCAGTATCAAGGAAGAGATGATCTTCCAGCTAGCTTGTAGATGTACCGATGGAAGGTACAAGCCTGAACCTGGTACTAGGTCAGATCAGATCAAGTCTGTCAAACGTAAGTTCCGTAAGGTAGGCTATAGAGTACTGACCTATGGAGAATTCACCTCGTTCATCGCCTCCAAGTTCGGGTTCGACACTTCAGTTCAAGACAGGAAGGCCAAGTTCATAGAGAAGTTGAATTCAGACCCTGACTTTCGTAAGCGTGTGGAGCAAGAAGTATCTGACTGTTGGTACTGGATAGACGAAGCTCACAACCTCGTTAGTTCAGAGAGTAAAGGTCAATCAGAAGCCTCTGGAGGGTTCAAGGAGAACTATACGTTTATCCACACAATTCTGTCTATCGCTAAACGTATATACTTGATTATTTCTACCGCTACTCCAGCCATTAACAACTATACAGAAGCGTTCAAGGTCTTTAATCTAGCTGTAGACCGGGATGGAGTTATCCCGGAGGAAATGGACCCTAACGATCTGAACGATCACGAGTTCAACCTCTTGTTTCCCTACTTCCCTAAGAATAAGGACAGGAGGACTATTAGTCGTTCTAAGCTGGCTAAGTACTACCTACCCCAGTTCCCTACCAACTACCAAGGTGGAGACTATGACGGTAACTTCGTGAATAGGTACATTACTGACGGGATAGAAGAGATCCCCAACTCCGAGAAGTACATAGAGAACCTCTACAAGCTCCTCTCTTACACCACCCAGGACTTCATGAAGGTCAGACTCAGAGGAATGATGACCTACGTCAGAGACCTTAACCCAGACTACAAGGTCGAAGTAATGACGTCCAAGGGTAATAAGGAGCTAGAGCGACAGATGGCACGTCTCGGATTCTACACCCTAAGACTCTCTACTAAACAGACTAAGCTGTACGATAGCGTAGCCAACATCTACACAGACGAGATCTCAGGTAGGAAGAATAGGGCTACCATATTCATCTTTCCCGACACCGTAGGGAAGTCTGTAGGTAAGGACCTAGACGGCTACAACAAGCACTTCACTCCCGACAATAAGATCATGGGAGAAAGCTCTCTCAAGTCTATCTTCAGGGACGACAGACAGATGAAGAACTACGGAGGTAAGCTACTCCTCACTAAGAGCATAGTAGAGGAGTCAGACGGACTAGTAGTCATAGTCTGCGATCACGTCAAGGGAGCAGGCTGTTGGCTAGTGTCAGCCTACCTACAAGAGAGACTAGACCTCAGATACTACGATGGAAAAGAACCCCTTCTTGCAGACATGGTAGACGAAGAAGCGGACTACTGCTCGGGAGAATACCGTGAAGAGAGCCTAGTAGCACCTGACTTTGGTACTCCAGCTGTCTGTGTACTCACCAGTGAGACTAGTCCTTCAGAGAACTCTAACATAAAGGCTGCAGCGACTAGTCCTTACAACATATTTGGAGCGCTAGTCAAGGTAGTCATTATCTCTGAAGCTCTGTCTGAGGGAGTGAGCTTCCAAGGAGCTCGCTCTGTAGTCCTACTGAACTCTAAGTGGACCGATCCGTCAAGAGAGCAAGCTGAGTCTAGGGCTATCAGAGTAGACTCTTTTAAGACTATAGGTCCTATTCTCAGAGACCAACACGGTGAAGAAGAGCACACTATTAGGGTGTACAGACTGGTAGCACTACGTAAAGATGGATCAGAGACTGTCGACGTTACCACCTACTTAGCGGCCAGAAGTAAAGGTCTGGAGATTAAGATCATACTCAGACACTGTAAGATGTTGGCAGTCACCTGCAAGATGAACAAGGGAAGAAACCAGAGAGCAGAAGACGTAGACTACTCAGCAGAATGTGACTACCTCAAGTGCGGGTTCCCGTGCAATGGAGAAGGCTCTGACAGAAACGTAGACTATACAGGATACGACCTTCTCTACTCCTCCAAAGACGTCGAAGACACCATATCGAAGATCTCTAAAGTCTTCATCTTCTCCCCAGAAGTATCCCTGCCTCGTCTAAAGGAAGTGCTAAAGTACAAGTATCCAGACTTGAGAGACTACATCATAGAGCGTTCAATAACTGAGATGGTGATGAAGAAGATCCCGGTAAAGGACAGGTATGGAATGCAGTGCTACGTCAGAGAAGACAAGGACAAGTTCGTGCTAGACCCAGACTATCCTTCCGATATCTTCATGGAAAAGCTGTCATACCACTATACTGAAGAGATAAACACCGTCAAGAGACGTACCGTAGCTGAAATAGCTAACGAGATGACCACTTACTCAATTGAGGAAATGGAACGTATCATAGAAGACGAAGAGCTTTCTCAGGACATCTCGGTTAACGGAAGCATCCATAATAAGGCTCAGCTCATGGAGTACGTCATTAAGCGTAGACTAATGGACGACCCTATACCAGAGTCAGACATGAGTGAGACTTTCACAGCGATGTACGACCTCCTCATCAAGTTCTTCTATACTATGAAAGAACCGGTAGACGAGTTCGTCAGTATAGACGCTGAAATAAAGAACCCTACAAGGAGTGTAGGTCGTGGTATTACTCGAATGTTGGAAGAAGGCTATACCAGCAGACTCATGAGGAATGGGTCGATACTCAACCAAAGACTCAAGAACGAGGGAGCTACGAAGGTCTGGTTCCACACTCTGTACGGACAAAAGGCGTCTCTGGGTAAAGGTAACATCTCTAATAACTTCATAAATCCACCCGACGAGATACTCATTAGAGTCATAAGAAAGTCTCTCGATAACAACTGGAGAGACGCTACTCCGCTAGAGACAGCTGTGTACAGACGAGTAGCTCACATCTCTAACGCTGTAAAGATGAGAGGTCTAGCGGGAGGAATGGACGAGACCGGTAAGCTAGACCACATGTTAGCCTTTAAGCTTACAGATCCGGGAGTCAAGTTCATCTACAAGACCGACGCTAACAGTAAGCTTTGTAACAACATGGAAGTAGTGGAGCTATTGGGACTAGCCTATAAGAATGGACTCATAGGTAGAGACGACGACCCTCCTCCCATGTCTAAGAGCGCACGTAAAGGAATCGTGGATGAGATCGTGGCTCTCATGTCAGCTAAGTCTAGACAGTCGGAGAGACTTCACCTCAACGAGCTCTCAGATAAGGAGCTTTATGACTACCAGTACTTCTTGATGGACAACCGTACTGAAGGAAGAGGAGCTATTACTAAGAAGAGTATCTGTGAAATACTTTACGAGAGGTTAAGGGAAGCTGGATACGTCTTTGAGGGAGAGGTACCCGTCAAGCTAAGACCTCTCCCTTACAAAGTAAAATGAGCGATGTAATCTTACCCCTGCTGAACCTAAGCACTGACCTAGAGCGGGTGAAGTACGTAGAGTCCGTACTAGATAGCTACACTGTAGACATGCTGACCAGAGAAGAGGAAACAATCATGATAGAGTGTGCGGCAGAGATAGCCCTCCGTACTGGGATAAAGCCTAAGTTCATGAAGGGCTGTGACGAAGCGTTTGAACTACTCAAACTGCCTAGGCGTAAGGCTTGCTTAACGCTATTCATTTCCCCCTCCAGCCCCCAGGAAATGTTGTATGACTACATCTCTGAGCTAGCTGTACATGGTATAGAGCACTTCATTCACAACAATCCCACAGGTATCAGTAGTAAGGTAAGAAGACAGAAGATAGAGAACCTTAAAGTTCACCAGATATGAATCAATCAATTCATATCCATAATAGTCTATCTATCGCCTGTTTCGGGTAGCAGAAGCAGTATTGAAAGACCTAAACATGTCTGACACAGTAGAAGGTAAGGAGGCAGCTCCAGCTATAGTAGAACCTACGTTACTACTAATGTTCAATCTGAGTAGAGTAGGTTGGTTGTTACAGTAGTATATACCGTCTGTACCTCTTACTATCTGAGCATTAATACCATTCTGTCCACTGGTAGTCACGTTAGTACTCATCCAACCTGAAGTAGCATTCATAATACGTAAGACTCTAGAGGTACCTGTAGCTGAAGTAGTACCCGTGAGAAGTAGGTTCCCAGACGAAGCGTCGTACTCTATGTCTCCGGGAGCCAGATTAAGTGCCGTACCTAATAGACCTCCCAGTAGACTAGTATTGGTATACCTTAAGAGTTCAGTAAATCTTACCGTTTGGGAACCGCTGCCTGGTACGTATCGATTGAGGTGTACCTTTAGCACGTTAATAGGCTCAGGTGGTAAGATACCTATGCTCTCATTAACGTTAAGATAGAGGATACCGCTGTCGTAAGTAGCACCTCTACTGTTTAAGCCATTGCTCAGACCAAGTCCAGCCGCGTTAGCTATACTGAACTGGACGTTGTTGTTGAAGTCCCAACCAGTCAAGACTCCACTGTTGCCGGGATTAGCCACGAAGTACAAGATACCTTCCTCGTTATTAGTGGCGAAAGCATTAGCTCCATTTGGAAAGCTGGGGCCTGGGATCACAGTGGAACCTGCAAAGGTATAGTTGAAGATGTTTCCATCGTTGTAGTACATGAACAGGCTGTCTGTAGTCTCCGGAATATTAGACTGAGTCGCTACATGAATAGTTCCGTGAACTGTGGAAGTATTACCGAGAGTATCGCTGACTGTATACTTGAACTCGTCTGGACCTATGTAGTTAGTATTGGCAGTATAAGTGAAGACTCCAGCTACAGGTCCAGTAAGAGAAAAGTCATACTGAGGAGAAGTGACTAGAGTAACTGTGGAAAGGTCAATAGGATTCGTACCTGGAGAAATAGCGGAAGAAACGTCTATCTCGATACTAGCTCCAGGTCTAACGTTAACGAATAAGTCATTCGCTACAGGTAAACTAGGACCTGCAGGACCCGGAGGTCCCTGGTCACCAGTCTCTCCTTTGTCTCCTACTTCACCCTTGTCCCCAGGAGGTCCTTGGTCTCCTACTTCACCCTTGTCTCCGGTCTCTCCTTTGTCCCCAGGAGGTCCTTGGTTACCGTCTGGTCCTTGATCACCGTCTGGTCCCTGGATACCTTGTTCACCCGGAGGTCCTTGGTCTCCTACTTCACCCTTGTCTCCAGTCTCTCCTTTGTCTCCCTGGTTACCAGGTATACCTTGCTGTCCCTGCTCACCAGGAGGTCCCTGAATACCTTGCTCACCGGGAGGTCCTTGGTCTCCTACTTCACCCTTATTTCCTACTTCACCCTTGTCTCCAGGAGGTCCCTGATTGCCGTCTGGTCCCTGGTCACCCGGAGGTCCCTGATCTCCTACTTCACCCTTGTCCCCAGGAGGTCCCTGCTGTCCCTGATTACCGGGTATACCTTGCTCTCCCTGCTGTCCAGGTATTCCGGGTATACCTTGCTGTCCCTGGTTACCGGGAGGTCCCTGGTCTCCTACAGCACCTTTGTCCCCGGGAGGTCCCTTATCTCCTACTTCACCCTTGTCCCCGGGAGGTCCTTGATTACCGTCTGGTCCTTGGTCTCCTACTTCACCCTTGTCCCCAGGGGGTCCCTTGTCCCCTACAGCACCTTGGTTTCCCGGAAGTCCTTGCTGTCCCTGGTTACCCGGGAGTCCTTGCTGTCCCTGGTTACCGGGAGGTCCCTGGTCTCCTACAGCACCTTTGTCCCCAGGAGGTCCCTTGTCTCCTCTATCCCCCTGCTGTCCTTGGAGACCTCGGAGCCCTCTGTCTCCAGGAGGTCCCTTGTCTCCAGGAGGTCCTGGGGGTCCTTCGCCCCCAGTTTTCACGATGGTGGTAGATTGTTGTGTACGGATAGGATAGGACTGTACTACTATAGTCCCATCAGGTAGCGCTCGCCGCACGATAGACGTCATGCTCCTCTGAGATGTTTTATTATGACACTCATAGATGGTGGCGGCGTCTTTTCTCGTACGTTCTCCCACCAAAATGGACTACTCCAGAGCCCTCAGGAACCTTCCTCTCAGTCACTTAATTATTCTAGAAACTCCTCACCCTGGAGTTTCTAGACTGTACTTACTTTCTAAGTCTAGACCTCCCAGTACCATGATTACTCTAAGAGGTAAGGTATCGGAAGATGCTACTAAAGTATTCAAGAAGCTTTACTCCGATAGTCTAGACTGTGACGTCTCTCTTGATACTGATTCGTTTCCTGTAAAGAGGTGGATCTTTGATCCTCGTAGCTGTACAGAAGGAAGGAGGTACATGAGAGACATAATTGAGTCTACTATGAAAGAGGGTACCCACTAGACTTACTTCATTAACCATATCACAGCTTGTGTGATATGAGATACGCTACTATGCACTATTACTAGTTATGACCACTTTCTCTTACCTCAACTCTTCTACCGTATCTATCGGATACCCTTCAAATCTCGTTTCTACTACTCGTATCAAATGCAGTAGATTGGATGGAAACGAGGAGGACTTTACTCCTGCGATCTCTTTCAGGAATGGGGACGAATGTGTAATCCCTTACCCAACTCGTTCCTCTGATAGAATGAAGCAGTATCCTTTCCTCGACCACGTAGTTCCTGGGTATTGTGAACCTAAAGATGTAGTAGTAGTTTCACTATCTATTCCTCACCACAGGTTAGAGGGATCAGACGAACTTAGGAACTTTGGCTTCCCAGCTAACTACTACTTGATTAGGGAAGACCAGGACGGTACCACTACCTTATATAGAGACGTGGTAATGTACGATCGCTTAGGTAGTGGATGTATAGCTAGAGTAATGGCTGATGGTGTGGTTTCTATAGTAGACTTCGACTCCCAGGAAAGACTAGGAGGAGTTTCTGACCTCTACAACTTAAGTATTACCGATCTTAGGTTCGATCCCTTCCTCACTTCATTACCTCTAGCTATATTACGCCACTTCAACTTCTGGAGAATAGGGGCTTTAGAGCTGTCAAGCTACGCAGTGGACAGCTGGATAATGCAGGAACTAGTCGACCTATGTGGAGGAGACCTTGCCGATGTTGCTGAGTTGTCTGTATTCAATATAGAGGTCTACAACTACTTGGATGAACACATCGAGTTTCCTAGTCTCGTTAGTGCAGTCTTTCACGACAGTACTAGACAGGATGTACGTAAAGTGGGAGTCAAGGAGCTATCCATTAATCCTTCCTGTCTAGAGGACGGAATTTGCTACCTAGTAAAGGTACTAGTCCTAGACGACATACCTAACTCCATACGTATTCCTGCACAGATAGAGGAACTAAGAATCTATCTAGGAGACATCTCTGGAGGTACTGGGTTTACCCACGACATTAGTCTATCTCTAGAGCATGGTACCAAGCTAAGACGTCTAGTACTTCAGGACGTAGAGGTAGCACCTATAGAGGATGGAGAGAAGCACAGAGCGGACTTCACGATAGACTTTACCCCTAGAACATAATAGCGATATAGATTAGCTCAATCTATATGTAGGCTGATTAGACCTCTCTATGACCATCCGCAGTACACCACTTAACCTATACTGACTACTCACACTACTACTAACTCACGATGAAGATTAAGGCAGCAATAGTATACATGGGAAGCTTTGGCTTTCACTTCAGCATCACCTTCAGACTCAAGCAGACGGGAGAGGATACTATGCCTATGTTTGAAGCCACAGGATGTTTGGAGACTGATGGCTGCGAGGTCATGAGTGTAGATACCTACCTTCGCAGTGCAACCAGACTACCGGCTAGAGAACGCGAAGCCCTCATGAAGATGGACAAAGACTTCGTGTCGGTTAGACTAATAGAGATAGACGTTGACTCTTTACAGTGGACTGAAAGGTCTTCACCTTCTAAGTGGACAAACAGAGTCAACTTCTCCACGGTAGACGAAGGCGAGGTGTACCGTTCTAAGATACCGTTCAATCGTAAGAAAGAATACCAACTCACTCTCTTACACAAGAGAGCTCAATTCGTGGGACCATACATAGCATCAGACTATTCCTCGAAGGCCTGCCTAAAGGAAGTAAGCAGCTGCGTGACTAGTATAGACGCTTACAGAGACATGAAGCTGACTCGAGTATGTGATCCGAGCAAAATCATCAGACTCCGTTTGAACGATGGACACCTTAGTACGTGCCACGTAGACTACCTCAAGGAATTCCCAGACGAGGCAGTCCGTATCGGCAGAGACGGCTTCAGTTCTCTCAAAGAGCTAGACTTCACCTGCGTCTCGGACACATACATACAAGGCTTCTTCGAGTACTTTAACATCACTCACCTAAGAGTACTGAACTTGTCAGGGAGTGGGAAACGTAAGCTATCTCTACCTAACCTCACTGTAGGCAAGGTGATAGTAAACGCTCACGATCACGAGCTGGAGTTCAAGAAAGTCCACAAGACAGTCCAGAAGGCCTGCTTCAAGTCTTGCCTACACGAATACGATGGGATCAACGTGATAAACTTCTCCGACGTATTCTTCTATCCTGTAGCTGGGATAGTAGACCTCACCGCGGTAAATCTTACTCACATCGAGTCCTCCGAAATAACGAGGACCAAGTTCACCTATAATCATCGTAGAGACCAATCTAGACTTCACATGGATGATCATCCCATCCACGACTTCATGACTGAGGTGACTATCTCTTTACACAAAGAACCTAATAGACCGCAAGAGGGCTCTGAGACCACAGTCTAACCGTGCTAGACTATGTTCCATATAGCTTGACTAAGCTATATACACACTTATACATGTATTGTCAGAGAGTTAATACACTACTAATACCAGTATGAAGATTACAGCACCAGTATACTTCTGTAAGACAGGTCTCGAAGGAATAACAGGCTCTATCACCTTTAAAGACCTAGAGCCGTTAGAAGACGTCCAATATGAGACCGTCACGTTCACTGAGTTCAGCGAAATGTTTCCAGAGATGGCTAAACAAGAAACTCCAGGATACTGCACTCCTGAAGACACAGTAGTACTACTTTGTACCTTCGACAATACCCAGTTCAAGTTTTGCGAGACTCAGCCAGCTACCTCCTTGTATCACTCCGATTATACCTTGGCGAAAGGAAAGATAAAGAAAGACATAGAGGATTCCTATGAAGAGAGACGTCCGTCAGCTTCGTCTCTTAAGCTTTCTGCTGGGAAAGTAAAGCTCTGCCACATACCTAGTGATACCACTATCGACCGTAAGAATATAGTAGAGACAATCAAACCGTTAATAACTATCCTACACTTGAGGTATACTACGGGGTCTGAGAGGTGGTGTGACGTTTCTAAGATCACAACTATTACCTTACCCACTACCGGGCAACCTGGTCAAATCGCAGAAGTAACGAGGCATAGTAAGAAGCTGCATAAAGACGCTGTACTAGCTTTGTATGAAGCAGTAGGAAAGGGTGCCTTCGTCTCTCTTCAAGAAGTGGTAGGTTCATACCATAACGTCAGATTCTTCCTACGTACCTTCGGTATAACTAGAATAGAACGTTTGCGCTTTACTGACATGTCTCACAAGGCGTCTAGAGGTAAAGGAAGAAGGATGAAGCTTAAGGACGTGGAGGTTGACAGGCTGTATGCTGCCACGAGGCGGGACACAAGTGGACTCAAGAGGTGCGGTTCAGTCCGATATTTTCGCTGCTACGTGAGCGATGCTGGAAGAGGTATTAAAGAATTTGGCTTAGAACCTAGGAGTAGTACAGACGCTGTAAACGTACCTGTAGACCTTACTAACTTGTTGATAGCAGAAAGAGTGAAAGTCAAAGGTAGCTTCTGGCCTGACTGGGAAGTGCTTAGCACAAGGAGGGTCTCGTGTAAGAAGCCAAGATGTTTCACTCTCAGCGTAAGTTTAGACCGTAGAAACAGGGCTAAGAGCGCACGTAAAGTAGTGGAAGAGGAATGAGTACCTATCAGCTAACATATAGATATACTAATCTATATACGATACTAACTTTCGTAAGGAGTTTACACAAGGAGTGGAAGACTACATGCTTAGTCTTTCTAGAGTTAAGGTACCGCCTATTTACACTTACGTGGCTAACGCGTCAGCATTAATACACTACTAATACCAGTATGATAGTAACTATTCCAGTATACCTTTGTAACGTCGGATTAGAAGGAGCCGAGTCTACCTTCTCTCTTCGCTCCTACAATTACTTCGGACGAGCAGAAGAGCGTATCATGAGCTTCGAGGACTTCGAGGAGAAGTACCCAGAGAAGGCTAAACGATACAAACCGGCTCACTGTAGTCCTGAGGAGACCGTAGTCATACTAGTCACGTTCAATACTGAGCACATATACGATGAGCCAAACACTAGACCAGTACAGTATAGCTATCGTGACTACTGTATAGGTAAACTAAAGGACTCTTACTGCGGTGAAGACCATAAGAGTGACGAGACCAAGCTACCTGAACTAGAGCTAGACGGAAGTAAGATAAGGTTTAGGAACGTACCACTTAGCATCGACTTCTTGATCAGTAACTCCTCCAAAGTAATCAGAAGGGAAGTAAAGTGCCTAAACCTTAAGTATACTACGGGGTCTGAGAGGTGGTGCGACGTCTCTAGTATACTTACTGTTAAGCTACCAGAGCTCTCGTCTAACGTCAACAAAGACGTACGCTTACACCACAAAGAGCTGCACATGAGTACCGTGAAGGCACTTCATAAAGCGGTAGGAAGTGGAGCCTTCACTTCACTCAGAGAAATAGACGGTACGTACAAGAACATTAAGTTCTTCTTAAAGACCTTCAACATCACAGAGATAGAGCGTCTGGTCGTACGAGAGACTACTGGTAAACGGACTAACAGGTTGCAACTTAACAGAAGAAACGTGAAAGTCAGGACTCGCTACTACTTTCCTGGGGTGGAAATAGACGAACTGTTTGTACCTTGCTACGAGTATCTAGAGGCGAAGAGGTGTGACTGTATCCAAACCTACCTACCGACTACAGGTGGTGGATCCATGGACGTCATAGACATGGAGTGGAACGAAGCACCAAACGAGGGTAATACCAGGGTACACCACCCCCACGACCTAACCCACCTAAGACTTAAGGACAGTGTACACATAAAGGGTACCTCTTGCTCCGATGAACCTCTAGATGAGTCTGAAGACGCAGACGAGACTCCATACTGGGACAACAACGGAATAGACTACTCTATTCGTATAAAGCTAGACCGTAGGAACAGGGCTAAGAACGCACGTAAGGTAGTAGACGGAGAGGAAGACTAGACGTAAAGACTGTACCATATAGCTTAGCTAAGCTATATGAACTTACTGGAAAGACTAGACTAGGTTCACGCAGGGTAAAGTATAATCGAACGTCAAACTTCAACAACACTACTGAACCGTCGAGATGAGACTAGTAATACCTGTAGCTCACGACTTTACTATCGTATCTGGATTCGAGACCTCAGTACAAGTGAACAGGACTATCCGTAGGGAGACGTACGTCGGGTCTCAAGGTAAGATAGAGATAAGGCGCGAAGACTGCAAGCTCTTCACTCTAGACGAGTACAGAGAATTCTCTGTGAACCTGGACCGTAACGACTTCGCTGTATTAAGAGGACTAGACAAGGAAACAACGGTAGTAAGCCTCCTTATAGTCGACTTAGACAAGGTAGAGTGGGAACCCTGTACCCCAAACAAGGTTCCCTCCAGGCGTTACATGTTCCCCAACGACCAAACTCGGTCGACTGATTGTGATTATAACCCCGAAACCGACTACCAACTAGTAGTAGAGTCAACCAGGAGTGTGGTGAAGGGTCTGCCAGAAGGTGTGGTACCTAACATGGATACGCTAGACGCTATAGTAAGAGAACACGTTACTAGTATATCCCTCTGGAGGTACATCAAGCTACACAAGCTATGCGACTTAACTAAACTTACGAAGCTAAAGTTCTATGACAGTATCTTCACTGTGGGACCACGGAAGATAGAAAAAGCAGTAGACGAGGTACTGAGTGAGCACGGCAAAGGGGTGTTTAAGTCCTTAGAGTGTCTAGACTTCGACATGATACCTGATGACGGGGTAGCTAAGTTCTTCGAGACGTTCACTATCACTCGGCTTAAGAAGCTTACTTTGAGGGGAACGACTCCACGCAACCTTTCCCTGCCTCACTTGGAGGTAGAAGAGCTAGTCCTGAACCAGGCTAACCACCGTGTGAGCCTACGGGAGGTAGGGAGGATTACCTACACTGCTGAGAGTGGTAGTCTCACCAAGGATACCGCTAAGCTTGTCACTCTAGAACTGACCAATGAACTCTGTAGTACGACTACCATCGAAAAGGGTGCAGAGGTAATAGACCTGACCCACATAAGGACTAGAGAGCTAACGAAGGTAAAGCTAGGGCTAACTACCATGGTGTTTGATTCAGACGTGGAGCCCGACGGTGACAAAGAAGAAACAAAGGAGTACCAGCTTGAGCTCTCTCTTCGTACAGTACCTAGACTACGTCACAAGAATTCGAAGAGTGCAGTCTACTAAGCTGTACCTAATCCTCATATAGGTAAATGGACCTATATGCGTATCTAGGGAGGTATAGAGAGACCTTCTTATCACTATTGTATACCCAGATGATAGTTACTATCCCAATCTTCCTTAACAACTCAAACCTTAGCGGAGTCAAGACCTCTGGAGACTTCCAGAGTATTTCTCGCAAATCAGACGTCGTCTACGAGATCATGACTCTAGAAGAGTATAGGACCGCTTATCCAGTGTTCGATATTCTTCTAGAACCAGCTCACTGCACCCCTGAAGAAACTGTGGTAGTAGTGTGTGTTTTCGAGACCGACTGGCTAGAGCTAGACGATCAAAAGCCAAGGCCACATCGCTACCGAGACATAACGGTTAGTGACGCGGATGGTTTCCGTATTAACACCGTTAGTTACGGTTCCTGGAAGGATCTCTTACCTTCAGTAGAGTTGAATGGAGGGGAGCTGAAGGTGCGGAACTTACCGGCAGACACCGAGGTCTCTCATTCTACTCTCGATAAAGTCTGCAGGGAGCACGTCCAACAGCTAAACCTAGAGTTTACTATAGGAGCTGACTTCTTTTGTGACCCCTCTTCTATCGTGAGGATAGTACTCCCTAACAGCATTCCAAGCTGGCAGTTAGCACCTGTCATGGCTCGACACCACTTGACTGCTCACCAGGGTGTAGTAAAAGAGCTTCGGAACGTAGTCGGAGTAGACGTCTTCCATTCTCTCCGAGAAATAATGGGTGACTATGAGTGTATAAAGTTCTTCTTAGATACCTTCGAGATCAAGAAGGTGGAACGTATAGTAGAGACCACTGTACCCGATCCTGGAGCACCTACCGTGAATAGGTTTACTGGGGAACCGTTACCTCCTACTCACCCTAGCGGTCTGAGGTTACTTGACTTCGGGGACGTGGAGATAGACGAGTTGTTCTGTCAGGTTGAGTACAACGTAAAGGCTAAGAGAATAGGTAGATGCAGTCTAGGTATGCCTAGTGCTGACGTCCTGGCTATGGATACTATAGAGATAGACAACGACATCATAGCTCAGACTGGAAACAAGAGGGTTCACTATCCTATAGACTTGACCTATCTAGATATAAAGGATACTATAAGGGTAGAAATGAGCACCTACGATCCAGACTACACTAACGTGCAAGGTGATGACGACTCTAACGACAAGATGGACTTGGAAAGGGAAGAGATCCCTCTCGGCCTAATCTTGAACTTAAACCGCAGAGACAGGGCTAAGAGTGCGACTAACATAATGGAAGAAGACTAAACGTAGTCTAGACACTGTATATAGATTAGCTAATCTATATCTAACGAACCCTTACTCGGATACACTATTGGAGAGGGAAGTGAGTCCTTTGACTCTTTCCTCTTAAAGCCCTTACAGTCCTTAGAGTGATTTGGAAGGTTCCTACCTTCTTGGCCAGCTCCCCAGCCGACTCTGGCAGTCTGCAGAGACTGTGCGCTCCAGTCTCTACTCTCACGTAGCTGAGGTTGTAGAGACCGCACTCAAACTTGTCCTCCGACTTCTGTTCACAGGGCCTTGAAGGTCTAAACTGCTGGTTCCCTACTTCCCAGGTAAAAGAAGTAAAGACGTGCTCGAGTCTAGGGTACCTCTGCCTAAGGTCTGAAAGTGCGGAGTCTTCTGTCATAGTAATGCGATAGAGGTGAGTGAGGTTTTCTAAGTCGAAGTTGTCTAGTAGGTACTTTACTACCTTTACCGAGTGAAAGTAGATGACGTTGACAGACTCTAGAGCAGACTTACCCTTAGATTTCAGGAGAGTACTGAAGTGAGCGATTACCTCATTGTCATAGAAGTCTCCTAGGTGTAGTATTAGCTTGAATACCTTAGTAGAGTCGCAGTACAAGAAGGGGTCTATTCCAGAAAAGGCTATCTCTACTATGTCGTACGCGCTTGTTTCACTAGGTGCCGGCTTAGGCTTAGCTCTCTGACCTAGTATTAGTCTAGGATTCGTCTCTTCCACGTACTTCACTACCTTTAGAGTAGAGAAGGGCTCTGGCCAGCACGACTCTAGACTAGCTGGTAAGAAGCTTCCATCCGTAGCACGGTAAATTCCATTCACCATCTCATAGCTTCTAGACTTAGAAAGAGGAGTGAGGAGGTCTAAGTCTAGCGTGAAGACGTCTACTACGTTCACAGGGTCGGGATCGTACCCTAGCTCTTCTGGGGTGAGAAGCTCATACTTCACTTCCCCAGTGTACTCGTGGTCTTTGAACTCGAATGTCGCGACGGTAGTCTGGAGGTATTCAGGGTTACGTAGTACTTCAATAGAGACGGTAGGCATGCGTAGTCTAGTAGTGTAGTGAGTAAGGGTTTAGGCTTTACTGGTATAGGTGCAAAATAGTAGGTATCAAGTATGGTAAGGTAGTCGCGAAGTGGGATGAATAAGGCTGATCTCTACCTGAATAGGCTGAGTCACGTACACCCAGCCAGTATTAACTAAGGTTCTCTATACAATACTCCATGTCCAAACTAACCATCTCGGTACCAGTCATCTTCGACAAGAGTCGAGTACAAGACCTCTCCGTAGCCCTTACGCTAGAAGAACGCACCTACAATCCTACTACAGCTTATCCACTTCCCTTCTCTGAGTACAAGGAGAAGTTGGAAGGACCTGAGCTAGACAAGCTAGAAGGACTCCAGGAGGTTCCTACTCTAGTCTGGATAGCTGAGTTCGAAGTAGACCTACCTGTGTCTCGTGGAGAGTCTAAGTCTTATTCCAGATACTTCTACCTCTATGTCCCTATGACAAAGAAGACAGTACTAGATTCTATGACTCACAGCTGCGGACTAGACCTACTACCTGGACTCCAGTCTGTAGATGGAGGGGTTCACTTCTCACTCCCACATCCAGTGAGCTCTCCTAGCTCCCGAATTAAAGACGTAGTAAAGGAGACAGTGACTCAAGCCTCGGTCGATGACTTCGACAAGTTAGTGGAGTGGTGCGACCCCAGAAAGCTCCAAATATTAGAGCTACTAATGGACGGAACTAACCCTCACCCAGAGGTAGTCTCTCGTGTACTAGAGAGTAACGTAGCCATGAACTACCTGTCCGCCACAGAGGGAAGGGACTGCTTTAGCTCGCTGAAACGTCTTAGCGGTACTCCAGAGGTACTGAGCGTCTTCTTTAGTCTCTTTGACGTAGGACCCCTAGACCTCCTGACTGTACAAGGAAAGGGAGGTCTAGACTGCCCTAACGTGCATACAGACGTAATCGCGGACATTAGAGAGGACTCTAGTGCGCCACTGAACGTCTCTGCCGGAGCTACACGTACGATCTCTCACTTCTATGATAGTACTACTAGCGACGTCATAGCTCCCGAGGCCTTACATATGGTCGAAGAAGGCGTGGACAGTACCGTCAAGTTCGAGCTAATGGACCTTACCTTCCTTAGGTCTATCTCTCGTCTAGTAGTACCAGGGAACCTCCTAGTAAAGAGAGGAATAGTAGAGTTTCCGACTCAGTACTCAGACTCTAACGGTAACGTAGTACTAAACTTAAAGCTGACTGTAGAACCTACTTACTTCAGCAGAGCCGAGAGAGAAGTCTAGACCTTCCTCCCTACACAACCCATATAGATTGAGTAATCTATATCTGCAAGGGTACCATAATACATGTAACGCTATAGTACTACTGTAACAGCGCTACTGTGAAGCAAGTATGAAGTTCACCACACAAGCCATTGTCAATACTACCGACCTTAAGGGAGTCAAAGCCTCGCTAGTTTTCCCGGAGACAGGAGAAGTAATCGAGTGTAACGTCAAGTACCTCAGTGAACAGGAGTTCGAGGACGGAGACTACCAAACTAGAGTACCTACAGATCCTGCTAAGCTAGGAGTAGTACAAATCGACGTCGACTACAATGATAAAGTAAACAAGACGATGCGAGAATCTTCCAGCGTATGTCACTTAAGGTACGAAATGGGTTCATCTATTAGTGCAACTGAGAACTGGCACGAGAAAGAGAGGGCGGGGTATGAGTCTTATCCATACATCAAAATTGACGGTTCTTACATCGACGTCAAGAGCTTACCCTTTGAAGTATCTTGTATGGGACAGAAGATGAACAAGAAGATCGCGAAGACAGTGGAGGCTGTGAAGTTTGGGTTCACTAATCCTTTCATGAGGTGTGAAGTCTCTAGGATTAAGGTACTAAAGATAGACAGGGAACTACAGGAGCTCGGTGCGGTACATCAAGCCTACTTTGACGAGTATTGTAACATACTAAACGGTATATACGAGAAGTATGGAGCTGGAGCTTTCGAGTCCCTGATTCGTATAAGAGGCGGTACTGAAGAGCTTGACTACTTCTTCAAGCTCTTCAACAATAGGAGGTTCGAGATAATGGTAGTAAAGGGAAACGCTGCGCCGGACGTAGAAGACTTATCAGTAGACTTCCTAAAGATAACAGAGAAGTCCTATGGAGACGTAAGGATAGGCCGTCAGTTTAGGCACATGATAACGGAGTCTGACACAAGACTAAGTACCGAGCTAGTACCCGAAATGGATAACGCTGACTTCCTCGATCGTATGGACGTTTCTCAGTTTGTGGTGACAAAGGCGGTAAAGTATAAGTGCAAGTACAAGCTACATGGACCCGAGAAGCCCAAGGTCAGCTTCTTCCTGGTACTAGAGTTCGATCGGTCAAGTATGCAAAAGAGTGCAGCTAAAGTAGTACGCTAGTGAGGTAAGAAGACTATTGACGTATAGCGATACTAACGTATATGAATTAGCTAATTCATATATGTGTTACTGTAGACTCCTAGAAGCGAGCGTTCTTCTGTCTAGACGAGAGGATAGGTTCTGCTGTTATTATTATAGTGTCTAAGTATCCGCTGGACTCGTTTATAAACTCTGTGATACCTTGAAACGATTCAGTCGTCTCGTAGAGTCTAGAGTCTAAAACTCCTACCCATTTCGTTCCATCAGGTTTGATGACTGTCTGATCGAGTAGAGTGTTTCTGTAGTTACCGCTTGACGGTTTCACGCAGCGGAACCTTTTTACCTCTGGAAGCGTGACGTCTTTGGAGAGAACAAGCCCACTTATGTTTTCGCACAGTGAATTGTCAAGACAAGACAAGCTTTTTATGTCGAAGTGATATAGAAAGAGATCCAGTACATATGTGCAAGCTACTCGCACTGCTACTAGACTCTTGAAGATGTCTCTACCCTTATCCTTAGATAGTTCTTTAAAGGTGAGGTCTAGCTTCATAGTGTGGTAAAGCTCTAAGTCGATAAAGATATACTTGAGCTTAGAGGGGTCGCAGTAGTCGAACGGATTCCGTGCTGTAGTACAAATAGTTAATGCTTCTACCGTTGACTTGTACTGGTCTGACGTTGGGATACCAGGTTCTGAGTCCCTGGGTATATCGACGAATCGTACAAAGTTCCTCATGACTGTTACTTCAGGCATGTGAAGCATGTTAATCGTCGGATAATCGTCATCCTCTTTCACTTTCCCATTTGCGTAGTATGTTACTGCGAACTTACCCGTAGGTTTGACCTGGTTGAAGTCCCGTCTATCAAAGCTGAAGGTAGTCACAGCTGTGTTGAGGTCTTCCTCTGACGGGTCGGTTAGCTCACTCCCCATGTACTCACAGTAAGAGATAGTTTCATCTTCCAAGTCTCCCGCGTACGAACCTGTAGAGTTGTAGATACCGAGCGCAAAGCCAGATACTCCGGAGGCCTTATGTATGATAGAGAATGAGGTATTAAGGGTGGACATAGCTAGTCTTAGTACTCTAGACTGCTATCGTATACAAGGGGGCTGTGTAAACTTGTTCACTTGTCTGTATTAGTAGCGGAGTAGACTCACTCAAGTATCTTTCGAGAGGTCGGGTGGTAAAAGGAGTTTCACCCATGCTAGTCTTAGTGCCTGTAGCTTTCAGAGAGGGATATTACTCCAGTGTTTCAGCTCGTCTAGACATAGACGGGACTAAGATGGAACTTCTAGAGGTCATGACCTACCGCGAGTTTAATGAGAGAGGTGCCGTGGGGACTCGAAACTGTAATAAGTTTGAAGACGAGGACAGTGTACTGATAGCCCTGTACTACTTTGATCTAGACTTAATCACTAGGACTAGGACTAAGAAAGACCTGTATAGGATCGAATGCGGTCTCTACAGTATGTATGTATCATTTAGTATCAACACATCTGCACGTAAAGGAGTAACGGTTTACATGTCTTCTAGTAACGTGGAGATAGATGGTACCCCTCGTCTTCACATTACCAGCAACTACAGACAGGAGCTGAAGGAACAGTGTAGGGAGGAGGTTACACGCTTGATACTATGCAATACAGACTTCAGTATGATTAAGCACTTGGACGACTGGTGTGACCCTTCTAAGATAAAGCTGATCCACATGAGAGGAGGCTTTAACGGGGACCACACAGAGAAGTTGAAAGAGGTGTTTGAGGACCTGGCCTCCAGACTAGGCAGAGACTGCTTTAGCTCCCTAGCCTCGTTACAGGGGTTCCCTCGACGCGTTAAGCTGTTCCTGGAGTGCTTTGACGTGAACTTTCTAAGCTGTATGTTTATAGACACGGGAGGAAGTGGAGACCCACCTACAGACTCGTTAGTCTTTCCCAAATTAGAGGTAGACAGCCTAGTCACTCACTTTCCTCGCTGCATCTCCATGAAGAGAGTGGGACGCGTCAATGAGTCTACAGCGTACAGACTGGGGCACTACTGGGAGTCTGAACTGATAGAGTACCAGATAATGGACCTTACTCACTTTACTAAGACTACAGAAGTCGACTTGTACGGTAGATACTATGGAGACCAAAAAGAGGACGAGCCCCATGGCTCAGCTGAACCCCAGGAAGGCCAGTGCCACGCGTTCGTAGTGCATCTAGAGTTCAATATCCATAGTGGAGCTAAGAGTGCACGCAAAACAGCAGAGCTCGAGACGTCCGACCAAAGTCCAGAGTAAAGAAGATATAGATTACGTAATCTATATAGAGAGACGTTTATACGCGTAGGCTTCCTCTACTATCTAGTCTATTCAAGGTATGAGGGGTCCTGTACAGGTGCGCAAAGGTGCAGTAATCGAACTATCCTTAGGTACTATAACTGTCACGAATGAGAGTAGAGTTTAGAATAGTAGTAAGCAAAGAGAATCTCAGGGGAGCTAAGGCTTCCTTCCACTTCGATAACTATGCAGAGGTGATTGAAGCCGAAGTGACTGCTGTCACGGGACTCGACTATCAAGCTGAGAATGAAGACCAAGAACTCTTCAAGAAGGAGCTCGCGGACGAGCTCATAGTACTAAATGTAGTAGCTGACTTCGAACACCACAAAGTCTACAGAGGTAGTCCACCTAAAGCGCTCAAGTTCGTCACTAACCACAACCTGACCTTCAATGTAAACTCGAAGAATAGGAGTCCCAAGTCTGTGAAGAATGTAGTACCTATGTTACAGGAGAGATACCCCTCTTTAACCGTGGACGGGTCTAAGGTCTCACTCCAAGATTACCCGCTCACCTTTAAGCTAGTTACTGGAGTGAGGAAGAAGATCAAGGAGACTATAGAAGCAGTCACGATAGGGTTTGGGAACCCCTTCCCTCGCTGCGACGTCTCTAGAATAAAGGTACTAGACGTGGACAGACCGGTCTTCGATCACGAACTCAAGGGACACTACTTCAAGGAATACAAGAGCATGCTCCAAGAGATACTAAAGAAAAGGGGTCCAGACGCCTTCACTTCTTTGACTCGTGTAAGTGGTTCAGCTAAGGAGCTAGACTGCTTCTTTAGCTTGTTCAGTAATAGGGAGTTTGAAGTCATAGGGGTAAAGGGCAAGGGTTACCTCTCCGCCGTAGAAGGCCTTTCTACTGACCGCTTATTGCTAGGACGAATGGAGTCTCCTGGCGAGAGAGCTTTGTTTCCTTTCGCTAGACGAGTCTCTCACAACTCCTTCTTATCGACAGTAAAGCTTCTATCTACAGAAGGCACTTCCTTCGCTGTCACAGAGAGAGGAGGGTTCGGGTCTCCTATTAACCTAGACCTCAGTAGCTATACATTGACTAGTAGGCTATCAGTTCGATGCGCTTATAATTACTACATCAAAGACACAGTCTACGAGTTCTCGGAGGACTCTGATGAAGAGGGGGACTTAATATCAGAGGCGGTCCCCTTTAACGTAGTACTGGACTTCGATAGAATGGAGGGTCACAAGAGCGCTAAGTTCTGAGACTAAGCACTAGCGTATAGCGATACTTCCTATATGAATTAGCTAATTCATATTCTGTGATGACTCTTGTATAGTATTCATCTCACCACTTTACGGGCACTCTTTTGTGAGCTAGGAAGTATAGACTTTATAGTAGCCCTTATAGCAGTGAGGGGATCTATTTCGTCTTCTGCCACGTTCACTACTGCTTGGAACTCGACTCCCCTGTATAGGCGAGCGTCTACTACTCCTAAGTCTTCTATACCGCTGCGACCAGGCTCAAGGTAGCAGTCTCCTATGAAAGCTTCTCTATAGTTGAACGGTCTACTTTCCCTACATACAGTATCGGACCTCTTTACCTTAGGGAGCTTAACGGACGCTTCGAGGTCTTTGTCCGTTATTTCTTTCTCCAAGTATAGGAAGTCTAGCTCCTCTATGTCGAAGTTTTCTAGGAAGAGTCGAAGTATGTCGTAGTCGGGAAGCTCGAGAGAGACCAGGCTCTTAAAGACGTCTCTTCCTTCTGCTTCACTCAGTAATTTTAGGTTTCTGTAGAGACCTGTCAGCACTATATAGTCGTTACGTAGTACTATAGACTTAAGCTTAGACGGGTCGCAGAACTTAAATATGTTCACAGAAGTCTCATACAGTCTCAGAATCTCAGGAGCCGGCGAGATGTAATCTAAGTTGAACCCCGACTCACTATTCTCGAGTAGTAGAGGTTCCAGTATGTCTATGTTCCTGTACCGTACCGCGTCTCTAAATATCTCTACCGAAGGGATACATAACGACTTGGAAGTGAGCTCGCGTGTGCTGAACGACCAGCTCTGATCTCCGTAGCAGAAGAGGGCTTGAGTAGCGGTAGGCTTCAGTACCCACTCCTCGAACTTAGTCCGATCGAAACTATACACCTTAACTAGTGCTCTTAGTAAGTCTTCGTCTAGTTCCTCAGGGTCTACGTTCTTGTATTCACAGTAGGTTAACTCAGTACACTCTAGTTCACCTACATAAAGGTCTTGTCTCCTAGTAATGGAGACCTCAAATTGACTCGACTCCGAAGGGTCGTATACTACAGCGAAGGATGAATTCATCGGCAGGCTGGCTCTCTTGTTCCTCCTTTGGGGGTGCCAATACCTACCAGTTGTGCATCGTCCGATACGAACCAGATAGAAGCTCTGGTAGTACTAAACTCTCTCCAGTCCAGACTAAGTCTAGCTACTAGTGGTGAAACTAGTACCGTAGGGACGCGCTGAAGACCTCGTGAGTACTGATGTAGGAAGTCGCAATATAGGTGTAATGAGGTAGAGTCTAGAGTCACTATAGTACTAGATTATGCTAATCTTATTCCCTATCGCTTTCCCTGCAGGACGCTACTCCACTATCTCAGTAAACTTACCAGGAGCAGACGAACAACCCCCTGAACCAGAGATAGTATCGTACCGTGAGTACAGGGAGAGGAGTATGTTAATGAACGACTCCTTTCCGCCCGAAGTACAGGACTCTATCCTGGTAGCCTTGTGTTACATTGATCATACTCTCCTGTCCTTTCAAGAGAAGGAAGTGAAGTGTTACTCCAACACCCACGTTTCTATGCCTACTCACTCGTATCTTACACTAGACAGTGAACGTGAACTGACTAAGCTACCCAAAATGTCCATTCACTCCCACAACATACACGTGTCTGGTCTCTCTAAGGACATAGGAAGCGAAGCATCCTTTAAAGAGTTCTACTCCCTCTACGAAGAGGAGGTAAAGCACCTGTTTATAGGAGGAGTACCTAAGTCTTTCACGCTGAAGCTAGAGGAGTGGTGCGACCTTAACAGGATCGAGACATTAGCAATAGATAGCGGTATCACATCTGAGGATCTGGAAGGACTCTTTGAAAGGACTTCGGAGTCGCTAGGTAGGGACTGCTTCAAGTCTCTAAGGAAGCTAAAGGGAAACATCCAGTCTATCGACCTCTTCTTCCAGTACTTTGACGTCTACTTCCTAGAGGTACTAAAGTCGACACAAGACGTTCACTATGTACAGCCTCTGGAGCTAAGACACCTGGAAGTGGACTTACTGGACGTCCGTTCACCTGCGAAGTATAACCTAGGACGGGTAGGCAAGGTTAAGCCTCTTACAAGGGGTATAGGTGGCTGTACTGTAAATGAACGTATGGGCATAGCTGAACATGAACCTTATGACCTCACCTACTTTACCATGAGTAAGGGAACAGTAGTGAGAGAACTATCTCTCTTCCAGTACAGGATGGTAGGCGGAAATAGAGTATTTCAACCTTTATTCCTGGTACTCAACGTGGAGATGACTCCGTCCAGTGGACAGAAGAGTGCAACTAAGGTAGTAAGGTAAGACTATTAACCACATAATATAGGTTAGCTAACCTATATAGACTGAACTAGACAGTAGACACTTAGTAGGAAGCTTCTAGTTTCTCCATTATATCGAGGCAGAGGTATAAACGTGCAAGTGGATAGGTTGGGGAGTAGCGCTACCACACTATAGTGATAGTTATGAAGTTTACAGCACCATACTTACTCAGTAATGAAGACCTCGAAGGAGTCAAGGCTTCACTCCACGTTATGGACACAGAGATAACCGTAGAGGCAGAAGTTAAGGTCTTTACTCTTGACCAGTACAGAGCGATAGGGAAAGTAGACTTAGATATAGGGAAAGGTGAATCTGATGGATTATTAGTGGCTCTAGTCACCGCAGAGTTTCCTGACGTGGAAGGGGATATTCCTGATGAGATTTATCATACTGTGTACAATATAGAGTACCCAATCGGGGAAACTAGACACGCACCCAGACATACAAAGCTATGCTTTTGCGACAGAGAAGAGAGATACATACGTTTGTACACCGATGGCACCACAGTAAGCGTAGAAAACTATCCCGAAGTGGTTAACTTAAGCATGATGCCAACCCTGAGTGAAGCGATAGAGAAGAGAGTGGACGCTGTGACGTTTGGACTATGCAACCCGTTCATCAGGTGCGACGTCTCTAAGATCAAGCTAATTGAGATAGCTAGGGACATAGAAGACAGCGTGACGATAAAGGAAAGATGCTTCAAGGAGTACTGCAGGATCCTGAATGGAATCTTTAGGGACTACGGAAGCGATGCCTTCGAGTCCTTGAAGTGTATCTCTGGTACCTATTCAGAGCTTAACTACTTCTTCAAGCTGTTTAGTAACAGAAAGCTAGAGTGTATATGGGTAATAGATGATCCTGCACGTTTGCAAGTAAAGGACCTCTACACAGACTTCCTGTGCGTTGAGAAGAGTACCGACTGTACTCGTCCTGGTATGAAGTATGGAAAACTCCTATATTGTGGGTGGCTTCCTATGCGTAAAATCATAACCCTCGACAGATATCGTGGGTTTACATGTCCTAATGGTGATCCACACATGAAGGATGAGTTAGTGGACCTTAGGTTCTGTAAGGTGTTAAATAAGCTAGAACTCGAGTACAACTATGCGTTTGAGGGAGAGCGCGATCCTATGGACGAAGACTCTACGGACGAATACTCCACGGACGAAGATGATACAGGAACGTACTTCTTTGTGACCTTGGAGTTCAACAGGCTCAAGAGTCCTAAAAGTGCCACCTTCAGGTAGGGTCCCTTGACCTAACATAAAGTGATATAGATTAACTAATCTATATAGGTAGTATTACTATACCCGTATTGAAGACACTATTAACCGGTTCGTAAGAACAAGACTAGACTATGAAGTTTAAGTTTACAGTAGTAGTGAGTAAGAAGAACCTTAGAGGAGTGAAAGTTAGAGTCTGCTTCGGACGACTCAAGTCTCCAATCGAAGCGGAAGTAGAGACTTACTCTATTCCTGACTACATCAAGGAGTTCGGAGACAGCTATGGCTTCTTCTACAGATTCAAAGATACTGAAGGCTTAGTAGTACTACGTATAGTGTCGACCTTCAACCATAAGGATGTACACTTCTTCTACTCTGATGAAGATGGGCAGAAGATTACGGTGTACGACATGTCCTATTTTACCACGGGAAAGAGAGCCACTGTTACTCGGAAGATAGTGTATCCATCTACCGAGGACTACACTACTCTAGAATCGAGAGGGAACTTCGTTGTAATAAACAATTGTCCTATCGAGACCTGGAAGGTCAAGGAGATATTGGCTGATGTAAAGGAAGAGATAGAGGGGGTAGTATGGGGGCTGTTTAATCCATTTCCTAGGTGCAACGTAGGTCGTATAAAGGTACTGGACATATGTAGGGAGACTCGGGAGCCTGGAATGATAGAGCCATACTTCGAGGAATATGCTTCTATCCTAGACAGTATACACACAAAGCACGGTAACGACGCGTTTGGTTCACTTACTCGTATAGGCGGTACCTCTCGTGAGTTAGATTACTTCTTCAGCTTGTTCAGTAATAGAGAGTTTGAGTACATAATTCTCAAGGATAATACAATACCTAGTACTCGGGGTCTCTCTGTAGATATGGCGGATATCGTGATGCGCGACGACGAAAAGGAAAAGCCAATGGACCCAAAAGTCTTCAGGCGTGTGGAGAATAGTTCTCTCGAAATGGACTTCTCCAAGTATGTGTTCTACGAAGAGATAGGAGAGAGGAATATATTTAAAGAAGATGACGACTGCGACTGGAGGAAGATAGACCTGTCTCACATCTTGGTCTCCGAGAAAGGCAAGATGACTGGTAGCTATAACTACTTTACAGAGGTGCAGGATGAGTCTGAAGACTCTGATTCGGACTGTCTGGAGACGGTACGCTTTAGTCTTATGTTCGATTTCATGAGACTAAACGACCATAAGAGCGCCAAGTTCTAATAAGCTAGTAGTAAGACATTCAGACATATGAATTAGCTAATTCATATTAACGATACTAGCGTATTAGAACTTAGCGCTCTTGGGCCCAGCTATAGGAATAAGCTCTAAGTGAAGAAGGAGTACACGAGCACGATACTCATGTACACAATCGTCGCAAGGAAAACTATCCCTCAACCAAAGACTTCTAGTCCTGGTAAGATTGGTAAAGTCCTGTGGGAAGTACTCCATCACACCATCTTTGACATACCTGCTACCTTGGAACATCCTCACCCTGCTCTTCTTCACAGTATCTAATTCGAAATGGTAGGCGGGTTCTTCCGAGCCTACTCTCTTGATATTAATTTTTCTGGGCTCGTCGGACACCAGCGCGTCCACTTCCAACTCATCCGAGGTTAAGATACTGTTTCTTATCGTAGCTGGGCCTATACTTACTTTGAGTATTTCTAAGAAGCGGACGTCAAAGTGCTCAAAGAAAGCCCTTATTACATGAATGTGCCCTGTTAGTACTCTAATGGACTTGAAGCAATGTTTGCCTAGTGTACCAGACAAAGACTTGAACAAGGCTGTCGTACTCTCGATATAAGAACTTGATACTAAGTTAGAGAATTGTAGCACCTCTAACTTGGTCGGATCACACCAGCTAGTTAAGTGGTCTGCACTACCTCTGTATGAGGATCGAACATATACGGAGAATATATTCTCCTTGCTATACTCTTGACATAGAGACTCCTCGGGAGCGGACTCATCCCCATCTCCGAAAAACGATGTGCTAGAGATCTTCACACTATTTTCTTCCAAGAACAAAGTAGGTTCTGTCCCTTCCACCACTCTACTTCTTTCGCTATGAGTAAGGGCAGACCTGCAGTTGTAGACGTGATCAAATACTTCCATCACAGGCTCGTCCTTCTCTAGCATGATAGACGAAAGGTCTAAGCGGAGTAACGCTACACAGATAGATTCCGGGTCTGTAAACCTAGGTACTCTTCCCTTTGGACGTACAGTCCTTTCCCTGAACTCTGAGTACGATACTACTTCAGGCTCAATAAACTCATCCCTATACCCCACAGCCCTAACGACCATGGACTTGTAAAAGTCTCTTCTAAAAACGAGAGGCACAACAACGGACATGGTAAAGTGGTTCTTGTGAAGTAAGAAGAGGTCAGAACGTCTGCGAATGTATGTCTTTCTCACTAGCTTCCTGGATCGGTATTGGAAGTGTCATTACAGAATATGAATTACCTAATTCATATATGAAGTATCTTCAGTACTTCGATACGTCCAGTGTTCAACGAACTACGAAGCGTGCACTCTTCTTCTCCTTAGGTAAAGTGGTAATAGAGAGTAGGAAGTCCGCGTGGCTACTCTTGTCCTCGTCTTCCATGTAGAACTTGTATCGGACTCTTACTGATCTAGTATTCTCGTAGGTAGTAAGGTCTACTGTGTCTGCGATGTACTCATCGTTGGAAAGAGACACCTTTGTGCACTCTATGACTCCCAGAGTCTCTTCACTACATGGGGATTCTCTATTTATAATACACTCTGCGCACCTCTCTAGTTCCAGACTCCCTATACTGTCGCATGGACGCCTTAGCTCTAGTACGTCTAGGTCTAGTCCCGTCAGCTTGTCGTCAGGGTAAGCTTCGTTTTCCTTTACTAGGAGGTATGAAAGTGAAGTGAGACCGCAAAGACGAAGGAGTAGGGCCGCATGACTTGCTCTTTCCACCATTAAGTGAGTGAGACTAGTAAATAGTCCCTCTTTCCCCTTGAAGTAAGTTAAGATGTCCTTAGTCTGTCTCTCTATATCACTTTTGTAAGCGACGTCTGTTGACGGGTCTAGCATTCCCAGATCTCTGGCAAAGTTCGATATAACGTCGACTTCTAAGATTATAGTCTCTATCTTAGCAGGGTCTATCCATTCGAAAGGGTCTCCACATCCTGATCGCAGCTGGATAGAGACGCATCGTCTCCGTACTAGCGCTTTCAACTCTTCTACAGGTAGAGAGGGACATGTTTCTATCCCCCATAAGGTTACTCTATCTCTCATGAAACATGCACGGATAGTCTTCTCAGGATTTACTGCACCAGAGATCCTCTCAGTCAGCCCAGTCTTGTAGTGGTAATTGTATACCTGCTGTGACGGAGCTTGCTGGCTTAGTCCAGCCAGTGCACGTAATGGTATACGGAAGATCGTCTCTAGTAAGGGCTTACCTGTACAGCTAGTCGCTTCTACAGTCTCACTCTCCAGTTTGCCGGTGTATCTAGACTTGTCCTTGAAGATAATCTCGTAAGCTAGTGTAGCTTGACGTTCAGGGTCGTGTTGAAAGGGTAATAGTAGTTCCATAGCTGAGAGCTTTGTAGTGTACTGGTAGTAAAGGTAGTATAAAGTAGTAGGTGTACGTCTTTACCGAAGCTACTATATGAATGGACTGATTCATATGGGAACGTAGTTGGACTAGCTGTCTACCGAGAGCTTGTCTGAGCGTGCACTCTTTCTTGGCTTACTAAGCGTTATGAGTCTAAGGACAAAGAGAGCCTCAGTAAACTCCGTCTCTTCCAGCTGTAAGGTGAGGTCATAGTGCAACTCTACGCGCTTACGGTTCTCAAAGGTACGTAGGTCTACTGGCTCAGCATAGAAGTCTCCGTCTCTGTATTCGGTTTTTGTGCAGAGTATACCCTTAGCGGTAGAATTGTACTTGGACTCCCTCAGGATGGTAGTACCTATTCTGCTAGCCTTTAATCCGTCAGGGTTGAGAGACCGAGGGATCTCTAGTACGTCTATGTCTAGTCCCTCTAAGTCTCCAGGGGGTCCCAGGTTAGCTGCGATAGAGAGAGTAGAGATGGAGGTCTTGTTAATAGTCTTCATTAATTCTTTAGCACACTCCACAGTGTCCACACTTATAGAGTCGAGAGAAGTGAACTGACCTTCTTTCCCCTCGAAGTAAGGTAGTACGCTATCGAATAGGCTGTCGCATCCCCACTCCATCTGGTATAAGATGTCTTCTAGGTCGCCGCCCAGAGTGGCGACTGGTGCTGTAATCTTGATGGACTCTAGATTAGCTGGGTCTACCCATTCAAAGGGGTCAACGCTGCCATGCTTAAGTACAAGGTGCCTACAGTGCGTCATAGAAAGGTCCTCCATTTCCACCTCTTCATTCAGCACTCTGTTCTTGACGTGTTCCAATACGATTTCATCGGAAGTAATAGTTAAAGTAGGTCTGGGGTCGTGGTGGGGATAAACACTCCTATGCACTACATTCTCCTCGGTATAGAGTCTCATCGTGGAAACGTGAGGGCACCTGTAGTCGTCCTCCTTTAGCTCGCTTAGCTTTATTGTATAGGTAGTACAGAGGCACTCACCCTTGGTTTCTGAGATTTTTTCGTCTATGTCTCCTTCGAAGAACTTACCGTTAACGAGTAGCTCGTAGCCGAACGTAGGTTGGTAGTCTGGGTGGTGTAGTATACTGAAGTGTAAGCTCATAGGTACTAAGTCTTGTTACTTGACTCAGTTTAGCTAGCCTGTCGATTGTAAAGGCCTGACAGACGGTGTATATAGATTAGTCAATCTATATAGTGAACTTTACAGTACTAGGATACTAGGATACTAGCGTACTAGGATACTAGCGTACTAGGATACTAGCGTACTAGGATACTAGCGTACTAGGATACTAGCGTACTAGGATACTAGCGTACTAGGATACTAGCGTACTAGGATACTAGCGTACTAGGATACTAGC